>ENA-ORXU01002713-ORXU01002713.1-marine-metagenome-genome-assembly--contig:-NODE-2713-length-11728-cov-3.735645_pt1 | contig 11728 bp, 10 predicted proteins | sample MGYA00237869_ERZ511484 | MGnify/ENA metagenome assembly ERZ511484 | reverse complement strand
TCTGTCATCGCTTTCGCCAAACTGGCTGGCAAGATGAGCGGTTCGCCCATCCTGCTTCCCGGACGGCACATCATCAATCTGGGCACTTTGGCGGCCATCGTGGTCCTGACGGCCATGTTCGCCATGGCCAGCGGTCCTGAAGAAACCATGCCGCTGATCATCGCAATGACGGTCGCGGCGTTTATCATTGGCTTCCTGCTGATCATTCCCATTGGCGGCGCGGATATGCCGGTCGTTGTGTCTATGCTGAATAGCTATTCCGGCTGGGCGGCTGCGGCGATGGGCTTTACGCTGGGCAACTCAGCGATGATCATTACCGGCGCGCTGGTGGGTTCATCCGGCGCAATCCTCAGCTACATCATGTGCAAGGCCATGAACCGCAGCTTCATCAGCGTGATCGCGGGGGGCTTTGGTGCGGATTCCGGTGGCGGCGGTGACGGCGAAGTGCGTGAGCAGCGCCCGTATAAGCAGGGCAGTGCAGCTGATGCGGCATTTATGCTGGAGCAGGCTGAAAAGGTCATCGTGATCCCCGGTTACGGCATGGCCGTGGCGCAGGCGCAGCACGCATTGCGTGAAATGACCGATGTGCTGGAAGAAAAGGGCGTGGAAGTGAAGTTCGCGATCCACCCCGTTGCCGGACGCATGCCGGGCCATATGAACGTGCTGCTGGCCGAAGCGAATGTCTCTTATGACAAGGTGTTCGAGCTGGAGGACATCAACAGTGAATTCGCGCAAGCCGATGTGGCATTCATTATCGGCGCGAATGACGTGGTGAACCCGGCGGCGAAAACGGACAAGTCATCGCCCATCTATGGCATGCCCGTGTTCGATGTGGATAAGGCCAAGCAGGTATTCTTCATCAAGCGCAGCATGGGCGGCGTGGGCTATGCCGGTGTCGATAATGATGTGTTCTATATGGACCAGACCATGATGCTGCTGTCCGACGCCAAGAAAATGGTCGAGGAAATCGTGAAGGCGATGGACTAAGGTCATTTCCTTCACGCACCAAAGGGGATCGTTTTGCGCAAGCTTGGCTTGATTGGCGGGATGAGCTGGGTTTCGACCCATCGCTATTACGAACGCATCAATAAGCGGGTCCAGCGTGAGGCGGGGCCGCGTTCATCTGCGCCAATGCTGATCGAGAGTCTCGACTTTTCGCCGCTCTACCAATTGCAGACGCCCGAGGATTGGGAGCGCGGCGCGCAAAAGATCGGCGAGGCCGCACAAAGACTTGCCGATGCCGGTGCGGAAATGGTCGTGATCGGCGCCAATTCCATGCACAAGGTATATCGTGAGATAGAGGCGCAGGTTGATGTGCCGCTTCTGCATATCGCTGAATGCGTGGGCGCGAAGATGAAAGAGGATGGCATCGAACGCGCGGCCCTGATCGGCACCCGCAACGTCATGACCGAAAGTTTTTACCGCCGCCGGTTGGTTTCACATGACGTGACCTTGCTGCCGCCTGAAATGGACCATGTCGATCAGCTTGACCGGATCATTTATGAAGAGCTGATGGTGGGGAAAGCACGCAAGGATTCCGAACGTGCCTTGCGATCCATGTTCACGCGATATGAAACTGATGGCGCTCAGGCTGTGGTTTTGGCCTGCACGGAATTGGAGCTTATCGTGGACGTCGATGCCAATGTTATTCCGGTGTATGATTGCATGCGCATCCATGCCGATGCTGCGGCAGAGTGGATTATCGGCGGATAATTCAAGCCGAGCGGAGTATTTCGCGCGGCGTTCCCTCGCTGTTCCCGTTGTCACATGGCGGGCGCTCTCCTAGCGCATAGCGCATGTCCCGCGCGCCCTACGCCGCTGATCCCGCGCACAGCCGCGGGCGCGAATTCACCCCTCCCGGTCATGCCGTGCGCGGTCCGCGCAGCGCCTTCCAGCGCGATCGCGACCGTATCATTCATTCTATCGCCTTCCGCAGGCTGGCGGGCAAGACGCAAGTCTTTATCGCGCCTGATGGCGATCACTACCGTGTCCGTCTTACGCACAGCTTGGAAGTGGCGCAGATTGGCCGCGTGATTGCCCGTGATCTGGGTCTGGATGAAGACCTGACAGAGGCGCTGTGTCTGGCACATGATCTGGGACATCCGCCATTCGGGCACTCCGGAGAAGACGCGCTGGACGCGGCGCTCCAGCCGCGCGGCGGATTTGATCACAATGGTCATACACTGCGCACTGTCATGCGGATCGATAGCCCTTATTGCGGGATGCCGGGGCTCAATCTTAGCTGGGAAGTGCTGGAAGGCCTTGCCAAGCACAATGGCCCTGTCCGTGATCCGCAATGGGCGCTGGCGCAGTGCGATGCGGAGTTCGCGCTTGATCTGACAAGCCATGCCTCACTCGAAGCGCAGGTTGCGGCTCTGGCTGACGACATTGCGTATGACAATCACGACATCGACGATGGCCTGCGTGCAGGGTTTTTGCAGCTTGACGACTTGCTGACTCTGGATTTCATCGCCGATCTTTGGCGCGATGTGGAAAAGCGCTTCCCCGGAGGTGCGCGGCAGGAATTGCTGCGTGAACTGGTTCGAACGCAAATAGGCGTGATGGTGAATGATCTGTTGGAAACGACACGGGCGAATTTGCAAGGCGTGGCAAGTGTAGAGGAAATACGCGATGCAGGCCGCGCGCTGGCCAGCTTCTCCCCTGCGATGACAGCGCAGGAACGAGAGCTTAAGCGCTTTATGTATGATCGGCTGTATCATCACGAGGATCAACTGCGCACTGCGGGACGGGCAAAAGATGTTATCGCGCGGCTTTATGCAGCATTCGATCAGGACCCTTCACTGATGCCGCAAGAATGGGCCGAGAAACTTCCCGGGCTTGAACCTGATCGCGGGCGTCATATCGCTGATTTCATCGCCGGAATGACGGACCATTTCGCCATTCGGGAATACGCCCGGATCTTCGGGTCGGTGCCAGAAGGACTGTCCAATGTCTGATGACGCATCTGACAAGCGCCGCATATTGCTGGTAGGGGCAACGGGATTGATCGGTCGCAGCGTTATTGCGCGCACGCCCGATATGACAGAAATTGCGCTTGAAGGTCTTGCCCGCCGCGAAATCGCTTTTCCTGAAGGCACGCGGATGGAGCTTGTGCTGGCCGATACTCCCGACTGGGGCGGGGTCATTGAGGCGCTGAAGCCAGAGGCTGTGATCTGCGCGCTGGGCACCACACGTTTAAAAGCGGGCAGCGTGGAAGCCATGCGAGCGGTCGATTATGAATTGGTGATGCAAGTCGCGCGTTCTGCGAAAGAGACCGGTACGCGCAGCTTCGTGCATGTCTCCTCAGTTGGAGCCGATACGGCCTCTCGCAGTCTGTACTTGCGCACCAAGGGAGAGGTCGAGCGGGATTTGAAATCACTGCGTTTCGCGCGGCTCGATATTCTGCGCCCGGGCCTGTTGCTGGGCAAACGCGAAGCAGATTTGCGTTTTCTGGAAGGATTGGGACGGATGATGGCACCGCTGACCGATCTGTTCCTGCGCGGCGACAAGGCGAAATATCGCTCTATCAAAGCCAGCATGGTGGCCGCTGCCGCCTTGCAATGCACCAGCGAAAAGGCTGGCGGACAGTTTGTTCACGAACATGACGGCTTGAAACGCCTTGCCGGGCGCTACGAAGGGGAAAATACATGAATTGGGACTTCGCCTTTCAAGCCGCCAATATCTGGGCAATGCTTATGTGGGCCATGCTCATCCTGCTGCCGCGTGGACCTTTCACCGGTGCTGCTGTGTTTTATGGCGGTGTTGGCCTGCTTTGCTTCGCCTATGTCCTGTTTATGGGACTGGTCGTGGGGGACGTTGTCGATCCCGTGCAGCAAGCTGAGAGCACCGGCGCATCCTTCACCTCGATTGAAGGCGTGCGCAGCATGTTTTCGACAGATGGCGGCATCACTATTGGCTGGATTCACTATCTCGCGCTCGATTTGTTCGCGGGCATTTGGATTTCCAAGGATGCTGATGCGAAGGACTTTTCACGTTTTGTGCAAGCACCTGTCCTGCTGCTGACATTTGTGGCGGGGCCTGCGGGCTTGCTGCTGTGGTTCTTGATACGCGAAAAGCGCGCCCGGGCAGCCGCAGGACCGCGAAAGCGTGTGAATTGAAACGCTTTGCTCCAGCAACGGAGCGTAACCGTGATGCTATCGCCGCGGTTTTGACCGACGAACTGCCGGACCAAGGCAATGTGCTGGAGATCGCCAGCGGATCGGGCGAACATGCGGTCTGCTTCGCGGCGCGGTTTCCGGCTTTGCAATGGCAACCGAGCGATCCCGATGCAGAGGCTATTGCTTCTATCGCGGCATGGCGGGAGGAGGCAGCGCTTTCCAATCTTCGCGCGCCTATCATGCTGGATGCAGCGACGCAGACTTGGCCGGTCGTGGCCGCGGATGCGCTGCTCTCTGTGAATATGGTCCATATCAGCCTGCCCGCAGCAACCGAAGGGGTCTTCGCTGGTGCGGGGCGTATACTGTCACCGGATGCGCCCTTGCTGCTGTACGGGCCGTATCTCGAAGAGGGAGTGGAAACTGCTGCCTCAAACTGGTCATTCGATGCCAGTCTAAAGGCGCGCAATCCGCAATGGGGGCTGCGCGACACTGCTTGGACAGATCAGCTCGCCGAAGCCAATGGCTTTGTACGCTCGCGCAGGGTGGTGATGCCCGCTAACAATATCATGTTGGTATACCGCCGAAAATAAAAGCGCCCGCCGGATTTCTCCGGCAGGCGCCTTGCGACCCAGTTATCTGGGGTTTCTAATCTAGACGGCGCGATCCACGTCATCGGCGGCGTCATCCAGATCCTGAGCAACGCCGCGCACGGTGTTGCACGCTGCGCTGCTGAGAACGAGCATGCCTGCGGTCAGCGCGATTATAATCTTGCGAGACATAATAGGTATCCTTTTCCAAGACCCGATTGGCGGGTGTATGGAAAAGTAACCGCTAGTCCGCCTTCAGGTTCCGGCGGTTTGCGCCTGTGCGGCCAAGCGTTGCTTGCTCAAGACACGCTCACGCCAGGTGATGATAATCCCGGCGGCAACAACCAAAGGTGCGCCGAACCATGTCGCCGTGGTGGGTAGGGTGGAGAAGATAAGCCAGCCAAGCAAAGTCGCCCAGATGAGGCTGGAATAATCCATTACAATCACGCTGGATACCTCGCCAAAACGCAAGGCCATGGTGATCAGCACTTGGCCCCAAGTGCCCGCCAAGCCAATGCCGAGCAACAGCAGCCATTGTTGGCCGGTCAGGGGTTGATGCACAAAAGGCAGAAAGGGCAAGGTTACCAGAACGGAAGCCACGCTGAACCAAAAGACGATCGCCAACGGCTTGTCTGTGCGGGACAGGTCGCGGATCTGGATCGATATCAGGGCGATCATAAACGCACCGCCCAGCGCGACCGCTGCGCCAAACAACGGAATATCGCCGCCACCGGGTTGGGCAATGATCACGACGCCAGCAAAGCCCGCCGCCACGGCCGACCAGCGCCAGACACCGACGGTTTCCCTGAGCAGGATGACGGAAAGGAGAACCGCAAACAACGGCCCGGTAAAGCCGAAGGTCGTGGCCTCTGCCAGCGGCAACAGAATAACACCGCCGAAATTCAGGATCATGCCGGCAATACCGTAAACGGCGCGCATGGCATGGGCGCGCGGGCGCGTTGTTTTGAGATTGCCTAGTCCACCTGCCAGCATCGCCCATGCAAGCAAGATGGGCAGCGAAGTAAATTGCCGCCAGAATATCAGCTCTGCCAGATGAACGCCGCTGTCGGATGCTAATTTGATCAACGCAGCCATAACGGCAAAACCGGCAATCCCGGCAAGCCGCATCCCAAGGGCCAGCATGGGCCGGTCTGTCGTTGTGGTGGTCACACCAGAGCCAATAGGCGCACCAGAAATGCGATCAAGCATTGTCGAGGCGCGGCGCGCTATCCATATGGCGCGCGATGCATTGGCCCGAATTTATCCTCTTTGCCAGCGATGCGCTGCGTTACATCTTCGCAGGTCTCGCTTTGCTCGCGCTCGCCGCAGTGTCAGCTTTGGGTGAACGCAGGCGTGCACGGCGCAAGCATCCAGACGATGTCGGTATAATGCCATGGCGCGACATTGGCTTGGTCAGCACCTTTGCTGGGTTGGCGCTGATGGCATTTGGAATAGTAGGGTTGATAAGGGGATAGACGCATTTGCTTCATGCCCCGGTTACGGTCAGTGACCGAAATGCCAACTACAAACAGGCCTCCAGATACGCCTGATCAAAGCCGAACATGCGCGCTTTTTCCAGCGTGTAGGGGCGCAGACCACTCGAGCGGAATTCGCCGATGATCTTGCCGTCGTCGCTTTCGTCGAGATATTCGAAGTTGAACAGCTCCTGCGTCACGATCACGTCGCCTTCCATGCCGATCACTTCGGTTACGTTGGTTGTGCGGCGCGAACCGTCGCGCAGACGCTTCACCTGCACGATAAGATCGACCGATTCAGCAATTTGACGGCTGATGGCTTCCTTCGGAATCTTGATGTCGCCCATTAGGATCATGTTTTCCATACGGCCCAGACACTCACGTGGAGAGTTGGCGTGAAGCGTACACATGGAGCCATCGTGGCCTGTGTTCATGGCGGCGAGAAGGTCGAAACACTCCGCGCCACGGATCTCACCAAGAATAATACGGTCAGGACGCATACGCAGGGCGTTCTTCACAAGGTCGCCAATAGTAATGGCGCCTTGACCTTCGAGGTTTGGCGGACGTGTTTCCAGCGGCAACCAGTGCGGCTGCTGCAGGCGAAGCTCGGCCGCATCCTCGATGGTCAGCACGCGCTCACCCGGGTCGATCATTTTCGACAGCGAGTTGAGCATGGTTGTTTTACCCGAACCCGTACCGCCGGAAATCACAACGTTCATCCGGCATGCACCGGCGATTTTCAGCGCGGTACACATCTTTTCGTCCATCGAGCCCCAACCCTTGAGCATATCAAGCGTAATGGGCTTTTCGGAAAACTTACGAATGGAGATCGCAGTACCGCGCAGCGAAAGCGGCGGCACGATGACGTTCACACGTGAACCATCCTTCAAACGGGCATCGGCTAGCGGCGTGGTTTGGTCAACGCGGCGGCCGACCTGGTTCACAATGCGCTGGGCAATCTGGAAAAGGTGGCCTTCATCGCGGAACTTGATCGGCGCGACGACCAGCTTACCCTTCTTTTCAATGTAGGTCTGGTCAGGGCCGTTGACCATGATGTCTGTGATGTCAGGATCGCCAAGCAGCTCTTCAAGCGGACCGAAACCCAGCAGCTCGTCAATCAGCACCTTTTCCAGCGCGAATTGCTCGCGGCGGTTCAGTGTGACTTTCAGCTCGGCCAGCACTTCCATGATGATCGGGCGAAATTCTTCGGACAATTCTTCTTTGGAAAGCGTGGCGGCAGCTTCCGGATCAACACGTTCCAAAAGGCGCGGCAGCACCTGTTCCTTGATCTTGTGGACGCTGGCTTCAAAGCCGCCAATTTCCTGCTTTTCGTGCACGGCATTGGAACGCTCGGCCAAACGGCTCATCGCGTCGTCGTGCTGTCCGCCTTCAACCGGGGCACCTTCAGGAGGTACGGGCGGGAACTGGTCACCGCCGCCAGGAGGCGAAGCTTCTTCTTCCTCCGCTGCGCCTGATCCGGAAGATCCGCCACCGCGCATAGGTTTGGCCACGCCGAAGCTGGGGCGTGCGCCCTTACCCATTCCGCCAGATCCATTCTTTCTTCCGAAAGCGCTCATTCGATTTACCTCGATTTGCCCACATTTTGGCCTTCCAAAAAGGAAAACCATCTATTCGTTGTCCGGTGTCGCTGAGTTTGGTTAACATTTCGCGAACCTTGGCCGCTCAAACACAGTTTATTGTCAAGCTGATTGGCTGAGCGCAGCGGATCCCTTGGCCTTCTGGCAGTATCTAAATCCGCGCCTCAATCAGCAAACGGGCTTCAAAGAACTTTCCGATACCGGGGAGGCTGGCCAGCGGGTGAAGGAAACGCAGGATGTTGTAATGCGCAATCTTACGTACGCGGACGCCGCTTTCAGGAAACCCCGCTGCGACCAGTACGGCGATTGTTCCGCGCGCATCACGCACGGCAACATGTTCCGGAAACTGTTTCAGGACCCCGATATCCTTGGCCCGTTCCATGAAAAACTGGCCGTTGGGCGTGTGGAGGTAAAGGCGGCCGCCGTCCGCGAGTGATTTGCGAATGGCAGAATAGATGGGAATGGCCCGCTCGTCCTCCACGTGCTCGGAGAAATCGAGTGTGCAGGCGATGTCGAATGCTTGATGGTTGGCTTCGCAGAAGGCGACGATATCATCACAGTGGAATTGCCAGTTTCGCAGGTTTTCGCGGCCTGCCCAGGCCCGTGCAGATTCGATGAAGTCGCCGGAGAAATCGACCCCGTGATACGGACCGCTGCGCTCGCCACAGGCGTGCAGCAGCATCCCGTTCCCGCAGGCGAAATCGGCGAGCTTTGCATCGTCAGGAATATCCATCAGCGCGACAAGATTGCGCACACGGTCGATGGACTTGCGATTGTAACGGGCAACATAATCGCCACTGTGCAGGGACAGGCTGTCAGTCATGGTGTGCAGCTTTCTTCAAAAATACCATTCGCCATTCAAACAATGGAGCCATGATGGCTGTGCTAAGGAATTGCGCAATACGGTTAATGGCAACGGCCAAAAACGCGGCTTCCGGGGCCTTGCCAAGCGCATCCGCCATAAGAGCGCCCAGCGCTTCTCCAACGCCCAACCCGCCGGGAACCAGCGCAGAGGCAGAGCCAGCAATCGCTGCAAAGGCATAGGGGAAAGTCGCGGGTATCGGCATGACGATAAGGATAACGGCAAAGGCGAGCCACAGGCGGATAGCGGCAAGACCGAGGCCGACCACGCGAAGAAGCAGCACGAGCAAGGCGTTTTGCGTGCCGCCAACCCATGAAAGATGGAGGAATGTCCCTGAAAGAACCAAAGCGCCGCCGCCGATCAAGGTCCAGCCAGCCAAAGGCACAGTGCTGACCATCATCGTTCCGGCAGCAGTACAGGCCAGTGCAATCCACATAATACCTGTACTGACCACCAACGCAGCGCTGCGCGGAACCGAGCTTCCGGCTGAAATCAGCGCGGCAGAGCGAACGATCGCACCGCCGGGCAGGGGCAGGGCTTCCGCCATTTGCGCGTGAGCAGACACACGCAGCGAGTCAAAAAAGCCAATCCGGACGCCTGCTATATGTGCAAGAAGCATCAGCGACAGGCCGCTGTAGACCAAGAGAACAACGCCCATTGGAATGATCAGCAGTGCAAGCGCAAGCAGGTCAATCTCGGCAAAGGAAATGCCGAGCGAGGCAAAGGACCAGACCGAGCCGGCGGCAAAAATCACGATTGCAAAAGCCAGTAGCGGCGTCTTGTACTGCTTAATCGCGGCGCGCATTCGCCCGAACAGCGCCTTGGCGCGGTCCAAGAAAGTCACCGCACCTGCAGCGGAATGCGGCTCTGGCATATCTGCCAAGGCGTAGGCCTCCAGCGTTTCGCGCGCGACGCGTGGCCAGCTGTAATGTTCGCGCGCCAGTTGAGATGCGTGGCCGGTAAATTCGCTGCGCTGCGCCTCTGACCATTCGGCAATGCGCGCAATGGCATCGGCCCATCGGGCGGCGTCTTCGCTAGGGAGCAGAAAGCCCGTTTCGCCATCAATCACCGCGTCCTTTATGCCGCCGTGGTCAGCTGCCAGAACCACCCCGCCTGCAGCAGCAGCTTCCGGGGCGATCAGGCCAAAGCCTTCATATTCGCCGTTGCCTGCATCGATGTTGGGAACGACGACGCACAGCGCCTGTGCATAGCGTTCCGCCAATTCCTGCTGTGAAACAGGCCCGAGAAATCTTACGCGCTGATCGCGCAAGGCGGTCTTTTCTTCTTCGTCCCATACGGTTCCGGCTACATCCAATGTCACGTCTTCTGGAATAAGCGGCAGCACATTGCGAATGAACCAGGCGCAGCCTTTCCGGCGCACAAGCCTTCCGGCGAACAAGATTGTCCGCGACGGTGTGGACGGTTTTTGCGGCGAGGGCAGATCGCTGGCGAGGGGAACAATCGCTATATCCTGCCAGCCGGTTTCGCGCGTGACATTGTCTGTCGCGTGGGAATTGGCGATTATGCGGGCGCGATTGCCAAGCAGTTTAGCACCGAGCCTGAGGTATGCGCCATACAGCCGACCTTTGATTCCGCCCCGGCGGTGGTAGGCAACATCGGTGCCATGGGCTGACAATATCAGCCGGGTCTCTCCCCAGAACATGCAAATGAGCCCGAGTGGCCAGATAGCCAGATCGCCCAGATGCAAGACCTGCGGAGGAGAAGAACGGCGCAGGCAAGCGGCGATAAAAGTGAATGGAAAAAGGAGCAGAGCAACCGCGCCGGGCGGCATGCCGTTTTTCCCGCCAGAAAGCGCGACGACTTGCACCTCTGCGTGATCCGCAAGTGTTTCGGTCAGGCGCAGGCAATAGGTTTCCATCCCGCCTGTAGCAGGTGCCCATTTGCGTGTTGCAAAGAGGATAGAGGAACCCGTTTCGCTCATCAAAAACCCGTCCAATATGGGCGCGTCGGGGCAGGGACCGTCGGCGCAGTGAGGTTGTCTCCCCACAACAGACCAGCCGGTGCATCGGCGTCATTCTCAAGCGTACTATTGCCGCGATCAAGTGTCACCAAGGCACCGTCATCATAGCTTTCGCCATCGATTACGAGCGAACCTTCGACTGTATATGTGCCCGGCACAAATACGCTCCAAACCCGCTCTTGCCCGGCATTCAGGGTGGTTCCTGCAACCCATGCAGGACCCCAAACATGGCGGTATGACTCACGCAAAGCGGCAATGTCGGCTGGATGGAAGATACTGCCCTGCGGCATATCGTGCATTACGGCATAAAGCGTCGGGTTGGCTGTTTCCTCAACCGTCAAAAGCAGCGGCACAGGTTTCTGCGCCAAGATTTGCGTAAGCTGCGGCTCGCCGTTCTCTATGTAGTTTTGTACGCCCCAATTGGTGAGGAAAGTGTTGGCTTTGTGGTGGCTGGGCAGGAAGGCTGGAAAGTCGAAATAGTTGACCGGCTCTGCAAACATCTCGCCGATCCCGGCTTGCAACTGGCGCTGCGTATCAAGACGGCTTGGACCGTCGGCCGCCCACGTGACCAGCGCGGTGGCGGCGCACAGAAATGCAAACATGGCCGTGCCGAAGCGGTCCGTAATCGGCCCAATTCCTGCGGCGAGCGCTGCGGCGACCGGGGCCAACATAAAGGCGTAAAAATAGGGAAAGGTGTTCACATAGAACAGCACCCAAAGAATGGGAGAGGCAAGTCCTGCCAAAGCAATGCGTTCTGCCTTGGAGAAACGATCAGTGCGCGGGAGAGCATGCAGGGTAAACACCAGCGTCCCGAGGAGCGGTATGCCGGCCAGCAGGCTCTGGGCGAAATATCCAAGCTTGTCCGTCAGCAGAAATCCGAACATGGCATTGCCGGAATTGTTGAGGGTCGCGCTGCCATCACCCGCTTCGGGAAGTCCTGAAACATGCCAAAGATACAGCAGGCCCGCGACGCCAGCCGCCAGCAACGGCGCGGCGGCCAATCGGATCGCCTGCGCCCGAGTGAACTCCGCTTCTGACCAGCGCAACCATGCGATCCCGGCAAATGCGGGAAGCAACAGCACGACCTTGATGGTGACCATAAAGGCA
>ENA-ORXU01002703-ORXU01002703.1-marine-metagenome-genome-assembly--contig:-NODE-2703-length-11742-cov-1.744106_pt1 | contig 11742 bp, 6 predicted proteins | sample MGYA00237869_ERZ511484 | MGnify/ENA metagenome assembly ERZ511484 | reverse complement strand
ATGGTAGGCCATCCGGCAAGGCTGCATTGCGCCCGTCGAGACCATGCATGGAAAGGCCTGTTTGCCGTGTGTTTCCAAGCAGTTGGTGGATATAGTTCGGCTGCGCCCAGGCAATGGTGTCTTGTGCTTCTAGTTGGGCGACCATGCCTTCGACCGTTTGCCCCTCGGGGAGCTCGGCTGTGACCATTTTTACGCCGAGTGCGCCCAAGGTCGCGGAGCGTATGACGGACAAACCGTTGGCAGCCGTGATTTCGGCCGATGAGCCGTCTTCGTCACGCAGGAACAGCACCACCTGATTTTCCACATAAAGCGGCAAATCGGCATCGCGCATAACGATCGGGCGGGTGTCCGGCTTTGGTGCCGCAATGGTGGGTGAGGGTGCAAAGGGCGGTGTTGGTGCAGGGGTCGGTGTTGGCCTCGGCGGCGGAGGAGGCGGCGGTGGTGACGGCGTGGGCGTTGGTGCCGGTGGAGGGGTGGGAGTTGGTGCCGGGGGTGGCGGTGGAGTCCGCACTGGAACCGGGCCCTCACTAACCGGGCCTAGCAGCTCCCCAGCGGGGCCAATCTTGCGGTCTTGTAGGTTCGCTGCGGATACCACTGACAAAGACCGGCCTTTTTCCGTGCGCGGAATTTCGCCGCTCGCCAAACCGAGCGCAGCTGTGGCCCCGGCCGCCGCGAGAAGTCTCGTCCTTCCCCTCATGTCATGCGGCCTTGTAAGCGGAGGCAATCAGCCCCGAGGCATTCAGCCGTTCAAGAATGGGTGCGACGTCAGCTTCATCCTCGCTGGTACGCAGCATCAGCACGCCTTGTGCGGTGCTCTTGGTGACCAGTAGTTGCTCGCCATTGAGCAGTTCCACCAAATCCGCCCAACGCGCATCAGCGCTGATTTCGACGATCAGATCAGGCTCTTCCGCACAGTCCTTTTGGCCGGAGGCGAGGGCGTAGTTCTCGTCTTCTAGACTAGCGATCATTGTCGCTTGCCCACCTATCAGCACGGTTTGCCCCAAAGCGATGGCCACAATCCCCAGCGACACTGCCGGTTTCCAATTGGTTGGATTGAGGAAGGACAGCGCGCCGCTCAGGCCGGGTGATTTTGCCTCCGGCATTGCAGGCTGAGCCCGTAACTGTGCGGGAGTCTCTTGGTCTCCGCCAGTTGTACCAAGTTCCGCCTCCAGCGCTTGGTTGAAGCGCGATTGCAGGCGCCTTTCCGCATCCACTTCGCCGGCCAGTTCGGGGTAGCTTTTCAGTCCGGCGTCAAACGCAGCGCGGTCTTCATCGCTAAGGGTGTTGTTGACGTAGAAAGGGATAAGCTCCCTCAAGTGGTCAAGATCGGTTGGCGTAGTCATGTTTTGGACCCTTGTTGTGCAGGCTGTTGTGTTGGCGCCATGGTGGGCCCTTGCTTGGAATAGAGAGCGGTTTCGGAAAGCCAGCTCAATGCAGACCGGCTGGGCATGAAGAAGTACCCGCCGCCTTTGGTCTCGACGAAGTTCTGCAGTCCTTCCAGCCGGACCGGGCCCACTGCCGTAGGGATGGAGAAATAGCGTGGCCGCTTTTCGCCCGTCCTTGTGTCGGTAGTGTCCGCGCCGATCACGGGATCAGGCTCGTTATCCAGGCCGTGGAAGGCAGGCGCGTTGGACCAGAACTGCTGCACGAATTCGAACTGCCGCTCGATATCGGTGCCGATACTGGCGAACAGCAAGCCCCTCTCACCAGTATCCTTGCGGACATAGGGACGGCCCCGACGGAGCAGGTGGTGACGGTTGGAAATGGCTTGCTCGCTCGGGTCGCCGGGATGCTTGCTATCTCGCGGATTGGTGCGGCGAATATGCGAAGCGAAGGGGCAGGCGAGACCCTGCGGATCATCGTCACCAAAATTGAAATCGTTCTCGCGCTCTTCCAGATCATCGGAAGCTTTCGGATCATTGTTGACCGGATTGCCGATCAGCGGTCGCCCGTCCTGCCAGCGCCCCATCATCTTGGCTTTTACCCAATCGGCATCCGGCTTTTGCCCGATGACCTTGTAGAGATCGGAAAAACCGCCTTCGTTGAGATCTTGCGCGGCACGATCAGCGAAGGCGTTGAAGCCCTCGACATCCTGCTTCAGCTCGCGCAGCACAAGGAAGGTGCCATTGCGGCCCAGATCCCGCTCGGCATCAGCCAGCGCTTCATCCCCGAAGTCCGGGAAGCGGGACAGGTTCTCGTCAATCGTCACTGGCAAAGAACCGCCAATGTCGGCTTCTGCGGGCAGCTTGGGCGACATCGGGTAATAGCCCGAATTGTTCTTGTACCCGATGATGAATTCCCCAGCCTCCAGAATGTCGCGCTCGGGCAGCCCTTTAGTGGACCTTCCAACGCCGCGAATGGCGGGTTGCGAGATGCCGTCACGAAAGCCGAAATGCTCGAAGTCGACGCGCTCCTTATCAGCGAATGCCGGTGCGCAATCGAGCTGGTTGAGCACGCTACCACCGTGATTGCCCAGCAAGGCGCGATGGATCGTCGTCATCCTCTCCAGCTTGGCTGTATCTGACGCGAACAGCATCAGCGCCGCTTCGGTGGGTTGTTCGCTGTCAGGATCGTCGTCCCAGTTCCAGTTGCGCTCACCGGGCAGGGGATCGCCCAAAATCTGTCCGCGTCCGCCCATGCCCATACGGAAAGCGAACGGCATACCTTCGTCGATCTTGCCTTCGGGTACGCCGGGCGCGGCGAACTTTTTCATGCCAGCCGCTGACAGGCCAATGAAAGATGCATGGGCCAAGGCTTCACCCGCAGACCCGCCAATATGGTCCCGATTGCCCAGCAAGGGCCGGTCACCGAAGGTAATCGTGAGCGCGTGGGACAGAGCGTATTCATCCGGCAGGCCATCAGGACGGGGCACGCGGTCCAGTACGCCTTCGCTAACCAGAGCATCGATCTGCTCCTGACTGCCTTCGCCCAGCAGACCGTCGATCTTCATGGGCCGCCCGCGAATCCAGCACAGCCATTCGCCCAGTCTCTCTCCGGCTGGCGGCAGAGTGATGGCAAGGCAGGCGGAATAGGGCAGGCGTTTCATTCCCCGGAAGACAAGGCCTTGAACCTCATCCTGTTCGACAAGATTGTCATGCCGGGGGCGCGAGCCGAAGCAGCGCAGCCATTCGTCCGCCTCGGTCGAGGTCTTGGCCAGACCGGCACCAATATGGATCATGCCGTTGGTGCGGATTTGCTCGGACGTCAGTTCCGGAAAGCGTGAATACCAGAAGGGCGATACGCGCATGACGGTACGGGTGTAGTTCTTGAATTCATCAGCGTTCTGCGCACCTTCAAAGACGAGATATTTCGTTTCCGGGAAACCTTCCCAATTGCTCCACGCGGCAGACTGGCCCGGCGAGACACGTGCAATGAAGTCCTCCAGATAGCTTTCCCAGCTACCATCGAAATTCGAATAGAACACGGCGCGGCGCGAGCCGGGAATCTTGTACCAGCGGGCATAGTGGATGGTGCCCATGCCGTTGATCATGCCCGGCCGGAAGCGATGGACGATGGACATTTTCGATGCCCACAACCCGAAGGCATGCAGCCATGTACGGAACATGCCGGGCTTCAGCATTGCGGTCGCAAATACATGGTTTTGCGCGAAGCCGGGCAGGTCTTCTGCTCTTAGGGTGGCGCGCATTTTTTCCAGCGATGCGCGGACCTCGTAGGGTTTATCGCGTTTCTCTGTGCGGCGGATCATGACGAGAAGAACCGCGAACAGCATCAATGCCACAAGAGCCGTTGCTAGCAGTCCGATAACGGGGGCGACCAGCAATTTAGACAGCACCGTTCCTCCGAGCGAGAACCAAGCTGCGAGAGTCGTCACCAGCATGATAATGCCGAGCGGAACTGTGACGATCAGCCCGTCACTATGTGTCAGGAAATTGCGTACGGCCTGACCATGGCTACCGGGGTCTTCGTAAGTGGAAAGGGCCAGTCGCATGGCTTTCGTGGTCAGGTGATAGCCGTCAAAGCCTTCCCGCCGGGCTTCTTCCATTAACGCGCGTTGGGCTGGTGTTGCTTGCGCCTTCATCACCGGGTCTTGCCGGACAACCCGGCGCATATGACCGAGCGCAAGCATGGGGTGGCTGCCACGCGCGGTTTCTGTCGCCACGAAATCGCGCATGACTTTGCCGAGGAAATCGGCAAACTTGTCCTGCTGCTGGACTTGCCCGACGGCGAACTCCGCCAGCCCATTGTAATTGAGCCCGGTTGCACCCCATGGCTTGCCGTGAACATGCACCACATGATTGCGCAGATACGCCTCCATTGTTGCTGCCTTGGATCGGTCGGTGTGTCGCAGCAAAGCCTCGAGGCGGGGCCCGATCGCTTCGCACAGGGCGGCGAGGGAGCTTTCTACGCTGCCGTCGCAATTCAGTTCGAAGATGATGTCCAGTCCGCGCTCTGATTCTATCGGAGCTACAGACGCGAAGTGCATGATATTGCTGCCATCGAGCGCGTCCCGGATCTCGGGAATGGCCGGGTGACCCCATGCCGCGATTTCCTGCTCTATTTCGGCCTGGCTTGCTCCGTCCGTGACACGTGCGATGACGAGATACATCGATTGCTGGGACGAGACGGTCTCATAGGTCAGCTGCAAGTTGCGCGGGAACAGGCCGAGATGTTTCAGCTTGCCATTGGCCCCGGCCGAACGCCGCAAGCCTTCTCGCTTGAACAGCTCGGTAAACACACCGCCGATCTGACCGATGGCCATTTCCTTACCGACGCAGACATGTGGGCCGAACCCGAACAGCAAGTCAGGTTCCTGCCAATTGCCTTCGCCATCTGCGCGGTCGAGGCGGAAGGTGCCGGGATCGTCCCACACGCGCGGATCGCGCATCGCAGAAACGGTCGATACGAGCAGCGTTGATTGCGGCGGGATCGTTACCGTTTCACCTTCGACGCCCAAGGTTGCGCCATCCGGGCAGAGACGGAATTGGCCTGGGGCCAAGGTGGGGTTGAGTCGGCCCGCCTCCAGCATGATCTTGCGCATGGCGGCGCGGTCATCGCGCAGCGCGGCATCATTGACGGCGCGGCGAGCCTCGGGACGGTCAAGCAGTTCGACCAGCATATTGCTGGCGGCTATCGTATTGGTCGGGATGAAACCGGATGCCATTCCGATCAGCATGGCGCGGATTTGCGCGTCATCGAGTTCAGGGTGGGACCGCTGCGCAATTAGCAATCTGTGTACGAGCGTTTCGGCAGTCTGGATGGTGTCCTCTGGCTTGAGCACATGCTCGCGGATGCGGGCGATGGCATCGTCACAGAAGGCCGCCAGCTTGTCGCGCCCCTGCATTGCCAGCGTGCGAACCTCGGGATCGCCGAATGGGTCCCCAAATAGCAGTGCGGATATCGCCAGCGTCCAGTCAGCCAGCGCATCGGCATCCTGACAATCCAGCCCGAAATAGCGGATGCAAATTTCGGCGGGCACGCGCTTGATCACATCCTGGATGACGTCGGCCTGGCCGGAATGATTGTCGAGCAGCGCAGCGGTGAACTCGGCTGACTTCGCGCGCATCATTTCGGTATCTTCAGGACGAACTACCGAGCGCAGGATAGCCAGCATCTGGGCATGCTCGGGTCCATCCAAGCCAAGCAGGAAAGTCGCCCCGGTGCCGAGTTCCTTCATCTCGGCTGTAAAGGGGACGGGGAATTCACTCGGACGCTGCAGCACATCGCGCACCTGGGCATCGCGCGATATGTGGATCAGACCGCCAGCAGACATCACCGGGCGGAAACGGCGACCGAAAGCATAGAACGGACCAAAGCTTTTGCGGGCCAGGCGTGCTTTGAACTCTGCCGCTCGCCCTTTGGGAGCGATCCGCGCAAGATCAAACCGTGGCGGCCTCGGGGCCTGCGGACCGTTCTCTGTCGCCTTTTTGGAGAAGTACTTGGTCGTGGCCATGCTTGGTCATTCCTGAGGTTGGATTTGGAGTTTAGTCGGGGAAGCGGGCCGCTTGGTTCAATCCGTCGCGCAAAACGTCATTGCGGTTGGTATCGCGGTAGGGCAGCCAATCGATGAAATGCGGCTGGAAATGCGGTTGGGCTTCCAGCATTTCGGCATGCGCCGCCTTGGCCTCTGGCAGTTTGCCCAGGGCAACCAGTGCGTTGATCTTGGCGACGTGGGAAGACCAGTACGCGGCGCGGCGGGACAGCGAAGCATCTGCACTATCGACCGCGAGATCGAGATTACCTTGCGCAAGATGGGCCATGGCAAGCTCGCCCTCGGTGAAGAAAAGGTCAAAGTCATTGGGGCTCAGACGGCGGGCAGTTTCCAGTGCCGCAATCGCTTCTGCGCAGTTGCCAGTGTGGTGCAAGCAACTGCCAAGCTGCGAATGCGCCATTACCAGACTGGGGTTGAGTTCGATGGCTTTGCGCAGCAGCCTTTCCGCCCGTACCGGTTGCTTCAGCCAGAACTCTGCAATCCCGGCGATCATATGGCCGCGGGCATCGTCGGGATCATGCAGGATAGCGGTTTGGGCAGTCTTGCGCAGAGTACGGATTTCATCGGTGGAGGCCCTATGGACCCACATTCTACGGGCCTGCAGCCAAGCTTTTTCGATCAGGACATTGGATGACGCGGGATCGAGCGCCTCGGCTTGGTCGATCAGCGCTTGTGCCTCGCTCATGTCTTCGTCGGTAAAACGGTTGAGATGCCAGCGCGCTTTCCAGACCAGATGCACGACGTCGGTTGCATCGCTGTTGGCGGTGACGGCACGCATTTGTTCTTTTTGATCGACCTTGTGATCAAGGGCGGCGGTAATTCCTTCCAGTGCGTTATCGACGGCTGCAAATGTATCGATTGATTCAAGTGTAACGGTGTCGCTCCACAAGGATCGGCCACTATCGGCATCGGAGAGTTCGGTAATGAGCCTGTATCCCGCTGCGTCAGGGCGCAATGTCCCCTCCAGCACATAGCGCGCGCCCAACGCTATTCCGGCGGTGCGCGGATCAATCGGGTCAGTGCCCAGGGCAAAGCTGGAACTGCGGGCGATCACTGGCAGCCAGCACAACCGCGAGAGGCGATTGATCAATTCTTCGCTCAACCCGTAGGCCGCATACTCCCGCTCTGGATCGGGCGGAACCATACGGAAAGGTAGGACCGCAATCGCCAGATCTGCGGCTGCCGGCTCCGGTGCGGTTGGTTCCGGCGCCGGCGGAGAATCCACCTCACGCACATCGCGTGCGCCAGAAGTCGCCAGTTCTGCCCGCTGTGTTCGCAGCCAGTCCTCGAACTCTTCTTCTCCGGCAATATCGAGCCCTTCGAGAAACTCTTCTCCCGTATGTCCTGCGCTATCCCGCACATCTATCGAGATATGGTCGAGATTTAGCCAGATACTATTGGTGTCTGCTTCGATCAAAGCTGCGTTGCCAAAAGCAGTTAGGCGTCGGAGGTTGGAAAGCTCTTTGCGCAAGCTCGCCTTGGCTTGTTCTGCCGGGCGATCACACCACAGTGTCGATTCGAGCCAGCGGCGCGTCCGCTCGCCTTTGGGGGCACTACCGAGCATTCCAAGCAACGCTTGCCCGCGCTTGCTGGTGATTGCGATGCGCGCGCCATCGGGGCCTTCCAGCACGAACGGCCCCAAAAGTGACAACCGAAATTGTGATCCGCCCCTAGACATGTGTTTCCCCGACCCTGTCAGCCGCAGGTAACACCGTGAACGGCAAAATCGCAAACTTTTCACGAATTTAGAACGCTGATGGAACGCCATTGTAACGGCCCCGGAGCGGCCTGTTCGTACTCCTGCTGACGTCATGTCGATCAAAGCATCCTTCCCGGACCAACCCGCATCTTTTGCTGCTGCGAAGCGGCATGCGGGTCTCAACGCGGAAACCCTGCTGAAAGCGGCATTTGGGACAATCAGCGGTGGAGAATACAGATGAATTACAACGACCTACTTCGCGATGTTGGTAAAGGCGAGCGCGCTGCCTTCACAACCCTCTACAGCCATATCCGGCCGACAATGCTGGGCTATGCTGCGGGCATCCTGGGCGGCGACGTCGCTGCCGCAGAGGATGCCGTCGACGAGGCGTTTGCTGATATCTGGCGGCTCGCCGGCAAGTTTAACGCGGTGGGAAATGCGACAGCTTGGATACGCAGGATCGTCCGCAACAAGGCTGTCGATATTGTACGCAAGCAGTCCAACCGAGAAATCCCCGCCGAGGACAATGTCGTCTTGGCGTTTGAAGATCAGGCACCAAACCCGGAGCAAGCCGCAGTATCCAGCGATGAAGCGCAGTGGTTGCGCGGCAGTCTCGCTGCGCTCAACCCCGAACAACGCGAAGTGATCGTGCTATGCTACTTTGAAGGGCTTTCGGTCCAAGAGATCGCAGTGCAGACCGGCGCATTGCCGAACACGGTGAAAACGCGGCTGTTCTATGCTCGCCAAAAAATGCATGACTGGCTGGAGAAGACCGAGCAGGCGCCGGTTGCAGCGATGGCATAAAGTCACGCGGCAAGTTCAGGGGCGGGGGTTGCGCTCTATGCGCTCTGTCTGGCAATGCAGGCGAAATCAAAGATTTCAGCTCACCCGCGCAGGGGTAGTTTGCATTTACTGCCACACACACTTGTTGCCCTTTCGGCAGCGCGGGCGCTGAACGAGAGGATATTGCGTGACAGACCAAGCCGATACGAGCGGGCAGGACGATAGTAAGATCGATCCTCCGCTGTGCACCTTGCCAGTCGCAACATCGGATTCCGGATTTTACGGCGGCTTGAGCAAGCATGTTGCCATTCCCGCCAAGATTATCGTTAGCGTGCTGATCGTATGGGCCGTCGTGTTCCCGACCCATGCTAGCGAAACGCTGCAATTGGCGAACGAGACGATCATCCGCCAATTCGCCGGTTGGTACATTTATCTTGTCGCGGCGCTGGTTGTCGTCTGTCTTGTTCTCGCATTGCTTCCGCAATCGGGCTCCCTGCGGCTGGGTGCACCCGGAGAAAAACCGGAATTCTCACGTTTTTCGTGGTTTTCCATGCTGTTCGGTGCCGGGATCGGTATTGGTATGTTGACCTATTCAACCGGCGAGCCGCTGGCGCATTTCCAGAACAATCCGGACATCATTCGCGGGCTTGCTGATCCGGCGAGTGCGAATGCGGTGGCCTCGGCCTATGAATATACCTTTCTGCATTGGGGCCTTTCAGCGTGGTCTACTTATGCACTGGTCGGCCTGGCGGTGGGCTATGTGGCCTATCGCCGCGGACTTCCTTTGACGATCCGCTCCAGCCTCGCGCCGCTGTTTGGGCTGCGCCTTTCGGGGATGTCTGGCCATGTGGTCGATGTAGTCGCTGTGGTGGCCACCATTCTGGGCGTAGCAGTCACGATGGGGCTGGGCGTCGAACAGTTTGTGGCCGGGCTTTACCGGCTCGGCTTCGGGGAATGGCTGGTCAACGACGCCGGAACCTCTTCAAGCATCGCGATCATTGTCGCGCTGGTCCTGCTCGTGGGGGCATCGACACTCTCTGCGCTGTCTGGAGTGGGTAAGGGCATCAAATGGCTGTCCAATCTCAATATGGGGCTGTCCTTCCTGTTGTTGGCGGTGTTCCTAATCTTCGGTTCGGGCCTGTACGGTCTGCAACTGCTCGGTAGCGGGCTGGTTGATCATGTGTCGCGCTTACCGACGACAATGCTGACATATTGGACCGCCGACGGCACCGAGACAGGTGACGCGCTGGCGCAGTGGCAGCTGGACTGGTCGGTCTTTTACTGGGCATGGTGGATTGCGTTCGCACCGTTCGTAGGCATGTTTATCGCCCGCATTTCCCGTGGTCGTACCGTGCGCGAATATGTGCTGGGGGTGATCCTTGTTCCGTCGCTTATGTGCTTTTTGTGGATGGGATTGGCTGGCGGTACGGCTATTGAACTAGAACTGAGCGGCGCAGCCCAAGGCACTATTCTGGAAGCGGGTATCTCGGACCAGATATTCGCGACAATATCAGCGTTGATGAGCCCCGGCGTCGCCTATCTCCTCTCCGGCCTGATTGTCATCCTGCTGATGACCTATCTGATTACGTCGGCTGACAGCGCAATCCTGATTGTGAACACGATCAATGGTGCTGGCGGTGAAGAAGGCCGGAGCCGCGATCACATCCTGTTCTGGGGCGCGGCCTTGGCGTTGGTTGTTGGCAGTATGCTCATCCTTGGCGGGATCGATGCGATCCGTATCACCATGATCATCGGTGCACTGCCGTTCTCGGTCGTGGTGGCGCTGATGGCTGTTTCGATCGTCAAAGCGATTGCTTACGATGTCATGCGCAAGCGACAGGGCGTTCAAACCCACTGCGAAGTGATATTGGCTGAGGCTGAAGCGCGCACGAACTAAGCGGCCAAGTCCTGTTTATGTGGTTTGTGAGCAACACTTGGTGTTACTCTTTCGCCATTCATAACTCGAAATAAGTAAAAATATTATAATATTTGAGTTTTCGGGCACCGAATTGAGTGCGCTATTCTATTCGTATCTTCGATTTGGACAATAGGTTCTAGAACCTGTGTGCAGATATTATTGTATATCTGCGCCAACACTATCTGTTGCGAGATCGCAACACTCTAAAAGTCATCCGGAGAATTAGAATTCTGCTGGTGGCCGGATTAACTTTCGCTTGTTAGCGGTCTCAGCCAACGGCGCGAGGTCTCTTTTCGCGCACACGCATTTCGCTCGGGTCGCCAGCGAATTCTCATCGGGTGCGGCGGCACCAATCAAAACCACCCAAGGGGGTTACAACATGAATACTCTTCGCAGCAGCGCCTCGATAGGCGTGCTGGCAGCACTTATCGCGACTCCAGCCTATGCGCAGGACGAGCAAGCAGGTGCGCAAGCAGAGGAACGCCAGGGCGGCGTACCGACCATTACCGTTACCGCCACCAAGCGGTCGGAAGATCTGCAAGACGTCGCTATTTCGGTCAACGCTATCGGCGAGGAAGCCCTCGACGAGCTCGGCATCTCGACGTTTGACGATTACCTCGTCCAGCTTCCTAACGTCACCGCTGGTGGTTCCGGCCCTGGCCAGAGCACGATCTATGTTCGCGGTCTCGCTTCGACCACGCCGAACCTGACCACTGCTGGTGTTGCTGGCCTTGCCCCGAACGTGGCGCTCTATCTTGACGAGCAGCCGCTGGCACAGCCGGGCCGCAACCTTGATGTGTACGCAGCCGACCTTGAGCGGATCGAAGTTCTGGCGGGCCCGCAGGGCACGCTGTTCGGCGCCAGCTCGCAGGCCGGTGTGGTGCGTTTGATCACCAATAAGGCAAGCCTCGCAGGCTTTGATGCCGGTTTCGATATCGAGACCAGCTTCACCAAGAACGGTGAAACTTCCTACAACGCTGAAGCCATGGTCAACATTCCTGTGACCGATAGCTTCGCGCTTCGCGGCGTCGTCTATCTCGACGATCAGGGCGGTTACATCGACAACGTGCAGGGTACTCGTACTCTGCGGGATAGCGCCCGTTTCCGTCCTGCTGGCACAGTGCGTTCGAACGGTGTTCCAGTGAACGCTCTTCGCGGTGGTTTCCAGTCGACTCCGGCGGAACTTGCCCTGATCGACGCCAATGTGAACTTCATCGAAGCCGACAATGCCGGGCTGGTTGAAGAAGACTTCAACGACACCCAGTATGCGGGTTTCCGCGTTTCGGGCCTGTATGAAATCTCGCCCGACTGGAGCGTCTCGGTCAGCCATACACGCCAGAGCGTAGAGTCTGACGGCGTGTTCTTCGCCGATCCGTCACTGGATCTTGATGA
>ENA-ORXU01002700-ORXU01002700.1-marine-metagenome-genome-assembly--contig:-NODE-2700-length-11752-cov-4.184497_pt1 | contig 11752 bp, 7 predicted proteins | sample MGYA00237869_ERZ511484 | MGnify/ENA metagenome assembly ERZ511484 | reverse complement strand
GCGGCCGTCCCGCTCACGATGGGCACGCGGTGACGTCGGTTGCACGGTTTGGGCGCCGGGCCCGGCGGGGTGAGGACCCGAGCGCTTGCCCGTTGGGCGGGCGCCCAGACATGATCGTTGTCGTCCGCGCCGGCCGGCGGCCGCCGCAAAGACGGCTGTGGACCAGCGGGTTGCTCCCACGGTGCGATGAGGCCATTGGCGTATCAACACGGCCTGGCGCTCGTCCGCCGTGGGTGTCTCGTGTAGTGCAGTCCCTGGCCGCGCACTTTTCTGAATGGACCGCGGCGGCACGAGTGCATTCCCCAACCGCGGTGAACCGGTCGACGTTGCCGTCTACGTCGGACCGCCACGTGCCGTCTCCCCGCGGGTGCGCCGGGGCGCTCTGCGCGCCGCGCGTGACGGGCCGCAGCGCGCCGCGGCGGACCGCGACACCGCGCGCGCCGCGCGCCACGGTGCGGGGGAGGGCCCGCCCGATAGGTGTTTTTTTGCCGTTCATCGTTGGCTACGCGCCTGTGGCGACGGGTGCGTGGTCGACGGGGGACCCCAGCGCTGCGTACCGGCAGCGGCGGTTGTTTTCGTTTCTCTCATGGGCGGCCAACTCGCCCCTGTCTATCCCGGCTGCGGTGGCGATGGTGGCAGCGCTTGGCCGGCCAGTGGGCCCCGGCGAGGAGGGGAGGCGACGCAATGAAGACAACGTCGTTCCCCAGTCCATCAAACTCTGCTTTCTCGCAGGGAGTGCCGCTGCACTGCCGTGCGCAGCGCTCCGCACAGTACCCCAGTGCTGGTTTCACAACCAGGCAACTCCGTCTCTCCGCCGCAATTGGTCGGCAGGCCAGGCGCCGGCAGAACGTACAGGCACGGTTTTTTTGTTTTTTTAACTGGTGCGACTCACATGTGCACCCGCTGCACGCCAGCGCCAGCGGCTGTGTACGCGTATGTGGCTGGCAACCTCGGGCGCGAGCCGTTGCTGCCTTGTTGGCAGCAAAGCAGCCACATGCTGGGTCACCCGTCAATGTCCCTACAGAACCGGGAACGCGTGACTCGCATGAGGCGAAGTGAAGGGGCCATGCGTCTCCTCCCGCGTTCCTCGAGTTGAGGACGTACAGTACTGTGTGTGGAGATGACGGCTGTTGGAGCGATGGAATTTACGACAACTGACGTGCCGGCAGCACTTACGTGACGATCGACAAGCAGGCGAGCATTGCTGGCTCGATGCCGCAGTGGGGAGCATCCTGTTGCAAGTGTACACGCAGGCTGCCCGACGTCCTCGCGCGTGTACGTGTGCCCACGGTTGTCGCCTCCACTCCAATAGAACAACGCGCTTTCTCGCTGTCGAGACCGGATCGACACATCCATCGTCACGGCCCGCCGACTGCCCATCCAAACGCGATTTGGATGGGCTTTGGATGGGGATGGATGGGCTTTTGGATGGGGATGGATGGGCGTTTCCGCCCAACCAAACGCGTTTTGGTTGGGATAGCGTTGGGGAATTGGATGGGCGTTTCCAACCGATGGCGTAGTCCCCCGTTCCGCCCGTGACTGCCCAGCTGCACCTGGCCCGCCGGAGCGACAGCGTGTGATCCTCGGCAGGCTCGGCCGTTTCAGATGCACAGCGTCGCGACGGCGGAAGAACTGCTCTCCTATTGGACGCCGGACATGAAGTCGTCTGCCAATGCCGTGTCTGTATGTGAGACACAAGCCTGTTGACAGCGGGGGAAGAAATAACAGACCACACCTGCACGCTTTTGTGCGCGCGATCACTCGGCCCCTGATGATACGTTTCGAACGACACAAACTGCGCTGGCATACTGACGTTATTGTCTACCGATCGCATCCAAGAAACATCACCGGTGAGCTGCAGGAGCGGCGCCATCGACACCCAAACAGAAAGCAAACAACACAGAAAAAGCGCGCATCACGGCAGGTATCACGACTCACGCACAGCGCACGTGGTCTCAAATCACGCCACCGCCCACCTCCCCGTCCTCCTCGTCGTCTTCACTGCGGCTGCCCGTGTGCGAGCTGTCCGAGTCGTCGTCGTCGGTCGAGGATGTGCGGCAGCCGACGTCGCTGCTCCCCCCCCCGTCGCTCCCCCCCCCCTCGTCGCTCTCCACCCCATTACCCCCCGCAATGTCGCTGTCCGCGCCATCCTCTTTGAGGCCAATCGCCGCTGCCCCGGCGCGATCGTTGGCGTCGTCGTCGTCCACCACCAGCACGATTCCAGAGGCCCGCATGTTCGACTGGCCGTCGGAGGGGCGGCCGTCGTCGTCGGGGCCGACACCAAGTTCGTTGTTGTCGGGCATCACCCCCGTCGAGATGCCATCGCTTGCCGGATTGGGCGTGACGTCAGGGCTTGCCGCTTGAGAAGGCAACGCTGGAGGAAGACGTGAGGCAGCCCCCGTGCGCTTCATTAGGCGGGGCGGGCGGGCGGACGTCGTGGCAGAGGACACCTTGTTCGTTGTGGGCAGTGCCGCCGACGAGGCGTCGGGAGCGGTGAACACATAGCCGCCGGTGCTGGTACGGACCACAACGTCGGGGTCAATGGCGTCTGTGATGCAGAAGCCCGCGTGGATGCGGTTGTTCGCGTGGTTCTTGGCGAGGTGCTTCATCGAGTGGGCGATCTCATCGACCCAGTAGCAGTAGGTGCCGCTGCCATTGCCCTGGCGACGACGCTGGCGCCGGTCGAGCGCTATCTCAAACTCGTTACGCACGAAGCTCGCAATCAGCGAGTAATGACCGACGGTCATGTTGACGTGGTAGCGCCCGCCCGCGCCTGTGTCCTTCACGATGCGGTGGCTGCCGCCAATCTTTGTGAACAGGTTCTTGGCAGCGGCCACGACCGCCTTCTCGCCCTTGTAAGACGTGAGGAAGCTGTCGTTTTTGCACCACTTCTCGGCCTTGCTGCGCGGCATCGCCTTGTAGGGGAACCCGAGCACCTTAAAGTACGGCTTGAGTACGAACTCCCGCAGCTGCGCCACGGCGTGGGATATCGTGGCGACAATGACTGTGTGCGGCCGCTTGAGGGTCGGCACGGCGTCCTTGATGGCCGAGGGGAAGTAGATAAAGTCCATGAGGTAGCTGTGCGCGACACCCGATGACATCTCAAACGCCTTCATGGTCTGCTCGTTGATGAAAGCCGTCGCCGTCGCCGAGTCCATTAGAACCTCGCGCGTGACTCCAGTCGTAGCGACTAGGCTCTTGACGGCGCTACGGATTGGGCGCCGGAGCTGAGCAGCCCTCTCCTCATTGTCGGGAGCGAGCGCCATGGCGGCAACCTTAGCCAACTCACGGTCGATAACCGGCTTCTCGTCCTTGACCGCGCTGCCGCTGCCGCTGCCGCTGCCGCTGCCGCTGCCGCTGCCGCTGCCGCTGCCGCTGCCGCTGCCGCTGCCGCTGCCACCGTCCTTGTGCGCTGCGGGCACCCCGACACAGCTCTTGACGGCTACGCGCAACGACGCGACGGCCAGCGCCGTCCGCACGTTCCCCTGCCCTTGCGCATCAACGCGCTGCTCAAGGCGGCTCGCGCTGGCCTGCAGATGCTCGATTTGCACCTTTGACTGCTTAAGCGCAGCCCAAAGCGCCTCCGTTCCATCGCGAACGGCCGCGTCAACCTCTCCTTTGACCAGGCCCCAAGCAGCCGCGGCCTCAGGCGTCGGTGAGGACGGGTTAGGGGCTGCGGCCGCCCCGGCCCCGCCGCCAGCCGTTGCCGCACGCTCGGCGGCCGCCTTGCTCTTCTTGCTCCGAGGCGCCGCGGCCTTGGCCGACGGCGCGTCCGTCTGCCGCCGCTTGGTCCCCCCACCGGTCTTTGTGCCGCCGCGACGACGAGGGGCAGGGCTAGGTGGGAAAGCTGCAGAAAGAGAGGCCGGTGGCGGCGAGAGCGGCGCGGCCACCACCGCAGCCGCCGCCGCTGCTGCCGCGTGCTCCATCTCCAGATCAGGGGAAGGCGACAGGGCCGCCGGCGGAGTACGAGGCCAGAGAGCAGCGACTGGCTGTGCAGGCGTCCAGGGCTCCGCCACCGCCATTGCGGCTGACGGGCTTGTCATGAGCGAGACCGACGGCGGCGCGCTGCCGGGAGTGGAAGCTGCCGTCTCCACAACCGCTGACTCAGAAGGCCGGGCGGACGGGGGCATCGGCGTCATCGACATGGGGCGGGCGGGCGACGAAAATGGCAAAGTTGGGACAATGGAAGGTGAACCAATGAGCGGCGCCCCTTGGTTGGGCCCGAACGGGGCGCGCTGCTGCACGTCGGTCGCTCCGGCGTCGCCGCGCTCGGTGACCAAACCAGCCAGGTTCCAGACGGTTTGAGATCCGAGCGTGCCCTCGCTTGTGGGCGGCGGCACGGGGGGGGCGCAAACAGCCGGCAGTCCGCGGTTGCCGACGTTGTTGAAGGTGGGCACACCAGCAGCAGCCCGCGCAGCGCCGGGAGCCTCCAGATTTGGATACGATGCCCAATGGCCAAACGGATGGGCGAGGCCGGACGCATTGACGGTCTGCTCACCAGCTTGCGACCCGGGCAAGTGGGTGTGCAGCTGGGGCGGCTGCGCGGCGACAACTGAAGCCGACGCAGTCGTGGTGGCGGCGGCGGCTCGCACGCGGGCGGCTACCGCAGCGTCGCGGTCCGCCAGACGCCGCTGCTCCCAGGCCGCGTCATCAATCTCTTCCCGCCGCCGGTGCTTCCGCTCCCACGCCGCAAGAGACGCGGCCGTCTGTGGAGCTGCGGACATGCGCGGGGCTTGGTGGCTGGTACGGCGGCCGCCCATGATGGAAAGCGACGAAGCGAGCAGGTGCTCACAACGAGTGGGGGGGGGCCAGTGTTTGGTGCAGAAGGGGGCCAGGGAGTCGGCAGAGGTGCAGGTCACGAAAACGGGGGTCGTGGTCAGACTTGTGTGATGGACGCGGTGGGCAGCAGACGCCACGCTCCTCCACCCCTCGGACACCCGTATATGTACCATTTCAGTGTCTTGCGCGGTCAGCCCCAGCCGGTGAGACCGACCCGCCCACGCTTGCCGCAGGGCCAGGCGGCGCGGCAAACGGGCGCACGCTCACCCTTCGTGAGACAACCTGGGTGGGGCGGCAGGGGGCACGTAGGGGCGCCAAAGCGGGAGTGCGGTCAGGGGCGCCTGTGTGCGAGGGGGAAAAGCGCGTGATCCGTCACAAGGCGCGAAAAGCGCCAAAGCAAACGGCGTGAATGAGGCACCAGAGAGGGGGTGCGGTCAGGGGCGCCTGTGGGCGCGGGAGAAAAGCGCGCGCACCAGCACAAGGCGCGAAAAGCGCCAAAGCAAACGGCGTCGATGAGGCACGACAGAGGGGGTGCGGTCAGGGGCGCCTGTGGGCGCGGGGGAAAAGCGCGCGCACCACCACAAGGCGCGAAAAGCGCCAAAGCAAACGGCGTCGATGGGGCACCACAGAGGGGGTGCGGTCAGGGGCGCCTGTGGGTATGGGGGAAAACGGGCGCACAGCGTCCCAGGGCGGGAAGCGAACGACAATACAAACGGCTCTGTCGTGAACGTGAGAACGGGTCGCTGACGGGCTCTCGTCAGTGGACAGAACTCAACACCCTCGCCGAGCATGGCCAGAGGAGCCGGTTTACACAACGCTGGTGACGTAGGCAGGGCAGGGAGGGGCGCGCAACGCAGCGCACCGCATGGGGCGAACAACAGTCCGTCTTACAAAGCACGACCGGAAACAGGCACGAAAGGAGCGCGCACAGATTGGCGGCGAGCGACGAGAGGAACGTTGTAGAGGCTGTCGACTCGGGCTCCTAGACCATCTGGGGCACGAAGGGGGGCAGCGAGCATCAGGCGCAGGTGTCAGCGCGCACCCCAAGCCGCCCTTCGATTGCCTGTGCGACGGGAATTGGGCAACGCAGCTCGGGCCAAGGTCCCTGGGACCCGCTGTTTGGGGGCGCGTGCACGTGCGCTTGCTCGATGCGCGTCACGTCGTCGCTGGACACAGGCCGCCGCTGAAGGACGGTTGATAGGTTTTACCGATCGATTGAACTCGGTAGAGAGCGATGATGTCTAAGTAGATAGGCACGTGCATTTCAATGGTCTCTCCGGGACAAGGCGGAACGACGCACGCCCTGGGGTCATCATTCAGCGGGTACAGTTGAAAATCACAGGATTTTCTCTAGCCCAATTACGAGCGATGGCGCAACTTCTTTCTGAATCTTGGGACAGATTCTCGAGGGTGTGAAGAAATTTCCCGATCGACCCAATCTAGATATTATCTGGGGCAGCGTCGCGTGTTGCAACGCGCTCGCGGTGTGTCTCGCAACGCGTTGCTGAACCAGACTCGTCCTCGGACATTCCCATCCAGCCCTTTCTGGATGGGAACTGCCGTCGTCGCCCGCGTGCGACCCTGCTGGGGACGGGGCGCGCTCGTCCTGTGTCTCGTCACGGCAAAGTGGTACCGCTGCGCCACGAGCACCGCTGGGTGCCCCCCCTCACGTGTATTCCGCTCCACCCCCGCCCCTCGATTCGCTACCACCACTATGGGCCGCTGACAAACGCGCCGCTTTCGGTCAAGCGGGTGGACGGCGTGCCCCGGCCAGGCGGGTGCACTGCCTGTACCCGCCTGACCCGCAGCACACGCCTGCCAGCCACAATGGCCCACACAACCTGGGCTCTGTCCGTCGTCGGTCGCAGTGGACTGTGCCCGCTCTCTCGTTCGTGGTTGCTGGCCCCAGCACAATGTACGTGCCATCATGCTGATCATTGTTCTCGTCTCTTGGGCTCGGCCGGGGAGGAGGGGGGGGGGTGTATCCGGCCGTCCGGCCGACAGTCTGCCGTTTGCGGTCACGGGCGCAGGGCCTGACTGGTGTTATGCATTTTTTGCATGCATCGCCGCTTTGCGTGTCCTGCTGTGCTGCTGCCTGATTCTGTCTACTGTATTCTGGCGGTCGCTCCCCAGCGTTTTTTCTCGCCGTTTGGTATCGGCCACTTTTGCTCTGCATGTGCGGGCAATGTCCGATGTTGGTAACATCCGTCTGTGGCGGCCGGCGACTCAACCGCGCCGTGCTGCACGACCTGCAGCCAAAGAGAAGCTGAGGGAGCTGCCCGAAGGCATGCCGCCCATCGCTTTCCAAGGCGCGCCCCTCGCGTGCCCGGCCAGAGGCTTTTCAACGGTACGTTCTGGCGAACGATGTACCTGTTGCAATCGATGTGCTCTTGAGGAGCTTAAGTGGAGTGCGGGTAGGCAGGTGCTGTTGATTTCGTGCGCGGCCTGCGTGCCGTACGGTTTTCCTGCGAGATTGGATTCTGACGAGCGCCAGAGTAGTGTCTCTCGGGTGCTGTTGTTACGATCTCATCTTTCCCTTAAGATGGCACTGTTCCTGTCTTAGCTTTTTCACCATGTCGGATGTCCCACCACCGCGACCCTTCCTGGTATGCCCTTGCGGATTTGAAGCCGAGTTCCTGGCCCCGCTGCGACGGCACCAGTTCGGCATCCATGGAGGGATCTTGGGTCACAACACACAACTGCCGCGGCGCCGTCTGAGTGTCTCTTCGACGGTCGAACACGGCGCCATTGGAGGCGGCCATGGCGGTGTTGGAGCCGGTGCGGGTACGGACGGCAATGTTGCTGACGACGAGTCGGACGCGGCGCCCTCGTCGGCACACTCGTGCACGTCCGGGGCGTCTGCCTCGCTGCCAACTTCTGAAGAGTCCGGTTCGACAGTGCACAGCGCAGTCGAGTCGCAGCTACGCACCCTGATGGAGCTGACACGTATCTTGGTTCCCAACACCGAAACCGGCGCCGCCGCAGCTAACGCGGTTCCCGAGTACCTTTATTCTTCGGTTGGATTGCATGTGCGCGCCCTGTACGAGGCTCTCGGCGACGCGCAGCGCGCCGAGCCGCTCGTCCGGCCCCGCAAACGCGCCAAGACGGGCCGTTTCAACACGGTCCGACTGCGGGCCCTTCAGAGGTTTGTCCTGCAAGTTGGCGGGGCGGGCTTGTCTGTGAAGGACCAGGAGTTCATGTACAATTTTTTGGACGTGTGGGACGGCACCAAGGCGGGAATGGCGGAGGACGCCGGGCATCATGCGACGCTGCGGCATGTGTTCCCATCTGTCACCGCCTTCAAGAACGCGCTGCGGGACGATCTCGACAACGCCGCCCTCGACGCTGGCTGGAAAAAGGTCAAGCTTGTTGAGGGCGGCGTTGCTTACGAGGCTTATTTTCGTGATGTATTGCAGGTCATTCGGGCGCTGCTGAAGAGGAAGCGTGGCAGCATTCAGTTGTGGAGCGGCCTCACTGGGCCGGCGCCCTCAAGCGATAAGCGGGAGACGCCGATGGACGGTGACGCGTTCCGCCTGTGCGAGGAGCTCGTCATGAAGAACAGTGAGGAGCTCGCCTGTGTCCTGGGCCTGCACGTCTTCTCCGATAGCAGCCAGTTGTCTTGGTCGGGAGGTACGTTCACTGCTACTCTGTTGGGGGGTTCACTCTTTGCCGCACATCGCGCACTAGTTGGTAATATGTGAGCGACACTCGTGCCGTGTGCGTTGTGCACCAGCCTCTGACTACGTCCTGGTTGTCAGTCGCTCCCTTTCGTTCGCCTGGTTGATCGCCCGCGCTTAGCACACAAACTATACCCTGTCCGTGTTCGTCTCGTCAACGACGTGTCGGGCACTGTCGAGTGGGTGACCGTCGCTTACGTTCCCGTCGTACGGAAGCTGCAGGAGCCGGGCGCGGATGACAGAGCCAGGATCAGGCGGTGTGGCATACTGCAGCGGGTGATCTACGCGGCGTTTACGCATGTAATCGGCCGCAGCCACATCGGGTTCCACGTGAACATCGAAGGCCATAAGGCCTTGGCCTTTCCGCGCGTGCTGTTGTACGTCTGTGACCAGCCGGAGGAGAGGGCTGTGCTGGGCTTAAAGGGCGGACAGTGTGCGCATCCATGCACGGCGTGCATGGCGAAGATTGATATGATCGGGGCACCGCAGGCAGCTAATGCCGAGGACCGCAACGTCATCAATACCCTGACCAACCAAGTCGAGGCATATGAGCACACGCGGCGGCAGCGGCAGCGCCAACGGCGGGTGGCGCTGGGTGCGCTCGACTCTACGTCGGGCGGTGTCCCAGGCCTTGCCGGCATGGCTGGTCTGGGAACGGCACCACACCTGCTGTATAAGATGATTGGGTTTGATGTCCTGCACGTACGTTTTCCATATCCATCTCCTTGACCTGTTTTTTGCATTCGGTATGCGCGGCTGTGCACGGCCCATCCTCCTTCTTCGGATCGACTTCTGACGCCATGCACGTGTACCTCCTTCCAGTCTCCCCCGCTTGTGATGGCTGCCTCGATACGTCAGGTGCTGGATCTGGGAGTCACCCGCATGTTGGTGCACCGCCTCGTGCGGGTGTTTCCGTATTTGTGCAAGGGGAAAAGACCACCGGCGGGGTCAGGGACAGCGACTCGTCGCGTCGCTTTTCGGCGTCTGCTGCGCCTGAGCAGACGCAGCAAAGCGTGCAAAACACCGCCTGGGTACGTCAGGTTCTCCGCTTCACCGTTGCTTCCCCTCTTCTCTCCACTGCGTCAATTTGCCCTGTCCTTGGCCGTACGTGCGGTCACCCGCTCCCACATACCCGCTTCGCACAGCTATTGCTCTGTGTCTGACCGTTGTCCTCGTCTGTTCTGGACTACCCGCGCTTATCTGATTCTCATGCTTTGCAGGTACATTGTGCGTGCCACCGAGAAGCAGGCTGTGTTTACGGGCAAGCAGCAACGTGACGGCGTGGCTATTCTCGCATTCATCGTGGCGGGCTTGTTCGGCCCAGCCGGCGACGAGGACGCCGGTGGTGCTTTCGCGGTGGAGAATGAGGCAGAGCGCAGGACGGCTGCTGCGTCCGCATTCGCAGCGGGGTTTGAGGCCGACGAAGACGACAATGCGGCGAGGGTCGACCGGAACTTCAGGTTCAATTGGGCGGCGTACCACGACGAGTGGGGGGACACGCCCGTTGACGTGGCTGTGACCTCCATGTTCGCCGAGTACGCGGTGCTCTACGCTCGCATCGCGGGGCGTACGACGACCGCCGTGCCATCACCGATGACGATGGCAGAAGGGTTGAGCATTGGCGAGCACGCCAAGAACTTTGTCAACAAGTTTGTAAGCCCCATCCTTGGCCACATCGCTTCCGTGAAAGTCCACAAGCTGTTATGCCACGTCGCCGAGGCGATCCAGTGGCACGGCAACCTCCAAAAATTGCAACACTGCTGCCAACGAGAGCGAGCACAAGAGGGACAAGCCTCACTACTGCCGTACAAGCAAGAAAGAGCACACCTTCACGCGCGAGCTTGTGCGCCACGCGCACGGCGCGCGAGAGATCCTCGCCCGCCACGCCGACGCGGACAAGGCCGCTGCCGTAGCCTGGCAGGCCGAGCTGGCGCGACGTGCGGCTTTTGAAGACGCCGACTCGCTACAGCGTGCGGCTGGCGCGGCTGCTAGTGGCTCGGCGACAGGTGGGACAGCGGCATTTGTGACGGCGGCAGGTGAGGACGCACGAACAGGGGCGGCGGCGAGTGGGGCGGCGTCACGTGGGGCGGCGGCACGTGGGGCGGCGGCAAGTGCGGTGGCGCCACGTGGGGCGGCGGCAAGTGGAGGGGCGGCACGTGAGGCGGCTGCGGGGACGGCGCCGACGACAGGACGGTCGGTGACAACCCGTACACTGGCAACGGCTGGGGAAGGGGCGGCCGCGGCAGCCAGGCAGGCTTCCGTGCAGGCTGGTCGGGCGGCTGCAGAAGCAGATCAACGACGGAAGCAGAAGAGACGCATGTACAATGTCGCCAATGTGTCGGTCGGCACTCTGTCCAGCCGCCCCGACATGGCTAATGTCGGGGCGCTGCTCCGAATGGCGGCTCACCGCCTTGTGCGGGTTGTGAGCCGAACACCGATTCAGGCGCAGTTTGACTGTGGCACTCGCGCGCAGCAGCAACTGCGCGCCGTCAACGACTACCTGGGGGCGCCGTGGTATGATGCCGTCCTGTACCATCCCGGGGGTGACGTGGAGAGGGTGTGCATTGGCGAGCTACGCGCAATTGTGCGTGGGCCAAAGGGCGACGCCGTCATCCTGGCTGCAATGGAGGACGTGCCGGCGGAGCCGCTCTGCCCCTTTGTCGCGCGGGGTTGTGTACGCCTCAAGTGGCTGATCGCCGACGGCGCTTCGCGCATTACGCTGCGCCTGGTGCCCGTTGAGCACGTGCGGCGCCTAGCGTTTGTGATCCCAGACTTTGCGGACCTATCCGCTCGCCGAGGGGCCGATGCGGACATTCCTACGGTGCACAGCCCACTGCAGGAGCGCCTGGACATGCGCTTTTTTCTCAATGTGTTTTTCCATTGGGACGTTTAGTACAACTCGTATTCCTGTTCGTGTTCTTTCTTGTCTTTGAACGCACACACCTTCCCTTGTACTCCAAGGTACAAGGGAAGGTACAGCGGTGCACGTACACGGCGCCATGCGTTTGGCTGAAAAAGAAACAGCTGCCGCGTGCTTGCACCTCCGTTCTTCACGACCGCTGCGGCAGTGGGCGCCAGCGCCGCCGTCGCAGCCAATAAAGACCCGGGACGGAGGTTGTGACGTTCTCGCCGGTCAAACCCGGGCTGGCGCAGAGACGGGTAAACGATATGCTCGTCAGCCCGTCAGCGACGGAGACAGAGGCATACCAGCGGCGTTGGCCTCAAATGGGGGGGGCCGAGAGCTGGCAATATACTGCAGTCCCTGAGTGGGACAGAAGCGCACAAAAGTCTCGGCG
>ENA-ORXU01002699-ORXU01002699.1-marine-metagenome-genome-assembly--contig:-NODE-2699-length-11754-cov-2.718763_pt1 | contig 11754 bp, 8 predicted proteins | sample MGYA00237869_ERZ511484 | MGnify/ENA metagenome assembly ERZ511484 | reverse complement strand
CGTGGTCGGAACGGTGGATATCACGACGGATGTGATCGGCCTCGCCATTCCCGGCGGAGATGACGAGGACTGAGCCGAATCGAAGCGCGGACGACCCCGTTCGACAGGGGCACGGAACGCCCCCGGACACCTACTGGGGAGCGGGGACCGGCACGAGATTGTCGGGATCCGCATCCGCCGGGGCCATACCCGTCTCTCCGCCGGCGGCCGGGGCCGTCGGTGCGGCATCGCTCTCGATCGTCGGTGGCACGAAGGTGACGGGCGGCTCGCCGTCTTCCAACGGTGAGTAGACGCCCGGCAGGGCTTGATCGAATACCGAACCGGACCGCCGTTCCGTGGTTGCCATGATGGTGAGCGTGAGGCTCGTCGCAAGGAACCCGGCGGCGATATACCATGTGGCCCGTTGCAGGGCGGTCGCGGCTCCGCGCCCGGTCATCACGCCGCCGCCACCGCCGCCGCCGCCCATACCGAGCGCCCCGCCCTCGGACCGCTGCAACAGCACGATGGCGACGAGAAAGATCACGAGGACCAGGTGAACGATGAGGATCGCGTTTTCCATGGAGCCGGAATTCCATAACAAGAGAACCCGCAAGGGTGGCGGGCGGCCAGCGCGCTCCCTATCCGACCGCGCTGCCTTTGTCGAGAGGGGCGACGCGATTCTTCGGATATCGTTCCTAAATCCGCCTTAACCCCGGCCTGTCAGGATAGGGAGATCATTCCCCGGAGGTTCCCATCGTGTTCGAAGCCCTGTCCCTTTTCGCCACCCGGTTCGTCCAAGAGGAAAAGGGCGCGACCGCCATCGAGTATTCCCTCGTCGCGGCCATTCTCGCCATCGCCATCGTCGCCACCGTCGGCGGCATCCGCGACGAACTGAACACGACCTTCCAGAGCGTCGGCGGCGAACTCGCCGCGAACAACACGCCGTAAGTTCCACCGCACCGCATCATCTCCAACTCGAGCGGGAGCATCGGGACGGCATCTCGGTATGGAACTGGAGGGCTGGAGCGGGTGATGGGGATCGAACCCACGGCATTCAGCTTGGGAAGCTGACGCTCTACCACTGAGCTACACCCGCAATCCGCCCTGCATACCAAGCGACGCGGTCCGGTCAACCGGATTCGTTTCTGCGTCTTCCCTTCCCGTTCCCTCCGGCCTATCGTCTCGAAAAACGACGAAAGGGGAGAGCCGCATGGCCCGTGAGGATTTCGACGTATTCGGGAAGACCGAAGCCAATTACGTGCCGTTGACCCCGCTTTCCTTCCTGCGCCGGGCGGGGGAGGTGCACGGAGATCACCCGTCGGTCATCCACGGCGCGCGCCGCTATACGTGGGGCGAGACCTACGAGCGTTGCGTCCGCCTCGCTTCGGCCCTTGCCCAGCGGGGCATCGGGCGCAACGACGTGGTCAGCTTCCTGTGCCCGAACACGCCCGAGATGATCGAGGCCCATTTCGCCGTCAACATGGCAGGCGGGGTGCTGAACACGATCAACACCCGACTCGATGCCGACACCGTCGCCTACATCCTCGAACACTCGGAATCGCGCCTCGTGTTCTGCGACACGCAGTTCTCGCCGGTAGTGAAGGAGGCGCTGGCCATCCTCGGCGACAAGGCCCCCGAAGTCATCGACATCGTGGACAGCGAGGCTCCCGAAGGCGCGCGGATCGGCACTGCCACCCACGCCGACCTGCTGGCTTCCGGCGATCCCGCCTATGATTGGCGGATGCCCGCCGACGAATGGGACGCCATGGCGATCAACTACACCTCCGGCACCACAGGCCGTCCCAAGGGCGTCGTCTACCATCACCGGGGGGCCTATCTCATCGCGATCGGCACGATCATGGGCTGGCCCCTGCCCAAACATCCCAAATACGTCTATATCGTTCCGCTGTTCCACTGTAACGGCTGGGGCCACGCCTGGGCCATGGCCGCACAGGCCGGTACGATGGTCTGCACCCGCGCGATCTCGGCCAAGGCCATCTACGATGCCGCCGCCGACCATGGCGCGCAGTATTTCGGCGGGGCTCCCGTCGTCCTCCAGATGCTCATCAACGCCAGGCCCGAGGAAAGACGCGCCTTCGACCATACCATCGAGGCTTTCACGGCGGGCGCGCCTCCGCCCCCTGCCGTCCTCGCAAAGATGGAGACGCTGGGCGTCAACGTGCAGCATGTCTATGGCCTGACCGAAACCTACGGCCACGTCACCCAATGCGACTGGAAGGGCGAGTGGAACGACCTGCCCCCCGAAGAACGCGCCGAGATCAAGGGCCGCCAGGGGCCTCGCATGGCGATGTTCGAGGGCGCGACCGCGATCGATCTCGAAACCGGCGCTCCCGTCGCCCATGACGGCGAACTCTCCGGCGAGATCATGCTGCGCGGCAACACGGTGATGAAAGGCTACTTCAAGAACCCCGAGGCGACCGAAGAGGCCTTCGCGGGCGGCTGGTTCCACTCCGGCGACGCGGCGGCGATCTATCCCGGTGGTTATCTGAAAATCCGGGACCGTCTCAAGGACGTCATCATCTCCGGCGGCGAGAACGTCTCCTCCGTCGAGGTCGAGGCCGTCCTCCATAAATTCCCCGGCGTGGTCGCCGCCGGTGTCGTTGCCCGCCCCGACGATACATGGGGCGAGACGCCTTGCGCCTTCGTCGAGATGGCCGAGGGCAAGACTGCGACGGCAGAGGAGGTCATCGCCTTCTGCCGCCAGCACCTCGCGGGCTTCAAGACCCCCAAGACCGTGATCTTCGAGGAACTGCCCAAGACCTCCACGGGCAAGATCCAGAAGTTCGTCCTGCGCGAAAAGGCGAGGGCGCTTTGATCAGCCTTCAAGACCGATGTCATTCCCGCGCAGGCGGGAATCCATCTTGCCATAGACGCAGAGTGTGAATTTCGGAATGCGATGAAGCCAAGGAGCGCGAAGCCATGGAAACTCCCGCCTTCGCGGAGTATGACGGCGTCTCGATCTGGCTGTCCCGGCATCGTCCCCGCCTGCTTCGTCAGGGAAGCCTTCCGCGTACCTGCGCGGCCCCTGCCGCCGTCCCGAACGCATCGCCTGCGCGTTCCTCGGCACCCCGCCCATGCCGCAATCCCCCCTTACCGACCCCGTACACTATGACAGGGGGGCGAATCGCCAGGGGCGGCAGCCTTTGGGAGCGCGGCGTCAATCGGTATCGAAGCGCGGCCTGTCGCGATTGCCGTCCCATTTTTCGCGGGTAACGCTCGCCTGTGGCTCTTTCGGCTCTGGAGGAGGGGACATGTCCTCGTAGAGCGCCTGCGCTTCGGGCGCAGGGCCGCGCCGTTCGCCCAGCGCGATGATGCGGACGATGCGCACGCGATCTTGCAGCGTGAAGGTCAGCACGTCGTCGGGCCGCACGGTCTTGCCCGGTTTGGTGAACCGCTCGCCGTTGATCCGCATCTTGCCGTTCGAGACGAGCTTCGAGGCCAGCCCCCGCGATTTCAGGAACCGTGCGTGCCACAGCCATTTGTCGATACGCAGCGCCTCGGTGGATTCGGGCTCGTCGCTCATCCCCGTATCGCCCTTGCGAATCCGGAGGCGATCACGGTGCCGGTCACGGCCATCGGTCGCGGAGAGTGTGCGCAGTGAACGATCACTTTCCGTCTTTCAGCTTTTGCAGGATCGCAAAGGGCGAATCCGGGTCCACGGGGCGGTTCGAGCGAGGCGGGGCAGCGGTATGCTCGCGCTTGGGAGCATTCCCGCGATCCTGCCCCGGTTTTCCGCGCGGCTTGCCGCCCTTGCGGTTCGCATCCTTCGGGCGGGAGTCCGATTTCCCGGCCTCGCGTCTCGGCTGGCGATCGCCTTCCTTGCGCGGCGGACGGTTCTCGCCCCCCTCGCGTGCAGCGCCTTGGCTCCCCTCCCGGCGCGGACCGTCCCCGCGCTGGCGGCGACCCTTGGGCAGGATGCGGAACGTGTAGAACGTCTCCATCTCGCCGGTCGCCCGGTCCGGTATCGAGACCTCGACGGTCTTGCCTTCGGCCTCCTTGGGCGCGGCGGACGGTTGTCCCATCGCGGCCATCGGCTCTTCGCCCTCGGCGACTCGCGGCGCGGCGGTATCCCCGGCACTGGGCCGTTCGGGAGCCTGATCCACATCCGTCGCCCCCGATTCCACCGCTTCGATGGCTGCCGTGTCCGCTTCTGCGAAGGCGGTCGCGGCGGGGGCGCTGTCCAGCGCCTGACCGGGATTGTCCAGCGAGACCACCGCATCCACCGGCGCAGGCGCGCCTTCATCGGGGGCGACGATCTCAGGGGCAACGATCTCAGGGGCGATGGCCTCGGGGGCGTCCAGCGGCTCGACGGGTTCAGGTGCCGGGGAAGGCGCTGTCTCGACCACGGGTGTTTCGCCCGTTCCCGACACGAAGGCTTCCGTCTCCGCATTGTCCACCACTGGCTCGGCAACGGGACGTTCGGGCGCGGCATCCACATCCGTCGGCCCGGCTTCCACCGCTTCGATGGCCGCCGTATCCGCCTCGGCAAAGGCCGTCGCTTCGGGTGCGAGATCGAGCGCCACGGCCCCCGTCTCTTCCGAGATCACCGCGTCCACGGGGGGCGGCGTTTCCGCAACCGGCTCCTCCACAGGCGCAGGCGTGACCGGCACCGGCTTGACCTTGGCGCGTTCGGCCTTCTCGGCGCGATAGCCCATGCCCTCCATCAGCGCGGCGAATTGCTCCAGCGTCAGCCCCGTGATCGACAGCATATCCGCCGTCGCCTCGAAGCCCTTGCGCGCATCCAGCGTCCGCGTCATGTCGGCCAGCCGTTCCAGCATGTCCAGCCGCAGCGCGCGGTCGCCCGCCTTGCGGTATCCGGCCATCTGGAAATACGCCTCCGGCACGCCTTCAGGCGCGGCGAAGGTGACGACCCCGGCGGGCGGCGGCGCGGGAACCTCGTCCATTCCCTGCGCGATGCCCCACAGCACGATGCGCAATCGTGTCGGCGCGGGCTTGAGCAGGGCAGGCATGAACAGCGTATATTGCCCGAACCGCAGCCCGTGCTTGCGCATCAGCGAGCGCGTGTCCTGCTCGATGGCCTTGACATCCTGCGCGATGGGTCCGCGCGGCAGGACGCCCAGCGCCTCGACGAGCTGGAAGACCACGCCCCGTGCGATGCCGTCGATCTTCCCGTCGTCGCGCAGGTCCAGCAGCGGTTCGAACAGCGCCTTGATCCGCCGGTCGATCCATTGCTGCAGGCGCTTCTCGGCGCGCTCGACGCTGGTGGCTGCCAGCAGGTCGTCGGCATAGACCTTGGCCACGGGCGACAGGGCATCGGCCCCCTTGGTCAGCCGCCCGATGACGACGTTGTCCCAGACGATGCCGCCCTGTTCGGTGAATCCCAGATCGCCGTCATTGCCCGCATACAGCTTTTCGACCCGCTGGGTCAGCTCGGCGATGACGGGCGTGGTACTGGCTGCGCGCAGGGTGGTCGCGTGAACGCCCTCGGCTTCCTTGTCCGGCTGGAAGCGCAAGCCTTCGATCCGCCCGACATGTTCGCCCTCGACGCTGACGCCGCCGTCCTTATCGACTGTGGCCACCAGTTCCTCCTTCTGCTTCAACCGCTGCATCAGCACGCTGGTGCGGCGGTCGACAAATCGCTGTGTCAATCTGGCATGAAGTGCGTCGGAGAGTCGATCCTCCACGGCGCGCGTCCGTTCCCGCCAGTGTTTGGCATCGTCCAGCCAGTCCGACCTGTTCGCGGCGTAGGTCCATGTGCGGATATAGGCAAGTCTTTTGGACAGGACGTCGATATCGCCATCCGTTTTATCGATGCGCAGTACCTGCTGTGCCATCCAGTCGGTCGGGATCACCCGCTGCCCCGTGGTCAGGAACGTATAGATGCGGCGCAGCAGGTCCACATGCTCGCCCATCATCGTCTTGCGGAAATCGGGGATCTGGCAGACGTCCCACAAGAGGCGCACGGCATTCTTTCCCGTCGCGCTCATCTGGATATCCGGGTCGGCGGCCAGCATCCTGAGCGCCATCACGTCCTCGGCCTCGCGGGTCCGCATCAGGCCCCGGTGCGGCGCGGGGAAATCGAGACTGGCCAGCAATGCGTCAGCGGTCGCGAATTGCAGGCGCGCATTGCGCCATTGCAGGTTTCCGACGGAGTGGAACTCGTGTTCCTCGATGGCCTCGACCAGTTCCGGCTCCAGCGGGCGACAATCGGCGGTGACACCGAAACTGCCATCGTTCATGTACCGCCCCGCGCGCCCGGCGATCTGCGCCAGTTCCTGCGCCTGAAGATTGCGGTGCTTCCTGCCGTCGAACTTGGCTTTTCCTGCGAACCACACCGATTTCAGATCGAGGTTCAGCCCCATCCCGATGGCATCGGTCGCGACGAGATACTCGACCTCGCCCTCCTGGAACATCTTCACCTGGGCATTGCGCGTGCGCGGGGACAGCGCCCCCATCACCACCGCCGCCCCGCCCTTCTGCCGCCGGATCAACTCCGCAATCGCATAGACCTGATCGGTGGAGAACGCGACGATGGCCGAGCGTTGCGGCAACCGGCTGATCTTCTTCGACCCGGCATAGGAGAGCACCGAGAACCGCTCGCGAAAATGGAACCGCACGCCGGGGATCAACTGCGCGATCCGCTCCTTCATCGTCAGCGCGCCGAGGAACAGCGTCTCGTGCATCCCCCGCGCATTGAGCAGCCGGTCGGTGAACACATGCCCGCGCTCGGGGTCGGCACAAAGCTGGATTTCATCCACCGCGAGAAAACCCGCCCCCGTCTCGGTCGGCATCGATTCGACCGTGCAGATGAAATACTTCGCATTGGGCGGGACGATCTTCTCCTCCCCCGTCACCAGCGCCACCACCGACGGCCCCCGCAACTCGACGCAGCGATCATAGACCTCCCGCGCCAGCAGGCGCAGCGGAAAGCCCATCACGCCGGTCTTGTGACCCAGCATCCGCTCGATGGCATAGGTCGTCTTGCCGGTATTGGTGGGGCCGAGCACCGCCGTGACGGTATGATCCCTCGGGTGCGAAGATGACATGAGGGTTGCCTTCGGGGCGGAGGGTGGCTGTGACCCCCTATGTAGGGCCTGCGCCGCGCGGGAGCAAACGGAACGCGGAGCCGGGTGATCGGCTCACGGTTCTTGCAATCGCGAGCATCGACCCTGAACGGACTCTCGACGGACGGGCTTCGGCTGATCGTGCGCCCGACACCGGCACTCGCCGGAAAGATCGATATCTACCGGGCGCGTATCGCTGCGAAGGCATGGAAGTCACGGTGGCCGGGCCTCACCGTCATCCAACCATGATGACGGCTCATGGCCCGCCCCGCCCCCTAGTCGATCTTCGACAGCAGTTCCTTCGCCGTCACCAACTGCCGAACCCCATGGGCGTGGTCTTCCTCGAAGACGTTCCCGCTCTCTGCCCAGTCATGCAGCGAGGTAATGTCGACCTTCGCGCATTGCGGCCGCACGGACCATGTCACCTGCATCGGCGAGCAGACCTGCTGCGTATAGCTCGGCCCCGTGGTCGAGCCTGCGAACACCACCGGATCGCCGGTTCCCGATGGCAGGCTCTTGGCCTGATGGAACCCGTCCACCACGTTCCCCGCATAGGCGAAATCGGCATAATCGAGCGCATTCTCGGGATCGTTCACCACGAGGAACACCTGCGTTTCCACCCGCAGGGCCGGGTTGGCGCAGGCATCGCTGAGGCACGACCCCAGCCCCTTGCCCGGCTCGACGTCGCAGGAGGTATGCACCCAATGCACCTCGATCGTATCCCCCGGCACGATGCCCTTGTAGGCTCCCTCGCCCCCCGAGGGGTCTTCGAGTTCGGCGGCGGTCAGATCGTCCGTCCCGTTGCACTTCCACCCGCCATGCTCGCCCTTGCCGCCCGGCACCGAGAATCCCGGTCCCTTGTGCTCGGCATTCACATGCAGATGGATATTGCACAGGTTCAGGTCCGACGCTTTCGGGGCCAGCGCGAGGACGCGGGCGTTCAGCCCCTCGGCCTTCGTGATATCGCGCGGCGTCTGCGGACCATAGCCGGTGCACATCCCGGCAGCGGCGGCCTGCCCCGCGCCGAGGGCGATACTCAGGAAGAGGGCGGCGGAAAGCGTTTTCGTGGTCATCGGGTTATTCTCCATGCACAGTATGCCGAAGAGACTGCCCGGATTCGGCGGGGATACAAGCAGCTTCCGCGTGTATTCTGCCGGGCTGGCTCGCGAAGGGGACGAATTCGACATGACCATCGGAAAAGAGGGAGAGGCTCCATGAACCGCGCAGTGGTCGTCGGAGGCGGAACCATGGGCGAAGGGATCGCCGCCATCCTCGTTTCCGGCGGCTGGCCGGTTCAGGTGGTCGAGCCGATGGCGTGCGACGGGCCGCCCCGCATTGCGGCTTTCGCGCAGGCGAAAGGCGGCGCAACGGCGGAAGCAACCATCGTGGAATCGCTCGATGCCGTCGAGTGGCCGGGCGTTTCCCTCGTCGTGGAATGCGTCCCTGAAGACCTCGCCATCAAGCGCGTCGTCTTCGCCGATCTCGTCCGCCTCGCCCCGCCGGATGCCCTGCTGACCAGCAATTCCTCCAGCTTCCCGATCAGTGCCATCGCGGAAGGGCTGGAGACGCGCGGGCGCATGGCGGGCCTGCATTTCTTCATGCCTGCCCATCTCGTGCCGCTGGTCGAGGTGGTCAGCGGCCCCGACACCCTCCCCCAAACCGCGCAGACCCTTTGCGGGACCATGACCGCCCTCGCCATGCGCCCCGTTCACGTCAGGAAGGACATCCCCGGCTTTCTCGCCAACCGGATGCAGCACGCCCTGATGCGCGAAGCCCTGTCCCTTGCCGAGCGCGGCATCGCTACGCCTGAAGATATCGATGCGGCGGTGCAATACGGCTTCGGAATGCGCTTCCTGGGGGCCGGTCCCCTGCTGCAGAAGGACATTGCGGGTCTCGACATCCACCACGCCGCCGCCACCACGATCTACCCCGATCTCTGCAACGACACCGCCCCGGTCCCCTTCATCGCCGAGCGGGCCGCACGGGGCGATCACGGCATGAAGTCTGGCAGGGGCTTCTACGACTGGACCGTCGACACCGCCCGCGCCACCCGCGCGCGGTATGAAAGGGCACTGGCCGGGGCGTTGGAGATTCTCGGCAAGTGACATCTGCGACCCCATCACGCTCCACGCCCCCGCGCCGTCTGGAGCCGCCCCGCACCATGCGCGCGCGGTTCGCGGCGCTGCGCAATGTCGCCCCGTTCCTGCGTCTCGTGTGGCGGGCCAGCCCTCTCCTGACTTCGGCCAGCCTCTTCCTGCGCGCCATCCGGGCCTTGCTGCCGATCACGGCACTGTGGTTCGGCAAGCTCATCATCGACGAGGTGGTCCGCCTCAGCGCCTTGGATGCGACGCCCGAGACGCTGGCGGGCTGGTGGCAGAGCGGGCTGGCGGATGCCCTCACGCTCTATGTCTGTGCCGAATTCGCTCTCGCCGTCCTGTCCGACCTGCTGGGGCGCATTACCGGATTGGTGGATTCCCTCCTTTCCGAGCGCCTCGTCATCGGCATGTCCACGCGCCTCATGGACCACGCCGCGACCCTGGACCTCGAAGATTTCGAGGATGCCGGATTTCAGGACAAGCTCGACCGTGCCCGACGGCAATCGAGCGGGCGCATGTCGCTGATGGGGCTGCTGTTCGGCCAGTTGCAGGATATGCTGACGATCACCAGCTTCGCCGCCGGGTTGATCGCCTATAATCCCTGGCTGATCGTGCTGTTGCTGCTTGCCCTCATCCCCGCCTTCCTCGGCGAGTCGCATTTCAACGCCCTCAACTACGACCTCGATTACAAGCGCACGGCGGACCGGCGCGAGATCGATTACGTGCGCCAGACGGCGGCAAGTGCCGAGACGGCCAAGGAAGTGAAGATCTTCGGCCTGAGCGCCTTCCTGACCGCGCGATACCGGGTATTGTCGGAGAGCTTCTACGCCGCGAACCGGCTCATCGCCCAGCGGCGGGCCTTCTGGGGCGTGATCTTCACGGGCATCGGCACCATCGGCTATTACGCCGCCTATGTATGGATCATCGCCCGCACCCTGACCGGTACGCTGTCGCTCGGCGACCTCACCTTTCTGTCCGGCTCCTTCCGGCGGTTGCGCGGATTGCTCGACGGGCTGCTGTCCAGCTTTTCGGCGACGGCGGCACAGGCGCTCTATCTCGATGACCTGTTCGATTTCTTCCGGGTCGAGCCGGGAATCCTGTCACCGCCGAATCCGCGTCCGATGCCGCAACCGATCCGGCAAGGCTTCGTGTTCGAGGATGTCGGTTTCAAATATCCGGGGGCCGGACGCTGGGCCGTGCGTGGGTTGAATTTCCATCTGAAGGTCGGGGAAACGCTGGCCCTCGTCGGCGAGAACGGTGCGGGAAAGACCACCCTCGTCAAGCTGCTGGCGCGCCTCTACGACCCCGACGAGGGGCGCGTTCTGCTCGATGGCCATGACCTGCGCGAGTACGATCTCGACGCCCTGCGCGCCGCGATGGGCGTGATATTCCAGGATTTCGTCCGCTACAGCCTCTCTGCGGCAGACAACATCGCCGTCGGGCGCATTTCGGCCCGTGACGACGATGCGCGCATCGAGGCGGCGGCGACCCGCAGTCTTGCCGACGGCGTCATCGACCGTCTGCCCCTTGGCTACGACCAGATGCTCGGCAAGCGGTTTCGCACCGGCGTCGATCTTTCGGGCGGAGAATGGCAGAAGGTCGCCATCGCCCGCGCCTACATGCGCGATGCCCAGGTGCTGATCCTCGACGAGCCGACCGCCGCCCTCGATGCCCGCGCCGAATTCGAAGTGTTCCAGCGGTTCAAGGAACTGAGCGAAGGCCGAACGGCGGTCCTCATCTCGCACCGCTTCTCGTCGGTACGCATGGCCGACCGCATCCTCGTGCTCGAAGGGGGCCGCGCCGAAGCCTCCGGCACCCATGAGGAATTGCTGGCGCAGAGCGGGCGCTATGCCGAACTCTTCGAATTGCAGGCGGCGGGCTATCGGTAAGCGTCGTCGCGCGCACAAGCGGGGACGGGAAGACCTCTCGTCGCACTCAAATTACCGTTTTCGCCTCCTCCTCCTCCCTTGTGGAGAACGAAGTGAAATCAACGAAATCAATATGGTAGTCTCCCTTCCCGTTTACGGGGAGGGTGGGGGCGAGCGCAGCGAGCAGCGATGCCGCAAGAAGTCACGGATCAGGACTACCGATATTACGCAGCCAACCCCTGCAACTCTTCCATCACCGCATCGCTCACCGCAATCCCGTCTTTCGCCGCCGCCTCGCGCCGGGCGAGCCGCGACGTTCCCGGCAGGCGCACGCCGTCCTGCCCCAGCATCGCCTCGGTCAGCACGGCCATGCGGTCGAGGAACCCTTCCCCCGCCGTCGCCCGAATGTCGATGGCCAGCAGGAACTGCCCCACATCCGGCGGCCCGCCTTCCGCATTCAGGAACGACGTCGCCTCGAACCCGAACTTGCCCCCCGTCAGCGCCGCCGCCATGACTTCCACCATCAGCGCCAGCGCGGCCCCCTTCGCCTCGCCCATCGGCACCATCGATCCGCCGAGCGCCGCCTTCGGATCGGTCGTCGGCTTTCCGTCGGCATCGAGCGCCCAGCCTTCCGGGATCGCCTCGCCCTTTTTCGACGCCGCCATCACCTTGCCCCGCGCCACGACCGACAGGGAAAGATCGATCACCAGCGAGGCCTCCTCCCGACGCGGCGCTGCAAAGGCAATCGGGTTCGTCCCGAATAAC
>ENA-ORXU01002697-ORXU01002697.1-marine-metagenome-genome-assembly--contig:-NODE-2697-length-11758-cov-4.042633_pt1 | contig 11758 bp, 10 predicted proteins | sample MGYA00237869_ERZ511484 | MGnify/ENA metagenome assembly ERZ511484 | reverse complement strand
TCACATACGCACTCGATGAAATTCATACGCATGAATCATTTTACGATGCCATTTGTGTATTACGCGGTGGTGGTTCAAAACTTGATTTGAGTGCTTTTGACGATGAAACATTGGTTCGTAAGCTTGCACAGTCGCCATTACCCATTCTAACCGGAATCGGACACGAGGTGGATATGTCAATAGCCGATATGACGGCACATACATATTTAAAAACACCAACAGCATTGGCTGCATTTTTAATCGATCGGAATTTGGATTACCTCAACAACTTATACAACTCATACCAACGAGCCATTAAATCAGCCGGTCGGCATATCGATAATTTAAAAAACAATATGTCTAATGTGTTGAGACGTGCAGAAATGAGCGCAGGTAATATTATCCAATCGCAACATAGGACATTACAGCATCAGGCACAGCGGGCAGAATATATTTCCGCCAATAAACTTTTAAATATAAAACAAGCGCTACAAATCCTAAAAACAAAATCGATCGAGTCTGACCCCACACATATTTTAGAGCGCGGATTTGCACTCGTCAGTACGAATAATAAAATTGTCAAGTCATCAAAAGAAATAAATCAAGGAGATACACTCTCGCTATTATTTCATGACGGCAAAATCGAAACAGAAGCAACATCATGAAAGATATAGAAAAAATAGGCTACGCTGAGGCGATGGAAAAAATCCAGCAGCTCACGCAAGAGATCGAGGCATTAGATGGAGATCTCGATACATTGATCGTAAAGGTCAAGGAACTCAAAGCGCTGATTATCCATTGTGAGAGCAAAGTCATGGACGCTGAGGAAGAGATCCGTGATATCTTTGAAGAGGAAGAATAATCAACGTAAACTTTCTGTCCGTTCTATCAGTTACTTACTCTCAACAAGACATTCACTACTCATGAATAAATTAAACGAAGAAGAACAGCGCATCATTCTACATAAAGGCACAGAACGACCATTTACTGGTGAATATGATAAGTTCTATGAGCAGGGTATTTACATATGCCGGCAATGTAATAATCCATTGTACACCTCTGACGACAAGTTTAGCTCGGGTTGTGGATGGCCATCATTTGATCAAGAAATAGAAGGTCATGTGAAAAACGTTCCCGATGCTGACGGGCGACGTGTTGAAATCATATGTAATAATTGCGAAGGACATCTAGGTCATGTCTTTACTGGAGAACGTCTTACAGAAAAAAATACACGGCATTGTGTCAATTCCGTTTCTATCCAATTTATTCCTGCAGGGAAGGAAGTACCAGCGATTCACGAAAATAAATGAATCACTTAGTTTTCACCTAGCCTTTACGCCTACATTGATTCAGTAAAGCATCTCGAACAGCTGAACGTTTTCTTCGAGATATAGGTATGTTTATGTTATCGTTTAAGAGTAAGCTGTTTTTTATTTCGGACTTCAAACAAGTAATAAATTTCATATTAACTAGATACGATTGATGGCACCGTAAAAATGTCGGTTTAGAAATTTGCCTTTCCACTTTTTTCAGTGTACTCGACATTAAATAGTCAGCATGATCACGTGTGAACACACGCGTGTAATTCCCCTCAGCTTTGCAGTAGGTAATTTCAGACAAGGGAATAAAATATGACGACGTAAAATTTTTAATAAGCAAATGACTTCGGAACGGACTCGTATTTTCCCGTTGTACGCGAAAATCAATTTGTTTCATTTGTGCGCCCAATTGATCGACAGCATCGAGCAGTAAAAGTGATTTGTGTCTGTGAATCACTTGCAAGCTAAATCTCGGTTTTGCAACTTTTGTTTTCATCATAATCGGCTTTAAGATGATATGCGGGTTTGGTTTAGAAAATCGATTTTTCTCACTTTCTCTTCAAAGATATACGTATCGGCTGCCGCATGAACCATACTTTCGTATAGTTATTCGTCATTCGCACCAATAAACTTATAAATTTGGCACCCAACTTAGACTAGTTCGATTGATCATGCACAACTTGCACTAGCGATGTGCGATTTCGAACGCCAAATTTTGAATATATATTCTGAAGATGCCATTTGACGGTATTGACGGATAAATATTGATTTTCTGCGATTTGTGCGTTTGTCAGACCTGAAACGACATCCTTTACGATTTCAAATTCGCGTTCGCTTAAATGATCATTGGCTATTTCATTTAGCTTTTCGAGCGTTAAGTCCTTATCGTTGCTTCTCAATGAAAAATTAAATATACCAATCGAAATAGCCGAAGCGAGATCGGCTGGTTTATAAGGTTTGACCAAGTAACCGCAAGGCTGAGTTTGTTTTGCGCGTTCGAGTGTCTCCCGATCAGAAAATGCAGTGAGATATAAAAATGGCAAGTGATATTTTTCATGAATAGTTCGACCCACATCTATGCCATCCATACCGTCTCCCAAGTCTACATCTAATAAAACAAGATCGGGATTGTGTACAGTCAGGGCTTTCAGTGCCGCTGCTCCGGTATGCGCAACATCCAACACTTGATGACCCATCCCTCGCAAATCAGACTCTATCAATTGAGAAATAATAGCATCGTCTTCAACTATGATCACATTTAATTTTTCAGGTTTCTCCATCATGCGACTTTTTTATAAGCGCGAACATCCAACTCAACTTTGAGACCATTATCAGAGGTATAGGTGACATCAGCATCTAATTTTTTAGCGAAAGACTGAATAAGTGAATATCCAAATGAGTCTTTTTTAAATTCATTTTCTTCGGTAATTCCTTTGCCGTTGTCTTTGATAATAACGCGGATACTACCCTCCCGCTCTACTAATCCGATATAAAGATGACCCCCTAATTTTTCATCGAAGGCATGCTTGAACGCATTACTTAATAGTTCGTTGATCATCAGACCCAACGGGATCATAGAATCAACGTCCAACCATAATGGTTCGATCTCGAGTTGAACGACCACATTGTCATCATGAATATTATAAGTCTCAACTAAATGGCCCACTAGTTTTTCAAGATAATCCTTTGTATTGACTCCTTTTAAGTTGTCGTGTTGATACAAATCTTTATGGATTAAAGCCATTGATTCTACGCGATTTTGCCCCATTTTTAGTGCTTCTACCGCGTTTTCATCCGATAGATGCCGTGCCTGCAATGTCAATAAAGCAGATATGACCTGAAGATTATTTTTTACTCGATGGTGTATTTCACGAAGTAGTATTTCTTTGTCCTGATTAGCTTTTGTGATCAACAGGTTCTGCTTCCTGATCTTGTTGATGAAATAAAACATAAAAGCAGTCACAGCTGCAAGGAAAATCAAACCTATAATTAATCCCAAAGTACGTTGACTAGCCACCTTTAATTCAACTGTCTTTGCACGTTGATCTGCTTCTAACAAATCGATATCATGATCTTTTTCTATGGATAAATATTTCGTTTCCATTTCTTTTAGCGTGGCTTGATTCACCTCTTCGGCATGTGTCTCTGTCAGTTTAGTATATTGACTCAAGTTTTCAAACGCGAGCTCATACTTTCCTTCTCGATGATATAATTCAGATTTAATTTTTAAAAATTTTGATCGTCCGTTGTACATTCCATCGGGTATACCAAGTGATTCAAGGTCTCTAACAAATTTGTTTGCCTCCGAATAGTTATTAAGTTTTTCATTAATCTTAAGAAGTGCAAGTCTTAAATCTACTTGATGACTTTTTTCAAATGGAATATTTTCAACTTGATACAACGGCGTGAGAATACGGTGTGCTTCTGCCCAACGTTCGAGTTCTACTAGTGCCACGCCCCTGTTCAACGTAGTTAGATAAATATCTTTTTGGCTATTAATTGCTTTATAAATTTCCTCCGCTTTTTCAAAGTCCGATAAAGCATTTTCGTGGTCATCTAAATAACCATGCGCCGTTGCGCGGTTTAATAAATTATTCGCCATACCCATCGAATCATTCATTTTAGATCTCAAAGCATAGGATTCATTGTACAAATTCACAGCCTCTTCGTATCGATCAAGTTGACGATAAAAAATACCCAGATTATTTAATATCATGGCGTGCTTTTTATCGTAATTATTTTCCCGACACAATTGTGATGCTTCAATATACAGCGGAATGGATTTATCCAATGCCTTGGCGTAATAATAAGTCACACCTTTATTAATTAAATAGTCAATACGCTCCATTGGCGGCTGATCGGTCAGCTCAATATATTTCAACCCTCTATCAAACCAATACAAACTTGAATCAACTTGACCTAATCGACCTTTTGCCGTGGCAAGACTCCGCCAAACGGCTAGTTTCAGTTTATCATCGACATGCGGAACCTGCTCTAAAAGGTTTTTGGCTTGATTAAAAGCCACGTGTGCGGAATCGTTTTGTTGACTAATATAAAGCTGCCGTCCACTCTCATAAAGCTGTCGAATGTCGTTCGAATCCGGTTGAGCCAGCAGCGCACACGTAGAAATGCCGCAAAGACTCAAGACTCTCAGTACGACCTTATAGATTTGATCTAGCTTCAATTTGGAGATGATGATTTCCCGTCTAAGTTACAACATCGTGTTCAACTCGATAAGATGCTCAAATCTAGGCATGCTAAACTTGCATAGACTTTATAAAAGCTAGAAAATCCCCTAACACCAAAGTGCCATAGGATTTTCAAAAACGATTAAATATTAAAACCTAATTTTATCTATTTATCAGAGGTCTGTAAATCTGCTACTTGTTGTTGAAGCTGAGTGATCAAATTCTGTTGTTCTTGAATTGCTTTGGTTAGCACAGGAATGAGTTCAATATAACTCATTGATAATAATTCAACTTGATTTCCTACATCTTCTGACCCGTTAATCGCTCCTGAATGAAGACTACTTTCAACAATTTCAGGAAATATTTGCTGTACTTCTTGTGCAATAAAACCATACTGCTTTTCTTGCGCTAAATTCAAAAACGGATATTCCGTGTGTTTAAATTCATATGTTGTCGGATTTAATTGCATCACTTTATCCAAAACTGACGCAAAGTTTTCAATATCTTTTTTCAAATTAAAATCGGACACCATGTTCAAAGATCCCGTGTAAGAAATATCACCGTTTGCATAGACGGCATGGGAATTTGCAGGAGATGTAGAGGCTATTCCGAATACGCCAATCACAGCTCCAGTTCCTGCGCTTCCAGTTGCTTGACCCTGAACACCAAATTTATTTTGAACCCCTGTACTGATCACTCTTCCATGGAGGCCAACAGCAGTTTCTGTATTATCATTCTCTCCATAAAAACAATAAAGTTTGTCATCGGTATAGCCTTGAATCTGTCTCGATGAAGCTGTAGTAACAATTGTATTCAGACCAATTTCTCCGGTTTCATTAATTCGCAATCGCTCTGTGCCATTTGCATTTATTTTGAAATCATTGGCAGAAGAAATAGCGAAGGCATTTGCATCAGAAAAATCATCAAATAAAAAATGATTTCCAGCTGTATTGCTTATCCATAAACGGGCGTCTCCAGTGCCGTCACCTTCAATTCTTACTCCATCATTTCCGGTTGATTTAACATGTAATTTTTCGGAAGGTTGGTCAGTGCCAATACCGAGACCAGCATTATCCTCATTGTAAACCATGCGTGGCGAGCCATTATAAAAGAAACCAACTGTATGATCATGGGTCGAAGAAATTCTTGACGAAAGCGCCCATTTATCAGAAAAATTAGAATTGGTAAAAAACACACGGCTGAATTGTCCGTCGTTATCCTCTTCCAACAGAAGCGTTGGGAAAGACGAATTCGATTCAGACCGAACATGCAGGGTGCCATCTGGTGTAAAACCAGCATTAATGCCAAACGATTCTGAAAGTGCATCATACGCGAGTTTCAGATTTGAATTATAATACAAAGACCAAGTTTGATCTGACCTATTTAAAAAGGTTCTCATTTCGAATCTATCAGAAACTCCTTCATGTCGGAATTCAAGGCGCGCTGAACCACCTGGTGACGTATCATCTTCGACCAATCTAAGATGCGGTTGACCTGAGGTAGAATTCATTATTATATTCGTAGTCCCTTCGATATCGGCTAAATTTTGAGCGTCGGTATTTGGTGTGAAAATGAAGATGAGCGCAAGGAATAAAGTAAATAAACTAATCGTTTTTAAAAATTTCATGACTTGATTGCTTTAATTGAGTGATTGAATGCCTCAAAATTAAATTCATGACCTGGATGGATTGCAATACTAAAGTATGGAAGTCACTAAATCGGGTCGATTCCTAGTAGTTTTTTTTATCATTTTGATCAATGCCGCGAAAATTTATTACTTTTATGATATGAAAATATTACTGTGGATCCTTCGAATTATCGCTGCCGGAATACTATTACAGACACTTTATTTTAAGTTTTCGGGAGCACCAGAACCGGTTTATATTTTCGAAACAATTGGCGTTGAACCATGGGGAAGGTATGCGACAGGTATCGCAGAATTAGTTGCCTCGGTCATGATTCTTTGGCCTCGATTTACCAAATGGGGAGCATTGTTGGGAATTGCGATCATGGCTGGTGCTGTTATCAGTCATCTGACCGTGCTTGGCATAGAGGTTAAAAATGATGGAGGTCTGCTTTTTGGGATGGGCATTGCCGTGTTGGTTGCTTGTGTTGGTATGTTGTTGATACTGAGGATGCCAGATATCGATTAGAAAACTTGAATCGGTAGGAGTGACCCCATCAGGACTCGAACCTGAAACCTGCTGCTTAGAAGGCAGCTGCTCTATCCAGTTGAGCTATGAGGCCATAATGCGGACGCAAATATAAAGCTATTTACAATATACTTGTCATCATTTTAGGTCTAGGCTTTTAATATTGAATTTGCAATAGAAGACAACTGCTCTATTGCCGACACATTTAAAATCTTCGATTTTGCTTTGTGTCGAGCATCCACGACCTTCTACGAAATTGAAAATTTCTAGAATGTCGGGACCAGTTGAGCTATGAGGCCATAATGCGGACGCAAATATAAAGCTATTTACAATATACTTGTCATCGGTCAAATTAAGATTTATTCTAGTGAACTTTGCCGTAGAAGGCAGCTGCTCTATTGCCGCCACAATCAAATTCCACGATTTTGTTTTGTGTCGAGCATCCACGACCTTCTACGAAATTGAAAATTTCTAGAATGTCGGGAAAAGTTATCACTCAATCCACAAAAGTGTTGGTGCTACGAGCGATAGTATCTTCTAGAGGCTATCTAAAACTCAACTAATTCTTAATCCTAAAGAATCCATGATATGCGGAGATGTGAGTAAACAGGTCATCTTGCAGGCACCCCTGCTTCGTCAGCCCATTTTTTAAAAGCAATTTTTCCATTACCTTACACATATGATTCATAACCTCAGCAAAGATTCTTCAATCGCTCATGAGTTTTTACGTCAACTGCGTGATGTTAATGTTCAAAACGATCCGACTCGTTTTCGCCACAATTTGCATCGCATCGGTCAAATCATAGCGTACGAACTTAGCAAGTCTCTTTCATATGACGAGGTTGAGGTTGAAACACCGATGGGTGAAGCCACTTGTGCAAGATTGACCGATAAAATTGTCTTGGCTGCTATACTGAGGGCGGGACTTCCACTTCATGAAGGTCTCCTCTCCTATTTTGGAAATGCTGAAAATGCTTTCATCGCTTCTTATCGACGGCATCATAAAGATGGAACTTTCGAAATAGCCATGGAGTATGCCACATTTCCCCCAGTCACAAATAAGACGTTGATTTTGGCAGATGCCATGATCGCCACAGGAAGCAGCATTGAAAATGCATACGAAGCGTTATCAGAAGATGGTGAACCTGACAAATTTCACGTAGTATGTGCCATCGCATCAAGTCAAGGCATTGATCGCCTGAGTCGCATATATCCAAAAGCTCAAATATGGACGGCCGCAATCGACGATGAATTGACAGCAAAATCATACATCGTGCCAGGACTTGGCGATGCAGGTGATTTGGCATATGGGCTAAAACAGCAAGATTAGATAAACATATGATAACCAGCTAAATCTGATTAAATCAATTTACGCTCTCTTAATGAATTTGTAGAATTAAAACTTGAGTTTTATGATTCGCTTACGCCTAATTGTTTCGCAATTTCTGTTTGGAGCTGTTGAATTTCTTTTTCGATATTTTCAGATTTATTGCGAGCCTGATTAATTTGCTCTTCTTCTTGTGCTAAATAGTCATCAAATCGAGAAAAATGTTGTTGAATATTTTTCTGAATATCTTCGATGTAGAGATTTAGTTTTGCTCCTAAGTTCGTTTCTAATTTTCCTCGTCCTGTTTTCATTTCATCGTCAAACTGCTTGAGGACTCGTCTTTTATTCATTCCTGAAGTAATTCCGGCAAAAAGCAAGCCCACTGTCGTCACTATACCGCCCGTAAAATCTAGAACCGCGCCATTGGTCACGGCGGTTAAGATGACTCCGATGATTGCAAGCCCAGAACCAGTCGCTAAACTTGGTGACACATCCTTCGCTTGAGGAAATAGTTTTTCATTTTTAAAATTATCTTGATCCTCGATGTATTTCCCAAAAGTATTTCTCAAATCTTTTAAGATATTTCCACGTTTGTCAGCTATATCGCGGAACAGTTCCATATCATTACTAAAATACGTCTGAGTATTTTGAATTTTCAGATCAATAAACTTCACCATATTCTGAATGGAATCAGCCAAATCATCCACGTCGCCAGAAAGCTTATAAAAAAGTTTTTCCTGCATATTCTTTTCAATATTGCCGGCAAGGTTTTTCAACCAACCTTTTAAATTTTCTTTTTTACTGAATATTGAACGAATCGAACGCTTTACAAGTGAGAAAAACGATAATCCATCTGACAATTCTTCACGTTGCTGACTCCAAATGACGTCGTAACTATTGATCAGGTTTTCAATCAACATATTTACTTGTCGGTGTGAGCGATCGGCTTGCTCCTGCAGCGTTTGTGCGATTTCGGCACGAAAACTTCGATCTGTCTCTAATTGTTTATCGCGTAACTCGAGTGCCGAATTGATTCGCTGCAGAAAATTGCCACTAGTCGATAGGCTACTTTCGAGTTTCAACATGGGTGCTTGACCACCAGTAATATTTTCTTTTATGTAGTTTCTCAATTCTATATAACCGCTATTTTCTTTATCGCCTTCTTGCTCTAATTTTGCTGAAACAGAGAATACGGTTGGATTATTAATGGATCGTTCAATAGCGTATTTACGAACCCCATCGGCATTGATCTTTAAATCGGATTCATTCATTAAATCCTTTTGCTGAAGGACAAATATTATTTTCTTTTGCCAGTCTTCATGAATAAGATTAAAGAAATCCCAAGATGATTGTCGATACGGGTTTTTGGCCTCGAATACGAACACTATTAAATCAGCCGCGGGAATAAAACTCTCTGTTATTTCTTGATGATGTTCTATGATCGTATTCGTACCGGGTGTATCTACGATCGCGATATCTTTCAATATCTCCACAGGTTGAAACACGCGCTTCAAATATGGTGAAAGTGACTCGACGGCCTCCTCAGTTCCATATGTAATTTGTTGAATTGTGTCCGTCATGGGTGAAGGGGCCACCGCACATATATCGCGACCAGTATCCAATAGGGCATTGATAAAGCTACTCTTACCAGCCTTCACTTCACCAACAATAACGAACATGAATGGATCCGCCAATCGATTCCGAAGATCAGTGATAAGCGTTATCATTTCCTCACTCCCAGTGCTAATCGTCAGTTGATGAACAGCCCCAACGACCCCATCCGTCTTGCCTTTCAGTCGTTGATAAGCCGTGCTAATGATATCTTGCTTCATATGTTAAAGATACGACACGACTCGGGACAGTACTAATTTCTTTGTTGTCGCAAGCTGTGAACTATTCGATTAAGCCATATCCGCGTTTCTGGACCTAGATGGAAAAGTAAATCGAGGATACTTGATCGTGGTGTCACAGTTGATGGTATATGCGTTTGTTCAATCATACTCCGCATGGCATCGCTCAACTGCTTTTCATAGTCTTGAAAGTCGCCTTTAATGTTTATTTCATCGCGAAGGACGTGTATCTCGTTAGTTGAAGACTTATGAAATATTTCTTGCGGTAGAACGTCCATTTGTAATTCTAACAACCCGTTGACAGTATCAAATAGGCATTTATTTAATAAAATTAAATGTGTTGAGGGCTTCATTAAAACATGTTCTAGTTGATCTATGAAATGAATGAAATAAGGCGACTTACCATAAACGGATACGATACCTCGTAAATGATTCAATTGCCAATCAGCTTCGTTTGCAATTTCTATTTCTGCGATGTTCTTGCCTCCGTGTTTTCCTTTTTTTAATGGCACACTCAGCATCAATGACTCCCCGCCTCCTGATAGCAAGGCTTTATTTCGAAAAGATCTTTTATTGTAATTTTCAGCATGATCAATATAAATTTTACCGTATTCCATGCCTGTAACAAACCAAGCGATGGTTGGAAAATATTGCGTTTCAATAATACACTTCGATATCACAACTCGAATTTAAATAATTAAGAAAAAATATTTTATGAACGACACCTACTCGTTGGTCTTATATCGATGTTCCAACTAATACTTTCTAAGTACTTTTGGACATCAGTATGAAAGATCAGCGCAAGCTAAACAATATAGTCAGATATCTCGAGCGACAACGTCTACCCTACGAAGTAGCTAGAGCTTCGTTCAATCCTGAAACGAGCATGGCAATTGTGATCCCCTGCTATTTTGAGCGAGAACTCGAAAAAACACTAAAGTCGCTAGAAGCCTGCGACCAACATACTCGTCATTATGAAGTGGTGATTGTATTAAACGCTTCTGATGTGGCGTCTGAGGAAGTCAAGGAATTTCATAGAGAACAACATGCTTGGTTGAACACGAAACTATTTGCATTTCCGGTGCATACGATTTTACTAGAAGATATTAATCCAAAAAAAGCGGGAGTGGGTCTTGCAAGAAAAATAGGAATGGATTATGCTTTAGAAGGCTTATCGGAAAACCATGGACTCGATGGAGTAATAGTGTGTCTAGACGGTGACTGTTTAGTAGAACGTAATTATTTAAAAGAAATTGAAAAGTATTACGATTTGCCTGAAGCTAAGCAAGCTATTCATCTTTACTTTGAACATCGTCTACCGGAAGATCCAGAGTTGAGAAAGTCAATTATATTATATGAGTGCCATTTACGATTGATGAAAACTTTTATACAATTGTCTGGTCACCCGCAAGCATACCATGCGGTGGGATCATGCTTAGCAGTGAGCGCCTGGGCGTATGCTTCTCAGGGAGGTATGAATACACGACAAGCCGGTGAAGACTTTTATTTCATCCATAAATTTTCTAAGATTAATCAATTGGAAGAGCTGAATACGACAGCAGTATTGCCTTCCTCACGTACATCTGATCGTGTTCCGTTTGGCACAGGAGCTGCCATAACAAAAAGCATGAGCGGATTACAACAATTGACATACAATCCAAAATCATTTGAATTATTGAAAGAATTCATATCCGGCATTCCCGATCTATTTAATAACAATCTTTCTTCGCTTGAAAATTTAAAGGAGTTTAATACAGAAGAAATACTCCATAAAATAAATGAGGCTCAAAAGCATTCAACAGATGCTTCATCGTTTACAAAAAGATTTTTACAGTATTTTGATGCTTTCCAAATTATTAAATTCCTACACTATCTCCGAGATAAAGGAAATTCCGATGTGCATATCGAGGAGGCATATCGTACGCTTACAAACATCATAAGA
>ENA-ORXU01002689-ORXU01002689.1-marine-metagenome-genome-assembly--contig:-NODE-2689-length-11790-cov-2.882609_pt1 | contig 11790 bp, 8 predicted proteins | sample MGYA00237869_ERZ511484 | MGnify/ENA metagenome assembly ERZ511484 | reverse complement strand
TAGCTCGGGCGATCGCCCAGGCAGATTTACTCGGTTCGATACTAACTAGCTTCGCCCCCAATTTAGCTAATTCCAGGGTTGCAATTCCTGGTCCTGCGCCTATTTCTAATACAGTTTTTGACTGAAACCCTAACAACTGCTGCATCCGAGTCAAGATCTCGGCTGGATATCTCGGTCGAGTGCGATCGTATGCCAGCGCCACAGAGTCATACCAGCTATTTTTATCCGCACAGCGATAAATATCTTTTAACAGACTAGATACATCTGCATTCCACTGCGGATCGCGATCGCGCCGATTACTATCATTATCCATTTACTCTAATTTCAATCTAAAAAATAATCCTGACGATAGATGAATAAAAGTTACACAAGTTAACATTTTTTGTTATAATCATTTACATAAGTTAACTAAACTTGATTTAAGTGAATTTAGCTTATGGCAATAGTTTTAGATCTACAGTTAAGTTTTTATATTTAGTTTTTATATCGAATTACTAGATTATTTCAGCGGAGTAACTTCTAAAGCAAACAATCTTCTCATCTTTTGCCCCAGTCTGGTAGCTGGGGCTTTTTCATGTCAACCTGAAGCTATTTTAGGTGTCGATCGCAAAGCCATTGTAGCGGTTCATAGACTGCTCGATTCCCTGTTTCAAGCTCAACTCGATCGCTTTAACCGAGACATACAAAATTTCTTCAATTGTTTTAGACTCTTGAGGCGCAAACTTACCTAAAACGTGGCTAATTGTCCCAGATTCACCATCAGACTTGCCGATGCCAATTCTCAAGCGAGAAAATTCTTTTACACCCAAATGAGCAATGATAGACTTCATGCCGTTGTGTCCACCAGCCGATCCAGAAGTGCGGATTCGCAACCTGCCGACGGGCAAATCCATATCATCATAAACTACTAAGACCGAATTTGCCCCGAGCTTATACCAGTCTGCTACGGCTCGAACAGATTGCCCCGAACGATTCATATAGGTTAGGGGCTTGAGCAAACGAACTTTCTGCCCACCTACAGCTCCTTCAGCAAATTGCCCCTGAAAACGTTTATTTTCCTTCAAGGGCATTTGCCAGACTTTTGCCAACTCATCAACTACGGCAAAACCAATATTGTGTCTGGTATTGTCGTATTTTGGTTCGGGATTGCCCAAACCGACGATTAATTCAGGAACGATCGCAAGAGTTGAATCAGAAGTCACGGAAGTAAGTATTAAAGGAAGGATAAACAGACAGCTACTTTCTTTTTATTTGGATTGGAATAAAGCTTCCAAATAAACTTTGGCACAGGCACGATGACTCTGATCTGCTTCGATCGCCCGATCGGTGTTGTTCTGTAGCAAGAACAAAGATAGAGCAGCCGCAAATACGCGATCCTGATCCCAATGAGGATGAGATTCTAGGTAGCTTTTTAAGGAAAAGTGGAGTTCTTCGGGAATGTCTGCCAAAATGCTTACGTTTGAATCCATGATTGATTAAATGCTCCTGAGATTTAATATTTTTGCTCGGCAATTGCGATCGTCATCGTCTTTTCCTGTTTAGTTAAGAAAACCTCTAACCAGAGGCTGAGAAAAGATCGATCCAGATATGAACTAGTTAATGCGTTTCCAATTACAGATATGACCCCAGACTAATTTGGCGATTGGTCTGATGCAGTACTTGTTGAATCATTGTCCTCCGAAGAGGGGTCACTTTGTCAATGCTAAGAAATATTAAAGACGGTCTTAATTTTTGCTAAAGCTTACGTAAAAATGGTGCTTAGAACGCTTTTTTTGTTACATATGTTTACGTTTCGCGGTTATGAAAAGATTAATTTTAGGTGAAAACCCGAAATCCACCATCAGATACTCAAGAGTCCATTACTCCGTTATTACTTGTGGATAACCTTCTGCAAAATGTGGATAAACCCAAAAAACTTTGTGGAAACAGTGGGGAAACAGTGGGGGGAAGCAATAGCTTAAAATAAGATTTAATAATTTTGGCTTGACTTATTTGAAAAAGTTCAAAGGTACTAAAAAACGCTAATTGTGTATTAACGATCTTTCGATCGATCGGCTTTTAGTTTTTTTCTTCTGCCCACCATTTATTAGCTTTGGCAGATATTTCTGCCATTTCGGTTTCGGAGATGCGTTTGAGGTGGCTGAGAACTAGATTCATCCTGCCAAGGGCTTTAAGGCGATCGCGATGACGAATCAGAAAGTCCCAATAGAAGAAGTTAAAGGGACAGGCATCATCTCCCGTGCGATCGCGCCTGTTATATTTACAGTCACCGCAGTAGTCGCTCATCTTATTGATATAGTTAGCCGATGCTGCATAGGGTTTAGAGGCTAACAAGCCACCATCTGCAAACTGACCCATACCCAAGACATTAGTTTGCATCACCCAATCGTAAGCGTCAATAAAGGCGCTATGAAACCAGTTTTCTAATTCTTGGGGATTAATCCCCGCAATGAGAGCAAAGTTGTTTAAGACCATTAGTCTCTGAATATGATGACCATAGGCAGTCGCTTCTACCTGAGTCAGAGTTTGATGCAGACAGTTCATATCGGTTTTAGTGGCATCCCAGTAAAACTCAGGCAGGGGTTGATGGTGCTTAAACCAGTTGCTTTCGGTATATTCTTCGTCTTGAGTCAGATAAATTCCGCGAATATATTCTCGCCAACCCAATACCTGGCGGATAAAACCCTCGACACTGTTTAGAGGTAGTTCTCGCTCGTAATAGGCATCTTCGATCGCTTTAATTACAGACATGGGGTCGAGCAAACCCAGGTTTAAATAGGGGGAGATTAAACCATGCCAGAGAGTATATTCTCCCGTCAGCATTGCATCTTGATAAGTACCAAAATCGGGTAGGCAGTGTTCGACAAAATAGGTTAATACCTGCTCTGCTTGCTCTCTGGTAACTGCCCAACTAAACGTCTCTAGCTGACCATAATCAGAGAAATCAGACTCTTTTACCCAGTTAATGACCTCTTGAGTAATCTCGTCGGGTTCAAAAACCAGAGGTTCGGGGGTCTGCAAGTTTTTCTTAGGCGGTTTGCGATTTTGCTTATCATAATTCCACTTGTCGCCAATCGGCTTACCGTCCGCCATCAGAATATCGAAACGCTTTCTACCTTGACGATAAAAATCCTCCATCAGCAGCCTCTTGCGAGATTTTGTCCAGGTCAAAAACTCCTCTTCACTCCACAAAAAATGATTATCGGCAGTAAAGGTCAGCTTACAGTTGAGATCCAGCTTTTGAATCAATTTTTTAAAAGGGCGATCGCCGGGAGTCGTAATCTTTAATTCCGTAATCTGGTGCTTGGCGATCCAGTCAACTAGAGGAGTCTCAAAAGACTCTGCCGTCTCATATGTTACCTGCCAACCCGACTCCCTTAACTCTTGGGCAAAGTGGCGCATAGCCGACCAAACCAAGACAAGCTTTTGCCGATGATAGGGACGTTGTCTAACATAGTTAGAAGACTCGATCGCGATAACTGGAGTTTTGTGTTTGTCATTCTCCTGGCTTTCTAAACTCGACTGCTGCGTTGTCAAGCGATCGCCTAAAATCCAAATACCAATTGTCATTACTTAATTACTGCTTAATTCTTATTGATCGTGCTTAAAGCCCATAACCTATAGCTTATAGCTTCTCAAGCAATACATTCAAACTAATATAAAATCATAGTGAACATCATAGAAAGTTTCAAAATGGCGACTTCGACCCTCGTTGCCAACAAAATGCGTAGTAGCTTAACTATGCTGGGGATCGTTATCGGTAATGCCTCGGTAATTGCCATGGTAGGAGTCGGGCAAGGGGCAAAAAATCTAGCTTCAGAACAGTTTGAGTCTCTTGGTCCTAACGTTTTATTTATTAGCCCAGGGTCGAGAGAAGAAAGACGCACCACTTTTGACACGCCAAAAACTCTAGTTTGGTCAGATGCGATCGCCATTGCCGAACAAGTACCCAGCGTAGATTCAGTCGCCCCCCAGGTAAGCACCAATCAGCTAATTACCTATGGCAACAGCAATGCTAACGAACAGGTGGTGGGGACAACTCCAGAATATTTGCAGGTTAGAAGTTTTGTAGTCGATCGAGGACGATTCTTTAATGATGTCGATCTCCAACGCAATCAGAGAGTTGTCGTTTTAGGTTCGGAGATCGCCGAAGACTTTTTTCCCCAGCAAAACCCTTTGGGGAGAAAGATTAGAGTCAAAAACATCAATTTAAAAATAATCGGCGTATTAGAGTCCAAAGGTTCATTTCTCGGCAGCAACCAAGATCGCACTATTTATACCCCCCTAACGACGACAGTAAGTCAGATCGTCGGCGACAATTCGCCCTACGGTACGGGGGTGAGCTTTATTTCCGTCGCGGCGAAAGATGAAAATAGTATTCGCGCCGCCAAAGTCCAAATTGAAAATCTGCTGCGTTTACGACATAATATTACAGATAAAGATGACTTTAGCGTCAGTACCCAAAAAGATGTCCTCGAAATTGTCGGCACGATTACCAGTGGTTTGACTGTTTTGCTAGCGGCGATTGCAGGTATATCACTTCTTGTGGGCGGTATTGGCGTAATGAATATTATGCTGGTGGCGGTGACGGAAAGAACCAAAGAAATTGGCTTGCGTAAGGCAATTGGTGCAAAATCAGAAGATATCCTCTGGCAGTTTTTAATCGAAGCAACTATACTCTCGGCAGCAGGGGGAGCAGTCGGTACACTACTCGGTATTGCTGGTATTGTCATTGTGGGAGCAGTTTCGCCCCTCGCACCAACTGTTTCGCCAATTGCTGTTGTGTTAGCCGTGGGAGTTTCTGGAGGGATTGGGCTTTTTTTCGGGGTGTTTCCTGCCCGTGCTGCTGCCAAACTCGATCCCATCGTCGCCCTGAGAAGTATTTAATTCCATCTCGTGTTGGTACAAACCCCAAATGCTTTTAAATAGATTGAACTCAATTCTACAAACGAGGAACAAAACAAACTCCAGCTAAATTTGGTCTGCTTGTTTTTTACTTTGATATCTTCATAATAATAGCAATCGGAAAAATGTGCTCAATTATACAAATACCCCAAATATGTAATTCAGATTACAATAAATATACTAAACAAACTATAATTTTGTTATCGTCGAGGTTAATTTTGTAGTTAAATCGTCGAATATAAGATTTTTAGCGCCAATCTAGCTTTGTCTGCATAGTAAATCAAAAATCATCTAATGAACCACGCTAATCCTAATTTGGCGAAGACAGAAATAATCAAACAGTTAGGTTTCTTTCCAGCTTTTCTGATTCCTGCACTCAATTCATCCTTGATTTATCAGAGTCTAGTACAGCAAACCCTATTTGCCTATTTAAATAATCCTTTACCCTCTCGGTTTAAGGAGAAACTTTTTATTATTCTCTCTCGCTATTTTGGCATTGAATACTTTAGCATTTGTCACAGCTGTACTTTGCGATCGCTTGGTGTGAGCGCCAGAGACATCTTGGCATTGAGAGAGTTAACTGTTCCCCAGTCAGAATTAGAAATTGCCGACGAACTTCAAACTATTCGACAGCAGTGGCGCAAAGAAACTAGCTGGTACGATCGCCCAGATTTAGAGGCAATTCTACTGCGCTGTGCGAGCCTCCTGTTTTTGCATCCAGAACAAACAGCCAATCTGTCTCATCATCTTAAAGAAATCTTAGGAACTGTTTACTATCACTATTTAATAGTATTGCTAGGCTATATCAAAATTTGCCATCAGTGGGTCAAAAGCAATGCTAATATTCAGCATCAGCAAGATCGGCGCTCCCAGCTAAATCTCGGCTCGCTGCTGTTAGAAAACATCGAGCTAGCGCAATTTTTTCAGGGGAAAATCGGAATTTCGGGTACGCCAACAGCCAGCAACCAGTCCCAGGAATGTAGCAAAAAACAGCTTAGGCAATTAACTAATGCTTCAAAAACCCAGCTCAAACAGCGAACTTTGAACATCTGTCTCGCTAATGCTCCTTTCCCTGTGATGGTTCACAATCAACGAGGAGAAATTATTCATCTCAACCGTAATTGGTCGGAAGCTAGCGGTTACGATCCTCAAGAAGTATCTACTCTAGAGGAGTGGCATCAAAAAGCACAGGTCAAGCAAAGAGAAATTGTCAGGCTACCTGCTCAAAATTCCAGCCAGCTATATCGAAAATATGTAGCCCCCGCTCACAAAACCGCAATTGAAGCAACAACAACTCTCCAGCAAATTGTTAACTCCCTCAGCGAAATTGCGCCAGAACTTAGTAAAACCGAAGATCTAGCGGCTCAAAGGCTAACCGATGCGGTACGTAGCGAAGTAACCATCGCTACCAAACATGGCGAACGCCTACATTGGCAAATGTATTCAACTGCCTTGAGTTTTGAAAGCGAAGCAGATGAATTGATAATTTCGATCGCTAAAGATATTACAGATTTGGTGCATCATGAGACAAAATTAGCAGCCGCAGAAGCCGAACTAAGACTAGTTTTAGAAACAACCAAAACGGGAATTTGGAGCTGGGATCTAATCGCTAATCGAGTCAAAGTTTGCCGTCGAGGCAAAAATATTTTAGGCATAGAAAATTTTGATGGTAGCTACGAAGGTTTTCTTCAGTCGATCGATTTAGTTGAGAGAGAGTCAGTCGATTTAGAAATTGCTAGAGCCATACAGACAAACCAAGATTTGGATCTACGATATTCGGTAGTTAGATCGACTCAAGCAACTGCACAAATTCAAACGAAAGGTAAGCTAACCTACGATCCCAATGGTAAACCTGTTCGACTGACGGGGGTGATCGTCGACCTAACTTCGGTTCAGCAAAGTACAAATTGGCAAAATTGCTTTCTCTCCGACGATCTCCAGCTTTCTTCGGAGTCCGATCTATTAGAGCGAGCTAAAATCACCAAAGATCTTTCAACTTTAGATAGCGTCATCGATCTGTTGCCCTACTATCTATTTATCCTCGATCTCCATACAGGAACAGTTTCCTCGATGAATTCTAGTCTAGCTGACAACTTTTCTCTAACCAAAGGGGATATAGTCGGTAAAAGATTAGATGAATGCTTTCCCGCTAAATATGCCAAACAGATAGACTGGCTGCACCAGCAGGTGATTACCTGTCGCCAAGCCGTACACGTTCAGGAAGAAGTAATCCTAGCCGACGGTAGCCACTATTTTGATACTGTTGTTACACCTCTAACCGACGAGACTGGGAAAATTTATGCTCTACTCCATACCTCTAACGATATTCCCGACCTAATTGCTACCCAGGAAGCTCTTTCCCAGCGTACAATTCAGCTTGAGGCAGCAAATCGCGAATTAGAATCGTTCTCTTATTCCGTATCTCATGATTTGCAAGCACCGTTGAGAGGCATCAATGGCTTTAGTGAAATACTCTGGGAAAACTATCAGTCCAGTTTGGACGAGCGGGGTCAACACTACCTACAAAGAATTCAGGCAAACAGCAAGCGCATGAGCGAACTGATTGATGCTCTCTTGCAGCTATCTCGGGTAACCCGTAGTCAAATGAAGCCCGTACAGGTCGATTTAAGTGCGATTTCTCAAGATATTATTGAAGAATTACGGACAGATAACCCGAAAAGACAGGTAGCCGTAAAAATCACGCCCGATTTAAAAACCACTGGCGATCCCCAGCTACTTAGAATAGTCCTCAATAATTTATTCCACAATGCCTGGAAATATAGCTCAAAAAAACCACGGGCAGAAATAGAATTTGGCATCGTTGACAAAAATGCCGAACATCCTAGCTATTTTGTGCGCGACACCGGCGCGGGATTCAATCCAGAATATGCAGATAAGCTGTTTACTGCTTTTCAAAGATTACACAGCGAGTCTGAGTTTCCAGGAACGGGCATTGGTTTAGCAACGGTACAGCGTATTGTCTATCGTCATGGTGGTAAAGTTTGGGCGGAAGGAGAAAGCGATCGCGGTGCAACTATCTATTTCTCGTTGCGATCGCATAAAGCAGGTGAGGGAATCTGCTAGTTTCGCTATTTTCTAGTCTTACCAACTCGAGCAATTTCTGCCACTACTATTTGAACTGAACTGTCCTAACTGTTGCAAAGAGTTTAATTTGCGATCGCCATAACCCATAAGATTCATTTTTCTCATTCGCCAACCTTATCTAAACTCAGTGTAACTACTAACATTTTTATCTTTTACCCTAATAAATCCACGAAAATTGACTTTGTGTTCTAAAATCTTAAATAAATGTAGATAAATATAAAGTTTTATTAAGAGGACGTTAACAAATGTACATCGTGCAGATAGCCTCAGAATGCGCTCCCGTCATCAAGGCTGGTGGTTTGGGAGATGTAGTCTACGGGTTGAGCAGAGAATTGGAAGAGCGAGGCAACTGTGTCGAGCTAATTCTACCCATGTATGACTGCATGAGATACGATCATATTTGGGGACTGCACGATGCTTACAAAGATTTGGGTGTGCCTTGGTATGGCGGAGAGATTAAGTGCGATGTCTTCTGTGGTTGGGTGCATGGCAGAGTTTGTTTCTTTATTCAGCCCAAAAGCCAAGACCAATTCTTCAATCGCGGTCATGTATATGGCAGTCATGACGATCCGATGCGCTTTGCTTTCTTTAGTAAGGCAGCAATGGAATTTTTGCTTAAAAGCAATAAGCGTCCCGACATAATTCACTGTCACGACTGGCAAACTGGCTTAATTCCTGTAATGCTCTACGAAATGTATCAGTATTATGGTATGGAGCGTCAGAGAGTTTGCTATACGATTCATAACTTCCGCCATCAGGGTAGCTGTGGCAATGAAATTTTGGTTGCTACGGGTTTAAATAGACCCGAATATTATTTTGATTATTCACGCTTGCAGGATAACTTTAATCCTTTTGCCCTCAATTTAATGAAAGGTGGAATTGTCTATTCTAATTATGTTAATACTGTTGCACCTCACCATGCCTGGGAAGCCAGATTTACCGATGTCGGCTATGGTTTGGGTCATACCCTAGAGGTTCATCAAGACAAATTCAGCGGCATTCTTAACGGTGTAGACTATAACTTCTGGAGTCCCGAAACAGACAAATTAATTGCGGCTAACTACACTATTGATTCATTAGCAAAGAAAGCCAAGAATAAGCAGGCTTTAAGAGAGAGACTGCTAATCCACGAATCAGATAAACCAATTGTCGCCTATATCGGTCGCCTGGACGATCAGAAAGGGGTGCATCTAGTCCATCATTCAATTTACTATGCTCTCCAGCGTAATGCTCAGTATGTGCTGCTGGGTTCGGGTACATCTCCGGCGGTTAATAGCAAATTCCTCCATGAGAAATATTTCCTCAACGATAATCCCGATGTACATTTAGAGATTGGCTATGACGAAGAATTAGCCCATCTAATCTATGCCGGGGCAGATATGATTGTCGTACCCAGCAATTTTGAACCCTGTGGTCTAACCCAGCTAATTAGTCTCAAATATGGCACGGTGCCGATTGTACGCGGTGTTGGGGGATTATTAAGTACTGTCTTCGATCGCGATTACGACCAAAACCGCGCACCAGAAAAGCGTAACGGCTATGTTTTCTATCAGCAGGACAACAATGCTCTAGAATCGGCTATGGAAAGAGCGATCGGACTATATTATGAGTATCCTAAAGAATTCGAGCAGCTAGTCCAACAGGGTATGGATTATGACTATTCTTGGAAGTCTGCGGGCAGTCAGTACCTTAATGTTTATGAACACATTAAATATAAGGACTAAAAACTACGGGTGAAAAAAGGGGATCGGGGATTAGGAATGACAAGCAGGATTGTTAAATCCTATAGAGACGTGATATATCATGTCTCTACTACCAATATTTAATAAATATAAGCGCACCAAGACATCTAAGACATCTAAGACATCTGTGGACGCTATCAAAAGATCGCTTGTCTTGGATAGAAACGCAAACCGCTGCATCATTTGATTGTTCTCAAAGCAGCAATAAGACTCTGACAGGTATTAGTCAGAAAATCCAAATCTAAAGATGCGATCGTATCGCTAGGCTTATGGTAATTAGGATTACGTAACATTGCCGTGTCAGTCACCATGATGGCGCGGTATTTTTGTTGCCAAAAGGGACGATGATCGCTAAAGCCTGTAATTGGGACTAATCTACCCGCACTTGGATCGGGCAGTAATTCGATCGGTGTACCCTGACTTTGCATTTGCTTACGCAGACGGAACATATCGCCAATAGCAGGTAAATTGCCGACTAAAGCAATAAAATTGGCGCGATCGCTATAAAATGGCTTAATTAGAGCTGGGTATGATTGCGAACCCTCAGCATCATTAGAGTAGCCCAGCATTTCGAGAGACAGCATCAGTCTTAATTTCTGTCCCTCGTCTTTTAAATGTTTGGCATAGGCTGTGCTGCCCAACAAACCGTATTCTTCTAGATCGAAAGCAACTAAGCGAACCGGATATTTTAGCGGATCGGCTGCAAATACCTCTGCCATTTCTAACAAAACCGCTACCCCCGTGGCGTTATCATCCGCACCCAAAGTTCCAGGTACGGCATCGTAATGTGCGCCAATTAAAATAGGCGAGTGGCTGTTGTTTGGGGTACTTAAATTTAAAATTAGATTCTGATGAGTTTTGCCGTTGAATTGAAACTCATGGGTTTCTACATCTCCCCAGCGAGCAAAAGATTGGCGAATATATTCTCTAACCAAGAAATGTCCTCCTGTATTGAGATAGGGATCTCTCTCCCGCACAACCTGAGTCAGATGATTATATAATCGTTGCTTTAGTTCCATATCTTGCTCGTCAATCATTAATTTTTTACCAAAGCTAAAACTAACTAAATGGCAGACCCCATTATTTTTACTAGCTTGCTGGCTAGCTATCCTGAAACAGCGAAAACGGCTGTTTTGACTTCCGAATATTTGTCTTGGCAGCAGGGAGAAATACGGCAGCGGGTTAATCTTAAAGACGTAGTGGGGACTTCTTTCGTTGACGATCGCAATTATCCCTGTCTATTAGTATCGGCATACCTCCAGACCATGGCAAGCTCGATCGCCAGTAAACAGCAGCGAGTATTGCAAGAATATTATTTTAGCTGCGAAAACTCAGAACAGCGATCGCAATGGCAAAAGGCGATCGACAATACTTTGATGGGTAAGGAAATTAATGCAGACATCAAACCTCGTCATCTTCAAATAATCATCAATCCCCATAGCGGTAAGGGCAAAGCCGTCAAAATATTTGAGGGAGTTCGTCCTCTATTCGACCGCGCCAATTTATCTTATTCGATCGCGCAGACTAAAAGCGCAGCTGATACCAAAGCTGTAGTTCGCAATCTCAAGCTAGAGGAAACAGATGGCATAGTCATTGTCGGGGGAGACGGTACGATTCACGATGCGATCGCTGGTTTAATGAGCCGAGAAGATTGCGATCGAGCGATAAAAGTTCCTTTGGGCATAATTCCAGGAGGATCGGGGAACGGCTTATGTAAATCTCTACTTGAAGCTGCGGGGGAAACATATAACCCTCTCAATGCTGCTTTTGTGATTGCCAAAGGTAGAACTCAAAGTTTCGATTTGGCACGGGTAGCACAAGGAGATCTCCATTACTATAGCTTTCTCTCCCTCGCCTGGGGCTTAATTAGTGATGTCGATTTGGAGTCAGAAAAGATTCGATTTTTGGGCGCATATAGATTTGATGTCTATGCTTTATTTCTCATGAGTTTGCTCCGCACCTATCGAGGTAGATTTTCCTTTTTGCCCCACCATGACTGCCAGATCTACGGCAATCAAGTAATGACGGGTAAACAAGA
>ENA-ORXU01002688-ORXU01002688.1-marine-metagenome-genome-assembly--contig:-NODE-2688-length-11791-cov-2.709408_pt1 | contig 11791 bp, 8 predicted proteins | sample MGYA00237869_ERZ511484 | MGnify/ENA metagenome assembly ERZ511484 | reverse complement strand
CTGGATATGGCGCATTCAAAAACCTATGCTAATTATAATAAACCCGTTCGTATTCGTATCTGGGGCGGACAAACCTCCTGTGCAAAAGATGTTCTACTTGCCGAATCAAATGCTGTCACGCATACCGCCTGGAAACGTTATCACTATCGACTAGAGCCTACCGTTCAAATTAACTACATTATTATTGAAGCCCAAACCATGAAAGGTGTCTTTTTTGGATATAACGGAAATGTTTTACTAGATAACTTATCGGTACTACAACCTTGTTTGCGGGCAGATTTGACGCTACCTTTAGATGCTTTCAAACGCTTATAGCAGCATTGTTTTTATAGATAATCATTTTGAATCGGGTACGATCACATGAAGAGATAAATTCTTAATTCCAAATTCCAGCTTTTCCTTGGTTAAAAATCCCTCGCCATCATAATGGGCGGCCATCTCCTCTTTACATTCAATTTTTATGTGGCGACCTTCATAATGTTCTGTGAGTCGGCTTTTCAAAATAGAGCCATTCAGAAATCGCCAGGCGGAGAGAAAGTATCTCCATTTGGGAACTTTTTTGATGAGTACTACGTCGAGTAATCCATCGTCTAATTTGGCTTGCGGAGCTACCTGAAAATTATATCCAAACATAGGAGCATTCGCTACTTCCACAACTAAACATTGTCGGGTTATTTTATGATTATCAATAGTTATGTCTACGGAAGGCAGCCGATAATTCCATGCATGGAGGATGGTTTGCCAGATATATCCTTTGAGTCCTCGAAATTTACTTTGTTTGATATGATAGGCCACATGCGCGTCAAAACCTACTCCGGCGAGGTTGACATAGGGCGTACCGTTGATCGTGCAGGTGTCAATAGTTCGAGTCTTTCCAGAATTTAAAATATGGATAGCACGATCTATATCCCGTCCTATTTTGAGGTGCATGGCCAAGCCGTTTCCAGATCCGGTTGGAATAATTCCCAGTACCGTTTCAGTGTGGATAAGGGCAGTCATTACCTCATTTACAGAGCCGTCGCCACCTACGGCAACTACGTAGGGAATATTATTTTTAACGGCTTTATGGGCCAGCTCAGTGGCGTGTCCGGCAGCTTCGGTATATTGAAAAGTGGGTAGAAATTTTTGATGATTCAACAATTTTTCTACCCGACTTTCTATAATTTTTTGGCGGCCTACACCTGAAAAAGGATTGACAATGAAAAGGATAGGTTGAGGCTGCATTAAGCAAATTTTGCCATGTATTCCGCATTCATTTTCGCACTTTCCAGCGGCGTACCATTGTCAAAACGCTCCTGTTCAACGATATAGTATTTCATCCCATTATCGGCAGCTACTTTGAGAATTTTTGGAAAGTCAATCATTCCCTTACCTAATATGGTGCTGGCATTTTTATCATCGGTATCTGGCATTCGATCTTTGATGTGACAAAGTCGGAATCGATTGGAATACTTGGTGAGGTATTCGATAGGATCAGCTCCTCCAGTTACTACCCAGTAAATATCCATTTCATGATCGACCAATTCCGGATCTGTATTTTCCATAATAAAATCATGAGGAATCATACCTGAAAATGCTTTAAATGAATAAGCATGGTTATGATAGGCGAATTTGATACCGTTTTCTTTGCAAATCTTTCCACAATTATTAAATTTATCAGTAACGGCTTTCCAGTCTTCTACTGTCTTTTGTGGACCGATCCATGGACAGATCAAATAGTCCATCCCAATTTCAGCCGCTTCAGCTGCCTTTTTTTCAAAATCATTGTGAATATCACAGTGGGCAGAAACCATATTCATTCCGATACCATCTAAGTATTTTTTATACTCAGTATGATCCATTCCCCACCATAGTCCTTTATCGCCTTCATAGCCTTCAATTTGCTGATAACCATAGCTAGCCAGCGATTTTAGTACTTCACGTGGATCGTCAGTAAAAGCATCTTTTAGTGTATATAATTGGATACCAAACTTGTCAATTGTAAATTTATCATTCTTGACTGGTGGAGTAGTGGTAGTTGTTTTGGAATCTGTTTTGTCTTCCCTGGATTGACAACCGATGGTGGGTAGCAGGAGGCTTCCGGCGGTAAAGGCACTAGCGGTGTGGAGGAATTTGCGTCTGTTGTTTTGCATAATTAATATTATTAGAATTTTTTTTAAATAGGTTATGTCATTTATCCGGATGGACCAAATAACCCATCCTAAACAACTACGCTAATGTATAAATTTTTACCCAACTCACCAAAAGCCATCTAAAAGTTAATCCTTACCTGATCAGTTTTTTATTGGTGGTCTATGACCAAAAACTACTTATGACCCGAAAAATTCCCCGACCACCTAAGAAACAGGCAAACAGAAAGACGATAGCTCCTAATCCATTCTGAATTAAGTTGTTCTTATATTTTCCTAACACATTGCTTTTATTCATTACCCATAATAAAATTCCCGCGATTAGTGGAAGTACCAATCCATTGGCGACTTGTGCAAACTGAATGAGTTGAAGTGGTTTGATATCTAAAAAAGAACTGGCCACTCCCAGCAAAAGCACCACTGCCCAAACCATTCTAAATCTTGAGGCGCGTAAATTATCCTTCCAGCCAAAACATCCAGCAGCAACAAATGCAGCAGCCAGCGGAGCCGTAATAGCAGAAGTTAATCCAGCAGCCAGCAAACCGATACCGAGAAAATATTTTGCAAAATTACCCATCAGTGGCGCCAGTCCTCCGGCCAGATCTCCCACATTGTCCAGCGTATTTCCCATCAATGGTACAGCACATATCATCACCGCCATACTGACCAGCCCACCCAAAAAGATAGAAATAACCGTATCGAATCTTACAGCGCTGAGGTCTTCGGAGGAAGTCCACTTTTTTTGTACAATAGAGGCATGAAGAAAAAGATTGTATGGTACCACCGTCGTTCCTACTAATCCCAAAACAGTCAATAAACTACCCGGTGGACTTTGAAAAGCAAACATACCGATCAGGATTTCTTTTATATTGGGTTTGGTAATGATAGCAGTGAGTATAAAAGCTACACTCATCGTCAATACCAGCCCAACCAACACGCGCTCCAGAATTTTATAATTCCCCATCCATAGCAATCCACCTGCTAAGCATCCGAGTAGCAGAATAATTATTTTAGAAGAAATAAATCCATCTGGCAATAGAGCTTGTACACCAAGTACGCCACCTGTCAAATTTCCCGCCTCGTAAGCTGCATTTCCAATCACAATAGCGGAGAAAACAATCGTCAAAGTTATTTTTCGGAAGATAGAAGAAGTGATGGAATCCCGGATGAGCGCCGCTAGTCCCTGTCGGGTGACCAGACCCGCCCGAGCAGACATTTCCTGTAAAGTAATGGTAGCAAAAATAGAAATAACGATGGCCCAAAGTAAGGTATAGCCGTAATTGACTCCGGCTAAAGTGCAGGCAGTTACCGTTCCTGGTCCAATAAATGCGGCGGCAATGAGTGCGCCAGGACCAATGTTTTTTAAATAGTTTTTCATAGTTTGGGAACGTATCTATATTAAATATCTTTTTCTAATTCATATAACCAAAGTACTTCTTCATCGTCAGGCAACTGAACGGTGCCTTTATATTTCAATCCAAGTTTTTCCAGTAACCGCTGTGAAGCTACATTTTCTTTAGTTGTTATTCCACTAATTTTTGTTAGTCCAAAATCTTCCCACGCTGCACGAACCATTTCTTTTGCCGCTTCGGTACCAAAACCCTGATTTTCATACGCTGGTAATAATGCAAATCCAATATCAACTCCTTCCATTCCTTCTCGGTCATATAATCCACAGGTACCAATTTTTTTCTGATCGGACTGACGAATCATCAGGAAATTCCCAAAGCCCAATCGCTCCATTTGAGGCGTCATTTTTTCAGTAATATAATTGCTGGCATCTTTTACAGAATAGACCTTGCGATCACCGATATACTGGAACCATTTTGGGGTATTTAGGAGTTCTAGTATAAATGGCGCATCCTCTGATGTCACAGGTCGAAGATGTAGTCGTTTAGTTTTAAAAGTTATATTCATGTACTCAGTTTCCTGCAAGTTATAAAATCGTTCTATAGCTTCCTGAAAATTACTTATTTTCGCACCCAAAAAAACAGGTCAAATATGAGTTTATCCGGCAATTATTCCCCTGATGCTATCGAATCAAAATGGTATCAACACTGGCTCGATCAGGATTATTTTAGTTCCACACCAGACGATCGGGAACCTTTTACTATCGTTATCCCTCCGCCAAACGTCACCGGTGTCCTTCATATGGGACACATGCTCAACAATACCATTCAGGATATTTTGATTCGCAAAGCCCGTCTTGAAGGTAAAAATGCCTGCTGGGTGCCCGGGACAGATCATGCCTCTATTGCCACAGAAGCAAAAGTAGTGAAAATGCTTCGGGAAAGAGGTATTAAAAAATCGGATATTTCTCGTCAGGAATTTTTAAACTATGCTTTTGAATGGAAAGATAAGTATGGGGGTATCATTTTAAAGCAGCTTCAAAAACTGGGTGCCTCTGCAGACTGGTCGCGTACCCGGTTTACGATGGAGGATAAATTATCCGATGCGGTTATCTCTGTATTTATTGATTTACATAAAAAAGGAAAAATATATCGCGGCCTGAGAATGACGAATTGGGATCCGGAAGCCAAGACCGTTTTGTCCAACGAGGAGGTTATTTATACCGAAGAAAATTCTCAACTCTATCACGTTCGATATCAAATAGAAGGTACCGAAGAATTCATTACCATTGCGACCACTCGTCCGGAAACTATTTTGGGAGATACCGCTGTTGCTGTTAATCCAAAGGATGAACGGTATACCCATCTTCATGGAAAAAAAGTAATTGTTCCTTTGGTTAATCGTGCCGTTCCTATCATTGCAGATCGTTATGTTGAAATGGAATTTGGAACAGGTGCCTTGAAGGTCACTCCTGCGCATGATATGAATGATAATGAAATTGGAGAACGACATGGATTAGAAACCATTGACGTATTCAATGACGATGGGACGATGAGTGAAGCGGCTGGATTTTATATCGGTGAAGATCGTTTTAAGGTACGAAAGCTGATTGTTAAAGACTTGAAAGCAGCGGATCATATTGTTGAAATAGAAAATTACCGCAACAAGGTCGGTCGCTCCGAACGTACCAATGCCATCATCGAACCACGTCTAACTTTGCAATGGTTTATGAGCATGAAGGAGTTTTCAAAAACGGCGTTGGACGCGGTTGAAAAAGGAGATATTAATTTCTTTCCGGAGCATTTTCAGAATATGTATAATAACTGGCTGACGGAAGAGAATGTACGCGACTGGTGTATTTCCCGACAGCTTTGGTGGGGACAGCGAATTCCGGCGTACTATTATAAAGACGAAGTTTTTGTAGCGGATAGTCCAGCAGCTGCGCTTCAACAAGCTAAAGAGAAAACAGGAGATAATAATTTAACAGTCAACGATTTACGGCAAGATGAAGATGTATTAGATACCTGGTTTTCCAGTTGGTTGTGGCCAATATCTGTATTTGATGGTTTTGAAAATCAAAAAGAACTATCTTACTATTATCCGACCAATGTATTGGTAACGGGTTGGGATATTATTTTCTTTTGGGTAGCCCGAATGATTATGTCCGGGTATGAATATTCAGAAGAATTATTGGGGAAAGACTTTGTAGAGAAGAATGGAAAATTTCCGTTTAAGGATGTTTATTTTACGGGAATGGTTCGGGATAATAAGCGACGTAAAATGTCCAAATCACTTGGTAATTCTCCGGAAGCATTGGAGTTGATTGAGAAATATGGAGCGGATGGGGTACGGTTTGGGATGTTGTCGAGTGGGGCTGCTGGAAATGATATTATTTTTGATGCACCTATTGATCCCGAAACGAAAAAAGCATTGAGTGAAAGTGCCAAATGTGAGCAGGGCGTTAAGTTTTGTAATAAAATGTGGAACGGATTACGGATGCTAAAAGGGTTAGAACAAACCGACGAAGCTCCATCTGAAGAAATCGCAAAGATTAACGAATTGGCTATGAACTGGATTGATAATAAGTATCAGGAAACACTGACGCAACTAGAAAGACAGGCGGAAACCTACCGTCTATCTGATTCGTTGATGACCTTATATAATTTTATCTGGAACGATTTCTTTAGCGAATATCTGGAATTGATCAAGCCTCAATATGAAGCAACAGAAAATGGAGAAAAAGTACAACGTCCGATTGACCGAAAGGTATATAACCATGCGATTGATCTTTTTGAAAAACTCATGACGGTGCTACATCCTTTTATGCCGTTTGTTACCGAAGAAATATGGCATCAGCTTCGCAATCGTGAATCCGGTGATGACTGTATTGTGAGTACATATCCGAAAGCACAAAGCTATGATGAGCAACTCATCAAAAAAGTAGAATCTGCCAATGAAGTAATTTCCAGAATCCGTGCTTATCGGAGCGAAAAAGGAGTAAAAGCACATATTCCATTAAAGCTATTTTTAAAAGATACGGCTGGCGCAAAAGAATTGTTGAATACACCGGGTATTAAAGATGCGATTATAAAACGAGGTGTGATCGAATCCCTTTCGTTAACAGACACGGAGTCTATTTCTGATACAGTTTCATTTGTAGTTGGTACGGAACAGTTTTTATTGGAACTTCCTGTTACGATTGATGCGGCAGCAGAGGTTGAAAAAGCAACCAAAGAACTGGCTCGTCTTGAGGGAATGGAAAAGGGACTGGCGAAGAAATTAGGTAATGAAAGATTTGTCAAAAATGCACCTCCAGCCGTTGTCGCTAAAGAGCAGCAAAAACTTGCTGATACGCGCGCAAAAATGGAGATTGCCAGGGAAACCATCGAGAAATTTGGTGGAGCAGTGTAGTACGCAATATTTTTAATTGTTCTGATCTGATGAGCGGTAAGTCCTTGCGTGTCAACAGTTTGAAAAGGTCAAATATTCACTGGCAGGTTATTTGTAATATGTTAGTCAACATACTACAAACAAACTACCACTATGAGAAAAAACTATCTGGCATCACTCTGCCTGATACTCTGGGCTATTCCCTTATTACTACAGGCGGAATGGCACCCGATCCTGCCTTCCTCTGAGGAGCCAGCACCAAAGGTATTCGCCCGTCTGGAAGGTGGACTTATCTTGGTGGAGGCTACCTTAAATGGTCAAGTAGGGAATTATATTCTCGATACAGGCGCGTCTCATCTTTTTATTAACAAAAAAAATATTACTCAAGTTCGATCACACGCAGTTGGCCTTGGTGCAGGTACACCTATTGACGAATTGACGATTGCGTTCTTTCAACTCGGTTCTACAACGTTTACCAATCAAACCGTCTATCAAATGGACATGACCCATTTGGAACGGATCAAGGGATGTAAAATTGACGGTATCATCGGTATGGATATGTTGCAGGAATTCAAATTATATGTCAATTATGCAAAAGGGATTATTAGTCTTCAATCTTCAATAGATAATACCCTTTCAACGGAATTAATTTCCAAAGTTATTCCACTCACTTACCAACAACACTTTCCGATGGTTATCGTTACGGTAGATCAACAAACCTATAACTTTGCCATTGACACAGGAGCGGAGGCTAATTTGTTTTTTGATAATTATGAGAAAACGATTAAGAAGGTGGTTAAAAACAAGAAAGCCACTAGGGTTTGGGGAATTGGAAATACGGCGATGGTGATGAAAAAGATTGAGTTGACACAATTACATTGCTTTGATCAGATATACTATAATCAGGAATTCATGTTTGCTAATCTCGCTGCACTCAATCAGTCCTATGATGTTTCATTGGATGGTGTATTGGGATTTCCTTTTTTAAAGAATCAGACATTTACGTTGGATTTTAAGAAGGGAGAAATGAGGATTTGGGAGTGAGTCAATCACATCAAATTTTACAAAATAACAATCCAGATTCCTTCTCCTTCAGCCGTCCTGCTAACTTCCCTTTTTCATTCCATACTGCACTCTGGCCAGCACTAACAAAATTATCACAAGGTCCCACCGCATTTACCATCAAAACGGGAATAGTATACTCCGCAGCTATTTTTTGATAATATAAATCAGCTGTATCTAATCCGATCACCGATTTTGCAACACTTGCCAAATAGATATCTGCTTTATTTGCAATTGCTTCATCTAGATGACGCAGTTGTAAGGTTTCATAACAAATACCGGGTGCAATTTTTTTACTTTTTACAGTAAAAATCATAGGTTGGCTTCCTTCCACAAAATATGGTTTTTCATCTGTATGAAGGAGTTGTTTGGAATAGCATTTTCTTTCTTGATGAGGTTGAAATATGAGCATGCTAATATATATATCTTTTCCTGTGACTGATTGGATGGGCATTCCGATGCATATAGTTATTTCATCCCTTGTAGCTATTCGTTCGAAAGTATCAAAAATTGAATCATTTACTGTAGTAGCCAGACTTTTGGCTAGCTTTGTTTCGTACCCAGTAATAGATAGTTCCGGAAAAACAATCAGATCTGCTGCTTGCCCAATCGCCTGATGAATTTTAGAGAGGTGCTGACTAAAGCTTTTCTCAATATCTCCTTTAAAGGATGTCGTTTGTGCCAGGCAAATCTTCATACTATCAAAGTTTTAATTTCATCGGTAGAACCTATCATCGTTAGATAATGTTTGGTAAGATAAAGATACTTTTTATTAACTTGATCAAAAATACTCTTCAAAATAAAATAACAATGACCTATACTTATAAAATAGACGGGATGACCTGCAATGGTTGCAGAGCTTCAGTCGAGAAACATTTATCTACCGTTCCGGGTGTAACGAATGTGGCAGTTGAATTGGATAAAGGAATTGCGACTATCGATATGCAAAAACAGCTGGATACAGCAACCTTAAAGGCCGTACTTCCACAAAAATTTACACTGTCTAATCAGTCACCACCATTACCTGTAACACCATCTATAATTATAAAAGGTGAAGCTGAGAAATCGAAATTACAACAATTAAAACCACTGTTTCTCATCCTCGGATATATTGCAGTAGCCAGTGTATGGTTGCACTATCAAGACAGGAATCCGGGAGCCATGATGTTGGATTTTATGGGATTATTTTATATCGTTTTTAGCTTTTTCAAAATGCTGGATTTGAAAGGTTTTGCCCAATCTTTTCGAATGTATGACCCGTTGGCGAAGGGTGTGCCGATTTATGCTACTATCTATCCTTTTATTGAAACGATACTTGGTATAATGTTTCTTACCCGATTTCAAATTCCTGTAGCATTGGTCATTACCTTGATCATTTTAGGGGTAACGACCATAGGAGTTACTAAAACCTTGCTCGATAAAAAATCCATTCAGTGTGCTTGTTTGGGCACAGCATTAAAATTACCAATGACGGAAGCTACCTTCCTAGAGAATGCGATTATGATTGTAATGGCGGTGGTGATGTTGATTGGGATGATTTAAATATTGGAGATATATGGAATCCAATTCAATTCACCCGGCATTTCCCCCGTTAAAGTACCGTTAATTACGTATTTTCGTATATCTTTTTCCCAAAAAAAGCCTTTTAAAGGTATGGCCCACACACCAGACCATTTTGACGATTATTTTAAGCGGCTTGGGCGGCGGCGGCTGGTGAAGGGTTCCTTGCGGATTCTGCGCTACCTTTTCCTTATTTTAGCAATACTGCTCATTGCAGGATGGTTTATTTTACAAAATAGCCGAGTACAAAATCGGCTCATGGGTTATGTAACAAATTATCTGAGTGAAGAGCTGGATACCAAGGTGGCTGCTAGCAGGATAGATTTTGATTTTTTTGATAAACTCGTCCTCGAAGGATTCTATGTTGAAGACCATCGAGGAGACACATTACTTTTCAGCCGTGAACTCACTGCTTCTTTTGATGTCAATCTGATCAAAATTTTTAAAAACCAATTCGATATCGATGATATCTATCTCAAGGATACCCGGATGCGGATTTTACGAGATACTGGGGAACAATTCAATAATGTACAGATGATCTTAAATCGTCTTGTAAAGAAAGAAAAGAATGCGGGACCTGCTAACCAAACTACGCTTCCATTACTATCTGTAGAAAATGTATATCTGGATAATATTACTTTCCTACAAGATGATCGCGTAAAAGGGCAGGAGATTATTACTTTTCTAGACGGTGCCCACATTGCTGTCAATAGTTTGAATTTGGAAAAGGAACTGGTGGTTATTGATAATTTTACTTTAGAAGGGCCCAATGTGGTACTCATAGAAAAAGAACCCAATCCGCTACCAATTATTCCTCCTGCCGTCGCTGACTCTACGGCAATTGGTACTACCGCAAACGGAATCGATACCACAGACTTTAAATTACTCATCGCCAATTTTCAACTTTCTGATGGCGCCTTCAGTCTTCGGAACTACCGAAATAATCCGACCCCTTCTACTACCAATCAAGAATTGGATTTTAATAATCTGACGGTTAGTAATATTCAAATTGACTTGGAAGACTTTTCTATGCAGGCCGGCGTTTTTGAGACCAAAATAAATGAACTGAAAGCGAAAGAAAGTAGTGGATTTGAATTGTCTAATTTGTCTGCTGAAAATGCTAGAGTAGGAAGTAGAAAAATTGAGTTTAAAGGGTTGGATTTGCAAACTCCTTATAGTTCGTTAAAAGACAACCTGGCGTTAAGCTATCGCAGCTATGAGGATTTTAAAAATTTTCCGGAAAAGGTTTTGCTGCAAGGCAAGTTTAACAACTCCAGAATTGCCGTCCGGGATATTATGGTCTTCGCCAAAGGGTTACGGAATAATCCCTTCTTTGAGCAAAACGCAGATCAGGTGGTTGAAATTGATGGAAAGGTACAAGGCAGAATCAATTCTTTGAAAGGAGACAATGTACAAATCAGACTAGGAGAAACTACCTTCTTAAAGGGAAGCTTCTCTTCTCGTAATCTCACCAAAAAAGGTGAAGAATACCTCAGTTTTAATCTGGATAATTTCGAATCAGATATGCAAACCCTTCGGTTGTTGATTCCAGGTTTTAATCCACCTGCCAACTTTGATAAAATTGGTCGCTTTAGTTTTGATGGGAATTTTCTAGGTTTCTTTATTGATTTTGTTGCTGCTGGAAATTTACAAACCGAGTTGGGTTCTGCAAAAATGGATATGCGAATGAACTTGCGTAAAGGCCGCGAAATGGCACAGTATGCAGGGAATTTGGCATTGAATAATTTTGATCTTGGACGATGGACTGGAAATGAGGATTTGGGATTAGTGAGTTTTAATTCCAGGGTAGAGGAAGGTCAAGGGCTGACCATTGAAACGGTTGATGCAAAAGTAGGAGGTATTATTAGCCAATTAACCTTTAAAGATTATTTGTATAAAAATATCTCGCTAGATGGTGCGCTAAAAAAGAATTTGTTTGATGGGAAATTGAATATCCAGGATGAAAATATTGACTTTGTTTTTGATGGCTCTGTAGATTTTACAGATAGTATTCCCAAGTTCGATTTTGCTTCTCAAATAAATCGGCTCGATATTAAAACCCTTAATCTGTCACCACAAGATTTCGTCTTAAAAGGGAATACCAAAATTGAGTTAACAGGTAGCAATATTTCTAACATTCAGGGGGATTTAATATTTCGGGATTTTTCTATTGTGAAAAATGGAGTAGATACTTTTAGGATGGATAGCCTGTTTGTTTTTTCTGAACTATTCCCGGATACCAGACGAAGCTTTTCTATCGGATCAGACATCTTGGATCTGGAACTGGACGGAATTTTTGA
>ENA-ORXU01002686-ORXU01002686.1-marine-metagenome-genome-assembly--contig:-NODE-2686-length-11795-cov-4.252261_pt1 | contig 11795 bp, 12 predicted proteins | sample MGYA00237869_ERZ511484 | MGnify/ENA metagenome assembly ERZ511484 | reverse complement strand
GGGGGGGGGGGGGGGGGGGGGGGGGGGGGGGGGGGGGGGGGGGGGGGGGGGGGGGGAGGTGGGGAAGAAGGGGATAGGGCGTCGGGGAGATGGGAGTACAGTGTGGGGAGATGGGGATACAGCGGGGAGGGAATTGGAAAAAGGTGCGCGGGAGACGGCGTGAGAGGGAGGTGAAGAGACCGCGTGGGGGGGGCGTGGGGCAGACGAGGTGAGGGGGAGCGGGGGAGACAGGTTGCGTGGGGAAGATGGGGAGCAAGAGAGGGGAGGGGTGGGACAGACACGGGGATGGCAAAAGGCGTGCCAGGTCAGGGCGGGGCGGTGTCCTTGGCGCTGGCAGCAAGTGCCAGACCCCCCCAAAGCAGCCCAGGACCGAGTTGCGTGCCGGGCTTTGGCGGTGCCGCCTGCCTTCAAGGCCGTGGCCCGAGCATCGATGCCGGCTGGCAGCGCCAAACCCCCCCCGCTGGGCCGCGCCGGGGCCCCACGGCGCGGCGGCGTGCCAGACCCGTCGGGGACCGCGTCGGGGGGCCTCGCCCGCGCGCGCGGGCGGATCAAGCGCGGGGGCGCGCGCTGCCGCGGCGCCCCCGTGCCCCAGTCTCCTCAGAGCCCCTGTGCCCACTCGCTCCTCCGTCCAAGTGCCGCAGCGCGCCCGCCGCTGCACCCCCCACAACGTAGTGCGCCCTCGCCCCGTATCTAACGTCTGCTTGTGTCGTATGCAACCCTACTCATATGCCGGATGTCCACTACGACATGCAATGCGCTCAGCTCCGCTGTATGACTCCAGCCGGGCGCACCAAACCCTCTCCAACTCACACCCGCGCGCCCACAAGTATCCTAGGTCCTCTTTGGATGCAAGAGAGGCACTTATCACGCACAAGCATCGTGTCTGGACGGGGTGTCACCTACGCCACCAGCACCGGTGCCACGACAGGCGCCCCCGCCGGGTTGTTGGCATCGTCGTCAGGTACAGGCATGCACTCCTCAGGAAACTTGGCGCGGTTGGGGTCGCCCCCGTCGACCAAAACGAGGCCATTGTGCTCCTTGTCATCATTGGGCATGTACTTGTCAAGGCTGACCATCTCGGCGACATACCGCTTGAAGCGGTCGCCGTCGGGCCCTCCAATCTTCACTCCCGTCGCGACCGCCTCCAAGACCTCAGCGACAAACGTGCAGATGAGACCGTAGTGGCCCATGGTCTCGTGCACGACGGCAACCTGGCCGGCCGCCGTCGGCTCCTTGATGCGGTGGCGCACATTGAGGTGGATGAACATCTGCTTCGACGCCGCGATGATGCCCACCCGTCCACCATCCGACTGGCCGTACCGGCGGTCCAGTTTCCACTGGACGGCTTGGATGGACGTCATGGCGGTCGGGGAAGAGTTGACGGCGTTGAACCAGGCCGCCACGACTACCGCCTTGATCGCCCACATCGCGTGCGAAAAGACCATGCCCAGCGGTGCGCACGCGCGCACGGTCTTCGGCTTGGCGCCGCCCCGGACACGCTTCTTAGTCGGCTGGTCAACCATCTCGAGCAGAAACACGTTGGCCTCGTCGGCCCCAACGCCCATAAACTCCATGGCGTTCTCGACGATCATCTCGAACTTGGTCTCTGGGTCCAGGAAGACGTTGCGCGAGACAGTGGCCAGGGAGACCATCTCGGTCACGCGAGGATTGAGGAGGTCCCGGATGCACTGCATGACGATCGAACCCTCCGCACGCCGCCTGGCTTGCATCTCGTCACGCGTCTCCAAGTCACCAACGCGAGCAGTCGGACGACGGGGGCGCGAGCGAGGCGCCACTGTCATCCCGCGTGCCCCAATGGCCGGCAGCAGCGGCGGCAGCGTCTCATAGTTGGCTGGCGGCGGCGGCACCTCGTTGGCGGCCGGCAGCGGTGCCTGCAGCATCTCGTAGTTGGCCGGCGGCGGAGGCATTCCGTGCACGGTAGGCGACGGTAGCGGCACGTCCTCATCCGCTGGCGGCGTCGTCGCCCCGTTGTTGGTCTGCGGCGCCCACGATACAGTCTTGGAGGGCGGTGTCGGCGCCAAGTTGACCGCAAACCGCACGCGCTTTCGGGCAGGAGGCTCCTCTTCGTCGCCGTCCTCATCCGCGTCGCTGCCAGGGGATGGGCGCTGTGCAGGCTTGCAAGACGTGCGCATGTCCACCTTGAGGTTGTTGAAAGAGGTCGCGAGCACCTCCATGGAGTGGCCGTGCGTGCTCAGCTGCTCAGTGTTCATGTTGACCGACGCCACCAGGTTGGCCAGCTTCACCTTCAGCTTGAGGAGGTCGGCCACCTCGCCTTTCAGCGTCGCCACCTCCTTCTTGAGGTTGGCGATCTCTGCCGCGTCACCCCCGCCAACGACGCTGCCGGTCTGGCTAGCGATAATGGAATTCTCACCGCTGGCCGCCTTGGTCGCCCGAGCAGCCACTGCTGCTTTCGTGGCAGCCGTCGTCTTGGCCCTGTTGGAGCTCTTGGCTGCAGACAGCGCTGCAACCGACGCTTGCGACGCCACGGCGGGCGCTGCCTTGGCGGCTGACGCAGTGCCCGCCGTGTGGATGGGAGATGACGTCAATGCCAAAAGGCCGGCTGTCGCAGCGGCCTCGCCGCCACCTGCCGACCGACCCGCCAGGAGCGACCCGCTGGCCTCTGCGGGCCCGCGCGCCATCAACGACTTCTCGGGCAATGACAGCCCGCCCGTCGCCGAGCGCGGCGCGGACACGGAAGCCCCTGGCAGAGACGCGAGGGCCAAAATGCCCTTGCCACGGCGACGCGTGGCAGCAGCGCTCCAGCGCTTCGTAGCCGCCGCGCGCGCCCGCTCGGACGTAAATGGCTGGGAGCCGATGCCGGGGTTGATGACGGGACGCTTGGAGCCCTTGCGAGCCGGCGGGACTCGGGCAGTCGCCTTGGATGAAGTAGGGAGAGCGACAGCTGCAGTCACACTGCCCGCAGGCGTCGCCGGCTGCGTCGCCGCAACCGCCGGCGACGTGCTCGGCAGCGGCGTGCAAGACTGCGTCAGAAACGACGGGAAGGGAAGCGTGTTGGGTTCCGGCGATGCCGACCGGTCAGCGGCGAGTTGCGCCTGCGCGTGCCGATGAGCCAGGGCGGCGTGGTGCTCCATGCTCTGGGAGCTCATGTAGCCAGCAAACTCTGCCCGTGAGGAGGACGCGGAGTGGAACGCCGAGCGCACCTCGGAAGACGCAGCCGGCTCGCCGCCAACACCGGCGCCGTTGGCCGTACCCAGAGCGTCTGATGCAGCAGCGATCAGCCCCCGCATGTCGGCCTTGATCTCCTTGTCGGCGGTGGACGGCAAAGGCGTCCAGGAAGCCGGGCCACCGCGGGCATCCATTGAGTGGGAGGGGGTGGAAAGGTGGGTGGCGAATGGGGATAGGAGAGGGAGGAGGGGCAGGTGGGGGCCTGGGAAAGAGGTCGGGCTCGAGCTCGGTGGTAGCGGTGATGGCGGTGGGTCCGTGAGGGGAGTTGGTTGACTGGTGGAAAGACGAGCCAATATCCGCGGCTGTGAACGAGCTCAAATACCCCAGGGCGTCAACAAGCAAGGGAGAGTGGCACCGCTCAGCGAAGACACACCAAGACAGGCAAGACATGGACCCAGCCGCGCGTGGCAGCGTCAGACAACAGACCCAAGTCCGACAGGCTCCACACCCGACAGCGACGAGCTTGACAGGGCAGCGTTCACCTGCTCTTTGTCACCCTCCCTCGTCCCGCCTCAAACCCGAAAGGTGCTCCAGCCAGAATCCAATACGCACACCATCTCACGCCGCGCCCGCCCTCCTACAGGGACCTGCCCAACGATCCACCGGAGAATACCCCACACGCTCTCATAGAGGCCCGGAACCTGATAGTGGAGAAGAAAAGCTTACCATGTCAACAGACCCGCCTGGTAAGCAACAGTGAACCACAGCATAGGCACTGTCCGCTCACTGTGAGATCGTAGTGGGGGACAGCGCGACCGTGTGTGTCAAGACGGAGGCACACCAGGAGGCCGCGTCCGGACCGGGGCGCTGAAGGGGCGGTGCAATGCCACCTTACGAGGCAGCGTCGGCGGTGGGGGGGGGGGGTACCACGCACGACCCCATCGAAGCCCGTACGATGGCATTGCGGGGGGGCAGACATCCCCAGGCAGCACACGGGAAAACAGGAAACGGCTGGATGACGCAGGGGAGGCGACCGAACACGCCTCAGGACAAGGCGAGACGCAGACGAAGCAAGTGGCGCCGCTTGTCCGTCACCGCGGGAGAAGTGATCGGGGGCCGCCGTCGATCAAGTTTGGTGAATTTGCTGGTGGAACACTGGCCAGAGACAATGGATGTGCACTGCACACGAGATTTTAAAAGATCAAGCCACAAGATTTGTCGATCGTTCACAGGTTGAGTGCCTCCGTCTCCGGCAGGGCCCGTCGCTTTCGAGCCACCACCCTGTTGCCACTGGTCGCGGACGCCTGGGTCGCGCCCGAGTTGCTTTCTTCATTGTATCGCGCTTGGTGTTGGTGTCAGTGAGTCTGCTTCGTCGCCGTGGGTGCTGTGCCCTGTCCCCTTTATGGACCGCCGTTGCCCCCACCACTGGCGATGCCTCCCCGGCTAACCACCTTATCAGTTGCCGCTGCAACGCCGGCACGAGTCCGTGGCGGACAGCGCGACCCGGTCTGTCGAGTTTGTATCGCTGATTGCGGTTGAGGAGGTACGGTTGTGTCTGCACTGCTGTTCTGTTCTATGTGTGAGGAGGTATTGGAATGGTAGACGCCCTTTGCCGTCACGTAGGTGTCTCTTAGAGACGAGGGCGACTAGAGGCGTGGGCCGGGCTGGCACAGGGAGGGAACTGTGTCAAGGGCTGCCCCGCCAGCGGGCGCTGGTACGCCTCGACACGACTGTTGCCCCGCGGTTGACCCACTGGGGCGCGGAGGACTTGGGCGGTTTAAGAAGCTGGGCAACTGACTCACCGAGCGAGGGACTCTGCTTGCTGTCAACACTACTGTGCCATGTCGGATGTCCCACCCACTGCCGCCCGGCTACGCTGCTGGATTTGCTTTCGTACCTTCACCGCGTATCGCAACTTGGTTTGCCACCGTGTGCGCAAGCACAGGACGTTACTCACCGGGCCAAACACTGCAGGTTCCGCGGCCAGTGCGGGGGCGACGGGACGCCGCCAAGGTGTGGCATCCAATTGCGTGCCGGCCGATGCACGGGATGGTGCTGGGTGTGGGCGTGGGAGTGATGGCGACGACGCAGCGGACGGGGGTGGTCCCGCGGCCGATGTCGGCGAGGGGGGTGGCGCCGCGGCCGGTACCGGCGAGGCTTCAGGTGCGAGCAGGAACTGTGTCGGCGGCAGTGGAGCCGACATTGCCCCGCGCCCCATCAACATCACATACAAGGAGACGGTCATTGACGATGCGCTGGAGGCGATGGACGCGATGGTCCAGCTTACGCGGCGGCCAGTGGCCCCCTGGCCGCGTAACAAGCGCAAGGTCAGCGGCGACACCGGCTCATCAACGGAAGAACACGATGCCAGGCCCCCGCAGGAGTACAAGTACAGCACGGTCGCGGCTGAGGTGCGCTCTTTTTATGAAGACAAGCAGGACTGGCGCCGCGCTGAGCCACTCCTCAAGCGGAGAAGGACAAGCACGCCGGGGCGGCTCAACTCGGTGCGGCTGCGTGCGCTACAAACGTTTGCCCTGACGGGTCGCCCAGGTGGGTTCTCCTTAGCCGAGCAGGAGGGCTTGTTTGACTTGCTCGACGTCTGGGACCGGACCAAGCCTGGAATGGTTGTGGATGACGGGCACGACCAGACGCTGCGGGACGCGATGAGGACCGTCAATTCGTTCAAGAACGCGCTGCGCGATGACGTTGACGACGCTGTCCTGGATGAAGGGTGGCGCAAGTGCAAGTTGGAGGAGGGCGGCATTGTCTACGAAGGGTACTTCCGGTCGGCGCTCGAGGTGGCCCTCAAGATGCTCCGAGACGGCAAGGGCGTTAAGCTGTGGAGCGGCGGCGACAGACTGGCGCCGCCCACAAGTAGACGCGAGTCGCCCCTCGATGGCGATGCCTTCCGCCTGTGCGAGAGCGAAGTCATGGCCCAGCATGGGCCAGACAGCTTCGTGCTGGCCTTCCACGTGTTCAGTGACGCCATTCAGCTGGCGTGGTCAGGTGGTAAGATGGTGGGCAAGGGGCAATTCGTGGTGATGTCGACCTATTTGTGCTAGTTGCAGGGTCAGGGAGATAGCATACGCTGAGCGCGCACGCGGTGTGACAGCCGGCTCGTGCACGTGAGCACCTCACTGAACTCCCATCTCGTTTGACCCACGTGACGTGCATGGCGTTGTACTCTGATGTTGTGTCCCGCAAGCCCATCAACTGTACCCGCTCCGCGTGCGTGTCCTAAACGTTGAAACGGATGAAGCCATCTGGGTAACCGTGGCGTACATCCCGATCGTACGCAAGGTGAAGAAGCCGGGCGCCGACAACCGTGCGCGCCGCCGGCGGTGCGGCCTTCTGCAACGTGTTCTGTTCCTCGCTATCCGCTCCGCCATTGCCGCCAGCAACACGGGCGCCAAGGTGCAGTGGGGCGAGCGCCAGCTCACACTCTTTGTGCGCATCCTCCTTTACATTTGTGATCTTCCTGAGGAGAAGGCTGTTCTTTGCCTCAAGGGGGGGAAATGCGCATTCTCATGCTCGATGTGCGACGTTCCCGTGCAGGACGCTGGCTCTGTGACGGCGCTTTCCTCAGAGAGCCGCAACGCTCTCATCCTCGTGCGCCGCCAGCTGGAGGCAGCTGGGCACAGGCGATGGCAACGGGATGCGCAGCGCCGCCTCCACCTTGAGGCGACGAGCAGCGCCCACAGCGAGGTTCCGGTGTTGGCCTCCATGGGCGGCCTTACGTCGCCACCATTTTTGATGTACAAGATGGTGGGGTTTGATGCACTGCACGTTCGTGTTTTGGTCTCTTGCGTGCCCCGTGCCTGCTCTTTGGTTGTGGCGCGATTGCGTGAGCGGGTGTTTGGCTGCCAGTGTGAAGCTCCTCTAACATCATTACCTGATTGAATTGCTGTCCTCCCCGGTGTCCGTGTTCCTACCAATCCGCGGCTGGCCGCTGTAGGTCCTTGACTTGGGAGTCACTCGCATGCTTGCCAATCGCCTCGTGCGAGTGTATCCGTACATGTGCCTTTCCCGACTCCCCAAGTGTGGCACCTGCAAGGCGGCCTCCCGTGTGGCAAACAGTCACTTTGACTTCATGGGCAGGCGAAGCCAGGCAAGCACAGTTCCTCCAGGGTACGTACATGCCCTTTCTCTGCCTCGAGTGTGGTGAAGGGCCAACCGTTATCGGCGCTTGGCGAGCTTTCTCAATGCTCACAGTCAGTTTCGTTTGTCACATCACTGGCTCTGAGTACCAGTGCTCCTCGTGTTTATGACATCTTTCTCCGCCGTTGACATGCACACCCGCAGGTATCTCGTGGCAGCAGATGAAAAGCAGTCGACCTTCACAGCAGCACAGCAGCGCAAGGGGGTGTACGTCATCCCCCATGCTGTTTCGGGCGTCATCGGGCTGGTCGGCGAGAGACCGGTACCGCTAAACCCTGTTGTGCTGCATAAGGGTCGTGCCAGCCGGCGGTCGGGAAGTGGTGGCGGCGGCGGCGGCGGCGGTGGTGGTGGCGGTGGGGGCGGTGGTGGTGCGGCCACTGCCCTGAACGCTACGGCGGACAGCATCTTTGACGCCGGTGAGGGCGACGAGGAGGACCTGCCGAGTGGTTTCTCTTTCGATTGGGACGCGTACCACGAGGCGTTCGGGGACACGTCACTGGAGGACGCCGTCACGGCCATGTTTGCGGAGTACGCAACGCTCTACGCCCGCATCGCCGGGTGGGCGACCTCTACGATGCCAGAGCCCATGACGCTTGACGTGGCGGAGGCGCTCGCCAACGATGCGGCTGAGTTCGTTCTTGGCTTCGTCAAGCCCCTGCTCGGTGCAGTGCACACGTCCAAGGTGCACAAGCTGTTGCGGCACCTCCTCGACGCCATTCGTATGCACGGCAACTTGCGAAACGGCAACACTGGCACAAATGAGGCCGGCCACAAGGTCGACAAGGTCTTCTATAACCGCACGAACAAGGTCATCAAGACCTTCACCCAACAGATTGTACGGCAGTCGCAAGGCTCGCAGGCGATTGTGGCCCGCAACGCCACGCTCGACGCTACGGCGGCGGCAAGCTCGCGTCGGCGCGTGCGCTTGGAGCCAGCGCGCCCATTTCGCGGGGTGCCGCGCTTGTCTGTGGCTACACTCTCCCTCCGACCCGGACTTTCACGCCTTGCTACCCTTCTCGGGCAGCCCGTGCACGCCAAGATATTGGTCGTCGGCCAGGTGGAGCTGGCGGCGCGGTTGGAATGTGGTGCCCCCGTGAAGCAGACTCTGCGGGGCTCCCCGAGCTTCCGCAACGGTCAGGCGTGGTTCGACGCCGTCCAATACGAGTTCCCCGCTGCCGGCGCCAACGCCCAGGCGCAGGGCCTGGTAGCACTGTGCTATGGTGAGGTGCGTGCCATTTTGCGGTACAAGGAGGAGGATGTGGTCGCGATGTGCAAGTTCAAGCACGTGGAGGGCGCGTCTAAGTGCCCACTGGTGGAGCGGTTGTGCACGCGCCTTGCATGGGCATTCGATGAGTTCGGGCACTGGGACCTGGTGGCGGTACCGCTATCGCGTGTCCGCCGCGTCGTGCACGTTGTACCCGACTTCTCGGACTTGATGGGGCGCCGAGGTGTGAAAGCGACGCCGCCGTCCTACATTGCGCCGCTGGAAGACCTACGGGAGATGCGCTACATGGTCAATGACTTTTACCCTTGGAAGTAGAGCGGAGTGCCAATGTACTCATTTTTTTGTCGTTCCTTTTTACAACTTTATTGACGCCTCCTCACCTGGCTTTGCCTTCCCGGGGGCGGCGGTAGTGGGGGCGGCGGTGACTGGGGCGGCGGTGACGGCGGCGGCGATGGCCGGGGCAGGGAAGCGTGCAACCAAAAATGGGGGCGGCGGTGGCGGGGGCGCAGCGACGTTGGAGGCGGTGACGCGGGCGGCGGTGACGCGAGCGGCGGTGACGGGGACGCTGGTGGAAGTGGTGTTGGCGGGGGCGGTCATGGCCGCGGCACGGAAGCGCGACGTCGACACTGTGTGAGGCAGTAGTGGGGGCGGCGGTGAAGGGGGCGGCGGTTGCTGCGGCATGGAAGTGCGGCGCCCACAATAGGGGCGGCGGTGACGGGGGCGGCGGTTGCCGCCGTATGGAAGCGCGCCGCCCACAATGGGGGCGGCGGTGACGGGGGCGGCGGTGACGCGGGCAGCGGGGACGAGAGCAGCGGTTGGGCGGCGGTTACGGGGGCGGCGATGGCCGTGGCAGGGAAGCGCGCCTCCCACAATGGGGGCGGCGGTGACAGGAGCAGCGGTGACGGGGGCGGCGGGGACGGGGACGGCCGTGACGGGGGCCGTTGTAGGAGCGGTGTTGGCGGGGGCGGCGATGGCCGCGGCAGGAACGCGTGTCGCCCACAGGTGCGTCCACCTGGGAGGCCACGCCCATGCCCATGTCCAGTGTTCAGTGTGTTGGGGGGGGGGGGGGGGGGCAGCCGGGGCCGGCGCCGCCGCGTTCGCCATTCGAGCCAACGCCGCCACCCCCGCAGGTCGGCACGCCGCCACGGCAACACGCGAACCGCGGCCGGCCGGCGGCCAGGCGCGGGCGGGGGCCGGCGTCAACTCAGGAAGGCGCGTGGGCGCAGAGCGAGGCATGGAAGCAGAGGTGGCGGGGGCGACGGCAGCGGAAGGGTGAGCCGACGCGAGCGCCATCGGCACGGCCATCTGCGCGGCCGCCGGGGGTCACCGCGCTGCCGAGCGACGCGCACCGTGCGGCACGCCCGCCGTGGCGCCATACGTGGGGGGAGGCGCAGGGGGGGGTGGCGGGGGCGGCACGGCGCGCCCCGTGCGACCGGAACCACGGGGAAGGGAAAGGCCGGTCACGGTGGCTGCTGCCGGCGTGGGTGCAGCCGGCAGGACGCGCCCGCCCAGGGATAGTGGCTGCCGGCAGTGCGATTCAGACCAAGCTCAAAGAGCGGCGGCCATGCCTCGTGATTGAGTCTGGTGTGTTGTGTCCAGCCATTATCTTGTTTTCTCGGCGAGATCTCGGAAGTCTGCTTCCCAGACAACCTTTTCTCTCCGGAATCCTCCGCCTCGATTGCCGATGAGCACCCATCTCAAGATGGGCCAAGATGACCCCTCATCTTGACTCCATCATCCCATCGGGGATGGCACGATGACCACCGATGGAACTGACTGCCTAAGGAGACGATCATGCCCTGCGGGGCGCCCGGCACGACCGCCTTCCGGAGCGCCACGATGCGGAGCAGGTCCTTGACGACCGCCGCCACGGGCGTCGGCCCTCATACGAGACTATCCCCGACGCTCTCGTCCGCTTCGAAAAAGTAGGCGAGCTCCTCCTGCGACATCCCACCCTTGGCGCGGGCGAGGGTCAAGACGCTCACCTGCGTCCACGGGGTGCCCTTGTAGGTCGATGTGGCGAGCGCCGCCAGCACCTCGTCAACGATGCGCGTGGCAGTCGAATAATTTGCGGCGGCGAGCTCTTTCCAGCGGGCGGCGACGGGGCCGACCGCCGAGTTGGGGCCGACGACAACGTCATCCGGCTTGCGGCGGGCGGTGAGGGGCTGGCCTGGCCCCCACCGGAATGCCGGCGGGATTGCGTACGGGATGTCGGCAGACCACGCCTCGAGCTGCTCGTCGATGGTGCTGCCTTTGACGGACTGGAAGACGGAGCCTCGGGTGGTCACCCGGTAGCGGGGCTCGCCGGGACACCCTGCTCCGTCGGGGTACGCGTTGAGCGGGTCCGTATAGCAACGAACGGGGACGTCCAAGGGGCCCTCGATGAGCGAGCGCATATGGGGATGATGCAGGCGGTGGTAGCGGTACGAGCCAACATCCTGTGGACAACGGACGCATAGGATCGGGCAAGCACGAAGATGGTGGAGAAGAGCAGCCAGTGCAAAGGCGGGCAATACGTCAGCGCCAAAAAAAACCCTGCAGCACCAACAATTCTGCGCCAGCAGTGGTTTGCTGAAGTTTCCCTGCACCAGCGCTTCTCACCAGCGCCCCTTCACGCCTGAAGCCAGCAGATTGGACAAAAAAGGAGAGGCAGACCACTGTTCTCTCACCGCCCATCGTACTCGTAAGTTGCACTGTCATGATTCAGCCGTGCACCACGGTACAACAATTGGCAGACACCACCATATGGTCGGCCCGTTTCTCACACCGCCATACCTTTTGAGCCCCTGCACACTCCACGGTCCCCACTGGTTGCTACAGCGCGGTGCCAAGGCCTTTTTTCCCGCGCGCCGCCCTGTTTGACTGAGGCCCTTTGGCCTGTTCCCCTATCCTACACCTTCCATTCCCTGGCCTTGAGGACAGGGTGCTCTCAAAGTGTAGTGATGCACACATATACTTAGATAAAGGGACTTGATGTCCGTTTCAGAGGTGGCAGTCTGCATTCGTGTCCTCAGGGATCTGAGGGCGTGTCAGCGTTGGAAGGGTCGCGAGGACGCTAAAAAGCTAATAGAGTTATGTGGCTGAGAAGGACTCTCCCGCCACAAGGGTCACAGGGCCCGGACGGCGTCTGCCCCTCTGCCCCCCCGCACCGCCCCGAGTTGCGCGCGGCGACCGCGCGCAGCGACTTGCGGGGTTCGACGCGCCCACGATGACCCGCGGGTGATCGTGCCTGCGCGCCGTCTTCTGTTGCGGCGGCGCGTCGGCG
>ENA-ORXU01002683-ORXU01002683.1-marine-metagenome-genome-assembly--contig:-NODE-2683-length-11799-cov-3.012455_pt1 | contig 11799 bp, 14 predicted proteins | sample MGYA00237869_ERZ511484 | MGnify/ENA metagenome assembly ERZ511484 | reverse complement strand
CCAAAAATAATGGTAATTTTCACAAAAGAATTTCGAATCGGAAAAAATGCGGTGGGCCACCTTTTTATTAATTGCCGAGGACTACATGCTTCCGTGCCTGACAAAAAAGATGTTTGGTTTCGACTGCCCAGGTTGTGGTTTTCAGCGTTCGGCAGCCTTTCTATTACAAGGTGATTTTGTTGCGGCATTTGAGATGTATCCGGCCATCTACACTATACTTCTATTACTCGGTTTTTTGGCACTCGATAACTTTCTTAAGATAAAATACAACAATAAGATTATCATCTTTTTAACGATAACGAGCGTAGCGATGATACTCGGTAATTACATCCTAAAATTTATCTAACTAAACCTTTACAATTATGGAACAACAAAAATTACCCAACGTAACAATAGCCCTTGTACTGGGCATTGTATCATATCTTTGCTGCTGTTTTAGTGCAGGTATTGGAGGCATCTTACTTTCAGGTATCGCATTTTTTTTGGTGTCAAAGGATGAAAAGCTTTACCAACAAAATCCTGAAAACTATTCGAATTTCAGTCAACTGAAAACAGCTAAAATCGTTGCGATTATCGGGCTAGTATTGGGCGTACTTTCTTTACTATGGACGGTTTACTCCATAATGCAAATTGGAGGATGGGAAGCTTATATGGAGCAGGTTCAAGATATGATGGAACAATACGGCATCGAAGAATAAATTTAAACAATGAACCAAGAACCGTTACCCGGCGCCAGCACAGCCCTGACCATGGGTATAATCGGGGTAATCACTCCTTTTGTATGTTGCGGTCCGTTTGCGCTGATTTTTGGAATTATCGGACTGAGCAACGCCAAGAAAGCGGAGAAGTTATATCAAGAAAATCCCGGGGTTTACTCCGGTTACGAAAATGCCAAAACAGGGAGAATCCTTTCCTACATCAGCATTGGCATATCTATCGTTCTGTTGATATTCACAATTCTCTATTTTGGGGCCATTATCGCTTTTATCGGTACCGATGGTTTTGGAACAGAATTGAATTAGAAGTTTTTGTCACCCTGAGCGTAGTTGAATAGCTTAAATTGTTCTTAAGCCCTTCGACTGCGCTCAGGGTGACAATTTATTGCTACTTTTCGAATTGCCGTAAAGTTCTGGTGATAATCGCAATGCAGTCCAATAACTGCTCTCGGTTCATCACCAAAGGCGGGGCAAAACGGATGATATTACCGTGTGTAGGTTTTGCCAATAGACCGTTTTCCTTTAAGGCCATACAGATATCCCAAGCTGTGGAACTATCTTCGGTATCGTTTATCAAAATTGCGTTCAGAAGCCCCTTGCCACGTACTTCGTTTACGATGGTGCAGGTGGGAATGAATTTGTTCAATTCTTTGCGAAACAACTCCCCAAGTTCGAAAGCATTTTGGGCCAATTCCTCTTCTTTTACTACCTCCAGAGCAGCCATACCTACAGCTGCAGCAATTGGGTTGCCGCCAAAGGTGCTACCATGATTGCCCGGTCTAATAACATCCATAATCGTATCATTTGCCAAAACCGCTGAAACGGGATACGCCCCACCGGAAAGTGCTTTCCCCAAAATGAGAATATCCGGTTTTACTTCAGGTGTTCCGCTACAATGTTTATCGGTACAGTCACAGTTTCCGCAAGTAGCCAACAGACGTCCGGTACGCGCAATACCTGTTTGTACCTCATCAGCGATGAATAAAACATTGTATTTTTCGCAAAGGGCTTTAGCTTTTTTGAGATAGCCCTCAGAAGGAACATAAACCCCGGCCTCACCTTGTATCGGTTCGACCAAAAATCCTGCGACGTTGGTATTGTTTTCAAGAGCCTCCTCCAGAGCTGCAAGGTTATCATACTCTACTTTGATGAATCCCTCGGTATAGGGACCGAAATTTTTTCGAGCGGTTTCATCGTTGGAAAATGAAATGATAGTAGTCGTGCGGCCGTGAAAATTATTATTGCAAACAATAATCTTTGCCGCATTTTCAGGAATTTCTTTTTTTTCATAGGCCCATTTACGGCAGAGCTTAAGAGCGGTCTCCACAGCTTCCGCCCCAGTATTCATAGGTAAAAGCTTATCGAAATGAAAAGCCTCGGCGGCATATTTTTCAAATTTGCCGAGCATATCATTGTAAAAGGCCCGTGAAGTTAACGTAAGCGTATGCGCTTGTTCCGTCATCGCCCCGACTATTTTCGGATGGCAATGTCCTTGGTTAACCGCTGAATAGGCCGAAAGAAAATCGTAATACTTTTTACCTTCCACATCCCACACATATACACCTTCTCCCCTGCTCAATACTACGGGAAGCGGATGGTAGTTATGCGCCCCGTACTTATCTTCCAATGCTATCGCATCTTCAGAAGTGATTCGTTCTAAAACTGACATGATAAAGAATTCTTTTAAATATGACTTCAGTAATTCCTTCTGTACCTTTTTCCTTTCGAATCCCGGAAGTATCGGGACGAAAATTCAGCGTAGGAGAGAAATCATCCTTGTAGAGCTACAAAATTACTGAATATTTTCAATTTGTAATCCATCGCATTCGTGAAACAATCGAAAAAAGAGCATACAGAATAGTGACTATTATAGACTATCTGTGTCTAAATAACTATGATAACCCATCTAAAACTAAGAAAATGGAATACTTACAGAACATTATGAACAACCTTTCAGAATCAGTTGGCGATTTTCTACCAAACACACTAGCTGCGGTAGCTATTCTAATAATCGGATGGTTAGTTGCCGGCTTTATCAAACGACTTGTTACCCGGCTTATAAAAAGAACCAGGGTAGATGATAAATTAGGTACACAAAAAATAACGCTGTCGAAATTTATTGGTAAACTACTCTATTTTTTAATAATGATTTTTGTGTTTATGCTCGTTCTTGAGAAGCTCGGTATGACCAATGTGCTAGATCCAGTCAAGAATTTGTTGAACAGTTTTCTAACATTCATTCCGAATATTGTTGGCGCAGGTCTTGTTGCCTATATAGGTTACATGTTAGCTACAATCGTTTCTGAATTTATTGGTTTTTCAGGGGATGCCATTCAAAAATTCGTGCCGAAATTGAAACTACCGGAAAACATGGATCTCGTGGGGATTCTAAAAAAATTGGTCTTTATATTTATATTTATTCCAATACTTATAGCTGCCCTGAACATTCTTAATATGGACGCACTATCTATACCAGCAAGCAATATGCTACAACAATTTTTCGCGGCAATTCCGAAAATTCTAGTAGCTGTAATCATCATTATATTCTTTGTTGTTGGCGGTAGGTTTGTTACTCATTTAATAAAAGACCTATTGAACAGTTTTAAACTAAATGAGTTGATGCAAAATATGAATCTTGGGGCAATTTCTTCCAAGATCAATTTGGCTAATATAATCGGGGACATTGCCTTCTTTTTTATTATGGTTTTTGGCATTATGACTGCAATAGAAAAGCTTGAGTTTTTTAAACTAACTGAAATATTGAATACTATTCTGGCAATATCAGGAAATATTTTATTCGGTCTCGTGATTCTGATTATCGGTAATTGGGTGGCTTCAATAGCTTATAATAGCCTTTCGAAAAGTAACACAAATAAATTTGTGGCTTCAATAGCCAGAATGAGCGTAATCGCCATCTTTTTAGCGATGGGGCTAAAGACTATGGGTATAGGTGACGAAATAGTTAATCTGGCATTCGGTATTACGCTAGCCACCATTGCCGTGACCATTGCCCTTTCATTTGGTCTAGGTGGTCGCCAAGCTGCAGGCAAACAAATGGAAAGAATCCTTGCCAAGTTCAACGGAGAAAAAGACTAGAAGATTAGGTTGGTTAGATTGTTTTAAAGGGGCTTTCATTTGCGATGGGTCCCTTTATTTTTATTTAAAATCATATCTTCTGATTACCATTTGCCAAAGAGAGAAGTTGCAATTCCAATCTTTTAATTTCGCGAAGTGTATCGTTTTTATCCATCTGCATCCACATATATAATTTAAGCATAGCCATCACAACCAAACACATAAAACCGGCAGCTGACCATTTGACCAGTAGAAAAGTCTCTTCGGTATTTAAAAATTGAACCAGACAATACACAAAGACGCTGAAAATGAAGAGGTGAACAATATTCATTATTATGGCCAACCAGCCCATTTTACCACGATATACTTCCCCCATTTTACCGAATAGATTTTGTTCATCCAATTCATCATAAAACTTGGCTTCTTCTTGGGTCAGGGTTTCTTTGATCAACTCATCGATTTTTTCTTTCTCTGTTTTCATATTAAATATTTTTCATTCCTGCGGAGACAGGAATCCGTTTAAACATCTCTTTAGTTTTTTTATTTATCCAAGGAAACCTCATTACTCTTTTAATTTCAGCTTTAATCTTTCCCTTGCATGAAATAACCTTGACTTGATAGTGCCTACCGAAACTTCTAGTATTTCGGAGATTTCTTTTAACGAATATTCTTCAGTATAAAAAAGCCTTAAAACAATTTGTTGATCTTTCGGTAAAACTCGAACCATATGTCGGAGCATTTGTATTTGAGACTCATTATTATCTTGATTATCAAACCCATGTCTTGAATTTTTATAAGCTACCAAATGGCTTATTTGCCGCTTTCTTTTGTTCAAAAAGTCCAACGCTTTTCGACTTACGATCCGAAAAGCCCAGCTACCAAAACGATTGGGTTTTTTCAAACTCTCTATTTTATGAATCATGATAGTCCAAGAATCTTGAACAATATCGCGAGAGGCATCGAAGTCATGCGTATAGCTGTAAGCATGTCTGCATAACTTTTTATGATATCGTTTAACCAATATCTCAAAAGCCCGTTTCTTGCCCGAACGATACTCCAAGACCAACAACCCATCGAATACTTTACCTGAATTATCCATAAAAGGATTTAGTTATTGTACAATGAAATGCCTTGAACCAGAATATCGGAGCATTCTATTGGTTAAATAGCATTACCTTTCCCTCTGCCAATAATTGTATAGCTCTTGACCATTGTGGCAATTTATTCGCTTCGATTGAAATCGTTCTGATTTCTTTTGCTATACCTCGGCTTTTTTCATTGCTATCATATGGGCGTTACTTGTCGCAAATTTCTTCATTTCGGCTTCCGAATGCCATAAAGTCATTGTGTAATGTTTCGTCCAAATTCCTTTTTTTCGAAAGTCAACCGGATTAGCCGATTTAAGCTGTTTCATTACCGACCAGGCTGAAGCAGAGAGGTCAAAGTATTTCCATGGAGATTTAAGCTTTATCATTGTTATTGTGACCACCATAAACTTGCTTTTTTTTAAACCCTGAATTTACCTTAAAGACGGACGAATCTAGAAAAGGTTCAATTTTTACTTAAAAAATTGTTATTCCATTCAAGTTAGCTTAATAAATACAATCCAATTCCTATTTTTACTCCATGCGAAAAAAGAAAAGGCGGCAGGTCTTCGAAAACGTGGAAGTCATTGATGCGGGGGCAAAAGGAAAAACTGTCGGAAAAGCACCTGATGGCCGCGTTATCTTTTTGACCAATACCGTACCGGGCGATGTGGTCGACGTACAGACCACCAAAAAAAGAAAGGCCTATTTCGAAGGTGTTGCAACACATTTCCATTCGCTTTCCGATAAACGCGTAACCCCAGAATGCCAACATTTCGGAGTTTGTGGAGGTTGTAAATGGCAAGACATGGGCTATGAACACCAATTGTTCTACAAACAGAAAGAGGTAGAAAACAACCTGAGACGTATTGGGCATCTCGAACTTCCTAAGATTTCTCCTATTATCGGCTCGAAAAAACGTTACTTCTACCGGAACAAAATGGAATTCTCGTTTTCCGACAGTCGCTGGTTAACTTTGGAGGAAATACAATCGAATCAAGAAATTAAGGAGAAAAAAGCCTTGGGGTTTCATATTCCAGGAATGTGGGACAAAATTCTTGATATCGAAAAATGCCATCTGCAAGAAGATCCGTCAAATGCGCTTCGATTGGCCGTACGGAATTTTGCAATTGAAAACGGACTTTCCTTTTTTAATCCTCGAAAGCAACAGGGGCTTCTACGGACCCTTATGATAAGAACTGCCTCCACAGGAGAAATCATGGTCTTGATACAGTTTTTCGAGGATGATAAACCAAAACGCGATTTGCTTTTAAACCACCTTCAGGAAACCTTTCCAGAAATAACTTCATTGCTCTATGTTATCAATCAAAAGGGGAACGATACCATTTATGATCAAGACATTATTTGCTACGCAGGCCGCGACCACATTTTTGAAGAAATGGAGGGCCTAAAATTTAAGATTACCGCAAAATCGTTCTACCAGACCAACTCCGATCAAGCCTACGAACTCTATAAAGTGGTAAGAAATTTCGCTGACCTCAAAGGCGACGAACTGGTTTACGATTTATATACCGGCACTGGTACAATTGCCCAATTTATCGCAAAAAAAGCCAAAAAGGTAGTTGGTATCGAATCCGTTCCCGAAGCCATTGCCGATGCAAAAGCCAATGCAGAGCGGAACCAAATCACCAATGTAGCATTTTTTACCGGCGATATGAAAAACGTTTTCAATGAAGCATTTATCTCCAAGAATGGTAAACCAGAAGTTATCGTAACCGATCCGCCCCGTGATGGCATGCACAAAGATGTCGTACAGCAGATATTGAATATTTCCCCAAAAAAAATAGTTTATGTAAGCTGTAATAGTGCAACCCAAGCAAGGGATTTAGAGTTAATGAAATCTGAATATAAGGTAATAAAAGTGCAGCCGGTAGACATGTTTCCACAGACCCATCACGTTGAAAATGTCGTACTTTTGGAGAAAAGAGAATAGCACACGGAATATAGAAAAGAGGTAACATCGGCATCTCTTTTTTTAACTTAACCATATGATTGTCAAAACAAAAACAACCGCAAAGAGCACGAAGAAGGCACGGAGTTCGCAAAGAATTGATAATATGTATTTTCAGGTCTCCACAATCTTTTTGATTAGAATGTATAAAACATGATTTTGAATAGTTTGAGATTTTTCTCCGACTGACGAGTTAGTAAAAAGAATAGCTGAACATAGTAACCAGAAATAAAAGTCTATGTTCTATTTTCTATATTCTTTTATCCATTTAAGACCATTTGTTGATAATATGAAAAACTTCAAAATAGGGCTTATAGTTTCGCTCACTTTGATTCTATCCTTTTCCGCCTGTGAAAAGGACGATATCTGCATCGATGCCGACACCCCACGGTTGGTCATCCGTTTTTACGATGTTACCGATACTACCGAGTTTAAAGACGTACAGAATTTAGTGGTGCGTGGCCTTCTTCCGTCGGGACCAAAAGACACCATACCCAATGCCGCTTTAGATTCCATAGTTATACCCCTACGCACGGATGCCAACGAAACTTCTTTTGCGTTGACCCGTCAATTGAGTATTGACGATGTTAATATCGATACGTTGACGATTAGCTATGAGGTTAAAGAAGTGTTCAAATCGAGAGGTTGCGGTTTTATCGTAAATTATGATGCCTTACAAGCGACCGTAAAAACGGACGACAGTGTCTGGATTCAGGAAACAAGAATAACTACCCCACTGGTAGAAAACACAGCTTCGGCACATGTCAAGATATTGCATTAGTCTCTTATTTATTTTACTTGCCACAGTAGCCTTTGGCCAAAGTGAGCCAATCGATCTCAATAAAAAAGATACGGTCATCTACAAGCAACCTTATGGCCTTCGTGCCGGTGTGGACCTCAGTCGGGTACTGGTCTCTTTTTTAGAGGATAATTATACGGGGCTTGAATTTGTCGGAGATTACAGGCTTACCCAAAAACTGTATTTGGCGGGTGAACTCGGAAACGAGAAAAAGACCATCGGCATACCATTAGGTAATGAAATAAATGACCTAGATGGTGACCTTTATCAGTTTACAGCTTCCGGAAGCTATATTAAACTAGGTATCGATTACAATACCTATGGCAACTGGTACGGCGAACAGAATATGATTTATGTGGGCGGGCGCTACGCTTTTGCCACCTTTTCCCAGACCTTGGACAATTACAATATTTTTAATACCAACCGCTATTGGAATCCCGATGATTTTGCCATTGGCGCTTTGCAGAACCAAGAATTTGGAGGTCTCAATGCCTCATGGCTTGAGTTCGTTGTAGGTATCAAAGCAGAGATGTTCAAAAACTTGTATTTCGGCGCAAGTGCACGCCTTGGCTTTTTGATTACGAACAAAGACCCTGAAAATTTTCGAAACCTTTTTATTCCAGGCTTTAACAAGGTGACCGATGAAAGTAAGTTTGGAGTCGGCTACAATTATTCCATTTCATATTTGATACCGCTTTATAAAAAAGCAAAGGAACCGGAAGAAAACGAGCTACCGGAACAACCCTTGGAAAACCCCGAAAATTAGAGGTTCTGGCAGAAGGCTGTCTACTCTGCCTTTTGATATTTGGCTTTTTTACTACCCTCGTACATTACGTATTTGACCAAACGCGATTCTAAGTGGCTATTGAACACTTTAATTTTACGGGAAGGTCTGAGGCCTACATATTTTAAGGCCTGCAAGTTCGAAGTAATAAACCAAGCTTCGGTACCTGGGTATTCGCGTTTCAGCGTATTACCGATATCGGCATAAAATGCTTCAACATCAAAACCGGAGTCAAGTTCCCTGCGGTCCAAGCGTTCTCCGTAGGGCGGGTTGAACACCATGTGCAGTTTTCCTTCGTTCGTCTTCGTACTATCGAAAAAATTCTTCCGTTCAACGTTTATGTATTCCGAAAGGTTGGCATTGGCAACATTGTCAATAGCCTTACGAATAGCAGAGGGTGCCTTGTCATAACCGATAATTTTATGGTGGAATTCACGGGTCTTGTTCAAACTGACCTCAACGATTTTTGCAAAAAGAGATTCGTCGAAATCATGCCATTTTTCGAAAGCGAATTCCTTTCGATTAATATTCACGGGAATATTACATGCAATCATCGCTGCTTCGGTCAAAAAGGTACCACTACCACACATGGGGTCTAAAAAATCGCACTGCCCTTCCCAACCGCTCAACAGCAATAAACCTGCAGCCAATACTTCATTAATAGGTGCGATATTCGTGGCGGTTCGGTAACCACGGTGGTGCAAAGACCTGCCCGAACTATCGAGCGATACGTTGCAATGGCTCTTTTGTATATGGATGTTGATACGCACATCGGGAAACTTTACATCAACATCAGGCCGTTTACCATCATTATCACGGAACTTATCAACTATCGCATCTTTGACTTTTTGCGAAACGTAAAGTGAATGGCTAAAACTGTCGGAGTTGACCGTAGAGTCGACCGCAAAAGTGGTATCCACGGAAAGGAATTCCGACCAATCCATTGCATATATTTTCTTATAGAGCTCATGCTCGTTGCGAACCGAGAAAGAATGGACGGGCTTTATAATCTTAATGGCCGTACGCAGACAAAGGTTCGCCTTGTACATGAAGCCCGTGTCACCCTCAAACGCCACATTACGAACACCTGTTACGACATTACCCCCGCCAAGATTACGGATTTCCTTGGCCAAGATTTCCTCGAACCCGAAGAGGGTCTTCGCTACCATTTTGAAATTGTTGTTCATTGATTCGATGCTATGAATGACAAAAATAAGCTAATTTTAGCGCTGAAAGTATAAGGGTCAAAAGCTAAAACCGAAATTCAAGAAAATCTATCTAAGGATTTGGAATTTGATGCTTGGAGTTTTATACGAAACGACCCGAAACCAATCCATGAATTACCTTCTGCCCATTCTCGCTGTTCTTTTGAGTTTTGCCTTTGTATATGTGGTCAAACCAAAAAACAAAAACCACTTTAAGCTATTATTGGCCTTTAGTGGGGCATTTTTACTTGCGTTGACCATTTTTGAACTATTTCCGTCGGTATACGCAACATCGGATGCAAAGACCATAGGTGTTTTTGTCATGTTGGGCATTCTGCTGCAGATATTCTTGGAATTTTTTTCAAAAGGGGCTGAACATGGGCACGTGCATTTAGATAGCGAAGCATCAGGCTTTCCCTGGCCGCTTTTCATAAGTCTTTGCCTTCATTCTTTTTTAGAGGGTTTTCCGATAGAAAATCACGAAACGATTATTTATGGCATCTTGGTCCATAAAATTCCGATTGCCATTATTTTGAGTATTTTTCTGTTGAATTCGAAGATACCATTTGTCAAAGCCCTTTTGTTTACGTTACTTTTTTCTTTGATGACACCCTTGGGAAGCTTTACGGCAGCAAACTTTGAATGGGTCGAATTATACTATGCCCCAATTACCGCACTAGTCATTGGCGTATTTCTACATATCTCTACAGTCATACTTTTTGAAAGTTCGGAGGGGCATCAATTTAATCTCCGTAAAATACTGGTAATCATTCTGGGAATAGTAATTGCTTATTTTTTATAAATGTTCAGCAAAGAGGAATCAAAAAAACTCCGTCAAGATTTTTGGACCGCCTTTGGGAAATGGTATCCTAGAAAATGGATTTTGTACAATACCAAAATCAAAGGACTACAGTTTAAGTTTCACTTTGATTTGAAAAAAGCCCTCGTTTCTTTGGATGTCGAAACGGATGACCTCGAAAAGCGTATTGCACTTTGGGAAAAGCTGTTAAGCCTAAAATCGATATTGCACGCTGAAGCATTCCTCCCGGAAGCTATTTTTGACGATTCGTATCTTATGAAAAATGGAAAGGAAATTTCAAGAGTTTTTGTAGAAAAAGTAGGAGTTTCCATCCACAACAAAAATTCGTGGCGAGAAACTATGGTATTCTTAAACCTTCATATGGAAAAATTTGAAGATTTTTTTGAGGATTACAAGATGGTACTAGATGTCTGATAAAGGTAACAAAAGCTCCTTCCCTAGCAGGGGAAGGAACCCATACTATGTTTCCTTCAACTTTACATTGTTCAACAAAAACAACACCTACTACTGCTCCTTGGCCATTTTGTAACCCTCAATCGTGGTGTAATATTTAGAAATCATATTCGGCACTTCCCAATCCGGTAATTTTTCGGCTTCGAGGTATTTTAGATAATTCTCGGTTACCTGACCGAAATGTGCTTCGTGGCCGATTTTATAATCTTCCGGGATATTAATTTTCCAGAGATTATCCGAGATTTTCTCCATAGATGTTCCCAGAAATTGTTTAGCGACTTTACCCTTTAAAGCAGATTCCAGTCGTTCCCCGAAATCACCCTCGGTTTTAGCTTGTACGTAGAGCATAGGTTTGTACCCCTCATCCTCGCCCTGTTGAATAATAAGATCACTTTTCGTACCCCGCATGATGCTATAATGGGTGTCTCCGGTTCCTTCAGGTGCTTGATAGTTCCATATTACGGATACTTTGGCGTGTTTCCCATTAATTTTATAGACCATTTCTCCGTTACTATAGGTATGTAGTTCTCCTTTGATAAGGTCTTTTTCTAGGTATTTGGGAAAATCATCTAGACCGGTTACCTTTTGAAATTCCTCTTTAGTCAAAATGGTGGGCCACCGTTTTGCTTTCAGCATTTCAATATTAACAGTATCTATGACTTGTTCTGGAAATGCCTCCCATTGTACCAAATCGACCAAATGTGTCGTCACATCAACGATGCCCTCACCTTCTTCCTCAATATCAAAAAACCAAGCGGGCCGCACCAAGGGTTGACCAGAAACGTACTTAAAGAAATGGTGTACACTTTCTTTGACTATAGCGGGCTCTTCTACCGTGCCTTCAACCAGATCGCCGAAAATGTCAGGCACTGTCGAAAACAATTTTTGCA
>ENA-ORXU01002681-ORXU01002681.1-marine-metagenome-genome-assembly--contig:-NODE-2681-length-11804-cov-3.814701_pt1 | contig 11804 bp, 13 predicted proteins | sample MGYA00237869_ERZ511484 | MGnify/ENA metagenome assembly ERZ511484 | reverse complement strand
TAAATTTACAATATAACATTACAACTTCAGCAGATACTAATACAGTAGCTACTACTGGTGATTATTCTATTGCTGATTCTTTACAGTCACAAATCTCTTATAACACTAACTCTTTAGTAGATCCTACCGCTAAGAAGATTGAAATAGCGGCCTACCCTACTTCTTACACTGCTCCTACCTCAGACAGAATCTACGATATCAATCTAGAAGATTTACAACTGGATTATTTAAGATTAATAAGTGCAACTTCAGAACAGCAGTTTTTAATATCATCAGCAAGTAATACCATAGATTTAGATAACTCAAACGAAGCTCCTAGAACTTTAACAAGAGTCTTCTTTAATGACTATGGAAACCAGCCGAACACGTCTATATTTGTACCTGATAATCCTTTACCAAAGTTTATAAGAATAATGAATCCATTAGAAGTTAATGGAGGAGGAACCGGTAATGATTCCTCTGACATACCTATTATAGTAAGTGTCATCTTGGTATGTGACAAAGGTTTTATTACTACAACGTAGGGTTATGTATCATAGGTTTAGGTTGGTCTTTGTTTACTAGACCAACATATAGTATATTTTGTCCTAAGATTTTATCTTCTTTTATATACTCTCTAAATCCTGCAGGTATGTTAAGATTTTCTATTACCTCTTCACCAGGTTTAATAAAAGTACCATTTAATTCTTTAAACTCACCACTAATAATCTTTAGTGGTTTTGTTTTATGAGAATTAAATAACTGAACTGCCAAGATAACATTGGCATTACCTGGGTCCATTGGTTGTTCAAAAGGATTCATCATATTTTCCTAAGTTGGTTTAGCTCAAACAATACAAGGCTTAAAAATTTACAGTTCTTTTTATGGAACTCTTTATCATTATATATACTGAAGTCTACACAAACTATATCTTTAAACTCTTTTATAGATATAGAAGTTTTAACTACAGCTATACTAGACCAATCTTTTAAAGCTATTAAATTAAAAGCTATATTATATCGGTCTAGTTTCATCCGTTGAGAAGCATCAGTACAAAGACAGTAAGCCAACTCTTTAGCCAGCTTAGCATTACTTATTTTAGATAGTGCCAGGTCTAGTGGAATCACTCTTATAGGACTCGGCATACGCTTTCGAGAAAATAGGCCTTGTCGGATTCCTAAAATCACTCTTCTTGCGTATGTATTTTTTGTATGTCGCATACTTTGTTTCTTCTTCATGAGACAACGTAAACAATTTGTCTATAACAGTAGGATAATCAGGTAAGAAAAGCAACTGACTCTCATCATGTAGCTCTCCATTAAAATTAACCTCGCTGTCTTTTATTATAGTTAAATATAATTCGTCAACAATAGGCAAGGTTTGTTTATAGATAGATGCTCCACCTATAATCCAAATATCTTTATCTGAATAGTTTAGTTGGCTTTCTGTTATAGCAGTATCTAAATCACGATAGATTATAACAGAATCAAGTTCTACTTCATCATAATCTACACTAGAAGAAACTAATACGTTTGTACGTCCCGGTAAAGCTATCCTATCAAATGATTCCCAAGTACCTTTACCATATATAATAACTTGATTTATAGTATGACACTTAAATCTACGAAGGTCTTCACTAACATGCCAAGGCATATCACCATTAAAAGCCATAAGGCCATTATCAGCAACAGCGACAATAGCTTTTAGTTTTTTAGTATTACTTACCAATATTTCATCTCCCCTGTAGTGTTACGTGATATTAAATTACCTTTATATTTCTTAAGAGACTTTCTTACTGGACTATAGCAATTACTTACGTCTTTAATTAAGTCTTTTTTATCTTCCTTAGTCATAGCAGCTAATACTTTATCTAAATACATTATTCTTTTCCCCAGTTACAGTTTGGATTAGGACAGGGTGAGCTACTTGTCTCACTCCACACATGACCTCTAGAACAAACATAATTTTTGCTAGTTATGTTTCTATCATGGTGGTGATATTCTCCATTCTCGCCATAAAAAGGAGAGCAATACAGAGCAGTTGTAGTACCTCCGCTAGGTTGAACTGTAGAAACAAGACCGTTCCTTTTACATTCTTTACAAATCATTACACTGCCATACTTAAATTTACTTTTGGCCCACTTTTGTAATTATACAAATTAAAGTCATTCATCTTATAGTTATCTATATGAGAATGAGTTGTTAAATCTATTGTAGGATTTGAGTAAGACATTGCTTCCATATTAACTAAGGGAGTTATATGGTCTGTGTAAATATGTAAGTCATTAACTTGGTAAACTAAATCACCAACTTGTAAACCACAAACTTTTGCAATCATATGCTGAAGCATCGCATAACTAAGCCAGTTATGTGGGAGACCTAGACCTACATCAGCACTACGCTGTAGCGTACTCATATGTAGTCTATCAGAGCTATCAATCATAAATTGAGTAGCTAACCCATGGCAAGGGTACAACGCTCCTAAATCAGCTTCTATAGGGTTATAGGAAGTCATAAGAATACGACGACTATTTTTATTATCCTTTATTTTATTTATGACTCTAAGAACTTGGTCAACTCCCTGCCCATTATAATCACGTAGTTGTCTACCATACATAGGTCCTAAGTCTCCATCAGTACCTCTTTTATCAGCAAAGGGTCTCCACCATTTCTCTACAGGTTTGTAGATGGCAGCAAGGTCATTAACGTTAGTACTGCCACTAAGAAACCACAGCAGTTCTGCTATCGTATTCTTAAAAGCTGCCCTTTTACAAGTAATCATAGGGAATTCTTCCTCTAGATTAAATCTATACATAGCACCAAAGACTCTTTTAGTCCCAACGCCTGTTCTATCTTCATGACTATCACCATATTTAATGATGTCTTCAATAATATTTAAGTATTCAGCATCAGCTGAAGTTAGTTTGCTCATAATTTTTATATTAGTTATGATTATATTATAACTGTAAATCAATTTATGAATTTCGCAATGTCTAAACGCAACAGAGCAAAAGCTTACTACGAAGAAGCGCATAACAACTTCCTTAACGAAAATGCAAAAGCTTCTAACAACGGTAAGATCAGTACTAGAAAATACATGAAGCCTGTAAACGTTCACCAGAAACAATTTGTTAAGTCAATGAAGCAAAATCAATTGACTGTTGGAGCTGGGTGTGCAGGTACCGGAAAAACTCTTCTCGCTTTATTCACAGGTATACAACTTATAAACAATCCTGATTCCCCTATTGAAAAATTAACTTATATCAGAGCTAATATTGATGATAGAGAAGAAAAAGATTTAGGTGCTCTGCCTGGAGATCTGTTAGATAAAGTGAGACATTTAGCTTACCCTATCTTAGATAACTTAGAATTATTTATGGAGAGTCAAACTGTTGAGTACTTATTAGTAGAAGAAAGAATAGAAATACTTCCTTTTATGATGATGCGAGGACGCTCATTTAATAATAGATTTATTATTATTGATGAAGCACAAAACGTAACTCCTAAGCAAATGAAGACTGTGCTAACTAGATGTGGCGAAACAAGTAAAATGGTTTTGATTGGAGATCCTAATCAGTGTGATATTGATCCAATGAGAAACGGATTAAAAGATCTAGAATGGAGAATGGCTAGAAAGCTTGAGCTCTGTAAAGAAGAAGGAGTAGAAGCACCTATTGATATGGGTCTAGTACACTTTACTCGTGATGATATTGTTAGATCTTACTTAACTAGATTTGTACTAGAAATGTATGATATAGCATAGTAATTAATATAAGTAATAAAAAAGGGGTGTTGCTCACCTCTTTTTTATTAGCATATTTTTGCCATCACTTACAATATAGTATTATAATTATGACATACCTATTAATTATACTCATATGACTGAACCTTTAAAGATATCTCAAGCAGGAAGACCTCTAACCTGTGACGAGCATGATAATAATTTAGATAGGCTAAGAGATAGAGCTAACCATACTGGAACACAATCATGTGCAACCATTAGTGATTTAGATGTTTGCTTAGCCACTTCAAGTACTATAACAAACATTACTAATGATATTGATACACAAGATACTAGAATTGGAGGACTAGAAACTGCACTTCAATCAGGTGGATCTATTCAAACAGATTTACAAAATTTACAGAATGATATTGAAAATCAAATCAACACTGTACAACTTGCTAACAATACTACTCAAGTTCAATTAGACCAATTAGAACAAGAAGTAGATGCCAATAGAGCATTAACTAATGGAGTTAATAGTGCTTTAACTATCAATGCTGGTAATTTACAAACTAGAGTTAGTACTGCAGAAAGTAATATCAATAGCAACGATAGCGATATTACCGCTCTACAAAATAATTTAAATTCTACTCAGACTGATCTAAATACAGAACGAAGTCAGAGAATTATAAAAGATAATGATCTCCAAGCTCAGATAACTGCAGAAGTAACTAATAGAAGCACAGGTGATACTAATATTAACACTGCTTTATCTGTAGAAGAATCACAACGTATTACAGGTGATTCTACTTTACAAGGTAATCTTAATGTTATAGAAGCTACTTTACAAGGTAATATTGATATTGAAGAATCTCAACGTATTGCTGCAGATGGTTTACTAGAAGCACAAATTAATGCAGTAGCTGGAAGTATTAGCGATGCTATACCTAGTGGAGTAATTATGATGTGGGTTGGCGGAGGTGTACCTGCAGGTTTTAAACTATGCAATGCAACTGAATTAAGTAGAACTACTTTCTCAGCTTTGTTTAATATCATAGGTACAACTTATGGTACTACTAACTCTACTAACTTTTTAACTCCTAACTTTAATGGTAGATTTCCTGTAGGAATGGGAAGCCAAACTACTGCTGCCCAAGCTACTGCTACAGGGGGAGATAGTATTGTCCAAATCACTTCTGCTCAATTACCTAGCCACAACCACACAATTTCAATACCTAATCACCAACATACAATTGATTACTCACACGATCATCACTTGTTTGTACATCCACATACACACTCAGGAGGAACAGGCGGTACTCACAATCACGCTTTAACTCCACCTAAAGGAAGCGGAACTTCTCCATACTTTGGAGATGATGCTGATGATGGATCGCCTCCACAGCGTATTTATTATGGAAGAGCGGGATCTCCTTTTAACTTTACTAATGACGCTGATCATGTTCAAGTCTTCGGACAAGGTGCAAGCGCTGGTGGAGACCCTATTAGCTCTGAAACTGTAGGAATATATCCGCCACCTTTCACTGGTACTAATAGAACAGATCCTGCAGGTGGTGTAGTATCAACGAGTTCTTCTGGAGCCACTAACAAAGATACTGGAAGCGTTGGCAGTGGATCTAATTTTGATAATAGACCTGCGTACAGAGAAGTTAAATTTATAATTAAAACATAATCATGGAAAAAAGAATTGAGCCAAAGATATATAGCTACACTAAAAATGGTTTAGTAATATGTAAAGTTAAATTAAATACAGCAATTGTATTTAATAAGTTTCCAGAGTACGCAGTTAGTTCAAATATTTATTCTGTTTATTATGAACAAGGAAGCAGTATTAATTGTATTAAATACAAAGATGGATCTACAAAAGAGCTGTCAAAATACGAGCCTTATTATGAAGAACAGTTTACTAAAGTATACGCTTTTGAATTTGAATGCAAAGAGCATATAGCTAAAGAGAAAATTAAAGCTAACCAGCCACCTGAGTTTAAAATATTTGTAAGTACTATCATGGCTGAGAGTGATATACAAAAAAGATATGAACTCAAAAAAGAATATGAATTAGAAAGAGGCTCTACTCAAATATTAACTGATGAGTATATAGTAAATTATTTAAATGGTTATAAAAAAACTAGATTAAGTGCCTCTGATTGGACACAGACTTTAGATATCCAAGCTAAAATGTCTGATGAGTTAAAGAAAGAATGGATAGAGTACAGAGAAACTCTCCGTACTCTTGATAAGATAGAAGACCCAATGCAGAATGTATTTCTACCAACTGCACCAGCTAACCCTAGTTAATCAAATCTAGATATTAAACTACTAAAAGAAAAAGAAGAGCTCTCAAGCTCTTCTTTTTCTTTTATAGGTTCTTCGTCAACTTTAGACATAAGATTTATATAAGAGATAGCATCATCTAAAGATAAATTCATGTCTCTATTATCCCAATAACCTCTATTAAATATATTTAACATAGGATAAGCATTAAAATAATCTTCAAAAGGTCTAAAGCTCTTGTATATTCCCTCACCATAATCCTTAAAATTATCAAGGATTGATTGTTCATTATACTGTCTTGAATTCCAATGGTTTCTACTATCGTTAATAGCTCTAACAGAAGAGTTTATCAAGTTAAATAAAGAACCAGTTGCTTCATTATCAACAACGTACTTTTTAACTGCTATATACTCTCTATGTAAATTACTAAACAATCCATCTTTTCTTTCTATAAGACTAGTATTTAGATTAGAAACTAATTTGAACTGTTGCTCACATATTAACTCTATAAATAAACTATTTATATAAGTCTGAAGATTAGGAGTATGTAATTTAATTTCAGATTTTAGATAATCTATAAAATTAATCCAGTTATCCCCTTTATAATTACGAGTAACTTTTGTTGTATAAACTAAATTACTTTTGTTTATATTTCTATTTTCAAGAAAAGTGTTTAAAGGTTTCCATAGATAACTACCATAGCCTATAAATGGATGTGAGAAAGTTTCGTAATCGTCCCTAGAAATATAATAGTAAGTTTCTTCAGGGTCAATATCAACTTCTCCATAGTCAAAGAACTTACCTATGCCATCAGCTTTATCTCTTGGTTCACAGCCAGCATAAACTAAAGTTTTAAACTTACCTTTATCAGCTCTGTTAGTAGAAGTTTCTCTAACATAATTATCTTTATAAAAAGATACTAAGTCAGACATTTTCATAATATCAAAAGTATCTTTCACCCAAGTACAAAGATGAGGAAAAGCTTCGTCTCCAACTACCACAAAGTAATCTGTGAAAGCATAGTTCTTTTCAGTTAAGTAAAATTTTACAAACTTACTATAGCTAGAGTACTCCGTATCCTGTTTTACTATAAAGTATCTATTAGAACCTAAGTCTATATCAGAACAATCAGAGCTTTTCATGATAACTTTCTTAGTCTTACCATAAGTTTGGTCTAACTTATACTTCTTAGCAAAATAGGATGATGTAAAAATAGAGGGAGAACCGCTAAAAGATATAGGCTCTTTATGCCATTTTAAATGCTTTATAACTACTTCTTTCATGAAGCCACCGTAATCATTCTGAAAATGAATACAAGCCTCTGGTAAATTATCTCTATATATCAAGTTAACTTTAACTTCTATACAAAATTGCAAAAATAGTTTATACATTTGCTTATACATATTCACACAAGTGTGTCTAGTATATTGTAAGTCTTCTCTAGAAGCAGACAAATCAATAGTGCCAATAGGCAACTCAATTTGAAATTCATATACTCTTAAGGCAGTTAGAAAATTCTTGAAGAATTCTTTATCATCTTCTATAGTTGCGTTAGTTGGTAATAAATCTTTAATAGCAAAGTCTAGGTTATTATCTTCAAAGAATTTATATAAAGAACTAAAATCTATTCTATAAGGAATATCTCCTACAACTACAATACCTCTATCTTTAAAACTTAGATTACTGCCTCTCCAATAATAATCTGCATGCATTCCAAGAGCCCAATCTTTACCATAAAAACGATAAGCAGGTCTTTTAGATTCAAAAGGTATACCTTCTAGACTATAATTAGCATTAGTGTAAGATAAATACAGTAGTAAACTATCTACAACATTTCTGTAGTCTTTAGTCTCAAAAGGAATACTAACTCTAGTTCCAGCCTTAAAGCTGCCATTGACAAACTTCTCTTCAAGTAAACCAATAGCACCTATTCTTGTGCTATCAATATACTGAACCCACTTCCTATATATATTACAATTATCTTCAGTAGTAAAAGTCTCTACCCAGAAATGGTCTGTATATGCAAGAGGAGATTTAGCACCAAGGCCCCAACCACCCATCTCATTATTACCACTACGCTTATCTGATTTACCCATTTTGGCATAAACATTAGCAATAGTATCTTTATCCATCGAAGGACCGAAATCTCTAACTATAAATAGATAACCAGTTTCATTCTCATTATCTTCTATAGTGATTCTTATATCTTCTTTACTATCAATACGAGCATGAGCATCTACAGCGTTAGAATATATTTCTCTGACCCAGCTTTTAATTGGATTAGAATAAATATTATTACGTAGTAAACTCATAATGCTATGAGAATTCTCTAGGTCTAAACCCATTTGAATTTGTTCTTTTGATTCAAAATGTTTAAACCTGCTGTCAGTTTTTAATTTCATGATTTACTCTCTAAAGTATTTATTAATAAATTAATTAATTGTTTAACCTCAGTCTTGTCAAGAATAATTGACAGGCCGTCAATACCAAAATCATATTCAGTAGTTACAAGTATTTTATTTTCATTAGATTTATAAATAGTAACTGTATTCTCTTCTGCATAGTCAGTAATATATATCATACTATCTGATGCATATACTCCTTTTTTTCTTTCACTCATAATGTGTAAGGGAGGCTTGCCTCCCCAAATATTAGTTTCTTGGTTTAATATACAAAGCTCTACCAGCTTCTGCAGGTACTGTAACTTCTGTATTGATAATCCACAGTAAATTAGTGCCACGAACTTGTTGTCTAGTAGGAAAGTCAGTATAACCATCGCTGGCAATTACAGTAAGGATAGGTTTGTACTTAGCTTTACCTTCAACAAAAGGCTTAACCATGTCAGTACCACCACCACCTTCAGGAGTAATCCAACCCATCTTAATTTTATCTAAGATGCCTGTACCATCAGCAGGAACAACTTGTTCAGAACGAATCTCTGTATCAGCAAAAATAAGAGCAACTTCAACACCAGTAGTATTCTGTACAGATTCTATTTCTGTACAAAACATTGATAGTTCTTCTTCATTAAAACAAGAACCAGAAGTGTCAATGATTACCATCATTTTATCTAGACCTTTCTTTTTCTGAACGCCAGGTAAGTAAGAATTACTTGTGCCCGCAGCTCTTAAAGAAGCCATACGACGTGAAGGTCTAGTAAAAGTATTTTGAGTTAAAGGCATGCATCCCTTTACAAGATACTTACGCATTTCTCTATCCCAAGGAATCTGTGCTTTATATACATCAGGATTAACTCTTCCTAAAATAGAACCTCTACCTACACCCTGAGCTTTAGCTCTGTTGTAACGTTCAGTCCAAATACTATTATTGACTTCTTCATTAGTAGGGTCAGAGTTTCCTTCATCTACTAAGTCATCACCGCCAAACATTTTATGCTTGTCACTAAGTCTATTTAGTAAATCATCAATTTCTTTCTCTAATCTACCTAGGTCAGTATCAGAGTATTGTTTTTTAGGCTTGGAACTATAAGACCATCCAGAATTCCCTTGCTTAGGAGCACCACCTATGTTGCCTCCTCCACCTGAGCCAGAACCGTTTCCTTGTTGAGGTTCACCCTCGCCATCTTCATCACCTTCTCCAGATTCACCGTAGTCATTAGGACCTTCACATTTACCTAACTTCTGTTTTTCTTCTGCTTCTTTCTTTAACTTGTCTTTATAATAATCTAAAATCTGCTCATACAATTCTTCACTAGTAAGTTGTGAAACAGATTTACGTTCATGTTCTTCAATACCAACTTCATGATATACACTTTCTAAAGATACACAATGTTTCTTTGGCAAGTAGATTTGTTGAGTAGCATCTATAGCTTGATTTTCTTTATAACCAATACCATCATTTATAAGAGCGTCATTAGCTATGTTCCACAATCTATGAATACGCTTTCTTCCACGAGATGAATGTCTAAAGACAATATGAAACATCTCATGTAAAATAATAGCGCATTGTATAGGAATGTTTTGAGAGAAGAATTTATCTGCAAAAAACATTTTGTCGCCATTAGTATAAGCTACACTATCATACATAAAGTGACCATCGGGAGTCACCTCATGAGGAACATAAGTTAAAAGACCATGTAGAGCTGGGTCATTGGCTAGTATACGAGCTCTTAAATTATTTAGTACACGCTTTTTCTTTTCAAACGTCATACCTGAAGGAGGAAAAAACTCCTTCATTTTTTCATCAGAGCCGCCTTTTCTATTATTACCGCTCTGTTTTACTTTACCATCAACAACTTTTTTCTTAGTCATTATCTTCTATTCCTAATTTTTCTTCTAGAACAAATTCTGCATCAAACAATTGAATAGCATTAGGCTTTCCAAAAGTAAAGTTAAAGTGTTGATACTCACTAAACTCAGGTTTATAAACGTGTTTTATAATAGCGTCTTCATAAAAACCAGACTGTTTAGTAAACGTAGCTTCAGTTGTACTTCTTCCTTTTGCTTCTAGAGTAAGTGTATATCTAACTGTTAATCGAACAGTTGGTTCTTCACCTACTTTATTTAAAAACTGGGAAAAGAAAAGCACCACGTTGAAGTTTTTAATATTACTTACATCTAATCCCCTTTCTTTCAAAGGAGCAAAGCTTTTATTTGCAAAAGAACTATAAGCTAATTTCTCAGCATAAAATTCCAGTTCTTTTTTATAATTTTCTCGACTAATAGTTGTCATATTATTTTTAGAAGGGCTTTTACACCCTTCTGTTATATAGGTTTACATGTCTTCAATTTCAGCAAAGGCAGCCATGTGCTGACTACGCATAATCTTATAAGCAGGGGCACGACGGATAGCTTTAGCCATCTTGCCATTAATTTCTTGAGCTCTAGTAAATAAAGTTATAATACCACTGCAAAGAATTTCTTTACGAGGTAAGTCATCTTCAATATTAGCTAGCTCATTAAATACATAACAAGCGCCAATAAAATCATCTTCAGTTTCACAAAAAGCAGGTAAGCTATATCCTAAACCAAACAAACCAGCAATTTGACTTGGTAGAATATTCTTTAGCCCCTGAGTATTTTGTGCAAGACCAAGCTTAATGTACTCAGACATAGGAGCCAGACTTGAAATTTCTTCTACAGTTGAGAAGAACTGTACAGCAGAAGCTGAACCTACTATACCAGGAATCATAATCTTTAATAATTCTGGTTTAGTAATAGCATACATTAAGTCAGATACTCTTTTCCATGACCGAGGAGAAGGATTGATTTTATCGTCATTATTATTAACAGTAACAGTACTAAAACCTTTAGTAAGAAACTCTGGACGAGCTTGAATAAAAGTTTTAACAGTAGGGTGTACATCATTTGTCTCAGCCCATTGCAACCATGACTGAGCTGATGCTAGACAAGTGTAATGAAGAAATCTATCAGAGAGAGCAGAGGTAAGGTCGTAAGCAATAGCTCCGTCCTCAATTCGATTACCAGCTGCAATTACCATTACGTTATCAGGCAAAGTGTACTTACCAATACGGCGGTCCAAAATAAGCTCGTAAGCAGAAGCTTGAAGACGAGGTTCAGCTGCGGACAGTTCATCTAAAAAGATAATACAACCACGTTTACCCCAGTCTGCAATCATTTCTGCAGTAGGAAGAAACTCAGGAAGATAGTAAATAGTTTTTTGACTTTCTTCATGAAGATAAGGTAAACCAGTAAGGTCAGTTGAATCCATACGAGTTAAACGTAAGTCAATAAGAGCATAGTCTGTTTCATTTGCTAACTGAGCAACAATTTCTGACTTGCCGATACCAGGTTCTCCCCAGATATAAGAAGCAATGTTTTTAGCTT
>ENA-ORXU01002679-ORXU01002679.1-marine-metagenome-genome-assembly--contig:-NODE-2679-length-11807-cov-5.710912_pt1 | contig 11807 bp, 17 predicted proteins | sample MGYA00237869_ERZ511484 | MGnify/ENA metagenome assembly ERZ511484 | reverse complement strand
CGCCAAGGACGTCATGGCGTTGGCAGGCCGGGGGTCACCCGGGGGATCATCGCGGAAGGGACAGACGTCGACGGGGCTGGGCGCTCATTGATCCGTAGTATTCTAGGATGGGCGCCGTAGCCAGGCGGCCAATGACCGCTGACTGACCTTGGCACATATGAGGCAAGTTGCTGATCCACTGCAACAGTCATGAGTCCTGTTGCCCCAGACGCACTCAGGCTGATCCTCACAGCGGATGCATGGGCCGCGTCAGCATTCAGGGCTTGAATAGGCCATCTCATCTGCAGTGAGACAGAGAAAAGATTCGCGTGTCTCGGGAGGGCGTCTCAAGACAGCCTTTTACTGCTTATGCAGCGTGGTGGTCCACAGCCAAATTGAACCAGATCATAAAAATGAGCTGCCTCGCACTGAAACCAACTTGAACACCGTGGAATTTTGCTCGAAATGTGACTGTTGAAGGACATGTTAGCACGCCGGACTGGTTTTTTTTTTTTGAAGAACGACTGTAATATTCGAGCTCCGCCACGGATATGAGAGCCGGCAGCGTTTTAGGGAACCGCGGGTGACTGGGCCCCAGGACACCTTCGAGGAGTCTCCTTCTGCCACTGAGAAAAAAAAGCTACCGCCCGCTTGGTTCGCTCGATTGTCGGACTCACCTACTCGCCTGGTTCCTTCAGCGAGCGAACGCAGAGCACCACAACAATATGGGCTGAAAGACGTTTCCTCGAGTGTGAACAGCAATACAGGCTCGTCAACGCTCACTCTCTTGTCAACGCCACCCCCCCCGAAGTTCCGTCAGCGCCACCCTTTCCGAAGGCACTATCGACGCGGCTTCCACCACCGTGTACCCCGGCACCGTCGTTGATCTGCCTCGGAAAAGCCACACATTGGTTCACTCGGAGGCGCCCAAAAGGGCGTGCCACACCAAAATTAGGACGCCGCCGCAACTTCCGTGGTGCGGACCTGTCCGACGGACGGTGTGGGCACAATCGCAAGAATTTGAGTGGGATATTGACAGCTTCTAATGTTTTCTCTTGTGCCAATTTGCGTGTTCATAGCGTAATGCCACGTCGGTCTTTCCTGTAAACTTTTCATCCCGAACCTAGCGATTCTGTTTCTCTACGTACAGTCGTTACACAAAAAAACTACCACTTGGCCGAGACCAATAGTACAATCAACCAGATCCAGAATTGGCAGACACGTGGAAAATATTGCTGATCCCCGAATTTTGACCTGGTGGACAGAGACTGACTTGCGGACCGACTCTCTCCACCAATCAGATGCGCCCCAGGGACTGACTTGGTGCTCCTGATTGCTGACATGTGCCCATACAGCCTGGAAAACAACATCAGCTCCTCTTTTTTTCTGCACTTCTGGCAAGGAGACAGTAGAAAATCTCCACATCTCGCGTGGGCAGCTTGCTCTGGGCCAAGAAAATCGGATCAAGCGGCAACAAACAGTGAGTTCTGCTGCATGCAATGTCCTGGTACAGAATTCGGGCTTTCTATTGGCTTCGATGCCTTCTTACTATCGTTTTAAACCAATAGAGTGCTCTTATTCAGAGCCAGTCTCTGTCTCTGTCCCCCAGGACATAATTCGGGAATCAGCAATATCAGGGCAAAATATGCCAATAATCTCGGGTCGGTCGAACCTGGCCTACACAGCATCATTTTCGCACCTGCGCGCACGCCGAACCTTCATTGAGAGCCACTGCCAGCACCCCTCGAGTGCCCCCTCAGTGTGGCACAGAGCCAATGGGACAACTCGTTTACACCAAATCCCACAGCGGGTCAGAGACCGCAACATTCGAGAACAACCCGTCCTCGATAAGAGGCCCTCATCGTGTTCAAATACTTAGTTCCCGATCCGGACATGTCCAACATTTTTGTCTTCATGAATCGAAGCCAACCAAATGACGACCCTCGAAGTCGACGTGTGAAAATACGAAACCGTTCAGTATCGATCACGATCTATATGGGAACCGATCGTCGGCTTGCCACGAAGCCCGGATTTAGGGAAGATTCCGGTCGTTGCCATCCGCCACCTGTTGTAAACGGCGTCGGTGTCGGCCGAGTTCTATTGGCGCTGGCGCCCGAAATGTGACCAATTGCGCGTGGCAGCTCTCTGACGTTGCGGTCGGCATTTGTTAGCATTGGAGCAGCGCAGCCACGCGGCCCCGATGGCCTTTTTCAACGGCTCGTGCCAGTGCACTTGCATGAACCATAAGAGCATCTCGACCAATGGCTCCAACCGACCAAGCAGCCAAACGTGGTACCGTTTGGCCAACGGGGGCATTGGTGGAGAAAGCGAGGTACAAAACTAGTGTGTGACGGTGGTGTGACGGCCCAAAAAAGCAGTCCTCTCATTTTTTAGCCGAATGATCCATCTGCGTTACAGCACCCCACACGGGCAGGAAAGTCTGGCCCGCAGTGGTGTCGGTCGACCATGGTTTCCCTCCCGATGCGAAATTCATTTTGGTACTTCCGCCGACAACGAGATGATGGCTAAGGCGTGGCGGAGGCCGTCGGGTTCCTCCGGGAAGGAAAGATGCATCGTCTTCAGCACGTTTGACAGCTCGCTGAAGTTCTCCTCGATAGGTTGAAGATCTGGGCTGTAGGGAGGCAGCCGCAGAGGGAAGACACTCGCCGCCACAATTCACGCGTCCGCTTCAGCCGTGTGAGTGGGTGCGTTGTCTAGTAACAGGACGCACCTTTCGGCTGGAGGCGCCCAGGGCAGCCCCGGGACGACCTTATTCATCGTTGGCAGCAGCCCTGCAAGGAATATCAGTCAATCGTCCGACTTCTGCGACGGGAGAGTGGGTGTTGTCACACGGTGGATGACGCCTGTCTCGTACCTTACGGCCATCATTGACGATGTTCGAAGCATGTTCTTTTCGGCTCGGGAAAGGCAATCATACCGCAACCCACACAGCAACCGGCCACGCCTGCGTCGCACGTCTCCTCCGCCCTTGTGCGTATCGTCGACAGAGACGGTGCGCCGGTGTGGAATTGAAAGAATAACGCGCGCAAACATCACTTGTCGCTCTTGGTGGCGATCCCTGCGCACTTGGTACTGCTTTTGGTAGGAGAAGCCAGTTGCCCGAAGGACGAAGTCCAGCCTCGTAGTAGAGGTCGTGTACGAGGCGTGGTAGCCAGCGAGTGTAAATAGAAGAGAAGAAAAGCCATGTATTTTACCTATCAGCTGCTGGGAGTCCGACAGTATGACGGCATTGACGGCTTGAAGGAATAGCGAGTCGTAGGTGACGTTCTCGGCGTGTCGGTTGCGTAAGACCGGGTCTGGACACCACTCGCCCGACGCAATGTAGGCGAAAATCCATTCCTACACCGTCGCACGGTTTCAGGCATGGCGCCGCGCGGCCTTCTTCTTAGAGAAGCCCTGAAATAGCACCCAGGATACCGCAAGCATCCAGCAGGGTTCATCAAAGACCATGGTACCCTGTCCATGAAGCAAAAACACGGAGCGGCGTGTCCAGTTGCTCGTGTCGTCGACAGCCGGCGTCGCCCGAACTATAATCGCTATCTACCGAGATACGGTTCAAGATAGCGTTTTGGCTCCCCGTGCTCTCGTTGGCCAAGTGTGCATCAGGGCGAGATGCAGGAACGGGAAAAGAAGTAGGCTGTGTGGCCCTGGCAGGTCTCTGTCAAGTGCAATGGTCCAGAATGCACTCAGCACCCAATCCATCGGAAAGCCGGTGTACTTCGAACGGCCAGCCTCAGTGCTCGAGTCGGGCCGATCGACACGGGGCCAGCCCGCAGCCAGCCCGTGCCAAGTGGCATGATACGATCTGGTGGAGCTCAGCGATGCCATTCAGGAGGCCATGGAGCCCCGCGTTATCTTTTGCATCGAACACCCACATGAGCTTGATACTGGATTCCATCAAGTCCGCTACTTGGCTTCACGTATTGCTGTCTTCCCAATTTTGGCCGATGTGGTCGAAGTCAAGACAGGGTCTTGATCAACTGCCCATTAGGCGAACCACTTTATTCGGCTGATTGGATGGCTGAAAAACAGTTTCGCACAGTTGATCACCCCTCTTGACATCGACGGCATCGGCCAAAATTGGGAAGACAGCAATAGGTCTTCGAGTGATCGCAACAGAGAGCCTAGTGAAGAAACCATCAATCTTTGGTTGCTGCTGCTATTGTCCATAATTTCAAACCTGCCCAACACCACGCTTACCGCATCTCGCCAAAAAACACAGATGACTCAAATGTGCATGTTGAACACGAATAGGGGTGCGTGCAATCAGTTGCAGGGCGCGCACTGCCTAGAAGTACGTATGGATTTTCAAATAGACATGGTCACGCAAGTCTCATTGGAGGGCTCGGTCTCGCCGCTAACATGTGTACAGTGCGACCAGTGGCGTGCAGTACATCCAGTGCCCGATACGCTGGCTTCGCTCAGTCGCAACAAGCTCGACAAGAACAAGACGACATGTCTGGCCGAGCTGATGCGCCTGGCGGAAACGGACTAAGCGGGACCCAGTGCGCATGAGGAGCTCAAGCGGTTGACGTCGGAGTGTGACATCTGCCAGCAGGTGGCACGGGCTTCGTCTCTGCCCCGTGTAACGATGCCTAGCGACAAGCTGTCCTTCAATAGCTCTGAATACTAAAACCTGATGTTCATTGACGGAAGCGCCATCGTCCATGTGGGCGTTCACGACACGACGTCGAGCGCCGCGGCCTTCGCCAAGAGCTAGGAGCTGGACGCCTTCTGGTTTCTCCACTGCTGCATCTAGGAACTCCCGTAATTTATCTACGCTGAAAAGATGCACACCGACTAGGGGCCACAGTTTAAGCCGCCGACGAGCGCTGCCCTGGCGAAGTCAGCGGCCGCCGTAATGATCCCTTGGGGCGTGGAGTCCCACAACACAATGGTAATCGGTGAGCCGCACCATAAATTCCTCAGTGGGATCCACCAGCGTGCCCGCGCCGAGCTCCGAAGGCCACATTCTGACTTTGGGCTACCGATGGCCGTGTCGTACATGAACGGCACGGCGAAGCCGAACGCACTGGTTGTCACCCTCCTTGTTTTCGGTGTCATCCAGGTGGTGCCCGTGGTGCTTCTAGCTCTCCTCGCGCAACAATAGAGGCTAATCGCCATACTCTCGCACAGAAGGAGATGCTGAGACGCGCCACCAAGGAGCGCGTACGACTAACACTGGCGTCAAGCGTGCCAGCCGTGGCGGACAGATCGGTGAGCCGCGGGAAGCGGATAATCTCCTATTGAGGTCTCCCTATCGCAACATGACAGGGGCCTTACCGTGCCATCGGCCTGGGAGGAAAATTCATTTAAGTGGCACTAGACGGCCACTTGGTGCAGTTTGCCATCGATACGGTCAAGGCATGCATGGTGTCAACGCCCACGATGGCCACTGAATCGGCAGCCAAGTCAGTCACGTGCGACAACTGGGTGCCCACAATCCTGGGGGGAACGAACCCCGCTGTGCCGTGCGCCACATATCAGACCAAGGGATGCAGCAGCCGCTGGCGCCCCCATGTGCCACCTCGCCTCCTCTGGTCGCAATTCACGCGGCGCTCTTGGTGCATGACCAAACTCCACCGGCCAACTAAGACCACAGCGCATTGCTGGACGCGATGCTATATGGAGAGGCGCTCCTCGCCTCGGTGCGCCCAGGGTGTAGTCTCTCGACCAGGGGCATATGAATCTGGCAAGTTTGTCACCACTCAGATATACTCAACACCAGCATTTTTTGAATGAGATAAGACTTTTGACGCAACTTCTTGAAAAAGGATAGGATACACATCCGCAGCCAATACGAGAAGGATATGAGTAGGAATGCGGATTCTATCCAGAATATATCAGATTATTGAACAAGTATGTCCGCCAGGATGTACTTTCAAGGCGTGCTGCCAAGAAACAACAAAGAGCAGGTTGTGCTGCAAGTTGTGAACGCGGCCCACGCCAGACCAGCACCAGCAGTGAGCGTGCGAAAGTCAATGTGAGGCAAGAGGCTTCGGCTTTGGTGTCCATCATGGTATCTCGGTTACCCTTTTGTCTTGGTACACGTTTTGATGCTTGTGGGCCTTCCATGCCGGGCCGCGCGCGACGTTGGTCACAACTGTTTATTGACAACTTACAAAAAATGGCAGCTGTAGAGAGAGAGGAGGCAGAGCCGACGACACAGCATAGAAAATAAGTCGGATTGGCTGTTCGACAAGCCACGATCAAACTATTGGCTGGGAGTTACCGCCAGTACTATTGCAAGCCAATGAACGTGTGTGGCAGGAGTCACGCAAAGCCATTGCAACCGACAATGAGATTTCCTGAGATTCTTGGGCCACTTGCTTTGGCCTGGAGAGCGCATGAAAAGGGTTCTGGGCCAGACCTTCGATTTTTCATGAGATCAACAAACTTCTTCAGATTTCTTGAGATCCGGATGTGCCTTTTCAGTGCGCAGAGCTGCATTAGGAGACTATGTAAAGAACTCACATGATTCCTAGCCAGCACGTCGCCTAGTACCGGCTAGGAGAGATCAAAGACCACCGTGGCCACAGTCGTCATCCCCACGTAGATGGGTCCCCCACCTAGCGTGCCGCGGTCGGCGATCAAGTAGATCGCCGCGAGGGCCAAGAACATGATGCCTAGGGTGCCATTGGCGAGCGACTGGCGATCCGCATCTCGTGCAACGACGACAAGGGGATAGATTCCCTCCAGGAAGTCGGCAGAGGCGGCCGACGCCATACCCGTGGACGTCGGGCCGGCAGGCAGCGGCGGTGGTGGGCCCTGAGCTCGCAATGCCCTGGCCGTTGACGAATCAGGGTCGTTCTCCTCCAGCGATGGGTATGTCTGAACATGGATGCTGTGTGCGTATGCTCCGCCCGCCCACAAAGAGCTGCTCACCACCGCGCTTTGCACTTGTACGTGTCCATCTGGGGGTGTTATTTGTGCCGTGGACTTGAATATCATCCCGGTCCAGACCCTAGTGGTCGGTTAGGGCGTTAGGGCAGCTGTGGCTACGTTGGAGGAGCCTGAAGTTTAAGGTGGGCCCCCCTTTGCTTCCTCCACAACCGAACCGTCTCGTGTTTTCTGGTCACCAGACAATACCACGTACAACGTTTGCTCACGCACACTGTGCCCTCTCAGTTTTTCGCAACGGATACACAGCCGCCGTCTCTAAACGTTCTCCAAAGCAACTGCACAATGCAAGAACTTCCTGTCGTGGCATCGGCTTAGATCCGACCACGTCGTCGAGTACACCAAATGGCGCCGCCGTGCCGGTGGGCTGCTACGGTGCTCCGGGATCCGACTGAGTCCGCCGTCTTTAACACGCGAAGGGACCTGGGAGATTCTAAGTGGGCGCTCAGCCGAGATCACTGTGGATGGCCTCTCGGTACAAGCTTACCCGTCAATCACACGGCGCCGGCAGCATCGGCCCGCTTGTCTGTATTGTCTCGTTCTCCAGAATTCTTGTTCTAACTACGGTCACCGCATGGGCCCTCAAAGCCATTCTGGCCGCCGTCGAAAAGCTCGTCCCGGCCCCCGTCATGTGGGGCACCAGTCGAGACAACGGCATGCCTGAGGCGGGCGACGGCATCACAACATCTTTTGAATATGTCATAGCTCTGTGACTGATGTAGTGGTAGGCGCAGTCGGCCTGGTCCCGAATTACAACGCTGTGTTGCGACTTCGAGAAGCGTCGTGCATACGCCGCCAGTGACCGCTGGGCTCTTGCTTTTGCTGTGCGCGGAGCACTTTGGCTGCCCGGTGTCTTTCGTGTAAACGAAGTCAATGTGCAAAAACCCTTCCAAACGCCCTCAAACAGCTGACAGAGAAACTGCCGAAAGCGTGTCGTCCGTCGCCAGGTCGCTTTTGAAGCTCGTCTCCTGCAAAACGCTTCACAAGAAGACGAAAGACTTGCTGGAAGAGATTCTTGGGGTGTCGACGGCAGACGCAAATGTCTCAAGACAACGTTGGCAGCGGCACTTGTCGCCGCATATCCCAAGTCACGCCCTGCGCCACACAGAGATAGCCGCAGCTCGAGAACAGCGGTCATTGCAGCGGACCTACGGGTGCAGCAACCCGTAGCCAATGCAAACGTGCAAAAGCGGCAGTAGCCACCTGCAGCTGGGCTGGTGAACGGAGACGGGCCGGAATGTGCTGGCTACATCCGCCCGGGGCATCAGCCGCGGCTGCTCGCAGTGGGGGCAGGAAGTGTCTACTTCTAAATGGGGGACGGCGGCCGCAACTGTCTGCAGCAGAAAACGGCGATCGCCGCGAGAGGCGGCGACAGCCGCGGCTCGTCAGCGCCAGCAGGAGTCAACTGCCGTTGCGGGCTCAAAGCGGCGCCCACAATGAGCAGGAGGCGGTCTAAGTCGGCTCGGTGTTGCGGATTCCCGAATTTTGTCCTTGTGGACAGAGACTGACTTGCTGACCGACTCTCTCGACCAATCCGATGCGCCCGTGGGACTGACTTTGTGCTCCTGATTGCTTACATGTGCCCATACAGCCTGGAAATTATCATCAGCTCCTCTTTTTTTCTGCACTTCTGGCAAGGAGACAGTAGAAAATCTCCAGATCTCGCGTGGGCAGCTTGCTCTGGGCCAAGAAAATCGGATCAAGCGGCAACAAATGGTGAGTTTTGCTGGATGCCAAGTCCTGGCACCGAATCCGGGCTGTCTCTTGGCTTCGATTCTGACTTACTGTCGTTGGAGACCAAAAGAGTGCTGTTATTCACGGTCAGTCTCTGTCTCTGTCCCCCAGGACCAAACTCGGGGATCGGCAATTGCTCTACGAGGCTGACGAGCCGACAGCCACTGTCGCCTGGACAATTTCTAGTGCTGTTGGACTGTATGTAGCCACGGGATGCAGCCTGGTCTATTTCTGAACTCATCTCGACATCAAGAACAACACCTGTGATCATAAGCGCCGGCTCTGAACGCCCAGTCGCGCGCCAAAGCACTGGAAAGAGGGTTGTCCAAGTGCCCAGGGCCGCTTGACGGCCGTGATCCGGAAATCATAGGACGCAACTGCGAGACAGCTGCTGCAGCACAGAGGATAGCTGCCATGGATCCTTAAGTTATTGCTGTCAATCTATGATATCTGAAGCGGCATCAGATGTTGCCCTCCTGAGCTACATAAGGGGATGACGCGCGCGCCATCTGTCCCAGCCTGCCGCCCGTGCCGTGTGCAGAAATGTCGCGGCCGACAGCGTGGCCGGAGCGTCCGCCATCACTGGCATGTACGACTGGCACCTGGACGCTCGTAGTGACACCCCAGACTGTTGGCGTCGCCGTTTTCTGGACAAGAACACGCGTACGATACAGCCTAAGGGGTCGCTCACGTGCGAGACAAGAACGGGTCCGGATTGACTGGATTGAAGTCCAAGCCTGCAGTTCGCTGTGGCGTACAAATATGCGTTGCCCAAGAGCAAAGTGGCCTCACATGTGAACTTGCCAACTGTGTCAACGTCAGAAAGTAGTGCCCCTAAAACAATGGCCATCGTGGGTAGATTGCTCTGGAAACGACTGCCCAAGGGAAAGCTGTGTGTTGCCGAAGTGCGTCCTTTCCGATTTGGGAGGCCTCGTTGTCCGCACCACTGGACGCTGCGGAATTCTGACAACACGCGTCAGTAGCACACGCTTATCAGAAAGGGGCGGGATTACAAGTGCATTCGAACTGAGAGAGATGTTCAATGAAGCACAAAGCACGGCAGTGGTGCCTGAGCCATCCTCGGGAAGCCCATTTGACTGCTGCTCGCGACAGCTCTATGGCTGCTGTTGGGTTTCTGATCGAGCTCGTTGCAACCTACCACGAAGGGATTCTTGCTTGGCAAGTAGCTTTCCTTTCTATTGTACAGGTACCGAATGTAACACGACGAGTCCACACCATGGCATGGAGACACCAAACGATCAAACAAATCGACATCAGGGACCTGTTACTCACGACCCCACGGGGAGCTCCCTCGCATCGAGTGCTAATGCAGCGCTTCATCTCCCCGCCGCTCGTATTAGTGCACTTGTAGTGGGGACACGAGTCTGGAAATTTATCCGAAGACATGGCCCAGCGGGCATTGTCGCTTGGTGGACATTCGCCTCTGCCGACGTTTACCGTCCGTACCCAATCCTAGTGTGCATTCTACTGACCGCCTCACTTGAGCCTCTCAGGCTCATTTGAGCCTATTTTTGATGCCTCTCTGTGACCAGGTTCCGGCCTCGGCTGCTATTTCTGAGAATAGATCTGGACTCAGCGCAGTCCACTCACCTATGGGCCAACTCGGCGGCTGTGTACGATGAAAACTCGGAGGGGGTGCCCCAGACACCCCAAAAAGGCCGCGTTTCCAGGCCATATGAGAGGGAGCCTCATTTGAGCCTCATCTGAGGCTCATTTGAGCCTCGGGAGCAGTAGAATGGACACTAAGTGCATGAAAGCAGCCAAGAGCCGTTGAAGCCAGCTTTTTATATGATACAAAACCATAGAGAGCATCCACAAGTACACCCTGGGCCAGGCATAGCAAGCAGAAAACAGAACCAAGAACGCGTGACGGGTGGAGGACAGCGACACTCATGTCAGTACCTAATGAACGCAGCTTGCGGAGACGATGGTCAGCAGCCACCCGCAGCGCCAAGATGCTGTCAGAAAAACGGTCGGTCATTCCTGCTATTCGGACGAGTGGCTTCGCCGGACCCACTGCCAGCCGACGGCTGCGCCATCACCGTCGTCGCCGTACGCGTTGTTTTCCCCTGTGCCACACCGAACAGACAACGGTCGCTCAATCCGGTCTTTGTGGCTCTGTCGGTGCACAAGTGTTACGGAAACACTCCAAAAACACACATCAGTACGAAGTGAGAAGCAATAAAGCAGCCGAAGAGCGAAGGCGACGCGAAAGCTCAGTGGTGTTCGTGTCCGTGCCCAGAAAGTAGATGCTGCACGAGAAAGTGCCGAACCAGAGCCACACCAGTCTCCAGTGCCAGCCTAACTGCACAGTTTGGCTTACCTGCCCCGAGTTGCATCGCCCTAAATAATGGCGGGGCGCGCCGGACGCTGCGACGCGAAAGAAGATCCCCGTCGTCCTCTTTTTCCCTCGAGGCAAACCGGCGGGTTGTAATCGCAGCCTGAAAGGCACGCCTCATCGCGAGCAGCTGGGAGGCGCGCAAAAGTCGCGGTCACCGCGATCGTACGCCGCGACGCAACGAAATGACTATAACCGCTCGAGAGCTGTTGTACAGGAGCGATGGAACAAAAGAACTATGAGAATCCGAAAGCACATACGCAAAGGTCGTCGCGAGGAGAACGAGGGCAAGCGGAAATGCAGCCGTGGCTATGTCAGAAACCAGATTGAGCAAGCGCAGAAAGCGGAACACGTTCTCTTCGGCGGCCGTACAGTTGGCCACGGGACCTGGTCGCGTATTGCCGCACGAACCCAAGAGCAACTTGCGCTACAGCTCGGATGTGGCTGGGTGGTCGAGGAAGCGCTTGAGGCCAGGGAATGATGGCGGCCGGGGAAGCTGCCGTGTTGCACAGCCATCGCTGTCAACGTTAGGCGGTCGTGGCCTGTCAGGCCGTGCAGGAGACAGCGGCCACGACGGCGACTGTGATTCAGCGACATTTGAAATGTTCCACATTGCTCTGAAACCAAATCGTCGGCAGACATCTTCCGGAACGAGGCATCGTCGCGTGCATCGTGCAACACACGACACGATTGTGCTTCCGACAGGGCTCATCACCCACACGTGGGTCGTCAGGATCAAGACTCGCCACCAAGGCGTGGTCTCCGAAACCCCCCCTGTGCGTTTAAAATACTGCGATTTGGGTTCCATGAGGGG
>ENA-ORXU01002678-ORXU01002678.1-marine-metagenome-genome-assembly--contig:-NODE-2678-length-11810-cov-2.581863_pt1 | contig 11810 bp, 9 predicted proteins | sample MGYA00237869_ERZ511484 | MGnify/ENA metagenome assembly ERZ511484 | reverse complement strand
CGAGCATGGCCTCGGCGAGCCAGGTGATGAAGTCCGGCGTGGTGATCCATGCACCTGAAGCGTTGAGCGCCACGGTGACCCTGGTGTCGTTGTCGTTGGCGTTCCACTCGGCGGTCTGACGGGCGACCTTGTTGAGGACCCACCGGTCGAGTTCCACCCCGAGTTCGCTGCGCGCAGCGACGGGGAGGAACTGGGAGGGGACGATCAGGCCGCGTTCGGGGTGTTCCCAGCGGACGAAGGCCTCGGCCCCCACGATGGCTCCGGAGCACAACTCGACGGTCGGTTGGTACAGCACGTGGAGTTCGTCGCGCTGCATTGCTCGGCGGAGATCGTGTTCCAGACCCACCGGACCAGTGACCAAGGCACCCAACCGAGGCGAGTACTGGGCTACGTGGTCGCCGCCGGCGATGGCGGCCGAACTGGCCGCTGTGTCGGCCTCGCGGAGCAAGCGCTCAGCACTGGGCGGGGCGTCGAAGAGGTGCTCGGTCCCCGTACGAAGCGAGGTGTCCAGTTCGCCAACGTTTGCTGCTTCCCATGCTTGGTTCGCTGCGGTGTCGTCGGTGGCGCCGTCTGTAGGGGCGCTGTTGTGGTCGGCGCTGTCGGGAGCAACCTTGTGCTGCGGCGAGCTCTGCACGGTTTCGCCGCCCTCGGCGACCGGATCCTGGCGTCCGGCGCGGGAGCTTTCCGAGTCGTGGCCAGCTGAGTCTGGGGCGGCGGCGCCCAAGCCAGCTTCGACTTCGCCCAGGGGGTCCACGACCGACTCGAGTCCGTCGGAGAAGTGCGGAGCTGGGCAAACGTCGCTGGCCGGGGGTTCGGCTGGCGAGTGTTCGGACGGAATCGACGGAGCATCGATGCGAGAACTGGCCACCCCGGAGAGGTCCGGCTCCTGAGGAGCAGCGCCGAGGGACATGCCCACCGCAACGCTGAGTTGACGTGGACCGTCGCTGGTCTCGAGCGGTGAGGCGAAGGTGTCGATGAGGCGCTCTGCAACCATCCGGGACTCCTCCGGCGAGGAACCCGGCGCGAGCATCACCGAGTAGCGGTCATGCTCTGTGCGGGCCACCGAGTCGGCTGGGCGAAGGCAGCCCTTGATCCGATCGCCGATCAGACGGATCAGCTCGATCGGGAACGGCTCCACCGACGACCCTCCACCGACTCCAGCTGGGAGGATCCTGTCCTTGGCGGTTCGCTCAGCTTGGTCAACCTGGGCTGTGTCTTCGGCGGCTGTGTCAACCGGGGCTGTGTCAACCGGGGCTGTGTCGTCGGGGGGTGTGTCGTCGGGCGGGCTGATCTCGAGCACGAGCACGGTCGGGTTGTCGGGTGGCGGTTTCGGGTCGTCCTGATCCACGCCGAACAGACGGGTCCGGACCTGGTCGATGAACAGCGATTCGTTGGCGAGGCCGCTCGCTTGGTCGTGGACCGCCATGTGATCGATCTCGTCATCGACACCCCGTCGTTCGAGCGCCGGACCGAGAGCGCCGGCGATGTCGCACACCAGGGCCTGCTCGGAGCGCGAGAAGCGATGGGTCTTGCGGCTCCGCACAGCCAGCACGCCGTACGCTCGGGTGATGCCGACCGGCACGCACAACATGCGCTCATAGGACGAATCGATGAACTGGTCGGACGAGAGCAGAGGATCGCCGGGCTCGACCAACAACGGAGCCTGATCGAGATGGCAACGGCCAACCGGGTGATCCCCGGAGACCGGCACCAGATGTCGGCCAGCGAGCTCGGTCGAATCGCCCGAGGAGGCTTCGACCAGCAGCACCGCATCGGAAGGCAGGGCCCGGTACAGCTCGACCGCAGCGACTTCGAGGCGACGCTGGAGCGAAGCAACCCCGAGCTCAGCCAGTTCGCTCACGCTCGATCCAGCCAGGGCAGCTCGCCCGAGTTCGGCGACGGCGTCGAGCCCCCCGGTCGGCAACGGTCCGGTGGGGTGTTGGCCGTCGGGTTGCAGTTCGTGGTTGTGCCCCGGAGCTGACGAAGCGTTGCGGTCGGTGTGGAGCAGGGCGCCGTTCTCGGTGGATCCGCAGGTCGTGTGGCTCGCATCGGGTCGGCCAACGGAGGCGTCGTTGGCGTCGGGCCCGGAGGCCGAAGATGAATGCTCGTCGTTGCGCACTCGGTGCTCACTTTCGGGCGTCCTGCGAGGGGAGCGTTCCAGCGACGACCCCGATCGGCTCCAACGGTTGGACCGTTGCCGGTGCCAGACGAGCACCACCACGACCGCGGAAACCGCAATCACGCTGAGCGTTCGGATTGACACGTTGGAGTGTCGGTCCGAACGGCTCGAACCTTGAAGGCTTGGCCAGCTTCGGTGTGCACCACACCGGGAGCATCCGGCGGCGCCGGACCCACGTGCGACGAAGCGAAGGCGGGTCAGCCGTCAGCGAACGCCTGCTGGACGCCACGGGCCACGGTCAGGCGATCCACCGAGTTGACTGCATCCACCGGGTCGACGCCCACCTCGAGTCCGACTTCCTCGTCGAGGGCGTACACACTCAGGTAGTAGTCCTCACGCTGCGCCTCCGCAGGACAAGGAGGGTTCCAATCGTTCCGGTCCAGGTCGCCGAGCACGACGGTGCCCGCCTCGATCGGTCCGGCGGGAAGGGAGACGGTGTCTGGCTCCATGCCACTCACGATGAGCTGGCGGTCGCCTTGGCCATCGCTGACCATCAGGACGATCTCGGCGGTGGTGCTCGCCGGGGCGCTCCACCGGATCTCGGGGCGGACCCCTTCGCCGTCGCATGTGAAGCGCGTCGGAATCTCGGTGTTCGGCTCCCACCCATCGGTCGAGATGTCGAGCGCCTCCACCGGCGGCAGGGTCACACCGGGATCGGTCTGGGCAACGCTGGTCCGGAAGGGCGGGATCGTCTGGTCGGATCGCGGAGCGGCCAGATCCCGACCCTCGTCAACGACGCATGCGCCTCCGGCGAGCGGCATCACGAGGAGCAAGGCGGCGAGCGGTCCGAACGAGTTCCTGTGGCGGGTCGGGGCGCGCCTTCGGTCGCTGTCCGGCGTCGGCATGGCCGGGCCGGCGAGGGACGAATCTGGAGACGCTGGAGGGACGGGGCGGGCGGGACGCAGCACGAAGCGAGGGTAGGTCGTTCCCTTCGAGATCTGCGATCGAGCGACCACCAGTCCGACTGGGGCAGCGCCGTGGTGCTCGCCCGGCTGGCAGGGTCGGGGTTGGTCTGCGGTTCTGCTCGGCCAGGCGGCCAGACTGTTGGGCATGTCTGACCCCGACGACTCGGTGCCTTCGGGCCCGAACGGGCGCCCTGGCGGCGACGCTCCCAGCGAACCGCCATCGGAGGCGACCACGGGCGAGGACGGGGATCGATCAGATCGACCGCTGAGTCACCCGACACCGAAAGGGCCGGGCGGCGAGGAGCCTGCTCGCCCCGATATCCGGGGGAGGCCGAGGTTGTCGCCTCGGTCGGAGCACCACTCGACCACCCCGCAACCACAGCATGTCGCACCCCCACGTACGGCTCCGAACGCCTCAGGTGGTCGTGGTCGCCGGTCCGAGGGTGGCTTGCGCCACGAGGTGCGCGCGACGTCGGGTGGCCGCAACCCAAGGCGACCCAACCGGCCGGAGCTCAGCTGGTCGACGCCGATGAGAGCGCTGCGACGGCTGAGGGCCTTGCTCGGCCAAGACGATCGCGGGATCTCGCTCGCGCTCGGAGCGCTCGGAGTGAGCGCAGTGGCTTCTGTGGTCGCAGGGCTGACCTTGGCAGGAGCCGAACAGGAGTTGGAGCGTCACGCTGGTCTCATGGTCTTGGTCCCCGCCGCGATCGGGGTGAAGGGGGCCATCTTCGGCGGGCTCGGGAGCAGACTCAGCACGGCGATCCACACGGGCGTCGACACGAGTTCGTTCAGGGTCGATTCGGTGATTGGTCAGAACGTGATCGCCTCGGTGGTGTTGAGCCTGGTGATGGGCGTGGTGCTCGCCCTCCTCGCAGCATTGGTTGCGGTCGTGTTCGGGGTCGAAGGGGACGTCTCGCTCGAGAACCTCATCGTGGTGTCCTCGGTGGGTGGGGTACTCGCCTCCCTGGTGGTGTTGGTGATCACGCTCGGTCTGGCAGCTGGCGGCGTCAGGTGGGGCTGGGACCTCGACGACGTCACTGCGCCCCTGGTGACCGCTACCGGCGACCTGGTGTCGTTGCCGTTCTTGATCGTGGTGGTCGGTCGGCTCGGGTCGGGCGGAGTGAATCGTGCGATCGCCGTGGCGATGACCGCCTCGGCCGCCATCGCTCTGATCTGGGCGGTGATGGCTGGACTACCGGTCCTCAAACGGGTGCTGATCGAGTCCATTCCCGCTCTGGTCGCGGCGGGGATGCTGAGCGTGGTGGCGGGGTTGGTGCTCGAGAAACGCCTCGACCAGTTCTCCCGGGTGGACGTCCTGCTGATCCTCCTGCCCGGATTTCTCGGCTCGGCGGGGGCGCTGGGAGGGATCCTCTCGAGCCGCCTGTCGAGCAAGCTCCATCTCGGCTTGATCACTCCGGATGCAATGCCCGACGGCGAGGCACGCGCCGATATCGGTTCGGTGCTCACGATGGCGGTCCCGGTGTTTGCTTTCACCGCGTTCGTGGCCCACCAGGCCGGTCTGACCGCTGAAGCTGTGAGCCCCGGCGCCCCGAGGTTGATGCTCGCAACCGTGCTCGCCGGCGTCGCCGCAACCGTCCTCGTCTCCTTCATTGCCTACTACGGCACGATCGGGGCCGAACGACTGCATCTCGACCCCGACACCTACGGCATTCCCTTCGTGACCGCGAGCCTCGATCTCGTCGGCGCATCGACATTGACCCTTGCCGCCGTCGGCTTGGGCATCATCTGACCCCTACCTTGGATCTGGCAATGGACGATCGCCCGAAGAACCTCCGCTCGATGCTCTCCGAGGCCAAGGACACCTCTGATCTGATGGTCGACCTGGCGTATGCCGCGGTCTACTTCAGCGATCACGACATGGCCTATGAGGTGAGAGACCTCGAGGAGAAGATGAGCGAGCTGGTGCACCAGATGCGCCGGGTCTGCATCCTCGCGTCGCGTCGGCCCCGCGAGGCCGAGGCGATGGCGTCGGTGCTCCAGGTGGTGACCTCGATCGAACGGATTGCGAACGACGCCGTCGACATCAGTCGCATCGTGACCCATCGCTTGGGGATCCCTGACGAGTTGATCGCCGACCTGAGCGGGGCCGAAGAGGTGTCGCACCGTCTGGTGGTCTCCGAAGCGTCGGATCTGGCCCACCGCCGCCTCGCTGAGCTGGCGCTACCCGTGGCCACCGGCATGCGGATCGTGGCGGTCAAGAGCGGGCGCGAATGGGCCACCGAGCTCGACGGCGACACCGTGCTGGTTCCGGGCGACACACTCTTCCTACGAGGGGGCCCGAGCGGGATCACGCGGCTGAGGGAGCTCGCAGGGGTGTCGGCGCTCGCTCCCCGACCTCCCGATGCCACGGGGATCAGCGATCTCGATCATGCGGTCGATCTTTTGGTGGAGATGAAGAACATCTCCGAAGTGGCCGTCGGGCTCGCCTACTCAGCGTTGGTGCTCCAGGACCGGGGGTTGGTGGCCGAGGTCCGCCACCTCGAAGACCGGCTCGACACCATGCATGACGAACTCGAGCTCTGGGTACTCAGGGCGTCGCGTCACGACGTGGACCCTTCCAAGCTCAGGGGCTTGCTCCACTTGGCACAGGCGGCCGAGGACCTGGGAGACCAGGCCCAGGCAATGGTGTGGTTGCTCGAGCACGACGAGGACGTCCACCCCATCTTGCGGCTTGCTCTGGGTGAGGCCGACGAGGTGGTGATGTGGTGCCCGGTGGCCGAACACAGCGACGCAGCTGGAGCGTCGCTCGGATCGCTGGCCTTCAGGGTCGACTCCGGCTTCACCGTGTTGGCGGTGCAACGCGGTGGCCGTTACCTCTACCGGCCAACCGGCGTCACCCAGCTCGAGGCCAGCGACGAACTGATCGCCCACGGTCCCGAAGAAGGGCGAGCCCGCTTCGCCGAGCGCTGCGGCTGGCAGGTCACCCCCGACGCTTCGGGAGCCGACATCTCACTGGTGCCGCTCGATCACCAGCGCTGAGCCGGCGCCGATCCCGCTGCCGTCCGGTCCGCAGCGCTGGCCGCTCGACACTTCTCGCCGGCACAGCGACCGCTTACCGGGCGTCGGTCAGGTGTCGGTTCTCGAGCGACGAGTGAGGGTGTCGGCCCTGTGAGCGTTGTGCTGTGGTGACCGTCAGCCGTGTTGCGGTGGCGGAGGAGGGACTGGGGGTGCCGGGCGAGGCGGGGCCGGCCTCGTCAGATGCGAAGGCGGCTGCTGAGCTGGCTGAGATACCGGCTGGGTCGCGACCGGCGTGGTCTGAACCGGCGTGGTCTGAACCGGTGCGCTCTGCACGGGCGCCGAGCGCTCGATCGGCTGGGGGGCGGGGCGCATGGCGGGCGGAGCGTCCACCGGGGCGCTCGGCACGTGGCGGTGACGGGGTTGGCGCTCTGGTCGGGGAGACGTCGAAGTGTCGGCAGGGTCGTCGGGGCCGAACAGCTCGGCCACTCCGCCCAGCGAACCGAGCAGGCCGCCCATCTCGGCGGGAAGGAAGATCTTGGTCGAGTTTCCGTCGGCCACCTTCTCGAGGCTCTCGAGGTACTTGATCGCCAGGAGTTCCTGGGTCGGCTGGGCGTCCATGATCGCGTTGTAGACCGAATCGATCGCGGCGGCCTCACCTTGGGCGACGGTGAGCTTGCGGTACTGCTCGGCTTCGGCCCGAGCCCTGATCGCCTCCGCTTCACCATGTGCGTCGAGAACCAAGGACTCCTTGCGGCCTTCAGCGGTGAGGATCGCCGAGGTCTTCTCACCCTCAGCCCTGGTGACTGCAGCTTCGCGAGCACCGCTTGCTTCGGTGACCACCGCACGACGGGTCCGCTCGGCCTTCATCTGCTCGTGCATGGCGTTCATGACGTCGGTCGGAGGGTCGATCTTCTGGATCTCCACCCGCACCACCCGCACGCCCCACTTGTCGGTCGCGTCGTCGAGGATCTCGCGAAGTGCGGTGTTGACGGTGTCCCGGGAGGTGAGGGCCTCGTCGAGTGACATCTCGCCGATGACGTTTCGCAGGTTCGTCTGGGCCAGCTTGGTGACCGCCATGATGAAGTTGGCGATGTTGTAGACGAGACGCTGGGGGTCGGTCGGCTCGTAGTAGACGACCGCATCGACGGTGACCGCCACGTTGTCCTTGGTGATCACTTCCTGGGGTGGCACATCGACGACCTGCTCGCGCATGTCGACCAAGCGCATGGTCTGGAAGAACGGAAAGATGATCCTCAGGCCCGGCTCGGCGGTCTGCTGGTACTTGCCGAGCATCTCCACGATGCCCCGCTCGTAGGGATGCACGATCTTCACAGCACTGGCCACGAAGACGAACAGCACCACGAAGATCACGACGAGGGCGATCAGGAGGGGCATCATGGGTTCTTTCTGTTGAAGGCGGTTGGGTTGTGTTCGGGTGGGTTGTGTTCGGGCAATGCCATGGACGGCTGCCCGGCGCAGGCTTGTTCTCTCTTCGGCTCGTCGCGGGTCATCTTTGAGCTGATGTCGCAGCTGGCTGAGGTGATTGCGACGCTGGGGGTTTGGTCACTCATGGGGTGGTGAGGTCGGGGGCCGGTCGATCAGGCGTGGCTGGGCCCATTGGGTTGGCCAAACCACAGCGCGAGTGCCTTTGAGTTCGATCACCTGGACCTCGGTTCCGGCCGGTATCGGGGAACCGTCTGCACTCTCCGCACGCCATGTCTCACGCTCGACTTGGATCGAGCCAGCCGAGGACGACCCTTCTCCGATGGCAGTGGTGACCACACCTACCGAACCGGACAGACGGGTGGCCCCCATGCCGACCGGGGTCGCCTGCTCATCCATCCGCTTGGCCAGCGGACGCAGTGCGAGAAAGGCCGCGGTCGAGGTGATCAGGAAGACCACGAAGCTGATCGCGGTGGGAAGCCCGATCAGGCTCAGCACGAAGGCGATCAGCGCACCGACTGCGAAGGGGAGAAGGAAGAAGCTCCCCGGGGCGGCCATTTCGCCCACCGCAAAGCCGCCTGCGGCCATCAACCAGATCCAACGCCAGAGGTCGGGATCGTCCATCGTGTTTTTCTGTGCTCCTCTTGGGTTTCGATCCGAGGGTCTCGCGTCGAGCGAGACCAACCGGGTATCCGGCGATCACAAGTTCGTTTTCGGCGCCCCGTACCAACGCCAGTATAGGCCCCGGGGCCAATTCTGACGGGGAGAACACTCCAAATTCAGTGGAGCTGTAGCAAGAGTCCGCCGAGCGTTGGTTGCCGCAGTCGCTGGGCGCGGAACGCTGCACCTGCGGGCTTCCATGCGGAGGTATCGCCCTATCTGTGCGGTGGCGGGCCCCGAGGTGCCGAGCTGCTCCGGGCGAGGCGGCCTTCGCCGCGGGCGCGTCGGCCAGGGACCACATCAGCGCCCGACACCTCGCCTTCGCCGCGATCGACCGCAGACGCTCGCTTCGTCGTGCCACGGCTCGAACCGGTCTCGGATGGTGAGCTTCTAGAGTTCCCGCGATGAGCGCCACCCGAGATGCCGCCGACGGCTCCTCCCGATGCCTGATGACGATCCACGCCCATCCCGACGACGAGTCGTCGAAGGGCGCGGCGACCCTTGCCCGCTACGCGGCTGAGGGGGTCCGGACCGTCTTGGTGTGCTGCACCGGTGGGGAGGCGGGGGAGATCCTGAACCCGGCGGTCGACACCCCGGAGGTGAGGGCCGATCTCGCCAACGTCCGAAGCCGTGAGTTGGCGGCGGCCGCTGAGGTGATCGGCTTCTCCAGGGTCGCCATGCTCGGCTACCCGGACTCAGGAATGCCCGAGGATCCGGCCGAGTTGTCGCCCGACTGCTTCGCGAGTGCGCCGCTCGACGAGGCCGTCGATCGACTGGTCGCACTGATTCGTGCCGAACGTCCCCAAGTGGTGATCACCTATGCAGACGACCAGCAGGGCTACCGGCACCCCGATCATCTGAAGGTCTACGACATCACCGGGCCAGCCCTGGTCAAGGCCGGCGACCCCGGTCATCGGCCGGAACTCGGCTCCGCCTGGACGGTGTCGAAGCTCTACTACTCCATCTGGTCGCGAGAGCGAATGGTCGCGGTGCACGAGAAGATGCTCGAGATCGGGGTGGAGTCACCCTTCGGAGAGGACTGGTTCGAGCGTCCCTCGCTCGACCACCGCATCAGCACCAAGGTCGAGATCAGCGACTTCCACCACGTGCGCCGAGCCGCTCTGCTCGCCCACGCGACCCAGATCGATCCGGACTCGCCCTTCTGGTTCGGGCTTCCCGAAGAGGTGGCCCGCACCGTGCACCCCTTCGACGACTTCATCCGCGCCCAGCCCGAGTGGGACCCGAGCCAGCCACCCGAGACCGATCTCTTCGAGGGCATCTGAAGGGGCGAACGGGGGCACGTCCACCCGCAGGTGGCCCGAAGCTCTCGGCACTGACGGTCCCGAGGGACTCCGGGTTCAGCTGGGGCGGGCGACGGCCCGGAGATCGCGCCACGACAGGCGACGACAGCCAGCCCGGCTCAGGCTCTCCGCCAGCTCCGACCAGGGGCTGGCTGCGTCGAGGTCTCGGATCCTCATCGCCGAGTCGGGATCGATGGCAACCAGTTCGGGTGAATCGATGGCGGGCCGAAGTACGAGCTCGGTGACGCCCGGGGCGAGGTTGTCCACGGCGTCGCTGATCGCTGCGGGGTCGAGCTCGCTCAGACGGACCACTCGGTCGGGGCTGACGAGGGCGTCGTCCCGGGCGAGCTGGCGAAGAGGGAAGCCGATCCCGGCCTCGTCGTCGGCGTTGGGGAGGCGGACGGGGAGGGAGAACTCGAGGCACAGCTCGGTGAGCAGGTCGAAGAACTCCGGGCGGTGGGTGAGGGCACCGGCTCGGCTCGCGAGGTGGGTGACGTCGAAGCCCCAGAGGATCGCTCGTTCGATCTGGATCCGACACTCTCGTCGTGCCTCGTCGAGGTCGGCGTGATCCCAGAAATCCACCACGGTTCGGAAAGCCACCATCGCCTCCGAGCAGTGACGGTGAGGCGCTGACCGGACCCCAGCGGTAATGGTCGAATTCTGCGGTGAGCGTGATCAGGACCCCGACGGGCTCACCGCGGTGCTGGTCGACCGCGTGTCGCGCCCACGGTCCGGGGACGACCAGCGAGGCGCCTGTCGCCATTCCCTCACGAACCGCTCGTTGCACCCCGCAGTTCGATGCGTGGCTGAGGCCGAGGTCATCTGCGGTGAGCAGGACGAGCTTGTCCAGGGGACCGGCTCCCAGCTGCTCGGCCAGATCGGTGGCAGTCACCCGCCGGAGGCTATCTGGCCGGACACCGACGGGCTCCCCGGCATGGCAGCTGTCATGGCAGGGGAACGTCGGGTCCACCGCAGACGCCCCACAGCCCGGTCGCGCTCGCTTCGGCAGACCGTTCCGCCTGCTCGAAGTCCACCAGGTAGCTCGTGTTGGGCGGGTAGGGCATCGCCGCAGCGAACCCGCCGCGGACCATGTCGAGATTCACGAAGGTGCCGTCGGCGCTGTGCACGTAGGCGAGGAGTCGGTCGTAGCGATCCCTCAGTTCCTCGTCGCGTTCGAGGCGCAGCGTGCTCCCGAGAGGGAGCAGCTCGGTCAGGTGTTCGCTGGCCTCTGCGCCGTAGCACTGTTCGGGCCGACGCTCGTCGACGGTCTCTGGGGTGTCGATTCCGATGAGGCGGATGCGTTCGATTCGGCCCTGGATGCTGACGTCGATCGTGTCACCGTCGATCACCTCCACCATCACCGCCGCCCCAGGACCGTCGGGCGCCACCTCCGATGGTGCAACCGCGGTGGGCCCTCCGCTGGCCAGCGACGTGCAGCCAGTGAGCAATGCCAAGGCCACCAGGCCGAACGTCGACCCACGTGCCGCTCCGGCGAGTGTGGTCAGCAGGCCGGCGGTGTCCATGTCAGTGGGGCGCGCCTGGTGCGACCAGCGGCCAAGGGGCGAGTTGTTCGAGGGCTCGGGCCACGTCGAGAAGCAGTTGATCGGAGTGATGGCGACCGATGATCTGCATCCCGACGGGTAGCCCGTCGATCAGACCGGCGGGTACCGAGATTGCAGGGTTGCCCGCGATGTTGGCCGGGATCGTGAGGGCGCCGTTGTTCTCCGCTCCGACCTTCTCGGTCCCGACCCTGGTGTTGAGGGTCACGGTTGCGTCGCAGGCGACGTCGGGGTTGGTCGCGCAGATCAGCAGGTCTGCTTGGTCGAACACATCGGCCATGGCCTCGTTGGCTGCGGTCCGCTGGTGCTCCATCGCTGCGTACGCCGCGAGATCGAAGCTCTTGTCCGAGACCTCGAGGCCGAAGGCGATCTCCGGGGTGAGCTGCTCGGCGCAGGCTGGCCAGCGACCTTCGAGGTCGTTCACCAGCGACGCCATGTTGCCCATGACCCATTCGAAACTCATGGGAGGCAGGGCGACGTCGACCGCTTTTCGGGTGGCGCCGATCTGAGCGATGAGCGCTGGTGCGAGCTCCTCGATCCGACTGACCAACTCGGGCAGCACCACCGCGGAACCGCCAAGATCGGGTGAAACAGCGATCTTGAGCCCTGTCGGAAGGTGGGTGTCGAGGTCACGCTCCCACCCCTCGATGCGAGGAAGGCTGTAGGGGTCACGAGGGTGGTAGCCCGAGACGGCGTCGAAGTAGCGGGCAACGTCTCGCACCGAGCGGGCGAGGCACCCCACCACGACCGTCAGCGGGTTGATGTGGGTGCGAGGTCCGCGAGG
>ENA-ORXU01002677-ORXU01002677.1-marine-metagenome-genome-assembly--contig:-NODE-2677-length-11815-cov-3.907480_pt1 | contig 11815 bp, 12 predicted proteins | sample MGYA00237869_ERZ511484 | MGnify/ENA metagenome assembly ERZ511484 | reverse complement strand
GTGCGTTCCGCAGCGCGCATGGCGGCGCGTTTGCCTGCGGTATCGCCATCGAAACACAGCACTGGCTTGTCCGCCATTCGCCAAAGCAGCTCGACTTGCTGTTCGGTAAGCGCGGTACCCATCGGCGCGACTGCTTCCTCAAAGCCGACTTGGGCGATCGCGACCACGTCCATATAGCCTTCGACAGCAATCACCCGTTCCGTTTTGCGGCTCGCCGCGCTCGCACGGTGGATGTTGTAAAGCGTGCGCCCCTTGTCGAATAAAGGCGTATCCGGGCTGTTGAGATATTTCGCGACGCCGTCCCGGTCTTCCAGAATGCGGCCACCGAACGCGATCACGCGCTTGCGTGCATCCTGAATCGGCAGCATCACCCGACCACGAAATCGTGAATAGGGCAGCTTGTCCTCGACACTGATCAGCAGACCGGCCTCGACCAGCATGGCCTCGTCAAACTGGCTTAGCGCCTTTTTCAGCGCCATTTTGTCATCGGGAGCATAGCCAAAGCCGAATTGCTCGATCACCCGCTGCGACAGACCGCGCCGTTCCAGATATTGGCGAACGCCAATACCCTCGTCTGAGTTGAGCCGTTGGACAAACCATTCCTGAGCTGCCGCCATGACGTCATGCAGGCCAGCACGTTCTTCCGCCTTTTGCGCCGCAAGGGGATCAGGGGCGGGCATTTCCATTCCGGCTTCAGCGGCAAGCTCCTTCACCGCATCCATGAATTCCAGTCCGCGCTGGCCCATCATCCAGTCAATCGCGCCGCCGTGCGCCTGACAGCCGAAGCAATGGTAGAAACCCTTTTGGTCGTTGACCGTGAAGCTCGGCGTGCTTTCATTGTGAAATGGGCAACACGCCTTCCACTCACGCCCGGCACGCTGCAATTTGGTCGTGCGCTGAATCAGCGTGGACAGCGTAATCCGCGACTTGAGTTCATCCAACCATTGAGGTGACAGCGCCATGCACAACCATTGCGCGCACAGCGCTGTTTCTTCAACCCGCTGCGCAGGCGTTTGTCACCGTTTCGTCAGCTGCCGGATATGGGCCAGGACCACCTGCGGCGGTGTAATTGGCGAAGATTTCATATGCGTCTGAGGGTCCAGCCGGGGGCAGGGTGCTTTGCCAGAAGAATGTGATCGGTTCGGCCTGCGCCCATTGGTCGCCTCCGTCGCCTTCTTCAACGGTCCACGAAATGCCCTGCTCGTGGCAGGTTATGTAAATCTCGCCAATATCGCCGAGCGCGCCTGCAGCTTCAGCCATCGAATACCCAGCAACGCCGGTGAAGCCGTGGCTTGGCATGGTCATGCGGAATGCCTCGGTAGTCTCCACATTTGAGGAGTCGTTGCCAGTACCGCTGCCGGAGGTGGGATCGTTGTCTTCGCCTGGGTAGACGATGTGCACATAGGTGTAGATTGTGCCATCTGGCATGTTCGATGGATCACAGACCGCATTGTCGGTTGGCGGGATGGCCTGGCCGTCTTGAGTGGTGGGCGCAGGACATGCGACGTAGCTGGTGATATCCGCAAAGGCGCCGTCGGCATTGGTCATACGGCCCTGAACTTCCGGCCCCTGTGGTCCGACTACTTTCGCGCCCAATTGGAGTTCCATAAAGTCGATAGCGTCCCGCCGCTCCATTGCGACTTCCGATTCCTCGTTTTTAGCAACCAGGTCCATGTCGTCGATCTGCTCCTCTGGCTCGGCCGAACAGGCGGCGAGTGCGAGGGCTAGAGCGGGCAGGGCGATCATCGCGGTCTTCATGACAAATCTCCGTTGAGCGCCGGTTTCGGCGCGAGAAGTCTTGCAGGGCAAACTGCCGACGCAACAGCGCGGTTCCGGTGCGGCGTTATTTTGACAGTTAATGCAGGCTTTACTCTTCCGCTTTAGAGTCGCTGGCTTCGGGCACATCAGCGGGAGGGAACGGGCCCTCTGCCACGACGCGGCCTTCGGCTGTCTCGACCTCGTAAACTTCCGCCGGACCTTCCGGCGGCAGAGTGCCTTGCCAGAACAACGTGATTTCCTCTCCCGCGTCCCAGCCATCGCCTGCTTCGATACGCCAGACCAGTGCGCCATTGTCTATCGAGACGCCGATATTGTGATCCTCGCCCAGAGCAGCGGCGGCCTGAATTCGGTTAAAGCCGATAAGATTGGCAAAGCCGTTGGCGCGCCGCGCCGTGCGGAATGAGAGCACAGGGCCATCAGCGCCTTCCGCGGGCGTGATGCGGTGGACATAAGTGTAGAGCGCGCCATCGGCCTGAAGCTCAGGGTCGCACTTGTCAGCGGGCTCTACATTGAGATCAACATCCTCTTCCGGCGCGGGGCAGGCGACATAAGACACAACCTCTGCAATCGTGCGGCCTTCGAACATCAACGTGCTGGAGACCTCTGGGCCCTGCGTTCCTTCGATCTTTGACCCCTGCACAAGGTCTTCAAAGCCAGTTGCAATCAGCGAGCGCAAACCCGAGACGGTTGGCGAAGCGTCAGGCGTTGGCTGTGCTTCTGGCGCAGGCTCTGCTGAACATGCAGCCAGCGCCAGCAGCGCGGGCAGGGCAAACGCGGCAGATTTCACGAAAGCGCTTCCTTCACCCAGCCGCTGGCACGGCCCATGTCGAGCTCGGTTGCGTGGCGCTTTTTCAGCTCACCCATCACGCGGCCCATGTCTTTCATGCCCTCTGCGCCAAGTTCCGCCTTGATCGCTTCGATCACGGCCTTGGTGTCGGTCTCGCTCATTTGCTGCGGCAGGAATTCTTCGATCACCGCCAGTTCGGACTTCTCCTGCTCGGCAAGTTCGGTGCGGCCGCCCTCTTCATACATCTGGATCGATTCGCGGCGCTGCTTAGCCATTTTCTGCAGTACGTCGATCACCATTGCGTCGTCGTCGGCCACATCGCCTTTCGTACGCTGGGCGATGTCCTGATCCTTCACCTTGGCGGAAATCAGGCGCAGCGCGGCAACGCGCGGCTTGTCGCCTGCCTTCATGGCGGTGATGGTCTGTGTTTTGATCGTATCGCGAAGCATTGGCTGTCTTTCCTGTGGATGATTGCGCTCTACTTAGGCTGAACCGAAATAAAGCCAAGTCTTGTGCTTGACGGCAGGGGTGACGGTATCTAGCCGATGGGACTTAGCACACATCGCCGGTTTAACTGATTCAACGGGAGCCAATATGGCCGTTCTCGCTTCTTCGCCTGCGCCCAAAGGGGCCACTGGCGTAATTGTCTTCGCGGACGGCACTGTCGTCTGGGGCAAAGGCTTTGGCGCCACCGGCGATGCCGTGGGGGAAATTTGCTTCAACACCGCGATGACCGGCTATCAGGAAGTTCTGACTGACCCGAGCTACGCCGCCCAGATCGTCACCTTCACTTTCCCGCATATCGGCAATGTCGGTACCAATGGCGAAGATGTTGAAAGCACCGTGGATGCGGCAGTGGGCTGCATTGTGAGAGAGGATGTGACGTTTCAGTCCAACTTCCGCTCGACCAGCGAATTTGGCGAATGGATGAAGACACATGGCAAGATCGGCATTTCCGGCGTCGATACCCGCGCCTTAACGCGCCGCATCCGCACGCAGGGAGCACCCAATGCCGTTATCGCGCACGATCCGGACGGCAAATTCGATGTCGATGCGCTGCTCCAGCGCGCGCAGGAATGGCCGGGGCTGGAAGGTATGGACCTTGCGATGCGGGTTACGCGGGGCGCGCAACAGGACTGGGAAGGCGGATATTGGCAGCTAGGCCACGGGTATGGCCGCGCGTCGCGCGATGCAAAGCCGCACGTGGTCGCCATTGATTATGGCAGCAAGGACAACATTTTCCGCAATCTGGTGAAGGCCGGTGCGCGGGTGACGGTGGTTCCGGCAAAGGCCTCGCTGGAGGATATCATGGCGCTGTCTCCTGACGGCGTATTCCTTTCCAACGGCCCCGGCGATCCGGCGGCTACGGGGGAATATGCGGTGCCGGTGATCAAGGCGTTGCTGGAGAAGGACGTGCCGCTGTTCGGCATATGCCTCGGCCACCAGATGCTGGCGCTGGCAGCGGGCGCGACAACGACGAAGATGCATCAGGGCCACCGCGGGGCAAACCACCCGGTACAGCGCGTGGGAGAGGGCTGGGGCGACAGCACCGGCCTCGTCGAGATCACTTCGATGAACCACGGGTTTGCCGTGGACGGCAACACTTTGCCCAAAGGCGTGGAGCAAACGCATGTGTCGCTGTTCGACGGCTCGAACTGCGGGATCGCGATTACCGGCAAGAAGGCGTTCGGGGTGCAGTATCATCCGGAAGCGTCACCGGGGCCGCAGGACAGCTTTTACTTGTTCGAGAAGTTTGTGGGGATGTTGGATGCCTAAGGGCCTAGAGCACGATAAGAAAGATGTTTTACTCTCGCTCTATGGGTATTTCTTGAGCGTTGATGGCGGCAACTGGCTCAATGCTAAATCCCTAAAGGAGGGCACTAAGCTCCGCCTATCAACTTCGTACATCTGTCTGTTGTTTGAGGAGCTGAGATCCGATAGTCACTTGGAAGCCAATGACTACGATGAGGAGGACGGAGAACATCTCCGCTATACTCTTACCCGTGCTGGCGTGCTCGAAGCAGAGCAGACCGTCTTGAACACTGGTAGAACGCTTGACGAATTTGTCGCTCAGTTCGAATTGAATCGAAGTTCTGGCTTGGTGGTAGACACAGATCATCCAAACCTAGTCGAAGCCGATGCTGCCCTCGAAGAGCTCGAAAACCACCTGCGAGACGACAACGATATTGGTGCCTTAACTCCCGAAGATCGAGAAGTCGCAAAGTTAGAAGTCGCTGAGCTGCGAGAGACGATTAAGAAGCCAAAGGTTCGTACGCACTACCTATGGTCCAGGGCTCATGACGTCCTTACTTGGATCATAAAGAAGGGGGCCGGTTCGATGATTTCAGAGCTAGCAAAGCGTGCTCTAAAGCCGATTCAGGATTTTATTACGGTGTTTTTCAACTGATGCCCAAACGCACTGATATCTCCTCCATCCTCGTTATTGGCGCTGGCCCGATCATTATCGGGCAGGCTTGCGAGTTTGATTATTCCGGAACACAGGCCATCAAGGCGCTGCGCGAGGATGGTTACCGCGTCATCCTGGTGAACAGCAACCCCGCCACCATCATGACCGATCCGGACATGGCGGATGCGACCTATGTTGAGCCGATTACGCCCGAAATCGTCGCCAAGATCATCGCCAAGGAACGGCCCGATGCGCTGCTGCCCACGATGGGCGGGCAGACCGCGCTCAATTGCGCGCTGGCGCTGGATGCAGACGGCACGCTGGAGAAATACGGCGTCGAGATGATTGGCGCGAAGGCCGATGTGATCGACAAGGCCGAAAACCGTCTGCGATTCCGCGATGCGATGGACAAAATCGGCCTCGAAAGCGCGCGCAGCGGCACCGCGCACACGCTGGACGAAGCGTACGCAATTCTGGAGCGCACAGGCCTCCCCAGCATCATCCGTCCCAGCTTCACCATGGGCGGTACCGGCGGCGGCATCGCCTATAACAAGGCGGAATTTGAGCGGATTGTGAAGACCGGCCTCGATGCCAGCCCCACGACAGAGGTTCTGATCGAGGAATCGCTGCTCGGCTGGAAAGAGTTCGAGATGGAGGTTGTGCGCGACAAGGCGGACAATTGCATCATCGTCTGCTCCATCGAGAATGTCGATCCGATGGGCGTCCACACTGGCGATTCCATCACAGTCGCGCCAGCGCTGACGCTGACCGACAAGGAATACCAGATCATGCGCAACGCCAGCATCGCTTGCCTGCGCGAAATCGGCGTAGAAACAGGGGGTTCGAACGTACAGTTCGCAGTCAATCCCAAGGATGGCCGCCTGATCGTGATCGAGATGAACCCGCGTGTTTCACGCTCATCCGCTCTGGCATCCAAGGCCACCGGCTTCCCCATCGCGCGCGTCGCGGCGAAGCTGGCGGTGGGGTATACGCTGGACGAGATTACCAACGAAATTACGGGCGCAACGCCAGCCAGTTTCGAACCGAGCATCGACTACGTCGTCACCAAAATTCCGCGCTTCGCGTTCGAGAAGTTCAAAGGTGCCGACAATCTGCTGTCCACCGCCATGAAGTCAGTCGGCGAAGTGATGGCGATTGGCCGCAACTTTAAGGAAGCGATGCAGAAGGCGCTACGCGGCCTTGAAACTGACCTTGACGGCTTCAACCGCGTGACTGAGCTGGAAGGGGCGAGCCGCGATGCTGTGACCGCTGCGCTCTCGCGTGCAACGCCTGACCGCATCATCAACATCGCGCAGGCCTTCCGCGAAGGCTTTACGGTGGAAGAAGTGCAGGCGATCACTTTTTACGATCCTTGGTTCCTGCGCCATATCGAAGAAATCATTCACGAAGAGGGCATGATCTCGCATGAGGGCCTTCCCAATGATGCGGCTTCGCTACTCCGCCTGAAAGCGATGGGCTTTTCTGACAAGCGCCTTGCCACTCTGGCCGTGCGTTCCGTCGGTGTCGCAGGCGGCATGGGCGAAACACAGGCCAAACGGTCCGGACTGCTCCACGACGCCCTGCGTGCCATGGCTGGTGCCACAAGCGAAAGCGAAGTGCGCGAACTGCGCCAGAAACTGGGCGTGCTTCCCGTGTACAAGCGTATTGATAGCTGCGCCGCCGAATTTGAAGCGATCACGCCCTACATGTACTCGACCTACGAAGCGCCCAGCTTTGGCGAGGCAGAGAATGAGGCGTGGCCGAGCGAACGGGAAAAGGTCGTCATTCTTGGCGGAGGGCCAAACCGGATCGGGCAGGGCATCGAATTCGATTACTGCTGCGTCCATGCCTGCTTCGCGCTTAGCGAGGCGGGATATGAAACCATCATGGTCAATTGCAATCCTGAAACGGTTTCAACCGACTATGACACGTCTGACAGGCTGTATTTCGAACCGTTGACGGCAGAGGACGTGCTGGAAATCCTGCGGGTGGAACATTCCACAGGTACGCTGAAAGGCGTGATTGTGCAATTTGGCGGGCAGACCCCGCTAAAGCTGGCAAGCGCGCTGGAAGAAGCGGGTATTCCGATCCTCGGCACCAGCCCCGATGCGATCGACCTTGCCGAAGACCGCGAACGTTTTGCAAAACTGGTGAACAAGCTGAACTTGAAGCAGCCCGAAAACGGCATTGCCTACAGCCGCGATGAAGCGATGGCCGTCGCACACCGCATTGGATACCCGGTCCTGCTGCGCCCGTCATATGTGCTTGGCGGACGCGCGATGGAAATTGTCGACAGCGATGCGCAGCTCGACAATTACATTGCCACTGCTGTGAACGTTTCTGGCGAAAGCCCGGTGCTGGTCGATCAATATTTGCGCGATGCCATCGAATGCGATGTCGATGTGCTGTGCGACGGCGTTGATGTGGTGATTGCCGGCGTCATGCAGCACATTGAGGAAGCGGGCGTACACTCGGGGGACAGCGCTTGTTCTCTGCCCCCTTACAGCTTGCCGGACGACATTATCGAAGAGCTTGAGCGTCAAGGCCATGCCTTGGCGCATGCACTATCGGTGCGGGGCCTTATGAACATCCAGTTCGCGGTGAAGGATGGCGAGGTTTATCTCATCGAGGTCAATCCACGCGCCAGCCGCACCGTGCCGTTTGTGGCAAAAGCCACCGGATCACAAATCGCCAAGATAGCCGCGCGCGTCATGGCTGGCGAAATGTTGGCCGATCTGCCGAAGGTGCGCCGCGATATGGATTATGTCGCGGTGAAAGAGGCTGTGTTCCCCTTTGCTCGCTTCCCCGGTTCCGATCCTGTGCTGACACCGGAAATGAAATCGACTGGTGAAGTCATGGGTATTGACGCAGACTTTCCCACCGCCTTTATCAAGGCGCAAATGGGGGAGGGCTCCAAGCTTCCGGACAGTGGAACCGTCTTTGTCTCGGTAAAGGATGGCGACAAGACCTATATCGTGGAGCCGGTTCGGCAGCTGGTCGACCATGGCTTTAAGATCATCGCGACCGGCGGCACGCAGCAATACCTGTTTGAGCAGGGCCTTCCTGTGGAGCGTGTTAACAAGGTGGCAGAAGGTCGCCCGCATATTGTCGACAAGATCAGCGATGGCGAAGTCGCGCTGGTCTTCAACACGACGGAGGGCTGGCAGAGCCATAAGGACAGCCAATCCATTCGCGCCTCGGCGCTTGAGTTGAAGGTACCGTACTACACCACGGCGGCAGCATCGGCTGCTGCGGCAAAGGCGATTGTTACCGTTTCTGTCGCTGATCTTGCAGTTCGCAGCCTGCAAGACTATTACAGTAGTTAGACAGACACACCATTTCCCCTCATTTTGATCCGCGCCATCCGCCTACTCGGCGGGGCAGGGTCGTTTTGACGGGTGAAACAGACGAAGACAGGGAATGCGATGCAAAAAGTGCCGATGCTGGCGGAAGGCTACGAAAAGCTGACCGCAGACCTTAAGGCATTGCGTGATGAGCGCCCCAAGATTGTGGAAGCGATCGAGGAAGCGCGCGCTCACGGTGATCTTTCGGAAAATGCGGAATATCACGCTGCAAAGGAACGCCAGGGCCAGGTAGAGGCCTATATCTCCGATCTGGAGGACAAGACGAGCCGCGCGCAGATCATTGATCCCGCGTCATTGTCGGGTGACCGTGTGGTATTCGGCGCGACTGTCACAATCCTTGACGAGGATGACAAGCCGTTCAAATATCAGATCGTAGGCCAGGCAGAGAGCGATGCCAAGCTCGGCCGCGTATCCTACGAAAGTCCGCTTGCCCGTGCGCTGATCGGCAAAAGCGTTGATGATGAAGTTGAAGTGACCGTGCCTTCGGGCGAGAAGTTCTACCTGATCAAAAAGATCGAATTCATCTGATCTGATCCGGTTTCGACACGAAAAGCCCCGCCGAAGCGGGGCTTTTTTGTGCGTCACCTAAAGCTTGTTTCAGCTCTCGGGCAGGCTCGGTTCCAGCAAGCGGTGCAGATGGACGATGACATATTTCATCTCCGCATCGTCCACCGTACGCTGTGCCCAACCGCGCCAGGCTTCCTCTGCCTCTTCGTAATTGGGATAGAAGCCGACGGTGTGAATGTCCTTCAGGTCCTGAAATTCGACACCGCGCGGGTCCGTTACCCGGCCACCAATGACAAGGTGAAGGAGCTGTTGTTCGTCGGACATTTCAAATTCCCTTGCTGCGTATGCTCTAGCGCGCCCTGTTAGAAAATCCGTCAGAGTGCGCAAGCGCTAATGTTGCGCGTTGCGCCGTTTGTATCAGCGTCGGCCAAGCGCGCGGGCCATGGCCTTGCCGGTTTCGCGGCGAGCAATACGAGCGGCATCGGCAGCGTCGCCGGCCTTATGATTGGCACTGCGGCTGATCTTGCGAGCCTTGTCTGCTGTTTTGTCGGACACATCTTCCACCCGGCGCGCGCCTTCGCGGCCAAGGTCAGTCGCATCTTCCATCAATTGTGATGCAAAACCGCTAGCGATTTCTGCGCCGATACTGGCGAGCCCAACGGCTTTCGTGCCACCACGAACGGCAGCCTGACGGGGGCCTTTAAAAATGCCGGCAATCAAAACGCCCAGCACAACGCCGCCAGCGGCAGAAGCGATCGGGTGTTCCTTCACGAAACCGGTGAAAGCATCGGTTGCATCAGAGGCCGTTTCGCTCGCTCGCGTAGTCAGGCTTTGCCCGCCGCGTTCTGCTTCACGCGCTTCGGCTTCTGCAATGCGAGCCTTGATTTCAGCGCGTTTTTCATCGGCTGTGTTCGTTGTATCGGTCATCGGTGTATCTCCGGAGTATTATATTAATGGTGTTGGAACGGGCCAATGCGGCGCTCAGTTCCGTTATTAGCTGTCAGTCTTCGCTGGCAGTGATTTGCTCGACCATGTCTTCAATGTAGTGCCAGTTTTCATCTACGATTTCAGCAATTTCATCACGAAATATCCAGGCGAGAACAAGACCAAGACCCAGTCCCACACCACTTCCGATGCGGCCCGGATTTTCGCGCACAAATTGCGCGCTGTCGTCCATCATGCCTTCAGCACCTTCGCGCATCCTAGTCGCAGTACGCGAGGCAATCCCTTTTGCCGAAACATCGCCGCGCACATGATTTAATCCACCGGCCACAAGCGCTTTTGCCCGCTCGCGCAATGCAAGATCAGCTTTGAGTTGAGCTTTCAGATCAGTCATCTTCAGCAGATCCTTTTTCCGGTGAACTCATCACGCCCGAGAGATCTTTCCAAGCCTTACCTGCTTGGCGCCCGAGCAAAAATGCGATCAGCAAAATACCCAGCACTACAACCGCAGTTGCACCCCATGCGGTGATCAGCGGAGTGAGCGCGATGATCAGGCCCATCGTAAGACCGATTAAGGCGAGTACAGCCAAGAAGGCCGCCACTAGCCCGCAAACGACCATGGCTTTCAGCCGGTTGGCGACAAAACCCGCCCGGCTTTTCTGATAAGTCAGCTCTGCATCGACGTAGGTCCGCGCATCATTGAGCAAAGCCTCCACATCATCATACAAAGACCGCTCGGCCGCAGATCCGGATTCCTGATCCGAATCTGCAGCAAGCGAGTCTTCAGTGGGATGATTCGGCATTGCCGTATCCACATTGTCCGATGTCTGGACGAGAGCGTCGTCCGCGCTCACAGGCACCGCGATTTAGCGGAACATGCGAGCGAAGAAAAAGCCGACGACTGCCGCCAAACCGACAGCGACAGCCGGGCTCTTGCGGATCGCTTCGCGCGAATCCTCGGCCAGGTCGTCAAAGCTCTTTTCTTCCAGCTTCTGCGCATTTTCATGCAAAGCAGCGGAGGCGTTGCGGGCATAGTCACCATACTTCGCGCCGAGCTTTTCGTCGATTGCGGGCGCGTTTTCGTTTATCACGCGGGAAAGGCCGGTCAGCGCTTCGCTGGCTTTATGCTTTCCGTCTTCAGCCAGTTCACCAGCCTTCGTCTTAGCTTCGGTCGACCATTCTTCGCCGCGTACCTTTGCGTCGACGCGCGCCTTGTCTGCACGCTCTTTCGCTTCATCACCAAGCGCTGTCGCGCCAGCCTTGGCCTCTTCAATCGCGGCATTGAAGCGTGATTTCGCTTCCGAGGTGTTGTTTGTGGTAGCGGGTTCCGCAACTTTCACCGTTCCGGTGGCAGTCTTGGTTATTTCCTTCTTGGCAGCCATAGCTGTTTCCCTTCTTCAATCCGGAGGGCGAGCCCCTCGCAATATGATGTCCCGTTATTGTGTTATGGGTATAACACACCGAGCTTCAAGGTACTAACGCATGTTGCAGTGCAAGGTTCCGGCTTATAGGACGCGCGCAAACACTATTAGAGGAACCACTTGCATGACTGCTATCATCGACGTTCACGGCCGCGAAATTTTGGATTCCCGGGGCAATCCCACGGTCGAAGTTGATATCCTGTTGGAGGATGGCAGTTTTGGACGCGCAGCGGTTCCTTCTGGCGCCTCGACTGGCAAGCATGAAGCGGTTGAATTGCGCGATGGCGATAATGATCGGTATCTCGGTAAAGGCGTGATCAAAGCGGTTGGGTCCGTGAATGGCGAAATCGCAGATATGCTGATTGGTCTCGACGCAAATATGAACGTGACCCAGTGGAATCGACAGGCAAAAGAAATCACCGGTTTTGAGTCCGAAAAGACACTCGGTCTGAATTTGTGGAAGGCGTATCCGAATATTACTGTCTCACCAGAGCAAATCGAAGAGGTTGTTAAAACGGGCACGCCGTCAACCATTCTTCACAGTCAACGGGGCCAATATTATTTTGATATTCGCATTTTCCCTTTGTTGGGCCAGCTTGATGGTGGT
>ENA-ORXU01002676-ORXU01002676.1-marine-metagenome-genome-assembly--contig:-NODE-2676-length-11823-cov-2.562234_pt1 | contig 11823 bp, 10 predicted proteins | sample MGYA00237869_ERZ511484 | MGnify/ENA metagenome assembly ERZ511484 | reverse complement strand
AAGAGATTTGAAATCACCACCGTGGCGCATTTCGTCATTGGCACGATGCAGGTGCCGCGCGAGGCCGAAGGTGTGGGCAAACGCAAGTTCAGCTACGGCTCTCGAGCTCGCGGCTGGCGTATTTACAACCGTAATTCCTTTACGCTGTGCGTAGTCAACATCGATATTATCTAAGCCGACACCTCCACGGCCGATTGCACGCAAGTCAGGACAGTTGTCGATCAATTCTTTGCGAACCTTGGTTGCAGAGCGTACACATATCGCGGCAAAATTCGGCAACTCGCTGGCGAGCTGGTCCTGTGGGATGCGATCGGTGACAACTTCATATCCTGCGGCTTCGAGTTTCGCCTGGCCAGCGGGATGAATGCCATCGTTGGCGAGAATTCGGGTCATAGAGCTAAGGTCTTAGAATGCGGGCAAAGAAACTCGGCACGGCGAATCTCACGGAGCGATCTGTGAATAGGTATCTACTAAGCTGACAATAAAGAGGCTGACTTAGTTTTCTCGGGGGCTAACGGCATCCTTGACAGTTGCCGGGACCGCATACGAACGTAGTTGATCCAAACTCACGAATTCCAGTGCACGCTCATGTGTACTGGCCAGTACGAGTGGTGGAGCTACACCTGCCAGGAGGGCCTCCTTCCAGCGAAGGGCACATAGACACCACTGGTCGCCAGCTTGTAAACCAGAAAATCGATAGGCAGGCTGTGGCGTAGTGAGGTCGTTGCCGCGAGCTTTGCTAAATTCAAGAAATTCATCGGTGACACGTGCGCACATGACGTGAGTTCCTGTATCCATGTCACCTGTAGCGCAAGATCCATCACGATACCAGCCCGTCATAGGATCCACCGAGCAAGGTTCAAGTGTGTTTCCGAAGACGTTCTTTTGGGCGGACATGGAGGATGTATAATTGGTAGTTGCCGATCAGTAATATTTTTCGTCAGCGTAACTACTTTCTACAACCCCATAATCAGGCGCCATGTTTGGTTTGATGCCCTCTTGATAAAGTCTTGGCGCGCCCAAAATAAAAGCGACACCCGCCGTAACGAGTGTCGCTTTAGAAGGGGTTTTCGTAGTGTGACCGGCAGGGTCAGCGCTCTTGCTCCCTACCTGCTGGTGAGGAGTTATATGCGCATGAATCTGTGCTAGTTAGCGCTCAGCTTGGCTTGCACTTGTTCGGTGATATTCATGGATTCATCAGCGTACACAATCACGCCGCTGCCATTGGCATCGAAGACGTAGGTAAAGCCGTTTTCCTGTGCAACTTCGGCGATGGCAACATTGACACGATCAAAAATGGGCTGGAATTTTTGCTCGCGGCGCTCCAGCATTTCCTGTTGCATAGAAGCTTCCATCTGTTGAAGTTCCTGTTGCTTTTTCTGCAGACTTGCCTCGCCTTCTTGCAGTTGCTTGGGGGTCAAGTCTCCAGCTTGCTGTTTTTCTGAAAGTGTAGCGTACTCAGCCTGAGCAGCGGTCATTTTCTCTTGGAGAAGCTTTTCCTTTTGGGTACGAAAGGCTACAATGTCACTTTCGGCTGCCTTTACTTCAGGCATGGCCTCAAGAAGGTCGTTAGAATTTACATACCCGATTTTCTGTGCTTGCAAACTGAAGGCAGTAGCGAGGACTAGAAGTGCGGTAAACAGAGCGTAACGCATAGTTGTCGTGATTAGAGCGTAGTGAGAGATTCTGCGCTGCGAAGTGGCTAGTGAGCCATCAGCGCACGAATGTAACGTATCTGCGAAGTAGCACCGCATAACCGAAATAGGCGATTACGGTTAATTAAGCGCAAACGGCAATGCTGCCGTTATCGCCCAGCAGCGAGAGCGCTTTTCACTTCTTCTGTTTTGTCGAAGCTTGGTTTGCTAAACAACAGACCCGCACTGGAGCCCTTATCAAAAATGAGGTCATACCCCCGCTGATCCGCATAGCTCTGGATGGCTCCATATACCTTATCCTGGATAGGCTGAACCAGCTCAGCGCGACGCTGAAATAGCTCGCCCTCGGGGCCAAAGCGATTTTTCTGCATCTCGCGCACACGGGTCTCTGCAGCTACGATCTGCTCTTCACGCTCGGCGCGCGCATCATCGCTCATAAGCACCTGCTCCGCCTGATACTTGTTGTACATCCCTTTGATCTTGTCGTATTCCTGCGCGATCTCCTGGCGCCAACTCTCAGCGACCTGATCAAGTTCCTGTTGCGCACCTTTGTAATCCTCCATGCTCTCAAGCACAGCATTGATGTCCACTACAGCGATGCGTTGGGCATGAACTGAAGTCGAGCCGAAGATTGTGGCGAGAGCGAAGAGGCAAACGGTAAGTAGGCTTTTCATGTGGTATCGTTAGTGAGTGCAAAGTAAAGGTCTACACGCAGCCGAACTGGCAGTCGGTAGACCTTACCCTAGTTACCGTGTGCAGTGTCCATTTGTTGTCGCCTACGCCTTGGTGCAAGAAGTATATTTCCTTTGAGGCTTTCGCCAAAACTGGCCCTATCAGCTTGATTATCAATTGTTTTGCCGAAAGGCGATCCAAATACAAGCCAGATAAGCTTAACCCGCCTTTAACCCTAATTAGCGCTTCCTTAAATCTTGCGAGCTGCGTTGGTATTCGTTACGCAACAAACTCAGGGTGCACCTTCCGCAAAGATTTGGTGTTACCTAAGCGCCTAACGCACAAACCTTATGAAGCTGCTCTTGTCCCTGTTCACCGCTATCAGCCTCCTTTTTTCAGTCGGCTGTAAAAGCGTAAACCTCTTTTCCCTTGACCAAGATCGACAGCTTGGTGCGCAGGTAAATCAGGAAATACTCTCAAACCCCAAGGAATATCCGGTCCTGCCTGAGCGCGGAAATGAAGAAGTCTATCGCTACATCAGGGGCATCACCAACAAAATCCTCAACTCTGGCCAGGTCGAGCACAAAGACGAGTTCGTTTGGGAAGTGCGCATCATTGACGACAACAATACCCTCAACGCCTTTGCTACACCAGGGGGATACATTTATGTATACACCGGACTCATCAAATATCTCGACACCGAGGACGCACTTGCTGGCGTGATGGGTCATGAGATTGCTCACGCCGACAAACGGCACTCTACACAGGCACTCACCAAGCAGTACGGTGTAACGACACTAATCCAGATTGCCACAGGTGGATCTTCAGGTCAGCTTGGCCAAATCGCAGCCGGGCTTGCAGGTTTAAAATTTGGGCGGGCAGCTGAGACCGAAGCTGACACGTACTCAGTTATCTACCTGTGTCCAACCTCTTATGAGGCAGACGGTGCAGCAGAGTTCTTTCGCAAACTGGAAGCAGGAGGAGGATCGCGTCCTCCGGAATTTTTGAGCACCCACCCCAACCCAGGTAATCGCGTGGCCAATATCGAGAAGCAAGCCAATGAGCGCCAATGCCGTGCGTCAGGTAGCAGTACTACTGATTATCAACGCATCAAGAACTTACTCTAGCTAGCGGTCCGCAGGTGCGTTACTGTGTTGAGGCACTAGCGTAAGAGCAGATTAGAACTTTGCTGCCCGGAGTCCGTGCTGACAGTCAGGAAATACAGACCTACCGGGAGGACACCGATGTCATCCAGGACGACGGTGTTCCAGCCTTGGGTGAGGGTGCCAGTTTGCTCAAGTAATTCGCGCCCGGTGGCATCTACCATGCGGTAATTGACGTCTCCTGTATTCATAATTGCAGGATCCAAGACGTAGATGAGGGGCATGTCGCTCGTGGGATTCACGGCTATGACACGCAAACCTGTTTCACCACCGGGTGGCGGCTCGAACGTGACAGGCTCAGGCAGCAGGCTTTCTCGAGGGATGGGATCATTCGGTAAGAATTCGGATGTCCATTGCAGAAACGCACGTGCAGCTCCGCCATCTTCATAGAATTGCATACGAATGGGAGTAGGTACACCTGCTTCGAAGTTAAGCGTCGTACTGCTGTAGCGTAGGCCACCATTTTCCCACTGATCGATTACCAAGCTATCGCCCACGTAGAGGCGAGCTCCATCGTCTGAGCCGATTAGGATTTCATACCTACCACTTACCAAGGCCTGAATCGCGCCTGTCCATTCCACCCAGAACGAGTCTGCGGGAACCTCGGGGGCAGGACTATCGACAAACCAATCAAAGTTGACAGTAGTATCAATGCGCTCCAGGAGCAGTTCGCGTTGGGTGGTATCAATTCCGCGAAAGTAGCGTGCAGTAAGGCCTTGACCTGGTCCGCGGCCGAGTGACTCATAGATCGCCTCGAAGGTGTTCCCGGTCTCCGCCACCGTGTAAAAACGGCTTGGGTCAGTGTTGCCATCCGCCCAGGCTTCGAATTTATGTAGCTCGCCATTGATGCGCTGGGTGGCAGGCGCCAGCACAGCACGCTCGAGCCCTACCACACTTTCCAGACTGAAAGGAGCTTCGTCTGTACGACCGTCGGCATTCAATTCGAGTCCAGGTGGCGATGAAGTGAAATTAAGGTCGACAGTTCTGGGCTCAACATCTATAAAGCTGGTTCCCGTAAGACCGTCGCTATCGGTGGCTGTCAGGTATACTCGATAAAAGACGTTCGAGCTGACCTCCCCGGCGGTGGGAATTTCCAGCTCTCCCGTAGGCTCACCACTAATTCTAAGCGCCGGATGAGTATGATCATCGTGATGAAAATCGATGCGCCAAGACAAGTTAGCGTCAGGTATAGCGCCTTGTTCTGCATCAACTGCCTCACCCCTAAACCGCAAGGTTTCGCCAGCTGCATAGGTGCTCCCAGTGACGGGCGTGATGATTTGTGGCACGGGTCGCGTGTTGCTTGTGACGCGCAGTAAGGCAAGCTCACTGGTATCACGACCAAGTGCATTATAGACGATAGCCCTCACGCGCGTCGAATCATCTTGCAGCGTAACCCCGGAAAGTGTCAGGGTGCTCGACGTATCCGTAGCCTGCACGTCGCCATTGACTAGCCACTCGTACCGGTAGGGGGGTTGGCCACTAGCACCAACTGAAAAGGCAGCGTCTTCGCCTCGTGGCACGAGCACATCCTGAGGCTGCCGACTTACCAGAGGAGCACCCGATCCGGTGTAGCGGATACGCCATAAGCTGCCTTGGTCTGTAGAAGTATATCGCTGATTTTGGTTGAAATAAAACAATCTATTTTCAATATCAAAAAAACCGCCATTTCCTGGAGGATGTATACCTTCTGTAAAATTAATACCATCATTAGAAAAAATGAGGTGATTATCATCATAAAAATAGATAGACTCATCCGTTTTTACTACTCTTGTTGCTCCAAAGGCCAAATCAGACACTGGTGTCCAAGTCGTTCCATTGTCAGTAGAAAGGTGGATCAGGGGAAAACGAGCATATATATTATTTCCAAAATCGGTAAAAAGGTTACTTTCAATAGTTGATAAACTTTCCCTTTCCCAACTCTGTCCCTCATCAACGGATTTGTACCAAATACCGTTTATTTTAACCCACCATACCTCTCCCAAAGCCAAAAATCTGCCGACGCCTCCAAGAACTCCCTGATTACGTAACACTGGTTCCAAAAGAGTTGGAGATTGTAAATAAATACCTAATGTGGCAGCATAGAGCGTATAATCTCCTGAGTGCATGGTAAGAATATTTGGTGAGTTGACCTCAAAAACCAATTCGGAATTCGTTAAATCTTCATATCGGGAAACTCGTAATTCACTATCTAAATTCCAGTAAATACCTTCGGCTGTAAACTGAATTTGTCTATGATGAACCGGGCTACCATCAGGGCTGGAAACCTCCGTCCAATCGGCACCGAGATTGGCTGATACCAGAACGGAACTGTCTTGATGGTATAAATATATTTTTCCGGATTGATACCAGAAGAGATTAGGAATTGATAGAAAAGAAAAATTTTCGGGTGGTAAAATAGTTACGGTATAAGTTGTATCGAGTCCATGAGAAAGCGCCAGCTTATATTCGGCCATCCAAGGGAAATAAATTAGATCAGCAATGGTATCATTATGTATAGAAAAACTATGGATATCGTTGCCTATTTCTTGCGATTGACTAAATATGCCAGAAGATACATGCGGATAATCCTCCCAGTTTTCACCTGCATCCAATGTACGGATTACCTCATAGTTTTCACCAAGTAGTTCGTCAGTCTGATAATATATTCCTATGATTTCATTAGATGATTTTTGGTAGAATCCTAATGGTGCACCAAAGCCTGACCCATCTGGTTCAGAAGTGGAAGACCAAGTTAAACCTCCTTGAGAAAAGGTACTACCATTATCCAAAGAAAAAAGTACACTGGTACTTGTTCCCACTTTTTTTATTACCATAATCCCTGTACCTGTAGCAAACACATGACTATATTGAGTATTTGTTCCGCCTATATAATCAGGATGTTCCTGCCAGTTTACTCCTTCATCATCCGAAAAATAGAGTCGTCCATTAGCGATCCACATTCGTTCATCCTTTTCCGCAAAACTTTGAGCAACTCCTCCGGGAGTAGGAATTAACTCCCAATTGGTATCCAAAAGGGGTGCGCCAGCCTGTGCAAAAACACCTGTATAAATAATAGAGAAAACTAGACTTAAGAGTAGAAATTTTTTCATCGGTCAGTAAGTTATTGTTAAGTGAAATAACGTAGGTCTGACTAAAGGTAGGGAAAATCACTTACTTTAAACAATGTAATTTTTAAATAAAACACTTTTGCTTAAAATTGGCGGAATGTGGGTGATTGGTGTCAATAGCACGTTTCAAAAACACATAAATCAGATTTTCTTATTTTTACAAAAAAAAACAGAATGAACGCTATAAAAAAGTATTCGACAATTTATCTATTCGTTTTCTTTTGGGGAATGCTCACCTTCTCCAGTTGCAGCAACTCGACCACCTCACCGCCTCCACCTGCACCAACTAATGACCCCATCAGTGCCACAGATTTAACCGCTCGTCTATCGCCTCATTTTATTCAAAATCCGACCACTCAACCGGAGAAGGATCAGAATGCAATGGTGGGATATGCAATAGATCAAAATATCAATGTAAGCCGTACCGCTTCTGGTATGTATTATCAAATTTTGCAAGAAGGTACAGGGACTACACCGACTGGTAACAGCAAAGTGGAGGTAAATTATGAGGGAAAGTTATTAGATGGGACTGTCTTTGATAGTTCTTATAAAAAGGGAAGACCAATTGAATTTCGGGTGCCACAGGTGATACGGGGATGGCAGGAAGCGTTGCAATTATTGAAGCCGGGAGGGAAAGGAACTTTTTTGATTCCTTCTCGATTAGCGTATGGCGCAGATGGGTTTGGACATGATATTCCGCCGCATTCGCCATTGCGATTTGAAATTGAATTGCTGGCCGTGGAATAGTATGAAGCGAATTTTTTCCTGCTATTAAATAGCTAAAATAAAAATCCCTCAATCGTATTATGAAATGCGATTGAGGGAGTCAACTGGCCAAAAGCTAACAAGCCAAACAGCTATTTAACTCAATGCCTTAATTACTTTTTCTGCCAGTTCCAATCCGATATTTCGTTGTGCTTCCTGCGTGGAACCTCCAATGTGAGGAGATAGCGAGATACGAGGATGGTTCAATAAATCCTGTCGTGGAGACGGTTCATTTTCAAAAACATCTAGTCCTGCTGCGGCTACTTTTCCGCTTTCCAGTGCGGCGAGTAATGCGTCTTCGTTGACAGTTCCGCCACGAGCGCAATTGATTAGTATAGCACCATCTTTCATCTTGGCAAATTCTTCTGCTCCTATGATCGGTTTTTTAACAGAAGGAACGTGCATGCTGATAAAATCACTATGTTGTAGCATTTCATCCATTGATACAGTTTCGAGTGTTACTGCCAGGCCGCCTCTTCCGCCATATAGGTCGATTTCGATGGTGGCTTCTTTTCTCATGGGATCAACCGGCAGGACATTCATACCGAGTGCGAGCGCAATCTTAGCGGTCTCTTGTCCGATATTTCCGAATCCGATAATTCCCAGCGTACGACCTCGAAGTTCCATTCCTTTGGCGTATTGCTTTTTTAGGGTTTTAAAACCACTATTGCCGTTGGTGGGCATATTGCGGTTGGCATCGTGAAGGAAGCGAGCCAATGTAAAAAGATGTGCAAAGACCAGCTCCGCTACGGAAGAGGAGGAGGCAGCGGGTGTATTGATGACTTCTATGTTTTTGCTACGCGCATGATCTACATCAATATTATCCAGTCCTACTCCACCTCGTGCGATGGCTTTGAGATTGGGGCAATTGTCGATGAGGTCTTTTCGGACTTTTGTTGCACTACGTACAGCGATGGCATCGTAGGCGGGTAATTTTTCCATCAGGTCTTCCTGAGCAATTTTGTCTGTGTGTACGTCAAAACCTGCGGCTTCCAATTTGGCTTTACCGTCTGGGTGAATACCGTCATTAATGAGTATTTTTTTCATATTTTATGTGTCTGTCATTTTTTTATAATTAAAAACCGGAACAAAGATAACGATAAAAATTACCACTGTGGAAATTAGGCTGGTCCAAATTAATGGTTTAATAAAAGATGGAGCAAATCGAAACCGAATCTTATGTTTTCCGGGCGGAATCTCCACACATAGCAATGGTGCATAATCAATACTGAGCGGGACAGAGTGACCATCCAGTTCTGCTTTCCATCCCGGATAATTTATTTGAGTATAGATTAGTTGTCGCGCTATAGTAGTGTCTGTTTCGAGGATCAATTCTGTAGGAGTAAAGTGTAGCAATTTCACAGTAGACTCAGGCTGGGTAAAAAAGGGAAGATGCCAAAGTAATGTTTTCCGTCGGGACTCCTCCTTATAAAAATTTTCATAATCTCGTAAACGCAGGTTATTGTATCCATTTTTTGCTATGTCTTTTCTAAGCATACTTTTATTATAAAATATGGGATAGAAATCTTCTTTACCCGTATGACTTACGCCTTCTACTGGTCGTAAGTCACCTAAAAATCCTTTAGGATATTGATCAATTTTATTTTGCAGTATATCAATTTTCTCATCACTAACAATAGTAATAAAAGTATTCATCTGTACGGCACAAAATATATCCAACAGCAAGACTATGTATATTCCCCCTATTATTCTTTTTCTAAAAAAATAAAACAATGTTGACAAGACCAATACTTGAATAACAGACTGGATCAATATTCGGGTAGAAAAATTCAATCCACCAGGAATTAGTTTCACTAATGAATTGGCTGAAGGATCATCTGTTAAGACGGAAAGATTTCTGAATAAAAAAATTGATGAGAGTATTGTAATTACAATAAACAAGACTATAATGATATTGAATTTCTGTAAATTTACTTCTGCTTTCTTTATCTTAAAATATGCCAACCCATTACCAGCGATTAATAACATTCCAAACATAAAAAATATCCGAAACAAGGCAGGGTAACGAAACAGATTCATTAGTGGAACATATTCATATAACATCTTTCTCAACACAAAAAAATCACCTAAAGATATTCCATAAAAAAGTAGACTGACCAATATTAATTTCCAGATAATTCTACTTCTATTATAACTTATGGAGAAGGCAATCAGCACCAGCGTACTGATTCCTATGTAGCCATTTGCCATAGAGATACTCGTTTGCCAAAAATCATGATTACTGGTGATCGCGTGTGGGATCAATAGGGAGATCATTGTCATAGGAGAAAACGGAAAGGTCTGCGCTTGTTCGATACTGAGTCCCGTTGTACGATTGATTAAAGGCATGCTTTGTATAAAATAATATAAAAAACAGGCGGTTTGAAGTAAAAAACATATTAATGCAATAAAATGCATTTTCACTATTTTACTCAGCGATGAGAAATGATTATTTTTTACTTTTCTGATACTATAGTAAAAAAAGTAGAAAAGCAGTCCATAAGATATTGTAATAAAAAAAGCAGGATATCCTCCGGTGAGTAGCATTCCCATAAAAAAGGATAATGACAATGCTGATTTTATGGTGGATGACTTCCACAATTCCCAATAGCTATAAACGATCCACGGAAGCCAGGCGGCACTTATGACATAGGTAAGATGCTGTGCGTTACTAACAAAAAATCCACAACCAGCGTAGGTTACTCCTAAAACAATCGCAGTACGATGAGACCATCCTAACGATTGCCCCAGCTTTTTAAATCCCCAAAAACCGATTAAAATATGTAAAAAATAATCAAATCCAATCACATAAATATCATAATCAAATACATAACTTATAACCCAGGTTATAGGATACAAAGCACCACTTTGAGGATCAGCAAAAATGGGGAAACCCAGTTGAATATAAGGATTCCAGAGCGGGAGAATATGGGCACGGAGACTATCGCTTATCAACTGTCGCATTGGATAAAACCAATCCAGCATATCCCACTTCATGGTGAATATGCCCAAAGAAACGGGCCAATAAAGCAAAATTAAAAATAAGATGGCCAGTCCCAATTCTATAATTTCAGAGGTCGAATGTTTAACGCCTCTCATCGAGTTGGTCCGTTTTGATACCTAAAAAATTTTCTTTGAGATGATAGTGTATATGACTTTTGTCTATTGCTCAACTTGTATTTGTTCTATCACTTTTTTGAGTCGTTCTACCTCGTCTTTGAGTGCTGTATTTTCATCGTACATCTGGTTGAGTTGATTGCGAAGTTCTTCTACCGTTTCTGCATCTTCACCTGCTTTCTCCATTGGTGGTGGTGGTGGAACATTGGTGGTAGTCTCAGCAGGAACCGTTTCCTTTATTGGAGTAGTAGTTTCCATTCCGAATGCTTCTTTCAAAGTCGTCATCGGGTCCGTGCCATTTATATAAGAGGCACCCAAAAAGGCGATGGGTACAATAAAAATCAGAGCGATGAAGAGCCGTGCAAATCCGGTGAGTCTTACTTTTGATCTGGCCATGCGTTCTTATTTTAAAAAAATGAATTAGAAATGCTTAAGCAGGTGTTCAAATTAATTTAAATAATAACTTTGAGCACTTGCTTACCACCAAGACAGTTAGCGATGTATAAATGTTCACTTATTCCTCTTGCTTTTCTGCTTCATTTTGCAAGAAATTCATACTATATCCGATCTTGTGTTGTGGCCCTTTGTCATCATCGTCATAGTCTTCCCATTCGGTTACTTCCCGCAAAAATTCTTCCATGTGTCGAATCAGGAAGGGCGGTTTTATTTCTTCAGGTCGATAGATAGCGATGGTCTTGGGCGGGCGTGGCTGTCCATATCCTTCGATGACTGGATAAGAAATCATGGCGATAATTTTACCATTGAAAAGTTGTTGATAGATCAGTGAACCGTTATGTTTTATTAAAGGGCGATTTACCTCTTCGTTTACTTTTTCGTAGATTCCACTTTTTTCTTCACCAAGGCTGAGGACGAGTGCTTCGAGGTTTTCTACATTGTCTTTTACTTCAATGCTTCCTTCCAGTGCGGTTTCGTCCAACATACGTTGTAGTTCAGCTTTGATGGTTTCCTTTAGTCTGGATTTCCATACTTCTCGATAGGTAACGGTATTTCCGAGAATTTCCTGATATTCTCTAACTTTTCTTTTTAAATTAGTAAGATCTTCCATGTATATTTGGTAATATGAGTTGTTTAAATATAAAGACCAAATATATTGATATTTTTGTAGAATAAGAATTTACTTATGAATGAAGCATATATTTTTGATGCGGTACGAACGCCGCGTGCCAAGGGCAAGCCAGGTGGTGCGCTTTATGAGTGCAAGCCTATTGATCTGGTGACTAGTCTGCTGAATGCACTGGCTAGTCGTCACAAACTGGATACCTCAGCGGTAGAAGATTTGATTTTGGGATGTGTCACTCCTGTAGGAGATCAGGGTGCCAATTT
>ENA-ORXU01002669-ORXU01002669.1-marine-metagenome-genome-assembly--contig:-NODE-2669-length-11850-cov-3.526374_pt1 | contig 11850 bp, 6 predicted proteins | sample MGYA00237869_ERZ511484 | MGnify/ENA metagenome assembly ERZ511484 | reverse complement strand
TGTGCGTAGTGGGCAAGCTTGGCAAATCTGCAGGGCGAAGCAGTGGCGACAGGGGGAGGGTGCGAGAGCACCAGCTCTCAGAAGCGCTCCAACAAACCAGATCGTACGACCTGGAAAGCGTATGTGTATGCCGCTTGTACAACGCTTGGCCTGTTCCTGACAGAGCGTCTGCGTGGCTGTGAGCGTGGCTGTGAGCGCTCGATTCACAGAGCACTCAAACGTGCAGCTGCTGCGATCTTCTGGCACGAGTTCGAGCAGCACTGCTCAAGGCGCTCATCACGTGCTTCTGCTGAGGACGGCTGCGAGCTGGCATCAGCGAGGTGCGCCGGTGCTGTCAAACAGGTGTTCGGCATTTCAAACGTTTAGCCAGCTCGCTCGACGGCACAGCTTGCCACGTACGGCAGCAGCCCGACACTGAACGTAAACTTTGTTGAGGTGCACTGGCTGCAGCGTCTGTGGGCACAGGTCTGGCAGCTGCTTTGTTGACGTTCGAATTGACCTGCAGGATGCCAGGGCCGGGCACCCGGGCAGCGGCGCCTACCGTGCGCGCTGTACGACGTCTCAGTGTTCGAGTTTTCCTGCTGGACCACGCCGATGAAACTGGGGACCCTGGGCAACCAAAGACGGCCTTGATTGGCATGATGTACGCTGCACACATGAAGGAAGAAGCCTTCGTGAAGAAGAAAGAGAAACAGATTGCAACGGCCATTCTCAAGGCATGGTCGAGCGCTCGCGAGGACACCGCGACAATGCAAGACATGGCAGGCGCCGTCGTGGAGGACACTGTACATGGCCTCGTTCGCATGGCCTGGGGCGCGCCATGGCAGGCCAACGAGGAATCGGAGTACATCAGCTCCGAGAAGGAGAGCACACTGGAGATCACTCTGCACTACAGCTCTGAAGAGCCGAGCGCTCCTCGGAAAGGCGGCAAGAAGAAGCCCAAAAGCGAGGTGCGCGGCTCGAGCCCTAATCCAACCTTGACTGCCCACGCGACGCTACTGATCGTAATGGCATCTGCGACTGTCTAGTAATGCGGGCGCATTTGCGCCCATGTGACACCTGCGGCGCCGACACACGTTGTATCGCAATGATTTCACACTGGCGGGCAGACAGCTCAGCATCAGCGCAGCATCTTGAGCTGAGCTCTTGCTTTGGTTAGCTACACTGGTGTTGCAGGTGATGGCGGACGTCTTGGACGCATACGTCACACACTCTGCCATCGTGACGCCGCCGCTGCTCGAAGAGCTGCTCGCGTGCGCAGACGGCGCCAACGATATTACCAACGCAGAACTATTGGAGCTCATCATCTCAAAGGCATCGCTCCTCCCCTTCACCCGCTTTGTGGACGACCACTGGGAGGAGGCGGTGCCCAGAACCCTGTGCAAGCTCCTGAGTGTGCGCATCGACTACGCGCTGCCAGGGCACATGGGCTCGGTGCTCGCATGTTGAGCGCCTGCTCCTGCAGATGCGGTGCTAGACCCTGAGCCTGATGGGAAAGCATGCCGAGGGCTGTTGCATTTGCAGAGTCTGGGGCCCCACATCCAAGCCGCGGTGGCGTGGCACAAGGCCGTCAAGGGCCAAAAGGACAGCCTATGCCTGAGCGCACGCAAGGCAAGTGATGGCGCAGGTGCCGAGATCTCCGTCGAAGAGGCACGCGCGCTCAAGGAGAAGACGACGGAGTGCGCACCTCTCCCGACATGAGCTCTACCCATGTGACTGCACGTGGGGGCGGGTCCCACAGATACCGTTTGCAGGGTCATTCGCACGCACAATGCGAAGGTGCAGCAGAACCAGCACGCGCTGCTCGCCGTTGCGCTGCTCGCCGACGTCACCGCGCTTACCACCGAGGTGGGGCCCGCCCAGGCCGACAAGCTCCGCGAGGCCCTGGACGACATGACAACGGCGTTGTCAGGCGCGGCCGAGGCAAACGGGCCGAAACCAAAATTCAACGCGCGAGTCCAGCAGCTCAAGGACGGGCTGCTCGAGGTCGTCAAGCTCGCCCCGGGGGTGCGTGGCTGTGTGCCAGCAACACCACGGGCCATCGCCCGGTGCCGCACAGAATACTCTGCATGGGCGGTACGCACCCTGCAAGCAACTCTGGAAGCGAATTGACTTGCTGCAGCGCTCGCAGTTGGCGATGACGGCGGTGAAGGCGCACGTCGCCGCTGCAGCCAAGGCATACGCCGACCTAGAGGACGCGCCCTCCATGCACGTGCAAAATGCACGCGGTCGCAGCGGTCGCTTCCACCTGCTTCGGCCGGGCGTCGTGCTCGAGGGCGTCGAGCAGCTCATCGCCAACAACGAGCCTGACTTGATGTGCATCAGGCGATTCAAGGCCTACCCGGCGCAGATGCGCTGCGCCCCCGCCGACGCCGAGCGCAAAGCCACCGAAGCCACAAGCTGCTGGCGCCCTTCGAAGCGCTCGTGGTGCGTCTCAGGCGCATCTCTGAATGTTGTGCCAGCCTTGCGTTTGTGGCCGACGCAGCGCTGTCATTATGCCAGTTTGTGCAACGCGACAATCGTGGGACGCGACAATCGTGCTGCCAGGCGCGCATCACGGGCGAGGCGGCAGAGGAGGGCGAACCTTCAGACGAGGAGATGGAGGCAGACTCTGCGCACAAGAGCGATGGCGCCGCCGTCGGTCGTGGCGGCGATCTGGCCGCTGGCGACGAGGCGGCCCCTCCACTCACCAGCAGCTGCTTTGTCGATGCTGAGGAGCACAACGAGGCCGCAGCGGCGGCGGCGTGCTGCTCGGCGCCCCCGCGCACGTCCGCGGCGTCAGCCGCAGCCACGCTGCCCAACGGCGGGGAAGAGCAGGCGCGCGCGCGCGCTCTTGAAGTGCTCAGCAGGCACTCGCCGCAGGATCTTGATCTCCTGATCGGTCTCCTCAATCGCAGCCCTCACTCCACCGCAGCTGCCTTGCCGCAATTCCCTGCGGCCGACGACGACACGGACATGCGCGTGGCGCCTCCTGCACGTCGGGCTGCGGGCGTCGTGGGCGCGGCTATCGTCACGGAGCTGCCGCCGCAGCGTGCGGTGGATCTGGAGCGAGAGGAGCAAACGAAGGCAATTGCGCGTGAGAAGGTGAGTCCACCCTGGCGACAGCTTCTGCAACCCGCCAAGGCGTGCAAGGGTACTGTGCTTTGCTTCAGACAAACGAGTCAAATTGCAGCTTTTGAAGAGGAGGGAGGCGCGTCTGTGCAGGCGCGCAAGCGGCGTGCTGCAAAGCCTGGCGACACCGAACCCACGCCTCAGAGCAAGTCGGCGCCCAAGTCCAAGGGCAGCGGAAAGCGCAAGGCCACACAGGCGTCTGCCAAGGTGCGCACCAGCATTCAGTGTCAACGTGTAGCTTAGCTGCATACCCTGCACGCCAGCGGCGGGCCTCTGCCCGCCCTGACATGGGGCCCAAGCCGTGCTTGCAGAGCGGACCCGGAAAGGCTGCCAGACAGACGACTGACGCGGAGCTCGGCGCAAGCTACCTTGCGTACCAGGTGTGCGTGCCCTGCCCACAGTGCCGGTGTACAAGCCGCACCTTCCTGAGATGGTGGTGCAGGCCTCGAGGATAAAGTAGCTGCTGTCTCGCTGATGTTGCTGATGTACAGGCGCTGGAGGATGATCAGCGCAGCACTTGCTCAACATGTCCCATCGCATGCAGGCCCCAGCACGCCCGCGCGAAGACGAGAACGACGCGGCACCTTCAAATGCGGCACCTGCAAGTGCGCAAAGGGTGTCAAGGAGGCGCTGAGGTCAATCACGCCGTCATCTTGATGGCTGCACGCCAAGATTGCACAAGGGGCGCACATGGAGCGCTGCTACATGGACAGCTTGGGCGCGACACGCATGCCCTTGGCTCTGGTACGAAGAGCGCGTAGAGTGATTGGAGCAGCAGCGCGGGCGGCGCTTGGGCCTGGCCTGGCACCACCGGTGCAGGCGGGAACAGCTGCCGCGGGCGCCCGCAACGGGCGGGAACATCGCCTGGAACAGCGTGTGAACGAGCCTGTAACAATGTGCCGTGAACAAGCCGGAGTTACCCGGGACCTCAGTGTTCCCGGCATCAGACCGCCACCTGGAACAAGCTGTTCCCGGTGCACTCGCGCACCGTGAACGTCCGCTGCCGCGCCGTGAACACAACGGCAACACGCCCGAAACACACCGGCAACACGCCCGGAGCACTTGTTCGCGTCGCTGTTCTGGCTGCCGTGAACGGTGCCCACGGTTCTACCAGTGATCGCGGCTCACAGTGGAAAAGTGACTTCTGTAGGTCCGTCTGCGCCGCCACAGGTATTGCACTTGCCCTGAGCACCGCATACCACGCCCAGACGAACGGGCTCGTTGAGAGGAACAACGAAGTGGTAGAAGCAACTCTGCGCCACTATGTCAAACCTGATATGACAGACTGGGACGATATGCTGCCCATTGTCGAGTTCGCTATGAATTCTGCATACCACGATGCCATTCAGTGCACGCCCTTCCAGATGAATAGGGTGACCGTACCGCTTGACCCCTTCAAGTCGCTCTTGAAGCACGGCGCACAGCACTCCGCTGAGCTGCCTGAGGCCAAGACTCCTCTTGCGTCCTGGGTTGGCAGCTCTTCGCTGTCTAGTGGTGGACGTACAGTGGTCCAGGCAAACGACTGCCTGCAGACTGCCCGACGCTGTGTCGAGGCGGCCAAGTCACGCTTAAAAGACAAGCACGACAAGCACGCTAAGGTGCATGTGTACGCCCCAGGTGACTTAGTGTGGCTCAATGCCAAGCACCTGTCTCTGAGACACCCGACTAAGCGCGGGAAGCTTCTACCTCGCTTTTGGGGTCCGCTTAAGGTACTTGACCTTGTCGGCAAGAACGCAGTTAGGCTAGAATTGCCTGCGGGGCTACGCATTCATGATGTGGTCAGTGTGTCCATCATCAAGCCATGCCGTGTGCGCATGAGCGGGGAGCTACCTCCTTGCAACATCGATGGTGAGCTCGAGCATGAGATCGAGGCCATTGTGGATCATCATATGATCAAGTCTAAGTCAGCTACTAAAAGCTCTGTCATCGACTTCAAAGTCCGCTGGAAGGGCTCGTATGACGACTCGTGGCATGAGCCCAAAGACTTTCAACACTCTGTTGACACGCTATTAGCGTACCTGAACTCTCTAACTCCCTCTGTGCGGAAGAGTGTGCTCTCAGCGTTCGATGATGAGGCTCTAGCCATACTGCCAGAAGCTACTAAAGCCATTCTGACAGGCTGACCTTTGTTCAGGGACCTCGCACTCCGCGAGATTGGTGGCCCGCTCGGGGCCTGAAGCGTAGCACCTTTGTTGCGCCCCGCGGACGGCCGCTCGATCGCCGCCCCGCGCCAAGACCGCAAGACGACCAAGACGGCTCCGAGTTCGAGTGCGGCGAATTCGGTGTCCTCGAGGAGTCTGCCGAGGCCAAGGCTGAGGTGCCGCCCGAGCTAGCAAGGACCGACAAGCCTGGGCTCAAGATGCTGCGCTTACCCAGCAAGGCCGATCGGGCGCTATGCCGGGACCGGTCACTCTGAGGCGGCGCTGTGTCGTCCTTTGCGCAGTGCAGTAGGGGGGACTTGTGACGACAGGCACCCTTTGTGACCAGTCCAAGGATCTCGCTCCGCCGTCACTGTGTAACTGAGGCTCTCTCAGACGCCAGCACCCTTAGGTGCCGTGCAAACCTGACAGCTTCCTGTTAGTCTGACTCCGGTGTCTCAACGACACCTTAATCTCTACTCTCGGCGTTACAAGTGGCTCCCTCGCCGGGATTACGGCTCGCAGACTGTCTGGCGCTCTGTGCGCGTGTTCTGTCCCGCCGCTAGCTGCTACGCACGAGAGCTCAGAGAGAGATCAGCAATGGCCCCTTGGGGCGATGCGTTCCGCGCTGAGACGCTGCGCAAGGTAGACCTGGGTCACCTGGGCACGCGCTCGCGGCTGATCCCAGACCCCCTGCAGGTCTTCCTAGACCCGGTGTTCGCGCTATGCGCACCAGGCCAATACATGCTGCGCGCTGACGCGCAGCCTGAGGCCCTCTTTCGGGAGGCGTCCATGAGCGCTATGCTCATGGCAATCTGTGGCGACTACGTCGGCCAAGTTGTGCACGTGGTTGCCAACACGGTCGACGAGACGCTGGCCCCCGAGGCCGCCGCTGCAAAGCGTAAGCAGATCTTTACTCAGATTGGCAACGAGTATCTATTACTCGCACAGGCGCACCGGCTTTCGGGCGACCTGAGTGTTGAGCTGACCGATGAGGCTTTCTCTGAGGTAGCCACACAAGCCGCTCGTCTCTATGACGAGGGCAAGGGCGACGTCCAGCACCTCGTGGCTGACAACGTCGTCCCGCATCCGGTGAGCTGGCTTTTCAGCTCCGCCATGACCCCGATCATGTGGCTGATGGGGCAGGAGGCGCAAGTCGCCTGGCAGACCGGAGCCCTTTACCTGGTGGCACCTCGCTATGAGATGCACCAGAGCGAGCTGCGCTTTTTGCAGCAGGCGCAGCGTGTGCCAGGCGACTCCCGCCTCAACACTCTCCTGGTGGCTTCCCTGGCGGAGCGCCTTCACAACGAAGACGGCGGCCACCTCAACCTCACGCGGCTCGCCAATCGGCTCGCGTTCGCCGCCTCCGCCGCCGCCCTGTGCGCGCAGGCGGTGCACAAAACGCTGGACCTCCTCCAGCAAGGGCACCCGGACATCAACACGGCCAAGATGGCGGCCGTGGACGCCCCACAGGCCTTCGCCGCGCTCGTCGCACGCCTCGGCGCCGCCGCGCCATACGCATATGGGCAGCCAGGTGTGGTCGCGTCCCCACCCAAAGCCACTAAAGCTGAGGGGATCCGCTACCTGTTAGAACAAGCTAAGCTGTCCGCATCGGCGTACAAAGTACCGAGTAGCACTGATGACGAGCGCACGTGGCAGGAATGGTTCGATAAGCTGAAGGCCCTGCGCACTCTGTTCACTCTGGACGATCCAACCATCCTGCAATACACAATAGGCAACCTGCGTGCCACGAATCCGGTCATCTATGGCTGGTCTGACAAAGTGCAAGAGCGCACAGCCACCAAGCAGCCCGTCACTCTCGAGGCCTACTTTGAGCATGTGCGACAGGCTCTCTTCGCAGCCCCGACGACGCGCAAGGAAGCGTTTGAGCAGCTCTGCTCGCTCTCCGCGGAGACAACTGTCTATGCTGACTGCCATGCATTGATCACCTCTTTAAAGCAAATGTGGTCACGCATGTTCCCCGCGCATTGCCTCTCAGGCGAGCCTGACCCTACCTCCAAACACAAAGCGGCTGTCATCCTGCACAAGATGCTCTTGCTCATGAAAGGCTTACCTTACGGGCGTCGCCACACGGATCTGCAACGTGCTTGGCACCTATACACGTCCATCGACCTCTCTGGTCTGTTTGCTGCACACCTCGCTCTGGAAAGCGACGTGGGCGCCGAGGCTTACCTCGAGCTCATCTACTCCGCTTTGGATGAGGCGCGCAACCAGTTTGTGCAAATGAACGCTCTAGCGGACCAACACGCCAGCTCCTCGAAGCAGCACAGTGCACTCGCACTCTACCCTGACCAGGTCGAGGCCGCTAAGCGCAACTCGAGCGGTGCAGGCAAGCGTCAGCGCAACGACGCTGGTCGCGGCGATGGCGGCCGTGGCCGCGGACGCGGCCGCGGCGGGCGCGCTTTCGCCGCCCAGCAGGCCCCTGGGCCCCCCAACGCGGCGCCGGCTAACGGTGGTCGTGGCGGCCGTGGCGGCCGTGGTGGCCGTGGCGGCCGCGACGGACGCGGAGGCGGCCGCGGAGGCCGCTTCGGTGGCGCGGGACGCTTCGCTCCCGGCCCCGCGCAGCCCGACGGCTCCATGTCGGTGCCGGCCTTGCAGCTCGAGGACCGCCTGCCGGCCGGCTGCAGGCTCAGCGACCTCGCGGCGACCGTTGGACTGCAGGTCTCGCAGGCAGAGACGATGGCAGCCATCGTGGCCGCCAAGCCCGCGCAGTATTGCATCGCTTGCCGCGACATCGGACACATCGCGACCGAGACGTGCCCCACCGTCCTGGCCGCCTCTGAGGAGCAGCAGACGGCTTTCACCTTGCTCAAAGGCCTTCGTTAAAAAAAGATGAAGGCGCTGCGCTTCTCCGACGCCGCCTGAGGGTGCTCGGAGGCGTCTTCGGCGGCGACGTCTCCGAGAGCACCGTCGACTGGCTTCCCCGCCCTGCCAGCGCTCGCTACCGCCACGCCCGCCCCCTCCGCGCCAGCCTCCGCCGGCGATACGGGGTATGACATGCCGGTTCATGACTGGCTGCAGCGACGCTCTGTCAACCATGATGTGGTGCTCTACCTTGACTCTGCTGAGGAGTTTGAGGCGCACGCTGCCGTGCGCCATCTCCCAGATGCCCAACTAAATGGGCACTCTGTCTTTGTGACGCTGCGCACGACGCACCGTACACATCGTGCCTTTACGCCGTGGCTTCGTGACTGTCGTACCCTGCAGCGCTCCACTCAGAAGCTAAGTAGGGGGGGGACAATCGCCGTTTGCACTCTGCAGTACTCCCCAGCCACTCGGCACGTGCATTCGCATGGCCCCTCTGGGCATGCAGCCTCTTTCGACGTGCGCATAGGCGGCACCATGACTCGCGTGTTGCTTGACACCGGTGCTACTTGTTGTTGCATGTCGCGCTCGCATGCGACAAAACTAGGCCTGGCTATTCGACCAGTTACCACTAGTATCCAGGGCCTCGATGGCGCCACCTCGTCCTGTGGTGAGGTCACAGCTACTGTGAAAATTGGCAAAGTGCACTCCGCGCAGACCTTTTTGGTCCTAGACAATGCTATTGCCGGGTATGACTCCATCCTCGGGGAGGACTACCTCCGAGCCAACTACGGTGCCATAAGGTTCACTCCTGACAGTATTCGCTTTGAATTCGGGGCAGCACCGCACTGCACTGTGCTGACTCGCCCGCTGCGAGATAGTGCTTCTGTGCTTGTGCACCGCCAGCACACAACAGCCTTCGCTGTTCCCGTGTCCACAGCCCTGAGCGTGGCCACAGCCAGCACTCCTGAGAGTGACGTGGCTTCCAAAAATCAGTACCAGCGCGAGCTTCGCAAAGCGCTAGATGGTAAGCAAGTCGCATATCGCTTCGCTCTGATCGATGTCGACAAGCCCAGCGGTGACTCTGAGGCACCCATGCCGCCTGACGTGCAGAAAGTCATTGACAAACACGCTCGTGAGAATGGCGCCCTCTGTGGGGAAATTCCTGTCGGCCGCACCGCGCGAGGCTTTGACATGCAGATCTTCCTGAAAGATAATGTGCAACCTGTTGCCGTCCGCCAGTATAGGCTGACTCCCGCTGAACGGGATGAGCTCCTGAAGCAAATAAATGAGTTCAAGCGACGCGGCTGGATTGAGCCTAGCAGCTCCCCGTGGTCTGCGAGCGTCCTGTTCGTTCCCAAGGCTAATGGCAAACTCCGTTTCTGTGTCGACTACAGGGCACTCAACGACCGGACGGTCAAGGACGCCGGCAACCTCCCGCGCATCGATGACTCCATCGACTTGATGCGGGGTGCGCAGCTTTTCTCCGCTCTGGATCTGTGCTCCGGCTACTACCAGATCCCTCTTGATCTGCAAAGCAGAGCTTACACTGCTTTTCCCACGCCTCAAGGTCTTTACCAGTGGACTGTGATGCCCATGGGGCTCACCAATGCGCCCGCTGTCTTTCAGCGCGCCATGAACACGGTGCTCCGCGAGCACATCCAAGCAGGCTACTGCTTAGTGTATCTCGACGACATACTAATAATGTCAGCCTCTGTGGAAGAGCATGCGCGCCACCTCGATGCGGTGCTCACTTCGTTGCACCAAGCAAACCTGTTTTGCCAACTGCCTAAGTGCAAGTTTGCCCTCAAAGAACTAAAGTTTTTGGGGCACCTGGTGAACGGTACGGGTGTACGCCCTGATCCCGCCAAGGTTGCTGTGCTTGACAACTTCACTGCGCCTCTCGCATTTGTCTCGCAGCTCGCGCAAGCTGAAACTGATCAGCAGCGTTCCCGAAGCAAGCAAGCTATCTTGACTGCCACTCGGCGATTCTTGGGGTTCATGAACTATTTCGCTCGATTTATCCCCAAATATGCAGACCTCGCTGCGTGTCTCTTCGACCAAACAAAGGATAAGTCCCCTGCCTGGGCTGATGAGTGCACTCGCGCTTGGGATGCACTAAAGACGTGCCTGCAGCGTACAACTTTGATGTACCATCCCGATGCTACTAAGCCCTTTCATGTCTTCTGCGACGCGTCTATCCGCGGCATAGGTGGCGCACTCATGCAATACCACGAAGACGAGCTACGCCCTGTTGCGTACTGTGCCCGGAAGCTCAAGCCGGCAGAGGTGAACTATATCACCACAGAGCAGGAACTGCTCGGCGTCATTTTCTGCCTGCAGAGTTGGCGTTGCTACCTAGAGGGTCCCGCTGTGCACTTGCACACAGACCACGAGCCCCTGACGTGGCTTAAAACCCAGAAAACTCTCAATCGCCGGCAGTGTCGCTGGATGGAGTTTTTGAGTCGCTTTGATCTCGAAATCCAATATGTCTCTGGACAGGAAAACGTCGTAGCTGACGCGCTCAGCCGTATGCTCGACTTGCCTGACATGGCAACCCAGGACTTACCTGGCGAGACGTGGCCTGCGCACACGCTCGTGGCACTACGCCGGTACAAGCCTGACTTGTTCACTTATTTCTCGCGCCCATGCAGCCGCTCCGGCCCCGCACCGCACTCTGCGCCCGCCTCGCGCCGCCTCGCCTGGCTTGACCGCCTTGCGCGCGGCGTCCCAGCTCGCCCTGCTGCGGCTGCGCGCTGCCCTCGGATCCCCGCCGCCTACCCCGCCATCGGCCGCCCCTGCGTCGCCGCCGCTGTCCGCCGCTCCCAGCGCCTCCAGTCTAGTAGGGGGGACGCTGTCGACGCTGGCGACGCGGGAGTGGGCCGAGGCGGCAGCGTCATCACCGAGCAACGCGGCGCTGCAGGCGCGCCCAGCAAGCGCAAGCGCCAGCGCGCCGAAGCCGGCGCCAGACGCCAAGAAGAAGCGCAAGGAGAAGAAGGAGGAGGCACCGCTACGGAGCCGCTTCCAGCCCAATCCGGTGAGCTTATGCGAGACTGTGTTCGTGATGAAGATGCGCACCTGCATGCGTATGAACGCCTCTACGATCAGCTGTTTGATCGCATCAAGGCCGCGCTCGTGACTGATGCTGCTACTAGCACACCTGCACTACAGCAGAAACTAGGGCTGAGTCCTCGCCACGACTTGCTGTGGAAAGGCCAGCGCCTTTACATCCCCGATGACGCTCCGCTAAGAGCTGATATTCTGTTCTGGCACCACGATGTCCCCTGGTGTGGTCACTTAGGCGTTCGCCGCTGCCTCGAAATGGTGTCCAGAGACTTCTTCTGGCCCGGCATGAGCCGCGACGTAGACCAGTATGTGCGCACGTGTACTAGTTGCCAACAGAACAAAACTGACCGCGTCTGTCGCCGACCACCTTTGTCGCCGCTCGTAGCGCCTTCGAGCTGCTGGCGTGTGCTAGGGGTCGACATGATCACGCAGCTCCCTGTGAGTGACAAAGGCTCTTCAGCTATTGTAGTCTTTGTTTGCCACTTGAGCAAGATGGTGCGCTTAGTGCCGTCCGTGAACGAGCTCGATGCTCCAGGCTTCGCCCTGCTCTTTCTGAAAGAGGTTTTCGCCCACTATGGGTTTCCACTCCAGATCGTCTCCGATCGCGGCTCGCAGTGGAACAGTGACTTCTTTAGGTCCGTCTGCGCCGCCACAGGTATTGCACTTGCCCTGAGCACCGCATACCACGCCCAGACGAACGGGCTCGTTG
>ENA-ORXU01002667-ORXU01002667.1-marine-metagenome-genome-assembly--contig:-NODE-2667-length-11857-cov-3.843124_pt1 | contig 11857 bp, 7 predicted proteins | sample MGYA00237869_ERZ511484 | MGnify/ENA metagenome assembly ERZ511484 | reverse complement strand
ATTATCTGCGTCATTCTGATCGCTTTGGGATGGGGAAATTATTATACCATTACAACAGCGATTTTATTATTAATACTGTATTTGGCGCATATTTTTATTTGGCGCTCAAAATATCTTAACTTGTTTCTTTTTTCATACACCTTGTTATTAATTCCATTTTTAATTACGAATGGTATCTTGACTGGGTATGGACTGGAAGAAGAAGTGGTTTGGTACAACGATGCGGAAAACTTAGGTGTACGTCTTGTAACTATTCCTATAGAAGATATATTTTACGGAATGCTTATGATTCTTGGATCTGTCACGATCTACCATTTGATGAAACCCACGTCGCAGCATTTAGTAAATAATAATTGATGGCTATGTACACTTGATTTCAACGACAATCTGTAACTTTAAATTCATTATCATAAAATAAATCAAATCTCATGGAAAAATTGAACAAAGTATTATATGAAACGAGTGCCACGGCTGTTGACGGTCGAGAAGGGCATGTCAAATCAGAAAGTGGACGTCTAGATTTTACTTTATCAAAACCCGAAGGCATGGGAGGTGGCGGTGAAGATCGTGCAAATCCTGAAGAATTATTCGCTGCTGGATATGCCGCCTGTTTCGGTGGTGCCATTGAACATGTAGCAAAAGAACGTGGAGTCGACGTTGGATCTCCGCAAGTCAAAGCACAAGTTCAATTTGGACTCAACGATAGTGGTGTAGGGCTGGCTGTACAGATTACCGGTAAAATGGAAAACGTCAACGACGAAACGGCGCTAGATATCATGAACGAAGCTCATGAAAAAGTATGTCCCTACTCCAAGGCGACTCGAGGCAATATAGAAGTTACTATCGGTCTGATGTAATGATTTGGATTGTCCAACATATATAGTCCTTCTGATGAGAAAAATAGTCACTTGGTTCGGTAAGACCTGCGCGTGGTTGTCATTCGCCATCGTGTTGATTATTTGTTTTGACGTTGTATTCAGGTATGCTTTCCGCGCGACACAAATTTGGATGATCGAATTGGAATGGCATTTATTCGGAATATTATTTATCGTATGTGGGGCTTGGTGTTGGTTGGAGGATCGACATGTGCGTGTCGACGTTATCTATGGACGCATGCGCCAAACTATTAAAAATCGAATTGATTTGATAGGTCATATGCTTCTGGCAATACCTTGGATTGTTGTGGTCATTTACGTGACTTTTATTTATGCAGGATATTCATTTAGCTGGCAGGAAAACTCACCGGACCCTGGTGGACTTCCTGGGCGTTATTTTATTAAATATATTCTGTGTTTTGGATTTGTGCTAATGGCGTTTGCTGCGATATCAAAAATTCTGAATTTTAATCAAAAAACGTATTAAATGGGTCTAGCCGAAATAGCATTGATCATGTTTGCGGTTATTTTTATTTTGGTACTCTCAGGCTATCCGGTCGCGTTGGTTTTAGGTGGTGTTTCCACTCTTTTCGGATTATATTTTTTAGGTATAGGTTTTTTCTTGTTGCTCCCGATGCGATTTATGGGTGTCATAAGTAATTACGTCTTGCTAGCAGTGCCGCTGTTTGTATTTATGGGTGTGATGCTGGAAAAGTCAGGAATAGCTCAACGCTTGTTGGAAAATATGGCGCAGCTTTTCGGACGTGCAAGTGGAGGCCTTGCGGTGAGCACCATGATTGTCGGTGCCTTATTGGCCGCCAGCACAGGCATTGTAGGAGCGACTGTGATCACAATGGGACTTATAAGTCTTCCTGTGATGTTGAAAAACAACTATCACCCTAAAGTCGCTACCGGAGTCATTTTATCGTCGGGCACACTCGGCCAAATTATTCCTCCTTCTATCGTCCTTGTTTTATTAGGGAGTGTCATGAATATTTCTGTGGGAGATTTATTTGCAGCGGCTTTGATTCCTTCAGCCTTATTGGTCACGGCTTATTTACTTTACATCATGATGCATGCATATGTCGCACCTCATCATATGCCTGCATTACCCAAAAAACGAAATCAAGAAGACAATATAAATTGGACTGAATTGGTGTTGAGTTTGTTATTTCCACTATTGTTAATTGTCGTAGTACTTGGATCCATTTTTGCAGGTATTGCCTCTCCAACGGAAGCGGCGGGTATAGGAGCATTTGGCGCATTAATATTAGCATGGTTCCAAAAAAAATTAAGTGTAAAAGTATTGCGCGATGTAGTTAGAGAAACCGGATTGGTGACGAGTATGGTTTTTTTTATTTTATTAGGTGCTACGACATTTGCGTTGGTTTTTCGAGGTATGGGTGGCGATCAATTTCTAGTTGAATTGATCACTTCATCGATTTCATCTCCTGCGATGTTCCTTTTTCTTGTGATGCTAGCATTGTTTATTGCAGGTTTTTTTATCGATTTTATAGAGATCATTTTCATATTTGTTCCAGTGCTTGCACCTATCATGATTTCTTATGATTTCAACATGGTATGGGTTGCTGTATTACTTGCTCTCAACCTACAAACATCATTTCTTAGCCCACCATTCGGGTTTGCACTTTTCTATCTCAGAGGAGTCGCTCCTTCAGAAGTCCGAACTATTAGCATGTACTACGGTGTCCTTCCATTTATAGCCATTCAAGTATTCATATTACTCATGGTAGCCGTTTGGCCAGAGATCATATTGCTAGGCAAATGATCGGATTTCAAGGGAATGTTACCTTTGACCGAGGCTCACGTCTTAAAATCGTTATAAAGACACACGGGCATACCTGTAACCATTATAAACCAATTTTTTCATCTCAAAACGAAATTCATGACAAATTTACTCGATCTTGTAAAGAATCAGATTGGATCTGCTGCTGTCAGCAAGATGTCATCATTCTTAGGAACTTCTGACGCTGAAACCAATTCAGCTGTGGACGCTTTTATACCTGCGATGCTCTCAGGAGTCATTGACAACACCAATACCGAAGCTGATGCCAGCAATTTGCTTGGCATGATCAATAAACATGATTTGGGCTCAAATGTGCTCGATAACTTAGGAGATATTTTGGGTGGAGGAGAGCGCACAAGTTCATTCCTAAGCACCGGTTCATCACTTATATCATCCATATTCGGTAATAACGAAGGAGGATTTATGGACAAATTAAGTTCATTGACTAGCTTGGGAAGCGGAGTAGTTGGAAAACTTGCAGGTCTACTTGCCCCGATCATCATGAGCGTTATCGGAAAATTCATCAAATCTTCAGGATTAAACGCTGGAGGTCTATTGTCTTTCTTAAATGCACAAAAAGCGAATGTACACGCAGGTATTCCTGCAGGATTTGCTGCAATGGGTGCTGGTAGTGGAGCTGACCGAGTGGCTGCAACCACCGAAAGAGTTTCCGAAGTGCATGACGACAATGATGGCGGTGGAGGAATGGGCTGGTTGAAGTGGTTGTTGCCGTTATTACTCTTAGCGTTATTGGCATGGTGGTTCATGCGTGATAAAGACGGAGTCGACATGGATGATGATGACGATATCGAAAATGTTGAAGACGCTGACAACCTTAATAATAACAGAAATGATAACCGAGTCAAACAAACGCACACACACGCCAATGGTGAGGTGCATGAAGGACCTGCGCATGGCACGAATAATGACAATGCAGACGCGAATACAAATGCTAAAATGACGACTGCAAATAACATGTCATACCGAATCGATAAAAATGGTAACATCATCGATGAATACGATTTTATCGTTTATACATCCGCTGATGTAAAGAAAGATGCCAATGGAAATATCGTAGACGGCAATGGCCGCATATTGATTCCAGTTGCAAAAATTCCTACATTAACAATTAAAACCGTTGGAAAAAAATCACCAAATTTAAAGGTTGATAAGGACGGAAATCTAGTTGATGAAAATGGAAAAATCCTTTACAAAAAAGGTGAATTCAAAGAAGAAAACGGATATTATGTAGATACTGAAGGTAATAAAATTGGCTTTTTTAAGCGAATCGGTCGAGCTATTGGAGATGCTGCAGAGGCTACCGCAGATGCATTTAAAAATATCTTTACAGGCTTATTTTCATCAGAAGATAAAGTCGGTACGTCATATAAAGTGTCTCGTATGGACTTCAACAAGGACAATCATCGATTGACATATTTCTCAAAACAAGAGTTTGAAGGACTTGTCGCAGCGTTAAACGAATATCCAAATAAAAAATTGGAAGTACGCGTATATACTGATGATGGAAAAAATGAAAAAGAAAATGAAAAGTTGTCTGATTTACGTGCTAATGTTGTTCGCGACATGATGGCCACATTGATGGGAACTAAAAAAGGTAATATTGACTTCAAAGGAATGGGGAGTTCCGATGCTGGTAAAGCTGGACGAGATGAAGTGGAAATATTCGTTGCTCAATAAGTAGATATAAATATTTTATTAAAAGGCTCTGATCATTGTGGTCAGGGCTTTTTTTATATAGTATTGTTTGAGGGATTTCGCTTAGTATTCTACTGATATTTATATAAAATCCATATAGTATGTATCAGGAAGTCATTGCGAAATCAGTCATTTTTCCTGAAGGCAAAACAAATTATTGTGTACATATTTTATCATGACCTACTAAACAACAATCTTGAATTTCAGGCTGTCTTATGTAATGCATGAATAGTCTGTTAATAAATCAAATTTTCGATTGTTGAATAAAAAAGAAATTTCTGTTTATTGGTTTAAACGAGATTTGCGATTAGTTGATAATCCTGCACTTTCAGCTGCTCTGAAATCTGAGCACCCAACTCTAATGGTGTACATCCACGAACCATCGGTCTGGCAGAATGATCATTACAGTCAAAGGCACAGGCACTTTATCAATGAAAGTTTAACTGATCTAGACGAGACGCTTTCCGAACACGGAATAGCAGTGCTGGCTGTAGAATCTGAGGTTATTCCTTTTTTTGAAAAACTTCGTGAACATGCGAAGTTGACCTCCGTATATAGTACGGAGGAGTCCGGATTAGCAATCACGTATGAGCGTGATCTGAAGTTTCATGAATATTGTAATAATCATGATATTTCTTGGTCAGAATATCAAAATAATGGTGTTGTCAGAGGACTTAAAAATCGGGATGGTTGGTCTAAAACCTGGTATGCATTTATGAATAAGTCGATAGAATATATTGATTTAAATAACTCTAATTTTATCAGTCGAGATGACTTTGATTTCATCAAGGACGGATTTCTATTATTTAAAAAAGAAATTTATTCTACCAACTTTCAACGTGGAGGGAGAAGGGCCGCATTATCATGGCAATCATCATTTTTTGAAGAACGTATCGCTTATTATAGCGATTATATTTCGAAGCCTGAACAATCTCATTATGGTTGTAGTCGATTGTCACCCTATTTCGCTTGGGGGAATTTATCCATCCGCGAGGTGTACCAAAAAGCAAAAGCATTTAAGGCAGCTTCGACGTACAAAAAGCAAACCAATGCGTTTATGTCCCGCTTGAGATGGCAGAGTCATTTTATTCAAAAATTTGAAATGGAATGTAGAATGGAATTTGAAGCTGTGAATAAGGGTTTCTTAACCCTAGAACAGCCCATTAATGAAAATTATGTTGAATCTTGGAAGAGTGGCACAACAGGATATCCGCTGGTCGATGCTTCTATCAATTGCGTAAAGCAAACAGGGTATCTAAATTTTCGCATGCGCGCTATGATCACATCTTTTCTTACACACCATTTGTTTCAACACTTCACAACTGGGGCTGCGTGGTTAGCTCGACAGTTTCTCGATTTTGAACCAGGTATACATTATGGACAATTTCAGATGCAAGCTGGATTTACGGGGACGAACACCGTTCGAGTGTATAGTCCAACCAAGAATGCGAATGATCATGATCCTGATGCTGCATATATAAAAAAATATCTTCCAGTGTTAGCATCGTTGCCGACACATCTGGCATTAGAGCCTTGGAATATTACTCCGATGGAAGAAAAGCTCTATTCTTTTAATTATGGGACGGACTATCCTAAGCGAATTGTCGATATTAAAGAAACGCGGAAATACGCACTGAAGCAACTATATGGACACCGAAAAAATGAAAGAACAAAGTTGGAAAAAGAGAGAATTTTAAGAAAACATACAATCAGAAGAAAAAATAAATGAAAAACGCCATTATCTGGTTTAAGAATGATCTGAGGTTGCATGACAATGAAACATTAGTAAAGGCAATCAAATCCGGTAAAACCCTAATTCCAGTTTACTGCTTCGATCCAATACATTATCGAAAACTTGAATACGGATTTCCAAAGGCTGATTTAGTTCGATTTGATTTTATAAAGCAAAGCGTCGAAAATCTTCGTCAAAATCTGAAAAATATCGGTGGTGAGTTAATGATACATAGTGGTGATACCGTTGATTTTTTATCTGCAATCGTCGAAAAATATGACTGCGATGAAATATATACCGAACAAGAATTTGCGACAGAAGAACTAGCATTATTGTCGAGACTTGAATCTCAGTTGCCTGATACATGTAAACTCAACCTAACTTGGGGAAGGACGCTATATCACTTAAATGACATACCCTATGAGACAACAGAGATTCCCTTAACCTCAAAAACATTCCGAATTAATACACAAAAAAGCGCTGCAGTCAGAGCGACCTTCCCACCGCCAACTAATATTAATGTTATTGAACTATCCGCTCGAATATGGGGAAAGTTACCAACACCTCTAAACGTAGATCTAGAGAAAAAAAAGAATTACGCCTTGACATATATGAAGGGTGGGGAAAATGAAGCATTGGACCGCCTTCAATATTACAGCTATGATACAGAGCAGTTAACATCTTATAGGTGGACGAGAAACCGATCACTCGGTCTTGAATACAGCTCTAAGTTCTCACCGTATATGGCGGTCGGCAGTTTGTCACCAAGGACGATTTATGAATGGGTCAAAGATTATGAAAAAGATATAGCGAAAAATCAAAGCACGTGGTGGTTAATATTCGAAATAGTTTGGCGTGATTATTTCACATTCAAATTGATGCGTTTTCAGAATGCTGTATATCAAACCGAAGGTTATACGGACAAAGAATACACTTTTACTAATAATCACGATCTATTTCGTCGTTGGTGCGATGGACAGACAGGCATACCATTCATTGATGCCCATATGCGACAACTGAATCAAACGGGGTTTATGAGTAATCGCGGCAGAGTTAATTGTGCAAGTTTCTTAGTACATGACTATTTGATCGATTGGACATGGGGTGCAGCCTATTTTGAATCAAAATTAATTGATTATGACGTCGGATCTAATTGGATGAATTGGCATACGCAGACCTATCAAATTTGGTATACAAATCCTGTCAATCAAGCGCATAAGTACAAGGCCCAAGAATTCATACGGAAATGGGTTCCTGAGTTGCGCAGCCTTAATGATATAAATATTCTTATACCGTGGGAATCAAATTTAGAAAATTACCCGGCGCCACATGAATTATTTAAAAAATGGAACCGGGCCATCAATAAAATTAAAAAGGATGCTGATGAAACAAATTAGTAATTTAAATTATTTTTAATTCTGATAATTTCAGAGTTACGCGATACGCGTAAATTGCCAAAAAATATTTATAAACGATTACACGAAGTACACAAGCTGTTCAAGTGCTCTAGTTTGAACGCTTAGGTCGTAATCAAATTTAAAGAACAAACCCAATCAGCCAATACAATATTATAAAAACAATTACCGCTCCTACACAGCCGCATCGACCTTTAGTAATCTTTTTAGTGCCCCAACCTGCTAGTAAAGCTTTTAATATATTTTTCACGTCGAATAAGATTGTCTTATAAATTATATATTAAGATGACCGATAGAGATTAAATATTCGTTTTCTGAATATTTATTAGACCGCTATCTTGGCGGCTTTTTCCATACGATTCCAATTCCGATGTTTTGCAATGGCGTTTATAAAATCTTTGGCAGTTCCATCTATGAGAATTGCGTCATCTTCGCGCACAGCATCGACTTCGATCTTATCTATTAATTGCGAACCTTCACCCATGGCTGCAATTGCCTTGCAATGTTTGTATGCTTCGCGCACAAATTTTGTGAACTTCGCATGTTCCATTAATGCTTCAATCGAATTTTGACCACCTGGAATAAGTACTGCGTCAAACAAAACGCTTTCCGTCGTAGCAATATTAGCATCAACCGGATGTTCCATGTCTTCATCGCATATAATCGTCCCTCCGTGGGGCGCGACTATTTTGACAATCGCGTTTTCTTTTTCCAATGCTTTTTTCATCTTCTTAAAGTCGGACATGTTAAATCCATCTGATGCTAGACAAGCTATTTGTCTGGTGGCAATACTATCAAATACTGTATTGGATTGACTCAAAGCACTAGATGATTCTAAATAATTTTTCTTTTTCGGTGGCTGGTTTTTAGAAGGCTTTGTGTCGGCTCCAATGGCTTGGTTGATTGGTTTTTCGATCTTAGATGGGATATCCAATCCGAGGTTTTCCGAAACACGCTTGGCTAATCCCTTATCGATCTGCGATATTAACCATAGCATTCGTTCGACAATTGATTGTTCTTTGCATTTACCGAGTTCGAAAGAGTATGCGCTGATCACGTGTTCTTTTTCCCATTCCGATAAGCTTCGATAAAATAAGGCTGGCTGAGAAAAGTGATCATTAAAACTGTCACTTCTCGCCCTGATCTTTTTCGCATCAATTTTTTCCTGATATGAAGTAAACGCACCATCATCAACAGAAGTCATGTGGGGGCAACCTCCGCCTAAAGTATTTGGAAAATATGCAGTACGCCCCTTAGGTATTTCCATCTGCATGTGACCATCACGCTGATTATTGTGAACGTCCGTCACCGGTTTATTAATCGGGATTAAATGAAAATTGTGACTGCCTAATCGTGAAAGCTGCGTATCACGATAAGAAAATAAACGACCTTGAAGTAATGGGTCATTGGTAAAATCTATTCCTGGGACAATATTTCCAGGTAGGAAAGCCACTTGCTCAGTTTCCGCAAAAAAGTTTTCTGGATTTCTATTCAACACCATTTTACCAATGATCTTGACTGGAACCATTTCTTCAGGAATCAATTTGGTCGGATCAAGTAAGTCAAAGTCAAATTTGTGCTCATCTTTTTCGGGAATAATTTGCATGCCGAGTTCCCATTCTGGAAATTGACCTGAATCTATGGCCTCCCACAAATCTCGTCTATGAAAGTCGCAATCCGCTCCACTGATTTTTACAGCTTCGTCCCATGTGACAGAGTGAACGCCCAATGTTGGTTTCCAATGAAATTTAACGAAATGTGCTTTTCCTTTTTCATTGATCAGTCTAAAAGTATGTATGCCGAAACCTTCCATCATGCGTAAACTTCTGGGTATACCGCGATCACTCATCACCCATATATGATTGTGAAGGGTCTCTGTAGTCAAGGAAACAAAATCATAAAAAGTATCGTGAGCAGAAGCGGCTTGAGGTATTTCATTATTTGGTTCTGGCTTGACAGAATGTATCAAGTCAGGAAACTTCATCGCATCTTGAATGAAAAATACTGGCATATTATTTCCCACCAAATCCCACGTTCCTTCTTCTGTATAAAACTTTACTGCAAATCCTCGCACGTCTCGAGCTAAATCTGTCGAACCTTTCGATCCGGCAACAGTAGAAAACCTGACGAAAACAGGTGTCTTTCTTGAAGTATCGTTAAAAATTCCGGCTTTGGAATATTTACCCATTGACTCGTAAAGTTCGAAATAACCGTGTGCCGCACTTCCACGCGCATGCACAATTCTTTCAGGAATACGTTCGTGATCAAAGTTGTGAATCTTTTCACGCAGTAAAAAGTCTTCCAGTAAAGTAGCACCTCTTGGCCCCGCTTTCAAAGAATTATTAGTGTCATTTACTTTTAGACCCTGTCGTGTTGTCAACGGTTGACCTGCGCCATCTTTGTGTGAAGTTTCCAATTGATCTACTTTCTGATTTTCCTTTGACTTTTTCGACTTCTTGCTCATTTTACGATTATTAGTGGTTAATAATCGTAATTTACAAAAACAAGCGCAACACAAATAATACTTTGTCAAATATTCAGAGCTATATCCGAACTATTTATATCCCAAAAAATTCAATTAAGATTGTTTACATCACATCAATATCCGCAAACGTAGTAGGCACAATCACTTCAACGCTTCCATCTTCAAGCTTAGTCCACGTGAATGGCTCACTATCAATTTCGATTTCGTTTATTTCGAAAGGTATATCAATCAGTTGTAGCGTGTAGCTATTATATTCCGGAGTAAATTGACCGTTAATATTTTGCAATATTTTGAGTGACTGATCATTCCCCTTCACGTTAAATGTTTTCTTATTAAAATATCCGCGTGTGTAATCATATCCTTCTCCTCGATCCTCGAACAACTGGCTTTTTGTTTGCTCATGCGCATAATAAACTTTTATGCGTAGAGAATCCACTTTTTTCTCACCGACGTAATTCATTTCAGGATATAACGGTATCGCGGCACCTGCTCTCACAAATACGGGAATTGTAGTCATACCAACTTCAACGTATATTTCTTGATTTCCTTCGTGTAATTCATTAGTCCAGAAATTGTACCATTGACCTTTTGGAAGATAAACATGTCTACCAAAGTGCATGTCCATGATCGGACAAACTAATAAATGATCGCCATGTAAAAATTCATCTTCCCGATAATACGTTTCTTCATCGGCTAAATCGTAAAATGATATGGGCCTCAATATCGGTCGACCTTTTGTTGCGTATTGGTGAAATGTCGAATATAAATAGGGGAGAAGCGTATATCTTATTTTGATAAACTTACGCACGATATCGAGTGCTTCTTTACCAAATGACCACGGTTCTTGATTACCATGATCTCCCGAGCTATGCGTACGCATGAACGGATGAAATGTCGCCATCTGTACCCAACGGACATATAATTGTGGTGATGGATGATCGATAAATCCACCGATATCGGATCCACAAAATGAAATACCTGAAATACATAATCGGAGACATTGGACATTTGCGATGCGTAGATGCTCCCAAGTCGCTATGTTGTCACCGGTCCAGACACTTGAATATCGCTGGATGCCCGCATAGGCCGAACGGGTAATAATAAATGGCCGTCTCGGATATGCATGTTTTTTTACGCCTTCATAAGTCGCGCGAGTCATTTGCATGCCATATATATTATGCGCTTTGCGATGACTGCATCGATGACCATCATAATTATGTCGTACGTCAGGCGGAAAGGTCTTACTGTCGACTTCAAATATTGCTGGCTCATTCATATCATTCCATACACCATGAACGCCTACATCAGCAATTAATTCTTTAAATAAATCAGCCCACCATTCACGTACTTCAGGATCGGTAAAGTCAGGAAAATAACATTCCCCGGGCCAAACTTTTCCCTTCATATATGGTCCATCTGCACGCTTGCAAAAATAATCTTTCTCGAATGCTTGCTGGAATACTTCGTAGTCCGGATCGACTTTAATTCCCGGATCAATTATGACGACCGTTTTAAATCCTTGCTCCTCCAAATCACTCACCATTTTTTTAGGATTTGGAAATTTCTCATTGTCCCAAGTGAAACAACGAAAGCCATCCATATAATCGATGTCTAAATAAATAGCATCACATGGGATATCGAGGTCACGTAATTTAGTGCAGATTTCTCGGACGTTACTTTCCGGATAGTAACTCCATTTACACTGATGATATCCTAACGCCCATAGCGGCGGCATCTCGGCCTTTCCTGTCAGACGGGTGAAGCGCTCGCTAATTTTTAGCATGTCAGACCCGACGATAAAATAATAGTTCATCTCACCACCTTGCG
>ENA-ORXU01002666-ORXU01002666.1-marine-metagenome-genome-assembly--contig:-NODE-2666-length-11868-cov-4.143584_pt1 | contig 11868 bp, 8 predicted proteins | sample MGYA00237869_ERZ511484 | MGnify/ENA metagenome assembly ERZ511484 | reverse complement strand
CTCGCAGCGACTGTGCGCATGGACTGCCCTTCCAAATCGATCGACAGGCCACCGGTTGCTGATAGCATCCGTGCGTCGGCCTTGAACCAGCGCGGTTCACAGCTGCGTGGCAACCATCTGTTCGAAACCACGATATCAGCGCGCTCGCACGCGGCAGCCAAGGCCCGCTCTGCAACGATATCGCGGCTCCGGCTCATCAAGATATGCCAGTCGCGCCCTCCCCGTTCCAATGTGATGGCGCAAAAGTCGCGGCTGCACTCGGCGCCGGGCCATTCCGCAATTGGCATGGGTTCGCCTTCGACGCCTGCCAACTCCAGCAAATTGTCCCGCGTGAAAGAGCTTCGGGTGTCGCGGAGCACAAGCAGGCGATCATCCTCTCCCGTGATACCAACATGCCGCCCATCGCCGGAAATCAGCACATCGGGAATTGGGGTCGCCAGCAACAGAAGAGTCGCGGCTGCGGCAGGCACAAATCCGAATAGCCGCGCATTGCCTTTCCAAAGCGCCAACCACAGCCCGCCGGCAGTGAACAGCAAGACAGTTGGCAGCGTCATTTGCGGTATCAGTTTCACAGCTCCGGGCTGCGATGCTGTGAAATGTGCGATGCCGATTAGCAGATCGAGTGACTGACCTGCGAGCCACCAGAACGGGGCTCCGGCCCCGATTGTGTCAAACAGCAGTGCAACTGCGATCAATGGCATGGAGATAAATGTCACCAAGGGGATCGCGATCACATTGGCCAACGCACCATAAACGCCAGCCCTGTGGAAGTGGAACATAACGATTGGCATCAGCGCGATTTCGATGACGAAGCCTGTGATGAGCAGCATGACCGTGCGCCGCCCAAGGCGCGAGAACCAGCTTTCCTCTCGTGGGGCCAGAAAGCGCTTCACGGGCTCCGAGTTGTGGAGGGCTATAATAGCGATCACCGCGCTGAAGCTCATCTGAAAGCTCGGTCCGACAAGGCTTTCTGGCCATGCCAGCAATACGGCAGCAGCAGCCACTGCGACCATGCGAAGAGACAAAGGCTCTCGCCCGAGCGCAAGGGCGATGAGCACCAGCAATGCGGCGATGCAACTGCGCACCGTGGGCACTTCTGCTCCGGTCAGTAATGTGTATCCAATGCCCGCAAGCGCGCCCACACCCGCCGCCATGACCGGCAAACGCACCCGCAATGTCAGCCAGGGCCACAGAGCGAGCAGCTTTATCGCGAACAAATAGGCCGCCCCGATCACCGCCGTCACATGCAAACCACTTATCGACAGCAAGTGCGTGAGGCCGGAGTCGCGCATCGCATCTTCGTCGGCTTCGGAAATTCCACCGCGATCCCCGCTGGCAAAAGCGGCAGCGATACTGCCTGCCGAACCATCTAGCTCACCGCGCACATGGCCTGACAAACGGCGTTGTATGCTCGCGATCAGGGCCTGATTGGGCGGCGCAGGCTCCAGCACCTCAATGTCGCCTTGCAAACTGCCTGTCGCTGCAAGTCCGTCAAACCAAGCCCGCCGCGCAAAGTTATATCCTCCCGGCAGCATGGGCGCGGCAGGCGGCATCAGCCGCGCTTGTGCGCGCACCACGGAGCCCTCGGCCATGGCAGCCGTTGCCTTGTCCAAAGGGACGTTGACGCGAATACGCACGGGTTCGCCATCTTCCGGACTGCGGATGGCCAGCACAAGACGAACGCGGTCCAGCGCTGGTTGCTCTATCCGCTGGAGGACCCGGCCATCGATGACAGTTGATGTTGGCCTCTCAAAGGCCTCTGCGCCCACCATGGCTGACCGCGCCCAGATCAATCCCGTGCCGAATGCAAACAGTACGCCCACGGCCACAAGTGCCGTCACAAGATGTGTGCGATCCGCTCGGCCCTTCCATTTCGCGAGAGCCGCCAAGGCCAGCAAAGGCCCCAAAGCCAAGCAGGCCACCCATCCCGCCGCCGTCGGCAGGACAAACCAGGCGCCCATGCCGCTAGCCAGCGCGACTGTCATCCATGGCCCGCGATCGAAGCCAGCCTTGCTTAGAAAAGTGTCGGCAATCTCCGCCAAGCTGGACAAAGAGGCACGCTTTCGCCAATGCGTGCGCTGCAACGCAACATCATGCTCATCCTCCCCCAGCGGGACCAGTGGCGGCTGCTGCGTTGCCATAACAGTTACAGGACAGGAAACAGCAGCTTATGGCAAGTTCGGATGGCAATGGAGGCAACGCGCCGCGTCCAGTGGTGACCCGGTTTGCCCCAAGTCCAACGGGTTTCCTGCACATTGGTAACGCTCGGACCGGCCTGTTTAGCTGGCTGTATGCGCGCCACTTCGGCGGCAAGGCTTTGCTGCGGATCGAAGATACAGACAAGAAGCGCTCTACTCAGGAAGCAATTGATGTCATTCTTGATGGGCTGGATTGGCTTGGTCTCGATTTCGATGGCGAAACTGTTTTTCAGAGCGCGCAAGCGGGGCGCCATGCTGAAGTAGCGCAGAAGCTGCTTGATGCGGGCAAAGCTTACAAATGTTTTGCCACGCCAGAAGAATTGACCGAAATGCGGGAAGCCCAGCGCGCGGCAAAGCAGCCCATGCGGTACGATGGCCGTTGGCGCGATCGCGATCCATCAGAGGCGTCGGAGGGCGCGCCTTACACCATTCGCATCAAAACACCTGAAGGCGGCGAAACTGTCATCCAGGATGCGGTTCAGGGCCGCGTGAAAGTTGATAACCGCGAGCTTGACGATTTCATTCTGCTGCGCGCCGATGGCAGCCCGACCTACATGCTGGCCGTTGTGGTCGATGACATGGATATGGGCTGTACGCATATTATCCGCGGGGATGATCACCTCAACAACGCCTTCCGACAGATCCAAGTGATCGACGCCATGCAAGGCGTGGAGGATGGATGGGAACGCCCGACCTACGCGCATGTCCCTCTGATCCACGGCAATGACGGGGCTAAGCTTTCCAAACGGCACGGCGCGCTTGGCGTGCGTGACTACCGCGAAATGGGCATCCTCCCAGAAACGCTGTTCAACTATCTGCTGCGCCTTGGCTGGGGTCATGGCGATCAGGAAGAGTTCAGCGCGGAAGAAGCGATTGCGCTGTTCGATATTGATGCGGTCGGCAAAGGCCCAAGCCGGTTTGACATGAAGAAATTGCTCAACATGAATGGCAATTACATTCGCGCGGCTGACGATACCCGTTTGGCAGGTCTTGTGGCCGAGCGTATCGGCCCGCAGGCTGACGCCGGCTTGCTGACCGACGCAATGCCAGTGCTGAAAATGCGCGCCAAAGACCTGATTGAGCTGTCAGACGGTGCCGCATTCCTGTTCAAACAGCGACCACTGGAAATCGACGAAAAGGCCGCTGGCCTGCTGAATGATGAGGCACGTGCACGTCTTTCAGCCATTTCACAGCGCTTGAGGGCGGAAACGGACTGGACAATTGAGGCTTTGGAGGCCAATCTGAAGGCATATGCGGAAGAGCTGGAGCTTGGGCTTGGCAAACTTGCGCAGCCGCTTCGTGCGGCACTTACAGGGCAAACAACCTCGCCTGGAATTTTCGACGTACTTGTCCTCCTCGGCAAGGAGGAAAGTCTCGCGCGGATCGACGCGCAGGCGGCGGCCTGAACGGCTGTTATTAGAAACTGGATTTGAAGGAGAACCCCATTGGCGGACAAGCAAGCAGAACTGACAGTCGGCGGCGAAAACCATAGTTTCCCGACACTGGAAGGCAGCTGCGGGCCGGATGTCATCGATATTCGCAAGCTCTACGGCAATACCGGTAAATTCACTTTCGATCCGGGTTACAAGTCCACCGCGAGTTGTGAGAGCGCACTTACCTTCATCGACGGTCAAGAAGGCGTTCTGCTTCATCGTGGTTATCCGATTGGCCAGCTGGCAGAACAATCCAGCTTTATGGAAGTCAGCTATTTGATGCTGAATGGTGAGCTGCCCAACCAGGCCGAGCTCGATGATTTCACGCACACCATCACCTATCACACCATGCTGCATGACCAGATGCGCCAGTTCTATCAGGGTTTCCGCCGTGATGCGCACCCGATGGCCATCATGTGCGGCGTGGTCGGCGCGCTCTCGGCATTTTACCACGACAGCACCGATATTTCAGACCCGGAACACCGCACGATCAGCTCGCACCGCCTCATCGCAAAAATGCCGACGATTGCTGCAAACGCTTACAAATATTCTGTCGGACAGCCGATGATGCAGCCGCTTAACTCGCTGAGTTATACGGGCAATTTCCTCCGCATGACCTTCGGTGTCCCTGCAGAGGAATATGAAGTGGTTCCTGAAGTTGAACGCGCGATGGATCGGATTTTCATCCTCCATGCCGATCACGAACAAAACGCCTCGACGTCGACTGTGCGCCTCGCCGGTTCTTCGGGAGCAAACCCGTTTGCCTGTATTTCAGCTGGCATCGCCTGCCTTTGGGGGCCAGCGCATGGCGGCGCGAATGAAGCGGCGCTCAACATGCTGCGCGAAATTGGCACACCCGATCGCATTCCGCATTATATTGAGCGCGCCAAGGACAAGAACGATCCGTTCCGTCTGATGGGCTTCGGTCACCGCGTGTATAAAAACTACGATCCGCGCGCGACCGTGATGCAAAAGACGGTGCGCGAAGTGTTCGACGCATTGCAAGTCAAGGACCCGGTTTTCGAAACCGCGCTTGCTCTGGAAGAAATCGCTCTGAACGATCCCTATTTCCAGGAGAAGAAGCTGTTCCCGAATGTCGATTTCTATTCGGGTATCATCTTGTCAGCCATCGGTTTCCCGACGACCATGTTCACCGCACTGTTCGCTCTGGCCCGCACGGTGGGCTGGGTTGCGCAGTGGAACGAGATGATTTCGGACCCAGCACAGGTCATTGGCCGTCCGCGTCAACTGTATACTGGTCCAACACAGCGCGATTATGTGCCTGTTGGCGAGCGCTAAGTGCAGTTTCCCGAGGCCTAGGCCTCGGGATCTGCCGGGAGTTCAAGTGTGAAGCGGGCGCCCTGCCCCTTCGCGCTTTCTACTGTCAGGCTGCCGTCCATGGCTTCTGCCAAGCGTCGGGAAATATAAAGACCAAGGCCTGATCCGCCATCGCCGCTGCGACCAAGGCGTTCAAACTTGGCGAAGACTTTCGCCTGATCTTCTTCGGCAAGACCTTCGCCCTGATCGGCAACAATCACACGCGCGCGTCCGTCAACTTCCTCAACGCGAATCCAGACTTCACCGCCTTCGGGTGAATAGCGGATCGCGTTGCCGACAAGATTAAGTAGCACCTGCAAAGTGCGGCGAAACTCGCCAATGGCAGGCACGCTTTCACCATTCTTTGGCGCATCAAGAACGATCCCGCTATCCTTTGCGCGAACTCCCAAGATACCGGCAGCACGGCGAGCGACATCGGCCAGATCGATATTGTCCGGCGCAGGAGAGAAATCTTCATCCTCCACCATTTCCAAAGTGGTCAGATCATCAATCAGGCCGAGCAAATGCTCTCCTGCTGAAGCGATATCGGCGGCATAATCGCTATACTCGTCAGCCAGTGGACCAGCGAGCTGAGTGCGAATGGTTTCGGCATTGGCGATAATGCGGCTGACGGGCTGGCGCAGGACCGGCGCAATGTCGCGTCCAATGCCAGCTGACCGGTCTGGCTTGCGCGATAGGGCCGGCTTGGACTCGCGCAACGGCTTGTCTGGCACAAGGTATAACTCAAACCCATCGCTGCCGGGCTCTTCACGGCCAAGCGGAACGAGCTGGACAGCCCATTCGCGAAGCGATTCCGGTACAGTGACCTGTACCCCATCAAGGAGCCGCCAATGCAAGGGCTGGTGATGATTATCACCAACCGGGACCGCAAAGTCTGTCCATGGCCGGCCAACACCTTCCATCATAAGATCACCCAATGCATCGAGATCGCGTGCAGTCCAATCGACCGCCAACAAATCCTGATCGGGGCCCAGACGGGCAGTCAGGCCAGACAAGTGCCTGACAAGGGCCAAGCGCTGCTGGCCTTCTTCGCTTGCAATAGTCGGCGCAATGTCTTCGGCCGTCCACGTGCTGATGTTGATAATTGTGCCGGATTTGCCAGGGATCACCTCTGCCCAGGCCGAAATCTGCTCAACCGAATCTTGCGCCCGGATCGCACGGGAGATGCGCTTGCCGCGCTCTCTGGCTTTCCGCACAAGCTCCAACAGGGCTGGCGTGACAATTGGCCCGGGCAATTCACCCCCTGCGCGCAAATGGAAGCTGGCAAGCGGTTCTTCTGCTTCAATCAAGCGATCTTCGCCGTCGGTGCGCGCTCTTGCAGTCAAGATGTTTGCAGATGCCATCGTCTCAGTGCGTCTGCCCTGATTGTGCGCCCGCCAGCATGGCAGATGCTTGCTCTTTCGTCAGGGCGTCAAAACCTTCAGGCAGATTGATTTCAGGATGCAGGAACAGGAATTGTTCTTCTACCTCGGAATTCTTCATGCCTGCCGTCAGCAAGCTCAACGCCAGGCGTGCGCATTGCTTCTCACCTAAAGACAGGATCACTGCGCCGCGTGATTGGCCTGACGCCATCGCAAGGGCGCTTGCAAAGATTCCCACTCCGGAATGATCTACATCAATTGCGCGTGTCGCATCGTGCTGCATCGCATTGATCAACCATGCAATCTGTTGCTCGCGCCGTGCAGACGGATTGTATTCCTCGCGCAGACGAGCCTCTACGTTCTCAAGCCCTTCCGCATGTTCCTCTGCCAGTTGGATTCGCAGCACTGAAAGGGCGAGATCGAACAGCCTTTGCGGCAATTCGGAAAGAGGCAAACTCATACGCCGCTGCTGCTGAAAGAAACGCGCTTGCGATGCCAAGGTGCGCATCGCGCTAGCCGCAATGTCCGCGTCCGAAGATGCCGCAAGCTCTTGCAGCAAAGGCGAAAGAACAGGATCGACACCACTGCGCTGGCTAAGCCGTTCAGCAATCTGCGCCTCGATGGTCAGCGTGTGCGCGTGCGCCAGAAAGCTTGCATCACCAAGCAGAGACGCAGCAAGATCGTTGGCATGCGCTTCTACAAACGCAGGTTTCATGGGGCTTTCTATCTCTTCGGCAACTGCGAACAGCAACTGCCGCGCGATATCCGTGACCATGCCGCGCACACGCGCAATGGTTTGATCACTGAACAGGGTTTGATCGTCATTGACCAACAAATGGTGCAAGACTGGCCCCGTGGTGGCAACCACAGCGTCGCCATGCGCTAGTTCTGCGCGCAACACGTCTTCTATTGTTTCCGCCGAAGGGCTGGCTTGACCATGATCGCTCATGCGTGCGGGATACCCTGTTACCGTTAATTCCGCGTTAGCTGCTGTCTTTCGCATCGGGGGCAAGTTTTGCTGCCAGCATTGTCGCTGCAACCAGCATGATCGCGATTTCTGGTGTCGCAATCGCCGTCAACACTGCGATACCTGCCGCAACAAGACCTCTGTCGCGCAAAGGTTCAAGCACACTGCGAACATCTCTACGGTCCAGTAGCAGCATCGCCGCGACAAGCACGAATGGCGGAAACGCTGCGCGATACCAAAGCCCGTCAATGGCCAGCACAGCGATAATCAGCAATGTGACGTCAATGGCACGACGCAGCCATGGCAAGCGCTTGATCTTGCCAAACGGCGCGATTGCCAAACGCGAGAGAGCAAGAAAGCCCTCCAGCACCGAAGCCGAAAGCGCCGCCAGCGCGAAAGCGGCAATAGGGTTATCGTAAATCGCTGCTGTTATCGATCCACCAAGCAGCAAAGCTGTTAGGCACAACAAGGCTGGCCGCGACCATGCGCGCTCCATCAGCCAAGACCCTGCACGGCCCATAGTTTGGCGTGCAATCCAGCGTGAGGAAGCCCCGGCTGGCGAGGCGCCAAGCTGATCTCTCAGCCAGTCCTTCTCCCGCGACCGCGCTGTCTCCTCACTGCCGACAACCATCCAGCGCCCATCATCGAGCAGCGTATCAGCAAGGCGCGCTTCGGGAAGGCGATGCTGCAAGGCAATACGCAGCAATGCAGCATGCGGAGCGGCGTCCGCCGGCAAGCCTCCAAGCCCTTCCAGCAAGCTGCCCGGCAAGGTCATCGCCCCGCCCCATGCACGGTCCAGATCAATCCGTTCCAAGCTTGCCGCAGCACCTGGGCCGGCAGATACGACGAGCAATCGGTCGCCTTCTGCTCGCAGCAATTCAAGAGCCTGCCGCGCTTCTGGCAGCAGGCCGGGTTGCATCACCAGCAGGCTGTCATCATTGCCAATGGCACCAGACAAGGCGTGTGTATTGGATATGGTTTGATAACGCATTCCGGCCGTTTCAGCGGTATGACGCAAAGCAATTGCGTCCTCTGATGCGCCGCCGCCATGGGCAATAACCATCGTGCAGCCGCATTCGCGCGCGAACAGCAATTGCCGCTGCGCGATGGACTTGCCAGCAACGGTGGGCTGTGCGCCCTCCCCCGGTTGCGGCAGGCTGATTAATGCGGCCCGCAAGTGATGATGGCTCCTGACAGAATGATCGTGCGGCTCAAACTAGTGACCGCGCGCCTTGCTGCCAAGCGGTGTAATTACACCTCTGCGGAGAACCCGCCTGCAAATGCGCCGAGTTTGCGCAGGACTACCGGATCACCCGGTGCGCCGTCCAACGCTTCTTCTGCCAAGGCAACGAGCTCGCCCGAGTGGAAGCTGGCTGCAAGCCCCCGCAGGCGCTCAGCTGCCATAATCCAATTCGCATCGCAGCGGGACCGTTTGAGCAAATCGACTTGAATGGCGAGGCTCTCAACGAAACATTCACGCAGTTCCGCAAACAGTGCAGGATCATCTCCTGCCGCTGCGGTTAGTGTCAGTTCAAAGTCACCATGTGCGTATGCCATCCGCTGTCCATGCGCGCGAACGGGTTAAGACGGGGTTTCAAGCCTTCAATCTTGTGCTAAATGTCCCGGAATGACACGCCGACGCAGCCTCCTGCCCTCTGATGAGAGCAATTCAGCGGACATCGAACCGACCTTTGGCCGGAATGATGACGATAACTCGCTGGAACTGACAAACGAGGAGCGTATTTACGACGAGCCAGTCGAGTTTGAAACCGAATGGGAAGAAGAAGACGCACCTTCTCGCCCGCGCGGTGTGTGGGTTGTTCCAACCTTGGCCGCTCTTGCTATGCTTGGTTGGACAGGCTTTTTCGGATGGGTTCACTATCAAGATATGCTTGCTGGCGCTGCGGCAGAGCGATGGCTGCAATGGATATCGTCTTGGTCCATGCCGGTCCTGCTTGTCATCGGCATTTGGTTGCTGGCGATGCGAAACAGCCGCCGGGAAGCCAATCGCTTTACCGACGCGGCGCGCGCATTGGCGCATGAATCCACACGGCTTGAAACCCGCCTCAGCGTAGTAAATCGCGAATTGAGCCTAGCTCGCGACTTTATCGCGTCACAATCACGCGATCTTGAATCGCTTGGCCGCGTGGCGACAGAACGTCTCTCAACGAATGCAGACCGGTTGCAGGAACTGATCCACAGCAACGGCGCGCAGGTCGAAACCCTCGGCTCGGTCAGCGAAAACGCCTTGGCCAATATGGAAAGCCTGCGCGATCAATTGCCCGTCCTTTCCAACGCTGCGCGGGATATGAGCAACCAGATTGGAAACGCGGGAAATATCGCCAACGGCCAGATAGAAGCACTTGTGACTGGCTTTGACCGGCTCAACCAATTTGGCGAGGCTGGCGAGAAGCATGTCGAGTTAATCAGCGAAAAGGTCACAGCAACGCTTGATGCCTTTGATATGCAAATCGCTGCACTTGGAGAAGTGACACAGGCCCGCTTTGGCAAACTGCGCGATGTCAGCGAAGCTTTCCGCACAGACATTGTCGAGTCTGAAAATGCAGCTTTTGCTTCCATTCAGACCCGTGCGGACGAAATGGCGACCATGCTTGCTGCCCGGCAGACAGAGCAACGCGAGGCAGAAGACGCAGCCCTTGCCGCGATGCGCAATCAGATCGCAACTCTAACGGGTGAAGGCGAACGCCTGCTTGGCACGCTTGGCGAAGGGCGAGACCAGGCGGTCTCTGTATGGACAGAGGCAGTCGATGCTCTGGAAGCGCGGATGGCACAGGCTATTGCGCAGGTCGCGCAAACGGATGAGCAGGCAATGGAAAGCGCTCGCCGCCGGCTTGCCACGCTTTCAGAGGAAGCAGGTCAGGTCGATACGCAAATATCCAGCAGCCTTGCCAGCTTTGATACCGAAGTGCAGGGCCGTCGCGAAGCTGCCACGCAGCGCCAAACAGAGGATTTTGGCGAACTGGAGACGCGGCTTGCTGCGTTTGATACGCAAATGGCAACGCGGCAGGAGGAATACGCCGCCCTCATCGAATCGCTGTCTGAGCGCACCGAGGCACTCGCGGTTCGGATGAGTGCGATTGATGCCGATGTTGAGAAGCTCATGCAAACCGGCGCCGATAGCAGCGACATACTTGGCGCAGCGGCAGAGGAATTTGCAGAACGCCTCACGCAGAGTCGCACTGTTCTGGACGAGAACACTGAGCACATCGCACGCCTGACCGATGATGGTGTTCGCCTGCTCGAAATCATCCGGTCCAGCGCTGATCATTCACAAGGCGCCTTGGCAGAAGCCGTTGGTGAGGCCGAGACACGGTTGACAACCTTCGCAAACGAAGTGAGCCGCCTGCACGATCTGGTCGCCGAAGCAGAAACACGCAGCGAAGCCCTCGCTGCCCATGTCGGCTCCGCTCGGGCCAGCGGTGCTTCAACTTTGGAAGATATGCACGCGCTTGAAACCCATATCGGCGTCGTCACCGCCGAAAGCGAAAAGCTGGCTGGTCAAACCGCGAATGAGCTACGCGAAGCGATCGACTTGCTGGCGGGTTCGTCAACCCGGGCGATCGACGGGCTACGCGAAAACCACCGTGAAGTTGTTGAGGAAATTGCCGGCCGCATCGCCGAGGACAGCCGGGTGCGCGTGGCCGAAGCTATCCGGGAGAATACCGCCGCCACTATTGATGATCTGGAAGAGGCTGTTGCACAGGCAGCGGCGCGCGGACGCGACACCACTGCAGTTCTCCGTGATCAACTGGCCTTGGTGAATGAGCTGACCGGCAATCTGGAGCAGCGTATTGCCACCGCACGAGATCGCGCTGAGGAGAAGGTTGATTCAGATTTTTCCCGCCGAATTGCTCTGATCACGGAAGGCCTGAACTCCTCCGCTATCGATATTTCCAAGGCGTTCGATACTGAAGTTTCCGACACGCAATGGGCAAGCTATTTGCGCGGCGATCGGGGCATATTCACCCGCAGGGCTGTACGCTTGCTGGATAGACAGGATGCCCACGGCGTAGCCGAAGTGTATGACGAAGACAGCGAATTCAGGGAAACGGTCAATCGTTTCATCCATGATTTCGAAGCTATGCTGCGTGAAGTTCTTTCCACCCGCGATGGGAATGCGCTGGCTGTAACATTGCTGTCCAGTGACACAGGCAAACTCTATGTAGCGCTCGCTCAGGCCATCGATCGGCTTCGCAACTAGCTCACCCCGGCAAGCGTTGCTCAAACTTCGGTAGAGTCATATCCCTGCCCGTATTCGGGCGGCGTGCCGAAGATGTTGATGTCATCAACCGTGATCCAGCCCTGAAAATAATTGGCGATATACAGCGCACACAGAACAGCGGCCAAGATGGTTGCACGCATCGCCACTTTACCTGCACGGAAATCGACCGGCGCACTGTCAGCTTGTCCAGGCACTTTCCGCACCCCGGCTTCATCAGCTGTCCGCACACCAAATGGCAGCAGCAGAAATGCACTCATCACCCAAAACAGGGCGTAAATTGCGATAATTGACGTCAGCTTCACGAAACTTACCTGTTGTTACACACCCA
>ENA-ORXU01002665-ORXU01002665.1-marine-metagenome-genome-assembly--contig:-NODE-2665-length-11871-cov-3.073258_pt1 | contig 11871 bp, 10 predicted proteins | sample MGYA00237869_ERZ511484 | MGnify/ENA metagenome assembly ERZ511484 | reverse complement strand
CGGTAGTATTTGCTCCTTTTTCTTTCACTTCTTCAGCTTCGATATCTTTCCCTTTCAAATACTCAGGCAATTGCATTCCGGCCATGTTGAACATTTCCTGTAAAGGCGGGACGGATTTATACATTCCCGAAATAAAATTGGCCGTGGAATTTTTTCCGTCTTCAGTTTTTGCACCGGAATCCCAGACGGTGACCTTATCGATCTTGATATTTTTAATGGCCTCGGCCTGCGTCTTCACCAATTCAGGAAGTTTATCGGCGATCAACAAAAGTACTGCGTCTTTGGGGTCATTACCAGCGGCCTTTACGATTTCATCAAGACCTTGGGCCTGTTTGGTCAATATTTCGAAGAGTCCCTTCGCTTCGGCCTGTGCCTTAAAAAGAATCGCGTCGGCTTCACCTTTCGCCCGGCGACGGATTCTTTCCGCTTCTGCCTCAGCATCGATTTCGACTTTTCTTTTATCGATCTCGGCGGGTACGACGATATCCGCGACCTGAGAACTACGTTCTCGTTCGGCCCTGGCGATTTCCGCATCCTTCTCGGCGGCATACGATTCTTCCAGCGCTTTCGCAGATTGTACTTTTTCAGCGGCTATTGCAGTACGCTCGGCCTCCGCTTCTCTTTGACGGCGAAGCGAGTCTGAATTGGCTACATTGATTTTTGCGATATTTTCCCCTTCAACAGCCTGGGCGTTTGCAGCCGCTACTTGGGTACGTTCATCTTGTACAGCGTTGGCCTCTCCAATAGAACCATCTCTATTCTTCTCGGCAACGGACTTTCGGGCGGCATTTATAGCATGTGCCGCTGCTTCTTTACCAAGGGCCTCAATGTACCCGGACTCATCTACAATATCCGTAATGTTTACATTAATCAGCTTCAGACCGACTTTCTTGAGTTCCGATTCTACACTTTGTGAAATGTTCGTAAGGAACTTATCTCGATCAGAATTGATTTCCTCAATATCCATAGAGGCTACGACCAAACGTAATTGTCCGAATATAATCTCCTTTGCAAGCTCTTGTACCTCGGGCATTCCTAAACCGAGTAACCTTTCGGCCGCATTTTGCATAACCCCTGGTTCAGTAGAAATACCGATTGTAAATCGCGATGGCACGTTTACCCGAATGTTCTGTCTACTTAATGCATTGGCCAAATCAACCTCGATGGAAATCGGGGTCAGGTCCAAAAATTCATAATCTTGAATTACCGGCCAAATAAAGGCCGCACCCCCGTGGATACATTTTGCGGAACTCCCCGCCCCTACCTTTCCATAGACGACAAGTATTCTATCGGAAGGACATCTTTTGTACCTGCGAATAAACGAGATGATAATGATAAAAAAGAACAGTATCGCAAAGCCGATAGCTAGTAATGGGGCACTTCCGCCAAGTTGTAGTGGTATTTGTAACATTTGGTTATGTGTTTAAAAGTTCAACAATCAATATTCCGTTTGCGGTCACTTCTTTTACGATGACCACATTGCCCTGTTGTAAATCATTATCTCCATCGGTCAGGGCATCCAATTCGCGCAAAGAACCTTGCACATTTATACTGACCTTGCCAATGCTGGCTCTTTTAGCACCGATGGTGAGATATACTTCCCCTATTTGGTTCAATGCGTTTTTGAGGCGCAACGTACCACTGCTCTGCAATTTGCCTAAATAGTAAAATAGCGAAGCCATGGCTAGCATCATCAATAGGCCACAGATTACAGAAATCAATACGGTGAGTCCTTTTGAAAGGCCGTTATCCAAACAGGCGATACCCGACCAACCGAAAATCGTAAAGAAACCGATTAGGTTTTTGAAGGACAGGAACTGAAATGCAATCCCTGTATCGCCATCGATTTCCGCATCGACATCACCATCGATGTCATCGACCTCACCTCCAATAAAAGTCATTATCAATAGGATGACCAATATGATGGAAGCGACAATAGCGACTACCCAATATATTTTTTCGAACAATGTCATCATTTCAAAACTGAGTTCCATAGGTTGTAATTTTAATTGGTAATAAAGGTCCTCCTCTAACCCCTCCCAAGCAGGGGGATAATCTTCTTTTGAAAGTTACATAGCTAAAGATGTGAGACAAAAATTTTACGTCAATCGATTGCTTCCCAATAAAATACTGACCGCATTTCCGCCGAATCCTACAGCATTTACAAGTACCTTCTTTATTCTCTTAGGCGTAAAGCCGTTATCGAAAAAAGGCACCTTGACGGCTTGTTGGTTTTGTAGCATCAATACCGCCAATTCTATGCTTAACGCTCCTGATGCGCCGAAAGTATGTCCTACTTTCCATTTATTTGTAGTCAAAAAAGGAAGTTTGTTACAGAACACCTTTTCAATGGCCCTATATTCCGATTGATCGCCCTTGATCGTACCGGGAGCATGCATTACGATTGCATCGATTTCATCAGGGTCAGTTTCTGCAATTGCCATTTGCATCGATTTTTGAAAGCATTGCGCGTCGGTCGAAATCGAAATGTTGTGCCGTAAAGGTTCTGTTGCGTAGCCTATACCTGCGATGATCGCCAATGTATTTTCATTAACCCCTTTCTCTAAACAGGCGACCGATGCAGCTTCGCCCAAAATCATGGTGTTCTGCTTTTTTTCTAGGTCTAGGGCACGGCAAGGAACTTCTTTACCCGTATGCCCTTCGACTGCGCTCAGGGTAACATTCGAATAGATTTTTAGCGCCTTCATTTGTGCGATTGTAAAGGGTGTCAGCGAGGCTTCGCTGCCACCGACCAAAAATTTATCGGCCATACCACTTTTGATCCAGGCCACACCGTTTAGAAGCGCATGTAACGCTGTGGAACAAGTTATGGAATGCGATATTTCCGGACCTTGCGTCTTGAGGTCATGGGCGACCCAAGACGAGATATTACCTAGAGTCGTTGTCGGCGAGGCAAGTGTCGAGGTCTTGTTTTTATCTAGGAATTCGCTATGATATTTTTCAAAAAGAGCTGTCGCACCTCGTGAAGACCCAATATTGATACCAAAGTTTTCGCCTGACTTCCATCCGGCCTTTAGAACAGCTTTTCGGGACGCATAAAGCGCATAAAGTACAGAATCGTCCAGATTTTTGTATTTGGAATCTGAGTTTCTGAGTTGTAGAATTTCCGCTTTTGCAGCTTCCGACAACGAAGCCGCCCATTCGGAAATGTCTCCGAACTTCTTTCTTATAAAATGATGTTGCGCGTTTTGATAGCTAGACCATGTTTCTTCTTGGGAAATTCCCAAGGGTGAAATTGAGGATATGGCTGTTATGGAAATAATCCCCTCCCTAAATCCCTCCCCAGAAGGGAGGGACTTCTCTTTAACTGTGTTATGACTTATTGACATCGTTGAGCATAAAATTATTCCAAATCCAAAGCAGATTTAATCGTTTCGTAAATCTTCTGGAGTTGTTCATCGGAAATGATATAGGGTGCCAGAATATAAATGGTATTTCCCAGCGGGCGCAAGAATACCCCGTTATCCATGAAATGCTTAAAAAGTCTATCCCTTAAATTTCCGTAGCGCTCCATTGCTACATTTAAATCCAACGCGTAAATAATTCCGCATTGCCTCGTACTCGCTACTTTTGGGTGGTCTTTAATTTCGGCATCGAAGCGCCGATGCGATTTGATTATTCGCTCAATGTTCTGCTGAATTTCATCGGATTGTAGTAATTCCAAGCCCGCTAAAGCGGCCGTACATGCTAATGGATTGGCGGTGTATGTATGCCCGTGGAACAGACCCTTTGCAATTTCATCACTGTAAAAGGCATCGTAGACTTCTTGGGTACAGCTCGTAATCGCCATTGGCAGCAAACCCGCTGTCAAAGCTTTTGAAAGACAGATAACATCTGGTTTGGTGGCAAGATGGTCCGATGCGAAATGTTTTCCCGTTTTTCCAAAGCCGGTCATGACCTCATCGGCGACGGTCAAAACGTTGTGGCGTTTAAGCAGTTGCAAGATGCGGTCCAGGCCATTCGCGTCGTGCATTTTCATTGCGGCAGCGCCTTGCACCAAGGGTTCATAGATAAATCCCGCAATATCGTTCCGTTTCAACCGATTTTCCAGGTGGATAAGAATATTATCAATGTTGTTTTCGGTCGGTACGGGAATACGTTCCACATCGATGAAAAAGTCTTCAAACGGACCGTTATAGACCGATAGGCCCGAGACCGACATTGCGCCAAAGGTATCTCCATGGAAACCTTCTTCGAAAGCAAGCATTACCTTACGCTTTTCTCCTCGATTAAAATGGAATTGCAGCGCCATTTTGATTCCGATTTCGGTGGCGGTAGAACCGTTATCGGAAAAGAAAAGTTTCTCTTGGCCCGATGGAAGTACTTTTATGAGTTCCTCGGATAGTCTTACGGCCGGTTCATGGGTAAAGCCGCTAAAGACCACTTGATCCAGACGTTGCATCTGTTCAATGACCTTACCTAGAATAAAGTCATTGCAGTGCCCATAAATACTAGTGTACCAAGAGGAAATACCGTCGATGTACTCTTTTCCGTCTTCATCATAAAGTATTGCTCCCTTGGCCTTTGCTATACCCAACATCTTTGGGTGCAATTTATGCTGCGTCAATGGATGCCACAGGTGCTTTTGATCTCTTTCCGCAAGATTTTTCAATAGTATTGAATTTGATAGACTAGCTTTGTGTTTATCTTGCAAAGATGGTAAATAATCGGCTATTCGCAGATGACTAAAATACGTACCTGTTTCACAAACTTCTATCGCGAGCTTTCAAGTCGAACGGTGTTTATTGTATTTTTTATCGTATCCTTTCTTGTTCGTCTGCCGTTCTTTTTCAGGGATTATATCGACCGCGACGAAAGTACGTTCATTCTCATGGGGCAATCTTGGGTCGACGGGCATTTGCCTTATACCGAATTGTGGGACCTAAAGCCCCCTTTAACCTTTTTGTTCTTTGCGGCAATCATCTCAGTTTTTGGAAAGAGTCTTATCGCTATCCGTTTGGCCGGAACCTTTATTGTAGCACTAACCGCTTTTTTTACTTACAAAATCGGCAAGCTGGCCAGTACACAAAAGGTAGCTTTTAGAGCGGGTTTGGCGTGCGTATTGCTGCAGAGTTTGTTCGGTAGCATTCAGGGCGTGATGTCGGAACATATTTGCATGTTCTTTTTTATGCCGGGACTCTATCTCTTTGTTCGATATAAGAAACTACACTGGTGTTTGTTATCGGGGCTATTTATGGGCCTGGCTATAATGACAAAATTGAACATTGCCTATGCCGTGTTATTTTTGGCCTGCTACGGATTCTATAATTTTTACCAAAGAAGGGAAATAATGGAAGGCCTGAAGCGCATTTTGATTTTTGGTGCCGGTTGTATCGCCATACTATTTCTCACTTTTTTGCCGTATACCCTTCAAGGAGAATCGGTAGTCTGGTGGAAATCCGTAGTCATTGCCCCATTGCAATATGCCGAGGCAGGTGGGAACTCCCCTCTAAAAATGGTGCCGCCATTTTTGATAATTGCCTTTTTTCTGTATTTATGTTGGAAAAAAAAGTGGTTGGATTTTAGAAGTCCCATAATAGGTGCCTTGCTGGCGGCAACTCTTGGTGTGCTCCTTTCGTTCATTCAAGTAGGAAGAATCAATAGCCACTATCTTATTCAACTGTACCCGATTTTAATCATTTTAGTAGCCATTGCTTTCAGTAGCATTCGGTTTACCAAAAAGCTTGATTTAAGTCCATATCTGTTCATCTTAATGCTAATCGCTCCGATAGAAAGCTATCGCGAGTATTATGCCATTGCAAAAAACAAGTTGGAGCGCGGTACATTTTACAATGGGGAAGGTTTTACGGTACCGCAATACATTCTTGAACATAAACTCGAAACCGAGAATATTTTCTTCTTGGGATACCATATCGGCTATTGGATATTGGATAAAAAGCCCCCGACGAAGGTCGTTACCCACCCAAGCAATCTACAGCGGGAAGAACTGTTCTCATCTTTTGAGAATCCAAGGGAAACCGGTATCGACGAACTAAAATATATTATGGATAACGTAAGACCCCAGACCGTTATCGTGCGGAAAAACCGGCTGGTCTTCAACAAAAGATATATCGAGCTTAACACCTATATCGACAACCATTTGGCCCGAAACTATACCCTTCACAAAACGGTTGACCAAGCGGAAATCTATCAAAGATCAAAGTGACTTTAAAATCGGCTCAAAACGATCGGCATACTTTTTTACCACGGCCTTATCAAAATTTTCTTCCTCTTCAATGCGACCAATAAGGGAGACTCCCGTTTTATGGAGTATAATATTCTCGGTATGCGGATTGGGATCACCACTGAAGAGTACCGAAACATCATATCCCTTTTGCACCAACCAGTTAATGGTGAGAAGCGAGTGATTTATACTGCCCAAATAGTGCCTTGATACGACAATTACCTGATAAGTGGGCATAATGATATCAAGAACGGTATCACTATCATTAAAAGGAACCAATAACCCACCACAACCTTCAATAACCAAATAATTATCGGTTTCAGGCTCGACAATATGCTCTCGGTCAATAAAAACACCATCTACTTCGGCAGCCGCATGCGGGCTCATCGGGCTCTTAAGTTCGTAACTGCTTTTATGGATTATTGTCTTATCGTTCGAAATGAGTGCCCTAACCTTATCGCTATCCGTATGATCAAGGTCACCCGCCTGTACGGGCTTCCAGTAATCGGCCTCCAAAGCTTCCGTAATGATGGCCGAGGCTATTGTTTTTCCGACTTCCGTTGATATTCCAGTTACAAAAATTTGCTTCATTTTACTACTGATTGGTAATGATGCCACAATTTAGGCATTTGTATTTTCTTTTCTCAAAAAACGGAAAAAGTTTATTGAAAATACCTTTGCGCTCATAAAAAGCTTCCGATTTCTTGGCCTTGCAATTCGGGCAGGTAATGGGATTGCCATCATCGTCCAAAGCATAAGCCCTGATTTCGTCATATATGGCCAATGCCCGTTCTTTGTCTTCGGAAAATACCTCCAATTTAACCCCGCCGATGGCACTGCTGATCAAAGGGTCTGAATTCAAGGTATTCTCATCGCGGAGAAAAACGAGAATACCTTCCGATTCCAATTTCCCTTTTAATATCTGAACATCGGCAGGATATTCAAATGAAGCGATAGTATAAAACTTTTTTTCTACTCGGTTCATCTTTGACTTATAGTGAATTTAGTAGGTTCGATAATAGTGCAAGCATTTCGGTTATTTCCTCCTTCGTATTAAAACTGTGCAGACAAATACGCAATCGCTCCTGCCCTTCAGGTACAGTCGGTGAAAGAATGGGACGTATATCGAACCCTCGCTCTTGTATTTTTTTGGCTATTGATTTTGCGTTTGTTTTTCCGCCTACAATACAACAATGAATGGCCGAATCACTGGGGATAAAATAGGGCTCAAGCCCTAATGCTTCAAGTTCAAGGTTGAACGAACCGATTCTTGTCTTTAAACCTTCCTGAACCCTTTTACTAGATTGAAGATTTTTATATGCGGCCAGAATTGTAGCAACCGAATGTGGTGGGAGCCCGGTCGTATAGATAAAACTACGCGCAAAATTAACCAAATAATTCTTTAAGATTTTGCTACCCAATACCGCTGCACCATGGCATCCTATGGCCTTTCCAAAAGTGACCATACGGGCAAAAATTGCATCCTGTAAACCTAAATGCTGTATTAGACCCTCCCCCATTTCATCAAAAACACCCACGGCGTGAGCTTCGTCTACAATCAAACGACAATTGCTTTCCTTACAGAAATCGGCAAACGCTCTGAGGTCGGGGGAATCACCATCCATAGAAAAAACGGATTCGGTAACAACATACACCTCGGCTTCACTTCGGCTTCGCTCAGTGACCACGCTCGGTGAACTCATTTCAGTATTCTTGGCCAGTGCATTTCTACTGCGCTCAGCCTGACACTTTTTCTTTAAATCCTGTAAATCATTATGTTTGAACTTATAGCTTTTCGCATTGCCCATTTTGATACCATCGCGAATGCTTGCATGCGCATATTCATCGTAAAAAATGATATCGCCCCGCTGTGGTACGGAACCGAAAAACCCGATATTGGCGTCGTAGCCCGAATTAAAGACCAAAGCCGAATCGGTTTGATGGAAATCGCAAAGTACGTCTTCAAGCTCTTTGTAAAGCACGTAGTTACCGGAAAGCAAACGGGATCCCGTTGCGCCGTTTTTTAAAATTCCTTTTGCTTCGAGTAGGCGGGATGCAGCATCGAAAAGTTCGCGATTTCTTGAAAGACCCAAATAATCGTTAGAGGAAAAATCGACCAAGGTATTTTCTGCCGGTAATCGTCTGAGGGCATTTTGATGCTCACGGTCCGATAATTTCTTTTGAAGCTTTTTGGGAAATTCCGCCATGCCCAAATTTACCATCTTTATCGGAAATGTGCCGGACTATTCGTTAACCGTAAATTCAGTGTTCAAAGTACTTTCAGCACTCAAAAGATGCTCGATTTCTACGCCGATTGTATCGAAATCATATCCGGTGGAAAGGGTAACACGCTCAAAATCGAGTTGAAAGCGTCCCGTCTCTACGAGAACGATTCCTACTTTTGAGATGTACTCCTCTTGATTCTCGTTCAGTAACGCCGCCATATTGGCATTGGAATATCCATAACCAAAATAGGAATAGTTTGCGGAACGTGTACCTAGAATAAATTCTTCATCAATATTCACGGACTCAAAATTATTCGAAAAGTCGGAGAACTTTGAGATACCGAACGAATACCCGAATTCTTCGGAGTTCGAAGTCTCGAAGACATCCAATTTATTGGAGAAACCCGCTTCATCTAGATATCTGCTAAACCTTAATTCAAAAATCAACGTATCGCCCACGTTATAGTTTTCTTGATTATCGAAAACAACGGCATCAGAAATGGAAAGTCGTACAATTTTATCAAAGTAATCGTCATCCCTTGAATAGCAACCGAAAAACAAAAGAGAGAGGCCGAAAAGTAAAACTGCATGTACTTTTTTCATATTGTCGTTCTTAAAACCGATATCCTATTTTGATTCCCGTACGCACAAAAGCTGCATTCAGTACGACAAAATTAACGTCGAAATTGGTTCGCACTCCGAACTGCGCCTCGGCGACCAATCTACCTTCCAGAAACAAAAATCGGTAACCATAGCCCAAACCTACACCGCCGCGCGTATAACTTTCCGTTCCCAAGGTATAGACGCCAAAACCTGCATCGGTATTCGATCGAACTAATCTTCCTTTTTCGTCGACCCCGCTAATGGAACCGAAAACTTCAAGAAAATGGCTTTTACGTTGGTTACCCCCGAAATATATTCTTGCAAAGGGCATAAGCTCGTATTTGGTACGTAACTCTAGGCCACCATAAGTATCGTCTAAAGAAATTTCTTCGATACGCTCCCCGTAGATTGCACCAGAAATACCCAATGCAAATTTATTGCCCAACACACGTTCGTAGCTAAGGTCAAAACTTTCGAAAATCGGCAAGAAAAGATTCGTAGTAACCTGATTTTTATAGGTAGTCGTATCGCTCTCTTGTGCCGATGCTGCGCAAATAGCCGCCAATAGGCATAAAAAGTAAATGAGGCACTTTCTCATAGCGGGTCGACTGGTTAGGTTATTATTGGGGCCGCATCTCGTTTATTCAACAATTGAATTTGATTAGACCCTACTTTAATCGAGATAATTTATTATTAAGCTAAATTGGGTTTCTAACCGGCAGTTTGAAGCAAGTTTAATCTTATGGACTATCTTAGAGCCTATAAATTCTTGTTTTGATTACCTATCACAGCGCCACATCCGATACAGAACTTGACCAAATACTTGCCCTGCAAAAGCGGAACCTTCCCACGGCCATCTCTTCCGACGAAAAAACGAAAGAGGGGTTCGTAACAGTTTCGCATACTTTCGAAATTCTGAAGAAAATGAACAATGCCCAAGGGCATATTATCGCAAAATCACAGGGTAAAGTGGTCGGCTATGCCTTGTGTATGCATCCCAAATTTGCCGACGAAATCGAGGTACTGAAACCGATGTTCGATGAAATTAAAGCCGTAAGCCCCAAAGTCAAAAACTACATTGCGATGGGGCAAATTTGCATCGATAAGGCCTTTCGAAGACAAGGTGTCTTTCGAAAACTGTATGAAACTATGCGGCTTGCCGTAAGGCCTGAATTCGATTCGATAATTACCGAGGTCGATGCAGAAAACAAACGCTCGCTACAAGCACATTACGCTATCGGGTTTAAAGATTTAAAAACCTATCAGTCGGGAGGGCAGGAGTGGAAGTTGATATCGTTGCAATAAAGCCTGATACATTCACGTAAGGACTGAAAATCAATTTGTTAAAGTTTGCCCTAGATGGATAAAACCTTAACACTTCATCGAAAATATTGTAGTACTTTTCTCGTTTTAACTTACTTTTAACGATTAAAATTAAATTCGGTTTCCCTCGCCGCAGCCGAGTTGTATTTCTTAATAACCAACATTGAACCGGTCATTAGTTCCCCTTATTATGATGTACTGTACATTGGGTATGGCCCAAAGCATCAACTTTGATCAATTGGGCAAAGAAAAATGGTTACGCTACAACGGTGGCGTAGCGGCCAATGCAGTCTACTATGACGGTGCTGCCAATCGGCAAGACCTGACCTACTATCTCACAGGTAACTTGAACTTCAACATTGCGGGGGTATATAATATTCCGCTTTCTTTCACCTATTCGAACCAAGAGTTCAATTTTCCAAATCCGTTCAATTTCAACCGATTGAGCTTGCACCCCTCATATAAATGGGCTACAGCGCATATCGGTGACGTCAATATGACCTTTTCTCCATACACCTTGGCGGGTCACCAGTTTACCGGCGGCGGTTTCGATTTGAATCCCGAAGGGAAATTTCAGATCAGTGCCATGTACGGTCGCCTTTTAAAAGCTACGGAATACAATGCCGAAGTACCGCAAGCGATTACCGCTTACAAGCGTATGGGCTATGGGGTGAAAACTGCCTATGATTTCGACTTTATGAAACTGGGCGTAATTCTTTTTAAGGCTAGCGATGAAGAAAATTCCTTAGAAAATCCTTTTCCTGTAGAACTTGGCCTGTCTCCAAAAGACAATGCCGTGATTTCTTTCGAATCGGAATTCCGGGTATTCGAGAAAGCCCAAATCCGATTTGAATACGCCGTTTCAGGAGTAACCGAAGATACGCGTTTAACGGAAGCTATACCATCTAACAGACTCCTGTCCTTCCTCCTTCAAGAAAATATCAGCACTCAATATTACAACGCGCTGAACGCTTCTTTCGATTATCCGGCGGGTAATGGAACGTTAGGAGTAGGCTATGAACGAGTCGATCCCGATTACAAGACCTTAGGGGCCTATTTCTTTAACAACGACCTCGAAAACATTACGGTAAACGCAAACCAGAATATTTTTAATAGTAAGCTAAACCTTAGTATAAATGCCGGCCTGCAACGTGACAATCTAAATAACGCCAAGTCTTCAGACCAGCAGCGTATCGTAAGTTCGATCAATGCCAACTACACTGCTTCCGAACGCTTAGGCATCAATGCTTCCTATTCCAATTTTCAGTCGTACACCAACATTCGCGACCAGTTCGACTACATCAACCAAGTCGGGGCCTTTGACAATGTCGATACTTTGAACTATCGACAGATTTCGCAGAATGCCAATTTGGGCATGAACTATGTCGTCAAGAAAACAGAGACCAAGCAGCATAGTACAAACCTCAACTTGGTCTACCAAAACAGTACCAACCAGCAAGAAGGTGAAACCATCGAGGGCGGTGAGAATTCATTTTACAATGGGGTTGCTTCTTA
>ENA-ORXU01002663-ORXU01002663.1-marine-metagenome-genome-assembly--contig:-NODE-2663-length-11889-cov-2.462157_pt1 | contig 11889 bp, 1 predicted proteins | sample MGYA00237869_ERZ511484 | MGnify/ENA metagenome assembly ERZ511484 | reverse complement strand
AGGTCATTGAAAAAAGTGCCAGGAGCGTAGATAATAGTTTTGGAGACATAATTTTTTTTTCAAAAAAAATAGAAAAGATATTTTGAACTAATTTACAAATGCAGTAATCGCTCAATCCGAAAACCATCCTGCGATGTTATTTTTACAAAATAAATACCTGCCGAGACGAAAGATATCTGTAAAGGTAAAGGTCAGAAATCGATTCTCCATCAGCGTAGTCGTAAGGACCGGTGCATGGCTGCTACTGTTTTAAATGATATGGTACTGGTAATTAATAATGAAAAACACTTAAAGAGAATTTCTAGGCCATCGGTCAAGACTACCTCAACACCGTTATCTCCCCCTTATAAATAATCCCACGACCCAAATTCAATCGCAGTACATAATAATATGTTCCTTCCGGTACAATCTTTCCAGTAGGTCCGCTGCCATCCCAATTGTTTTGGTAGGGCAGTGCCTGAAAAAGTACATCTCCCCAACGGTTAAAGACAATGAGTTCCGCTCTTTCAAAATCCTGTGGTTGATCCCGAAGTGCAGGAATAACAAATAGATCATTCATGCCATCTCCATTCGGCGTAATCCCGCTCGGAATTTCAATCACTGGTTCATCGTTGACTTCCAGTTGCAGCAATACACTGGCTTCGCTACACAGGTCAGGACAAATAGCACTACAAATTTGATAATCAAAAACAGTCTCTACATTAGCGTCCAGTTCTGCTGGTGGCGTATAATCATAACTGCCATCTCCAACTGCTGTTATCGTTCCGATAGCTGGTTCGTTGAGCAGCGTTATTACATCATCGTCTAATAGTAGATCGTTGCTCGATAAATCCAGATTGAAAAATGGAGTAGCTGCATTGATTACAAATGTATCTGTTACTGCAGCTGAAATTTCAGTATTAATAAAAACAGTCATCGTATCCTGATCGTAATCGGGACAAAAATCTGAAGATAAAACCCATATCAATTCCGTCGTCTCTTCTACAAATCCGGAGGCCACCGTCATAGGGTCGGTTAAATCAGATAATAGTATACCATTTGTCGTTGTCCAACGACCAGAAGTACCAGCTGGTAGGGTAGCGGATAATTCCGTTTCGCTTTCGCAAATGTCCTGATCTGTTCCTGCATCGGTTTGCGGTAAGCTGGCAATAGTAGCAACGGTTAAGTTTAAGGTTACAATACTATCACAGCCTCCGGTAGCACCTCCGGCTATGGTTTCTGTAAAGGTACCGTCGGTATCATAAGCCACTCCGTTGATGGTAAAGCTATCTCCTTCACATACCGTTTCCGTAAACGATTCTGTAATGCTTTCGCTAATGGTAATAGAGGTAGTTGCAGATTGAGCGCAACTGCCCATTGCTGGACTAAAGGTTAATGATATTGTTCCTGATAGGCCATCTGGATCAAAGGTATTATCCGTACTATTTACGCCAGTTCCACTCCACGTTCCCATTACGCCATCTTGATTGTTAGATAAGGTGAAAGGCGTTGCATTTGCACAAATTAATTCAAAATTATCTAGCGTATATTCAGAACTGTTAACAGCAAGATTGAGGATTGTAATAGAATCACAACCTGCTACTGCACCGTTGATGATCGTATCCATATAAGTACCTGCAACCGTAATTGGATCACCAACAAAATCATATGAATCACCTTCACAAATACTTTCATCGAGTGTACCAATTGCATTATCACCTACTTCGATGGTTGCAGTAACACCTTCGGCACATTGTCCCGGATCAGGAGTGAACTCAAGGTCAAAATTTCCATTTAATCCGGATGGATCAAAGCTATTATTGTTTATGCCAGTTCCGGACCAGTTTCCGGTAATACCAGATGGCGTAGTTGGTAGATTTATTGGAGTCCCGGAACTACAAAGTCCAGGTAGTGCATCAAGTTCTACCGTTTGCATTTCACGAGTGATAGATATTTGGAAAATAGAATCACAGCCATCTGGTGCGACTCCCATGATTGTATCCTGAAAATTACCTGGTGTATCATAAGTAATATTATTGATCACTACCATTTCACCTTCACAAATATTTTCAGTAATCATTTCCGTTACACCAGGTCCTCCGAAAATGGTAATCATGATAATCGAATCACAACCAGCTGGTCCCCGCTGAATTGTATCACTATACATGCCAGGTGTATCATAAGCCATATTATTAATCATCACGGTTGCTCCATCACAAACTGTTGCTTCGACACTGCTGCTGGCAAAAGCCCCAATAGTAATAGTCGTCGAATCAGCCGACAAGCAGGCTCCTGTGTTCGGTGTAAAGGTTAATGTAACGGTACCAGTTAATCCGGTCGGATCAAATTCGTTGCCCATTGCATTGATACCCGGTCCGCTCCAAGTACCTGAAATTCCATCTGAGGTAGTAGTTGAAATAGCAACAGTTTGATTGCCACATACCTGACCTAGTGGTTCAAGTTCAACAGGTGTTGCTTCGTTCACTTCTACCATTATTGTATTGGCGATAAAACAACCGCCATCGGTAGGCGTAAAGGAAAGCTGGATGGCTCCACTCAAACCCGAAGGATTAAAATTATTATTTGTTACACCATTTCCGGACCAGCTACCAGTAATACCAGACTGCGAAGGATTTAACGCCATTGGATCATCTTCTGCACAAAAAGCATTAATGGACTCCAATGGAACAGGTGTAGTAGTTCGTTCCAGAATTTCAATGATCAATAAAGAATCACAACCCGTACTGATCATGCTTTCCAAAGTATCTCGGTAACTGCCTGGCGTATCATACATTTTATCGGCGATCATTACCATTTGTCCAGGACAGATAGAGTCTGTTACATTACTTGAAGAAAAACTGCTAATGGTGATGGGCGCCGTATTTTCAATTACACACCCACTAGTGGGTGTAAACTGTAAAAGAATAGTACCCGATGCCGTAGCTGGATCAAATTGATTATTGGTAACATGATCGCCCGACCAGTTTCCGGGAAAACCAGATTGAACAGTAGGCAGATCAAGCGGATCAGCAGAAGTACATATTTCTCCCAGATTGTCTAGTTCCACTGGCTCAGGACTCGTAACTGTTAAGGTCAGATTAATGGTTAAATTGCATCCGTCGTCGGTTTCACCTTCAAGGGTTTCACTATGAAACCCTTCATCAAAATAAGTCATCGTACCTACGCTAATGCTATCTCCCTGACAGATGGTTGCTGCTGTATCCAGGGTGACTGGTTCAGGTGTGAAAAAGGAAAGATTGATCTGTACCGTAGAATCACAACCTGGTATGCCTGTGGTAAAAATTTCAGTTCCCATTGGCGTATCAACATCATATCGATTGCCACGGACGATGATATGTTCCTCTGGGCAGAGGATTGGATTTAGTTCTGTTTCGGGTGGAGTGATATAATTTAAATTGATATTGATAACTGAATCACAGCCTACATAACTTGCACCACTTAAGGTAATGGTGTCTGTAGGATTTGTACAATCATAAATTTGACCATTGATGGTACGAGATTCGCAGCCACAGATATCTTCGTTTATATTATTTTCAACAAAAGCATTAAAGCTCAGATCAATATCAATGATTGAATCACACATCCTGAAGCTTTCCATAATCTCCTGACCAGATTCCGGAAAATCAGGAGCCTGTCCGTATTCAGTGCCATTGACCATTATTGTCGTTCCTTCACATAAGGTATTGGTAATTTCTGTCCGAATAGCAGGGTGAAAACTTATTTGAACATTCACCATAGAATCACAACCAGTATAACTCAACGGGCCAATATTTTCAGTGCCTGAATCTTTTCCAAAATAATAGGGCGTACCATTATAGTAGGCGGTATCTGATTGACAAATTCGCTCCTGATAAAAGCCAGCATCAAGATTATAATAAACGACGGTAATTTGCACGGTAGAATCACAATCCATAAATCCATCTCCTTGCAGTGTTTCTGTTCCCGCATCCACGCCACCATCCTGACTTCCATATAAGGTATTGTCAAATATTACACTTTGACCAGGACAAAGACGGAGAGTTTCCATACCTATTTCACTTGGGTAGTAGAGTACGTTGACTTGTACAAAGGAATCACAATCATTAGCGCCAGCATCTGTTCTTATTTCCATGCCATTATCCACTCCGCCATCTCCATATAGAGTTCCGTTATAAATAAAATTATCACCTTCGCAAATCGTCCGAATGAGTGTACCTTTTAATGAATCATAAAAACTAAGCTCGACATCCACAATCAAAGAATCACAGCCATTTATGTCTTCTAGTACTACTGTTCCGATTGGGTCGTCAGCATCAAAAATTCTACCATTAAGATCAAAATCTCCACCCGGACAAACCTGAGGAAAAAGATCAGCTTGTTCTGCTACAGGTTCGGTCACCGTTACGTTATATAAAATATCGCAATCAGCAGGATTTGGGTTTTCGACAAATTCACTTGCTGGCGTATTACCTGTTGTAAAAAGTTTACCATTGAAAAATACTCCTCCACCTGAGCAGGCAACAAAGTTGGTATCCCTTTCTTCAGGATTGAAAAAATTGAGGAAAATATTTACCAGCGTATCGCAGTTGTTTGTTCCGGGAATCATTTCTGTCCCATTACGGTCATACCCCAGTGCATTATTTCCATAAGTATTTCCATTGATGATAATCGTATCATTAAAACAAATGAAAGGATTTAAATTACGGCTGGGCTGTTCTATTCTTATGTCAACCAATATGGTATCCTGACAACCATTGGCGAGGTTGACGATTTCTGTTCCAGTTTGTGGTAGGGGATTGTCGCCGTATTCTGTTCCATTGATAAATACACTCTGCCCAGAACACAACCTGTCGTCTCTGGTAGTAGTCTGTCCGGTTCCAAAAGTAAGGGCGATCGTAATCAAAGAATCGCAACCATTGGGAGCTCCATCCACCCATTCCATTCCGGTTGGCATTGCAGCATTATATTCATTACCGTTGACAAAAATAGATTGTCCGGTGCAAAGTTGCTGGTCGTAAGTACCTTCGTAGGCCGGAAAGAAATCCATTTGAATAATGACTGTAGAGTCACATCCCCGGAAGCTTTTACCGAACATCGTCTGACTACCATTGGCACTATTAAAATAATAAGCTACTCCGTCTACATAGATCGTATCGTTACGGCAGAAAGTACCATCAATGTTGTGAGTTGCGGGAGTGAAAAAATCTACATTTACCTCAACAATAGAATCACATTCATTAACAGTAAAAATTTCAGTACCTTCGTCATCACCAATATGGTAAGGTGTTCCATTTACAAACACCGTATCGTCTGGACATATAATGGGTTCAAAAAAAGTAGGTGCACTTCCTGCTATAGTCAGATCAATGTTGACAATAGAATCACAACCGTAAAAATCAGGAGAAACATCTTCCGTACCTGTACGTGGATAGCCTGCTGCCGGGTCACCGTATGGATTACCATTGACAATTATGAAACCACCACTACAAACGGTGGTATCCACCAAACCAGTAGAAGTACCGCAGGTAACCGAGATCGTCTGACAAGTACTTGCTAAAGTGAGTAAGGGAAGTCTTGGGTTAGTTACAAAGCAACAATAGACACCTGCATCACCAAAATTAACGGGAGTTAAATCCAGTTGGTTATTTCCAGTGATGGTAGTCAGTAGGGTAGCGTCTTTATACCAGGTATATACATTATCTGTTACACCTGCATCTATACCCAAGTCGATGGCGTAAGAGCTTCCGGTTGTTAAATTTGCAAGAGGTGGAATATTGAAATCAGCTTGTGGTGAATAGAAATTATTATTAGGTCTATTCATAAAATTTGCGTTGGGCACAAGATCTTCAAAAGTGAAATTATTATTGTAACACTGGATAGCATTATTCTGGAATATATTTGTATTGCCACCAGTAAAATCGGGCAGGTAATCTAGCTGATTATTAAAAATTTGTAAATCTCTAAGTGCAGTAAGATTTAAAAAGGAATTAGGAATTCCTCCAGTTAACTGATTATTATCACACCAAAATTCTTCAAGATTTGAAGCATTACCAATTTGTTCGGGAATAGTGCCTGTAAAACCATTGTCATCCAGCCATAATATTTCGAGTGCATCTAATGATCCAAGGCTGGCAGGAATAGACCCCATCAATTGATTGTCTTGAACTCTAAAGATAATCATTCGGCTGAGTCCAGTAGCTCCGAAAGTATTCGGGAGTGTTCCAGAAATACCCACGCCTCCTTTTTCAATTTCAATTATATATCCTTCGGAGTCCATAATAACATCATTCCAATTGCAAATTGGGTTTCCATCATTCCATGTAGCGTCAAACGAGGTTACATTTGTGGTGCCGAGTAGCTTGATAATTTCAAGGGAATCTGCTATCTGAGCGGCAGGACACATCATAGCAGTGGCAGCAGCCGTACTAGGTTGGGGAGTAGCGGTAGAAAAGATGGATGGAAAAAGATGTTGCCAGAATTTTAGCGTTTGGTTATTCGCCCCATGGGATGAACTTCCGAGGCATAGTATTCCCAGAATAAGTAATAAATGTTTCATGGGTTTGAAATCATTAATCGTTTTGGTAAAAAAGTGAATTTTAGGGAACGTATATATTTCAACATTCCTCAGCCTTTAATCTACTTTACCAGGCTGGGAGGAATCTGATGAGCGATTATTATCAAATACGGCTAGCAATCAGGGAAGGTACAAGCTCAAATAATAGTCTTATAAGTTCGTTTTATTAAAGTGCTTGCTTCAAAGAATAAAGTTACCCTTTTTTCTAGCGAATTGCTCAATTTTCGCTTATAAAATTTCACTTATTATACAAATATCCTCCATTTTTGTCAAATACCAGCTCTTATTTCTCAATTCCTTCATTTTGTAATTAAATTTATAATACTTTCCACTATATGATCATTGCAATTCTTCAGGAGAATGCTACTTTAAAATAAATTTTCTATATTTATTATCTGAAAACCGATCCCACACCAAGAACACACGGATAATGCGAATGTAAGTGGCCTTGTTTCTTGCAAGAATGCCCCATTTGCCGTGATGGCAATTAATTTATTTTTTATTTAACAATTTATTAATCACTGGTTAGTATTGACGTACGTCTAAACAGCGGTTTTAAACCAGGTTATTTCTGTGCGAAATTAAGCCTGCTTATCACCCTTGTATTACTAACCTCCTGATTAAGCGATTGATCGGCATTAACAATTATTGACAATTGTTGAAGCTTGTCGTTTGCTAAGTCACCAATCACTGAACTATGAACAGCATTTTACCCTCCCGTCGTTGCTATGCCCTTTTTGTAGTAATGATGCTTTGTTTTTGTTTTTTACCACAAAAAGCAGAGGCTCAAACCTATTTTATTGTCACCGAAGTAGACTTTATACCTGCTAATCCAAACGATCAACAACCTACTTCCGTTCGTGTAAGAGGTGTGAGAAGTAATTCCTGTAGTTTTTTAGATACCCATACTATACAGCAGTCCAATCCTAACTTTTCGGTACTCAACATGGACTGGGATAACGAAATTGATACAGACCCTAATGCCAATTGCTCCAGTAATGCCTTTGTGTGGGAAATGACTTTCCCACTTGGTATTTTGCAAGGTGGTAGCCATTCCTTCTTTTTTACTGGTAGTAATTATGCGATCAGTGGAAATAGCGGTCTCTCCAATCCAATCGTTATTCAGGTAGCAGATCAAGGATGTAATCCATCTCAAACTGATATTACCGTAAGCAATACACTTGATGAAGGTGCTGGTTCCCTACGTCAGGCAATCATCTGTGCCAACGCAAATCCCGGTTATAATCGAATCATTTTTAATTTATCAGGTACCGAACCAGATACGTTTCGCGTAGGCGAAACGACGGGCGAGGCATTGCCGACTATTTTTGACGATTCAACTACCATTGATGCGACTACCCACTTTAATTTTGGAGACAATGGAGACTTCAGTCCAAAGGTGGTATTGGATGGACAATTTAATGCCTGGGAATCGGCGATAAATGCCGTTTTTATTCAGGCAGATTTTTGTGAAGTATATGGTCTGGAAATTATCAATTTTCCGGATGATGCTATTGATATTTTAGGAGGTAATTTTGCTAAAATTGGAGGCATAAATAAAGGAAATGTGATTCATAATAATGGTAGCGAACAGGATTTTTTTCCTGGTAATCCGGGCAGAGGTCCGTGGGAAGGATGTGGTGTTGTTATTCGCGGAGGATCATCTCGTAACACGATTCAGGGTAATTTTATCGGTACCAATTTTTCTGAAACTACCGCCAATGGAAATGAATTTTGTGGAATTTTAATTCGCGATGGAGGAGATCTTAATCAGATAGGTGGACAATTGCCTGGAATGGGTAATGTCATTGTTAATAATGCTAATGGTATCGCTATTGGAAGTGGATCGAGTGGGTGTAGCATTTTACAAAATAGTCTTTATTGTAATGATAGTATCGCTATTTTGTTATCTAATAACGTAAATAATAATATTGCTGCACCAGTAGTAGAAGCTGCTGGGTCTGGTGTAGTGAGTGGAACTGCTGGACCGAATCAATTTTTAGAAATTTTTCTTAACGACGGTGATAATTGTGGTGACGCTCCTTGTCAGGGACGTACGTTTCTAGGTCGTACACAGGTGACAAATGGAGAATGGTCACTAAACTTTCCTTTTGCCAATGGTATCAGCCTTTCGGCCAATGATATTGTAACCGCGATTGCTACGGACTTGACCGGCAATAGCTCTAATTATTCTAACTGCTTTTCTGTAGAAATAATTTGCCAAAGTAATAATGGTGTTATCGAAGTTACTAATACGAATGATGATGGTCCCGGTTCGCTCCGTATGGCTATTGATTGCGCAAATAATCTGGCAGGTGTAAATACGATTCAGTTTGATATTCCCGGCAACGGCCCACACGTTATAGATGTAGGTAGTACTACAGGCGAAGCACTTCCTTCCCTGTTTGATGCACGAACGATAATAGATGGAACTACTCAAGCTGGCTTTGGACAAAGCGGAGATAGTCGTCCGGTAATTATATTAGATGGAAGTAGTAATAATTGGGATTTTCCTATTAATGCCATATTTGTCAGAGGTGATTTTTGTGAAATTTATGGTTTGGAAATTAGAAATTTTCCCGATGATGGTATAGATGTTTCCTCGGCTAATTTTGTAAAAATTGGAGATGTTGAAAAAGGAAATGTTATTTATAATTGTGGTTCGGAAACGGATTTTTTCACTGCTAGTCCCGATACTGGCCCTTGGGAAGGATGTGCTATTGTTGTAAGAACAGGATCCGGTAACTGCGATATTATTGGAAATACAATCGGAACAGATTACGATCAGCAAAATGACATTGGTAATGAATACTGTGGAATTTTGATCCGGGATGGTGGTGATAATCACCAGATTGGAAATGGAACTTCGGATGGAGCTAATGTGATCGCTAATAATGCCAATGGTATTCGAATTGCATCAGGAACTATTTTTACCCGGATCACACAAAACAAATTCTTTTGCAATGATACCGTTGCTATTACTTTATTAGGTACGGCAAATAATCAAGTAACGCCTCCTGAAATTACCACACTCTCCAATACTGAAATGAGCGGAACAGCCTCTAATCAAAGTAGTATTGTAGAAATATTTATCAGTCAAAATAATGGCTGTGGAAATGCTCCCTGTCAGGGACAAATATTTCTGGGAACCGCAGTCGTTAATAATGGTAATTGGACGCTTAGTCCTCCTTATGAAAATAACATTCAGGTTCCATCCGGAGCAATGATTACCGCCATCGGACTTTCCAACAGTGGTAACAGTTCCGGCTTTGCCGATTGTGCGACATTTATCGGATGTGACTTGTCCGCTACTGCTAATAATCTAATCGCAGCAACTTGTGATGCAGACAATGGTAGTGCTACTATTAATGTGAACAATGGTACTCCACCTTTCAATTTTAATTTTAATAATCAAAATACTAACAATCCAGCCCTAACCGGACTGGCACCGGGAACTTATAATGTATTGATTACGGATGATAATGATTGTGAAGTAACTGTTGATTTTACTATTGATGAGATTGCTGCACCAGAACTCAACGTTAATAGTCAATCTGATGCCTCTTGCAACAATGCCAATGGAAGTTTTACACTCAGTGTTACAGGAGGAACTGCTCCTTTTGAATTCTCAACGGATCAGGGAACCACACTTGATCCTGAGTTTGATAATTTACTATCTGGTAACTACTCTGTCACTGTCACCGATGGTAACAGTTGTACCGATATTATTACGGTAACCATAGAAGATACCAACCCGCCGATTCTGGCTATTTCTCAACTTACTTCTGCTAGTTGTGGTGAAGCGAATGGCTCACTCACCGTTATTGCTGCACAAGGAAACGCTCCTTTTACTTATAGCATCAATGGACAATCGCAAACAGATGGCAGTTTTTCCAATTTAGCTGATGGTGTTTACATGATAAGCGTAGAAGACCAAAACGGTTGCACCGCTCAACTCAATGCCGTAATTGGGAATACGCCTCCGGTTGACATTAGCCTGGTGGAAGCGCTTGTTCCAATATGTGATGCAGATAATGGGCAAATAACGGTTTCGATTAGTGGAGGAACGGCACCCTTTTCCTATACATTGAATGGAGATGTAGCGACTGGCCCGGTCTTTAATAATTTAGAAGATGGCAACTATCAAATTATGGTAACCGATGATGTCGGCTGTGTGTCAAACATAGCAGTAGATTTGGAAGGAAATGGAAGTCCGATGGTTACAGTAGCGCAGCAAACGGACGAAAACTGTGGAGATGGTTCGGGAAATTTTACGTTGTCAACGAGTGGTGGAACGGCTCCTTATGAATTTGATTTGGGAGATGGAAGAGTGAATACGAATGAATTTACAGACTTGAATGCGGGAAGTTATTCGGTGACGATTACGGATATAAATGATTGTGCAGTGGATGTTACAGTGGTAATCGAGAATACAGGAGTGGAGCCGACTGCTGGATTTGATTTTATGGTAGATGGAAATTTATTGACTGCGCAAAGCACTGCTACTAATGCAGATGATATCGAATGGGATTTTGGAGACGGGATGACCAGTACTCAAAATGTAATTACCCATCAGTACCAAAATTCAGATACCTATATGGTTTGTCTGACCGCAACCAATGAATGTGGAAGTGTTACTAGTTGTGAAACAATTGATATAATCGTACCACTTAGTAATTTTAGTATCGGTGGAACCATACGACGTATGGATGGTACGTCTGTAGGGGCAACAATGGTGGATTGTACGGGAGAAGGTATGCATACAACTACCGCAGATGGTACGTATCTGTTTGCTGATTTACCGGAAGGTGCTGATTATACCATCACGCCATTTAAAAATATTAATCATCCCAATGGAATAAATATTTCAGATATCATTCGGGTACGCGCGCATATTTTATTGACCAATGGCTTTACAATGCCGGGAGAATATATTGCTGCGGATGTTGACAAATCTGGTTCTATTTCTACGCTAGATTTGATTCAAACGAGGAAATTAATCCTTGGATTGATTGAATCTTTCCCTAATAATGAATCTTGGAGATTTGTACCAACTGACCATGAATTTCAAGCAAATCCTTTGACTGCTGACTTTCCTGAAATAGCAGTCGTGCCTTCTGATGCTATTGATAAGTCTAATATTGATTTTATGGCCATCAAAATTGGAGATGTTGATTATAGCGCACAGTCTAACGGATTGGTTAATGCGGAGTCTAGAGATAACCGTAATACCTTATATTTTGATTTGGCAAACCAAACTTTTAAAGCAGGCGAAACGGTTAATGTGACTTTTAAAGCCAACAATTTTGAAGCTATTCTAGGTTATCAATTAGAGT
>ENA-ORXU01002662-ORXU01002662.1-marine-metagenome-genome-assembly--contig:-NODE-2662-length-11901-cov-4.552943_pt1 | contig 11901 bp, 6 predicted proteins | sample MGYA00237869_ERZ511484 | MGnify/ENA metagenome assembly ERZ511484 | reverse complement strand
CGGCACGCAAACGCCGACGGGCGGGCGTGACGCCCCTGTCGCTCGCGGCCGTCGCCGCCTCGGCGGGTGTCGGCGGCGGCGGCGACGGCGGCGGCGGCGGCGGCGGCAGCGCCAGCGGGGGTGGCCCGCCGGCGCGACGGGGCGTGGGCGGCGGCGTCGGCCTTGCGGGCGTGGCAGCCGCGCCGCCGCCGGGCACGTGGCGCCCGTCGCCCGACGCGCGGGGGAGCAGCCCGCCGCCGCCCGTGCCCGCCTGGGACGATGGCGGCGGGGCGTTGGCTGGCGCGCGCCGCTCCCTCTTGCGCCAATGGGCGAGCGACGGGGCGGCCGCCGTCGGCGGCAGCGCCGTCGGCGGCACGCGCCGGCCGCCGTCCCCGGCGGCGGGGGTGGGGCCGCCACCGCCCGCGGCGGCGGCGGCGCCACGGCCGTCGGCGGCGGCGGCGGCGGCGGCGGCGCGGGGCGGTGCGTCGACGGCCATGGCGACGCTCGCGGCGGTTGCGGGCGACCGGCGGCCGCGGGCGGTGCCGCCGCCGCGGGTGCCGCAGGGGCCCGGCGGGCAGACCAAACTCAGCGCCTTTTTTGGGGGGGGCGCCCCCCGGGGGCCCGCCGCCCGGTCGTGAGCGCGCGCGGCTTGGGGTGTGGGGCGGGCGGCTGCGGGGGGGGCGCGTGCGCAGGGGGCGCGCCGCATTACTGGGCGGCTGGTTGACGGCGGGCGGCGGCACGGGCACGGCGGCGGGCGGTCCCTGGTTGGGGGGGGTGGCTGCCTTGCTAGAGGCGCCTCCATCTGCTGGCCGGGTGGCTGGCTAGACGCGCGCTCACCCCCGCCTGCCGGCTGGCTGGGTGAGTGCTTTGGGGCGGGCGGAGAGGCCGACTGCATGGAGCGCGGTCGTCTGCGCGGACTTGGGACCAGTGGTGGTGGCAGGTCTGCTGCTGCTGTGGAGCTGTCGACGCACGACAATGAGACGGACACGCGCCGGTCAAGAGCGGTTTGCACAGCCGGCAAACAAGAACAACACTCCGTCGCTCGCTCGTGCGCGTCGCCACCCGAGGCGACCGGCTGTGCGCGCCACGTGCCGCTGTCGTTGCCCCGGCCGACCTCTGCTGCCAGTGAGCGCAGGGTGGCACCAGCAGTGACCACCTTGGCGGCGGAGAGCGGCGGCGGCTCCTCGCTGTTCTCCCCCGCGCGAGGTCGGCCTTTGCCGCCAAGATGCCAAGACCGTTGACGGCAAAAGTGGCTGCGCCCGCACCTCCGCTCGACGCTCTCGCGCCGCGAACCGCCGCCAGCGTCACCCCGGTTGGGCGGCCAACGGCCTCGGCGGGTAGCCAATCGTAGAGACGACCGCGGCGGGAGGGCGCGCGGGACAACCCGCTCCCACCACCGGATCCCCACAGCGCACCTCCCGCGGGCGTAAAATCACGGATTGTTCACCCACTCGTGGCGTTTTCAATCTGCTACCAACCCTGGTCCAGTGCCCCGCGCCAATGGCAGGCACTCTCGTGGGCGGCCTTCCAGACGCCACAATTTTTTCAGCTCGGCGCCGCTGGAGGTCACGCCCCTGGCAGCTGCTACGGAGGGAGATCTCTGCATCCAGACCCGAGCCGCGTCGTGGGCCACTCCGCCGCCTGCGGTCGAGCTGCGGTGAGCTGGGGGTCCCGGCAGGGCACTGGGTGACGCGGCTGTGCACGTGTTCCTCCGCCGCCCCCCACACCATCGACGCCGGTCGGTCACAACTCGGCGACGGACCCCTCGCTCCCGTTTCCTTGGGTCCCCACAACCGACGACGCCGCCTCATCAGGAGCGACCGCCTCCCCGCACCCATTGGGCGTGGCGTACGCGGTGCCTGCCCTACTTCCCCACCCCCAACACCCCCATCGCCGCACACATTCTCACATCCGTTGGTCGGAGAGGAGCGGAGTCGTACATCGACGGTTGCGACGAATCGTCATCCTCCCCACCCTCCCCAACCTCTGACGCCTTCTCCTGTCACTTCTCCCCCTCGTCGCTTCTCTCCCTCCCCCTTTCCCACGATGGGGCGCGCTACCAACACCGCCATGCCCGCGATCGCCCTGGCCCCGGCTGTCCCAGCCTTCGGCCATGCCTTTGCCGCCACCGCGGCGGTGGTGATGGGTGCCGCTGCCGCCGGCCCGCTGCGTGTGGAGATGCCCAAGCTCCCAAAGATGCCCGCGATGCCGAAGCTCCCCAGCCTCCCCGGCCAGGGCAAGAAGGCCGACGCCAAGAAGGCCGCCCCGACCTTCATTGACGACAACCCCAACGCGAGGAAGCGGGTGGCGGCGCCGCGGTCTGGGGACACCAAGGTGCGCGCCGGCCTGGGCGGCGATGCGTCCAAGGGCGTCAACGCGCCGACGCTGGCGGAGATCCAGCAGTCCCGCACGCCCGGTGTGGTCATCAAGGACGCAGCAGGGGGCTCGTGGAAGGCCTTCCCCCAGCGCCGTATGCCGGGGGCTAACATGTCCAAGTTCCGCGAGCTGGCCGGCGAGATGAAGCTGCCAGAGTAATGATCGCGCGTCATGTGGGCCTCATTGTGGTGCCGGTTTGGAGCTGGGGTGGCTTGCATGCCGCCGAGCGCATGCGGAAGCGGAGGCGGCGGGGTGAGTGAAGTGGCATGCGCGTCACGGGGTGATCGCGGTTGGGTTCAGGTTGATAGCGGGCTCGGGCGGTGCCCGAGTGACGGGCATTGCGTCCCGGATGAGGAGTGCGGACGTCGGGCGAGGGTTTTGCGACGGAGCGGCCGCGCCGTCTGTTCGGTGCCTTCGAGTGTACGTGGGGGCCGTTGGGGTTGGCCTGTTCTTTTGGTACTGTGACGTGCTCGGTGGTCTGGTGTGGGGTGTTGGACTCCGCTTTTTTTTTTCCTTCTTGGACTTGGCATGGCTCATTTTTCTGTTCTTGGCTTCGCATCTTTGTGTTTTGGCTGTCAAAGCACCCGCTTGTTGGGGGTCGTGTGCTCGCTAGTTTCCCCCAGGACATACATTTTTTTCTTCCACACATCGTCACGTGGGCTCCGACTCGCTACGCGGAGGAGGCCGGGCAGGTCAGGTCGTCTGCCCCCGGCATGTGCCTATACGCACACGACCCATGTTGAAGTAGACTGTTTGGTTCCTGCCGAGTGGCTATGTGGAACATCCATGGCTCACAACTGTAGTCCGTACTCTGTGCTGCCGGTCGCACATTCCACACTGAACCTGGGCTTGGTGCGCAAGCAAGTGGATGAGACTGCCACTCGGGTGTGATGTCGAGATGTACATCTCATCTTGTATGTCTTGCCGCGCAACAAAGAGGCGCAATAGCTTGTTGTCTGCACGGGCTCGCCTGTCTTTCGCTGTTTCAGCTGTCCTTGAACGGCAGTGAATACTCCAGCAAAAACTGGACACAGCAAACGAGATGATTATCCTTGTTGTGGCTCATTCTGTACACTCACACTCGCCCGATAAACAAACGCAAAACCAACAGGGTGGCTGGGAACCCCAGCATCCAGCCAACAAATGCCTCCCGGCAAACAAGCTCCCGAACGCCCACCAGGGCGTGCATAACCCCATCCACAAGAACCTCAAATGGCAATGTCCGGGTTGTTGGCCGCCGGATTTTTCCGCCCGCCAAAGATGCCACCGCCGCTTGGCGCTGCGGCGACGCCCCCGCCTCCACGCACCGTCGGCGCCTCCACGTCGGTGCCAGAGCCCATGCGCCCCCCACAGAAGAAGAGCAGAACTGACACGCCGCAGGCAATGAAGCCAGCCACAATGAGGAGGATGCCCGACAACTGGCTGGAGTTGTCAAAGCCCAGCGACAGCGCCAGCGTGCCGGCAAAAAAGGTAAAGAATCCGCGGCCCTTGATGCCCATGAGGAACCCAAAGTGGCTTGCCATACACGATGGCCACTCAAGTTCTGCAAGGATGAGCAAGACACCAAAGACGGCAATCCAGATGAGCATCACAAAGAAGGACGGGTCGTCAAAGTTGAGGGTGAAGAGACGGATGAAGCGGAAGATGGCGGAGCCGATGAGCAAGCCGCCAGAGATGAATGTACCAAGCCGCACATAGAGCGCAGGGTTATCCGGGGCGCAGGAGGAGAGACGGCCGCCGCCTTCCATGGTGGGCACAATCACCGGACGGCGCGTTGCAGAAGAAGCGTGAAGGGCGTCGGACGACGTCGGGCAGTGCCGAGGAGGTCAACCGCTCGCACGAGATGTGGTCGAACACGAAGCAGAGCACTGCTCGTCGCGACGTCAAGTACAGAGGCCAGACGAGCAGCCGAGGAAAGAGACGGGAAAACACGCGGCGGATGACCGTGCCGCGGGACGCTCTAAGGAGAGCGCACGATGCGGAAGACTGCTCATGTCCAAGACAGGTCGCTGAAGCGAGGACACACTGTCACAGGCCCTGCCATGGGCCCGTTGGTGGTGCCAGCACAACTTTGCCCATCGCACCTGCCATGGTGTATGCACGCAGGCTACTTCAGTACAGTTTTTCCTTGTCCCGCACGCACTTCATTGTTTCTGACAAGTTGAATCAAGTCGTTTTCAACTCCATCCTGAAATCACAGAGAACCAAGATGGATGGAAGCCGTTACAGGTACATGTCTTCGCACTCGTTCCCTGCCATCCTGCTCTTCAATCGCGTCTGCAGATGCACGCTGTCATCGACGTCAACGCTCCATGCGCAGACGTGCCTGCGACGTGAGCTGCTTGAGCTCTGTCCTCTGCACAGAGTCGCGTTCATCACCCTGAGCGCACCCCCCCCCCCGCGTTGGTGGTGACTGGACTGAACTGCTCTTTGCTTGATGCTGTCCTTTGCATCGCCCTGCTTGCTGCCCCTGCCACAGCGTCGACACCCGCACGTGCTGGCATCACCACCTCCCCGCTTACCCGCACGCCCGACACCTTCCCGACTCTCCTGCGGTCGAGCAACCCCCACGCCACCCGCCCGCGTCCCACCCGCCGTCCGCATGGCGGCGACCGGGGCGGCGTCGGCCACCGCGAGCCGTACCATTGCCAAGGTGGTCATGGCGCGGGAACAGAGCGAGGGGGACGGGGCGCGGGTGCGGCGGAGCATCGGCTCTGCGGCGTTGCCCGACTTGGACCCCTTCCTGCTGCTCGACGAATTTCGGGTGTCGCCGCCCGCGGGGTTCCCGACCCACCCGCACCGCGGCATGCAGACCGTGACGTACATGCTTGAGGGCGGCTTCCGGCACAAGGTACGTTGCGGTTCTCTGCTCGGTGCTTTCACATGGCTTGTGGCGCCCCGCTTTCGTGCATTATGCGGTGTCGTCTTTGCGCCTCGCTCTGTTTTCTAACACACTTGAGCACCACCAATGCACGTGTGTGTGGTCCACGTTTGCACCTCGACTGCGTGACTTCCCGCTGCCGCCTGCTGCACGGGGCTTTTACTCATTGGGCTTTCTTCTGTGTTTGTGTGACATGCCGTTTTTGCCTCGCCAGGATAACCGCGGGCACGCGGGCACCATTGGCCCAGGCTCCCTCCAGTGGATGCTCGCCGGCTCTGGTCTCCAACACAGTGAAATGCCCGCCACGGATGGCCCCAACGTCGGCCTGCAGCTGTGGCTCACGCTGCCCGCGGCGGACAAGATGTCGCCACCCGACTACCAGGAGGTGTCTGCCGACGCGGTGCCGACCGCCACCTCCCCCGACGGCGCGGCGCGCGTACGCGTCCTCGCCGGCGACGCGTATGGCGTGTCGGCGGCGGTTGTGACGACGTCGCCCATCCTCTACCTCGACGTTGACGTTGCCGCCGGGGGGGCGGCGACGCTGCCCGTCCCCGACGGCTATGTCGGCTTTGCGTACGTGCTCCGCGGGGCGGGCACGGTGGGGGCCAATGGGGTGGCCGCCGAGCACGGCTCGTGCTGCTTGTTGGCCGACGGCGAGGCTGGCCCCGTGACGGTGACGGCGGGGGCGGACGGCCTTCGCTTTGTGTTGGTGGCGGGTACGCCCGTGCGGGAGCCGATTGTCAAGTATGGGCCGTTTGTGATGAACACGCGGGAGGAGGTGGTACAGGCTATCAAGGACTACCAAGCGGGGCGCTTTTGAGCCGCCGCGCATGGGCTCGTGTGCAAGCCGGCGCGCGGACGCTGCTCGTGGGTGGGGTCTTGCCGCCCTCGCGTTGCTTCGCAAAAGGGGTCTGTTGGGGATGCTGCCAAACAGTGGTTTGCCTTGTGGCTCTACTTTGTGCCATCTACCAGCCTTGCTCTGCCTTGCTGTTGGTATCCTGTCGTCTGTAGACATCATGTTGTTGTGTACCACGGAAGAGCCCCGACCTACCGGCCAACTGAGCGTTTCTGGGCGCATCGTGGACCATGGCGGCTGTGCTGGCGCAACGACGGAACCATTGCCACGAGTGTGTTCTAGAGAGCGCGTTGCCTGTGTGATTTCCGCAACACACAAACCTATACACCAGGCAAGCAGCACGGCACCGACGAGCGCCCCGCAAAGCAGAAGGGTGCCACATACAGGAGAAACAAACACGAAACAACAGAGAAGAACCTATCCTACAAGCGAGAAACACGCAATCTTGAGATACAGGTAGACCCGTGCGTCGCCAAGTGCAGCGTCGGTCAGCAGCAGCTCTGGTCGTCGACGCGCCCCGGCACCCGTGCGTGGCAACCAATCGAGGGGCGCGCGGCTCCCCCTAAAAACCCGCGCCGCCCTGCCTCTGCGCCAGGTACAAGGTGAGAATGGTGTCCACCTGCAGCTCGTAGCGCGCCAACGTCAGGGCGTCGTTGAGGTGAATGCCGTCGTGCACCAGCGCGTGGATGTACAGGTGCGGGGGGAGCGTGATCATGCCTTGAATTTCCTGCCGCAGCGAACCGATAGTCTGGGACACCTCCACGTCGAGCATGATGGTGCCCTCGACGGGCGTCTCAATCCAAATGTTCATGGCGACCGACGCGGGGGGATGGACCGGCGGGCGAACGGTTGGGCGGGCGTCGCGCTCTTGTCCTTGTCGCTGCCAGCGGGAGGGCAGCACGTAGCTGGCGTCTTGATCGGCGACGCTGGTGGGGGAGTGCGGCGGCGGCAGCAGAGGTGGGTGTAGGAGCGGCCGTCGACGACCGTCGGCACCGCAGCAACACCGAGCGGCACGAGCCTTGAATTAGACGGCGCAGCCGGCGTCGCCTGTCTCGTCCGTCACCACCAGCGTCTCTTTGCAGAGTGCGTACGTGTGAGAAGTGCGCAGCGTCGGGGGGAGGAGGCGGGAAGACGGTGGGGGTGTTGAGGAAGGTGACCGTTTGGAACTGTCGGAGTTACGCCTCGTGGGGTGCTCGGTGCGTGGTTGTTGCTGGCACTCAAGCCCCGGCCGCCGGATGCCGGCGGTCGCGTCGCTCTTATAGCCCTTGGCACACGCCGAGGCCAGTTGGCGGCTGACCCGCGGCTCGCGCGCGTGTGCACAGTCAATGCCCCAGTGGACAGCACGCGACGGACGCGCACGCCCTCAGCGAACGCGTCGGGCGGGTAAAGGAAGCACCGGACACGCAACACACGCCTTGGTGGGGGGCCCGTGAACCAACAAGCGGGCGGGGAGCGCGCCCCGCCGCAGCACGCCCCCCCCCTCACACACCACAACTGGAGCCACACGGGCGCGGACTCGATGACCCTGTCATTCGGGCAGACAGCTGCCGCCGTTCGGCCGGTCACACGGGGTCTGGGGAACCGCGGCACTGCGTTGAGAGAGTCCCCACGCGCTCGTCCCCCCTCGTGGACCGCCTGCAGCGGCCTGCAAGCGACATGGGCAGTACCAAGCCGTCTCTTCGCAGCCCGTCGTCACCCACAAGGGCGGCGCGCCCCGAGCAAACGACAATCGTGCAGTGCGCAAGGCCGACGAGGCGGAAGGCTGACCCCGACAGGAGGCGGTGGAGCCGACCGTGGCCCCGCCCACGCGCAAGTCGCGGCACACACACACCACTCACGTCACGGAGACGACAGGCCCTCAGCCCGGGCCCACCGAGCCGCCCCGCGCCTGTCACGTTGCGACACGGGCGCGGCGCGCAGGGGTGTTCCCAACGCGCATCCATGGCATCCCCCCCTCTGTGAGTGGCGACGGTGACGGGGGGCGGTCGGGCTTGCAAGCCCCCCACCGGCAGCTGTGGTTGGCCGATCCCGAGGCGGCTCAGCGTACGCGCCAGTCCCGTCCAAGAATCCAGGCACGCACAAGCGTCGTCGCCGTCGGCCCGGCGATCCGAGACAGGTGACCGCGGGCCGGTCTCGCCGCGATCCGGCGAGCCTGGCTCCTGACCGGTTTCGCTCTGCGAGGCGGCGCCGACGAGATTTTCGATTGACGACGGCAGCGGGGTGCGCACGAGACCACCCACTGGGGAGAGGGCCAACGCGCGGCAGGTAGTATCAGGAGAAGCTCACGTCCTCTCGAAAAAGTGCCTCGTCTGCTAGCCAGCATATCATGAACTCTGGTCCACACAGAGTTCGCAACACACGGTTCACAGGTGGCCCCAGTAGAATCTCGGCGACCGTCCACATCAAAGCGTAGCGGAGGATCGAAACATGATCCAGTGGTACTCAGTGGCTGGTCTGGCTACAGTGATTTCCAGCAATAACATCGCCAGCCATAAGATCGTTTCTGAAATGAGCTGCGTTTCCAGCTCGTGCACACGACGTGGAAACGCAATTTTAATGTGAACCGACATGATTCATTTGAGTCCCTCACGGGTCGGGTCGAATGTGGTGGCACATAAGTTGGAAACGTGGTACTCAAAGGCCATGTTTTCCTTGTACTTGGGCTCGCTTTCTGGTTCGGTGCTCAGCCTTCTTCGGCTGTCCCAGAGCAGTATCGAAGGAAGCACCTATCGAGGAAGCGACACTCATAGCATCTCTGCTCGACTATGCGAACGGTTTGTACAGATTCATGAAAGCCGAGCCGCTGGCCCTCAACACCTTTCTCTGCAACACAGCGGCGAGGGACAGCCGGCACAGCGGATTCACACTGCTGCATCGAATGACGGAGGTCGCGCCTGCCGCTAGCGCGAATAATTCTCTGGGGAGAAGGAGGGGAACATGAACGGGCGCGTTGATCTATTGGGGGCGTGTCCATTGCCCCAATCTCCCGCTGCGTCATGATACGCTGTTGAGCCTCGTGCGGACGCCCTTCGTGTTGCTTTACATGCGCAGTTTCTGTGCTTGGACGCAGCCACTGCAGCTCGACAGTGCTTTGTCTCTCTGCTTCATTTTCTTTTGCGCTGGCACCAAGGCGCTCGGATACCCGACACTGTCGCAGCAGCTGAGGAGACGTCAGCTCAAGAATAGATTGACTTGAAAATATACAAATATTTCTCACTACATTGTTGAAGGTTTGCTTTCTTATTGGGTTGTTTCTCAATCCAACCTTAACTGTTGCAGCACACTTTCATTCAATAACAGTTTACAACCCTGGGTTAGGCACAGAGTGTGACGACGGCGCCTACGGTTCTTGTCGATTCACAGCCCCACATTCCGAGCCGGCCGAATTCATGAAAATCAAGTCCACAGGCACACGTATCGCAAGAACGGGAGTAGAATGACGCGGCCTCCAGCACAATACATCTTGCGGTGTGGCCAGCTTACACACCTGAAATGGGTCCTCTCTCTCTCGCTTGTGCGGGGCCCTCGCAGACACGATTTTCGTCGTCGTGACACTACGAAGCCGCAGATGTTGGGGCTGCCATTGTGACCTTGGCTGGCCCAGGGTTCTTGAACTCGGACAGTTCCTCCTTCTCTTCTACGCCGAGGAGCGGATTGCGTCTACCTCGACCGAGGTTCTTGGGAGAGTGACCCGTTCTATTTCCACCGAGGTTTTCTCCCAAGGGGGCACCTCGCTTGGACAAATGCCGCGAATATTGATGTTGACCGATAACTGATGAGAAAAACTCGAGCTCCGACAGCGCGCGTAGCGTGTGTCGCATTCCATTATGGAGATGTCACAAGCCAGGAACCTTCAACTACAGCAGTCCTTCTCTCGGTTCGCAAGCCCAGTAGGTCCCAGTCGTCCGACTTGTGGCTGTCTTGTTGATGGCGCGGCTTGACCAGGGCAGAATCGCTTGATTCTGGAGCTGCCCGAGAAGGTCGATGCCATGTGCGCAAGCATCAAACAGATGCTCTTTCCACGATGTTCCTGTCGTACTTCAGGTGGAGTAGAATAATCGCATGGGGATGCAGCATTGACCGTACTGGACCTGACGAAGAGTGGCTCTGGGAGCTGCCATGTCAAGTGAGGGCTGAGCAGTCGACCACTACTGTACAGTCTTTCTCCAGTGTTGTCCACGCTGGTCGTCGCCTGACAGGGACCAATGTAGCCCTATTTTTTCGTGCAGAAGAAGGTAGAATCGCCTTTCCTGGCAGTGCAAAGCTGCCTCGTTCTTATCAAGGAATGACAGGAACCAGCGTCGCAAGCAGATCCGTGCTGCTTGCGAGCCAGACTTGGCATAAAATTACTAAAGACGACGGTCTCGCATGAGTGCCGAAGGAGAATCCGAGCAAAAGGAAAAAGTTTACCTGATGAATATACATACTCTTGAATAGGCAACTCTGGAAGTTTGTCATTTACTCACATCATTCCGATGGGTACGGCCGAGCTTTTGGGCTGAGGAGTGCAGTGTGACCAGAGTTTGCGACGTGACCTACCGGCGTCTAGTTGCGGCGGCGCTACGGCGCGGGGACGACACGGTCGCATGTCAAGAGAGGGGTGAGCGACAAGATTGACCGAGATCCGAGAGTGCGCCCGCTGGGCAGCGGTTGCTGTTCGCCAGTCGTGGACTCCGGGTATCCTCTGCCTGACGGCCTCGATCCGTTCGAGACCTGAGCAAAGAAGATGCGCAGCATCATCGTGCGGATGGACGGCCGTGCGCCATCCACAGACAGACCAGCACCGTTCCTGGGCTCGGATTAGGACACCGACCGCCCTTCACGTGTGCAGCTCGGTGCGCCGGAATGAAGCGGGGAAAGCGACCTTGACCTGCTGGCCAACCACCACGGGGCGCGTGGGAGGTGACCATTACGCCAGGCCACGTTTGTCAACAGCACAGCAGACGCCAGCCGTATCTGGCTCTTGAGCGGCCAAAACCCCGTGGAAACCGAGCATCAGAGGTCCCGATGGCCCTGCCTTCTGGCGCCTCAGTTGGATCGGTTCCACTCGGCGCGGCCGTCGGGCATCTCCGTCAGGCGAGCACAAGAGTCACTCATCGTCCGATCGCGCGAGTTGGAGAGTGGTACCATCAAGGTGATGTGTGGTCCTGACTGTGCTCCAAGTATCGCGAGCCAGGTGCAAGCTTTGCTACGTACTCCGTCTTCGTGATCCCCAGAATCCCCTGCGGACCTCTTCCTGCATTGCTTCGTGCTTCACTCTTGACATGGCGGGCAAACATGACGAGTATTCACCAGAAACGGCAGAAACAGGCAGGCGAAAAGGGGCTGGCAGAAAACAAGGTGCGTACCTGTGTTTTCCCCTCGTGGGGATCGGCATCAAACGCCCATGGAGGAGCCGGTCTCCCGAGGGTATTTGAGCGTCTGACAGTTGACAGGGGCGCACTCGCAGTTCGCGGAGCAGCGAGCGTCGGCCCTCGAGCAACAGGCCCTGATCGACGGGCTCGCTTTCAGACCCGTTGGATGGGTGGCCGCGACCTCATCAGCCGACAAAAAAGAACCAGCACTAGCGGAGCAGGCAGGTGAAACAGTGCGGGTCTCGCCAGAGAGACAGAGTGACGACCGCATGAGTGTCTTCTTCAGACTTGAGATTTACGATGCGAAAATTTTGTACATCAAGTGTGATGAAATTGATAGACATGAAATTGTCTATCAATTTCATCACACTTGATGTACACGCGTGTGAACCAATGAGAGCGCTGCGTTCCAATCACGGCTGCTTCATTTCTATAAATCTGCCTCGAACGGCAGT
>ENA-ORXU01002661-ORXU01002661.1-marine-metagenome-genome-assembly--contig:-NODE-2661-length-11907-cov-4.267625_pt1 | contig 11907 bp, 14 predicted proteins | sample MGYA00237869_ERZ511484 | MGnify/ENA metagenome assembly ERZ511484 | reverse complement strand
TGCGCAGCCAGTGGATAACGGCGATTACGGCTGCGATGGGTGAAGACGGCGTTACGCTGGTGGTCGTGCCGCTGCGCGTGTTGGCAGAGGGTGACGGAGTGCTGGATCAGCTATCCGCGCAGGGCCATGATGTAAGCGGGCCGGAGTGGCGCTGAGCTGCAGCCGGCCTGTTCAATCGCCCATCATCAGCACGAAGATAAAGGCGAGGAAAGTCCCGCCCAAAAACAGCATCCAGCTCCAGTAAAAGCTGAAGTCCATCATCAGGTCGGGGTAATTCACATCGACCTTGAAGATGTTGAGCATCCCGCCGGTCGCACCGCCCGAACCCATGAACAGCGCGATGATGATGGTGAGAAATGCCCCGAAAGGCACGGCTTTGAGGAAAGCGATCATGATGCACCCGTTTCCTGTGTAACTTTCTGCGATGAGTCTTTAGCGCACCGCCGCGCCGCGTCTACCTTACAACAGCCCCGGTGGACAATTCGACAGCATATTGCGCGCGCTGATTCTTTTGATTCGCGCGACAGTCCATTTGGTTCTCAATCACGAAACCGCATAAATTTTTTTCCGCAGATTGATTTTGCCTCTTGCGCAAGCCGCGAGTCATGGAAAACCCACGCGTCGCGGTGTATTGCTTGGACGGCACACCCTTAGAATAACCTCACTGATGCTGGTAAATTCTCTTTAACCCTCTTGCGCCCGAGTCTTGTCTGATTCACTATGGGTTGTGGTCGTAATGCCATGGGCACCCACAAGACCTAGATTTTGATCCGTAACGCGCGATTCGCGCGGCTGGGATAGGAGTCTGGGAATTGGGGAGTTTTTCGTGGGCAATCGGTGGATTGCCCGTGGACAGGTTGCGAAGCACGAGTGGACAGGTCGGGGGACAAGTTTTGTCTCCCGAAAGGTGAAAAAAGCGGCGTGAACGGCTAGATAGGCAATGCCCATCCGAGTCGAACACAAATGGAACATTGGAAGTGCGGCAGGCAATGTATTTGCGCGCTCCACAACAAAAGAGACGGGAAACGGGGCTAATGGAATTTCGTAACGGAGACGATGCGGCGATGGGTCTGGATGAAAACGCGGTGGGCGATGCCCCGGAAAACACGAGCGTAAACACTAGCGCAAACACTGGCGAAGAAACGAGGCGCCCGAAAAAGGCTGCCAAAAAGGCTGTGAAGATGGACAAAAAAGATGTCGGCACGGACGAACTGATCGCGGCAGAAATTGCCGGGGCGACAGCGGCTGCGCTGGAGGAAGCCACACGCGCTGCTTCGCAAAAAGACAGCGATTCCAAGACCATCAAGGCGCGCCGTTTCGACGTGAAGACGGATCCCACGCGCGATGCGAACTTGACTGCATTCGGCAAGGAAACGCTGGAAGACCGTTATCTGCTGCCCGGTGAGAGTTATCAGGATCTGTTCGCCCGTGTGGCCGATGCCTATGCCGACGATGCAGAGCATGCGCAGCGTCTGTATGATTATATCTCCCGCCTGTGGTTCATGCCTGCAACGCCTGTGCTGTCTAATGGCGGCACCACGCGCGGCCTGCCGATCAGTTGTTATCTCAATTCTGTGTCGGACAGCCTTGGCGGTATTGTCGGCACGTGGAATGAAAATGTCTGGCTCGCATCGAAGGGCGGCGGCATCGGCACCTATTGGGGCAATGTTCGCGGCATCGGAGAGCCTGTCGGCCTGAACGGCAAGACCAGCGGCATCATTCCTTTCGTACGTGTGATGGACAGTTTGACTCTGGCGATTTCGCAAGGCTCACTGCGACGCGGTTCGGCCGCTTGCTACATTGACGTGCACCATCCGGAAATCGAAGAATTCCTCGAAATCCGCAAGCCATCGGGCGATTTCAACCGCAAGGCGCTGAACCTGCACCACGGTGTGCTGCTGACCGATGATTTTATGGAAGCCGTGCGCGCTGGCGATGATTTCGATCTGCTCAGCCCGAAAGACGGTACCGTCCGCAAGACGGTAGATGCGCGCAGCCTGTTCCAGAAGCTGGTGGAAACACGCCTTGCCACGGGTGAGCCGTACATCGTCTTCTCCGACACGGTGAACCGCATGATGCCAAAGCATCACCGCGAGCTGGGCCTGAAGGTTTCGACGTCAAACCTGTGCAGCGAAATCACGCTGCCAACCGGCATCGACCACCTTGGCAATGATCGCACCGCCGTGTGCTGCCTGTCCTCGCTCAACATTGAAAAATGGGAAGAGTGGGAAGGCGAAAAGCAATTCATCGAAGACATCATGCGCTTCCTCGACAATGTCCTGCAGGATTATATCGACCGCGCACCGGACGAAATGGCCCGCGCCAAATATTCGGCAGAGCGAGAGCGTTCGGTCGGCCTTGGCGTCATGGGCTTCCACTCTTTCCTTCAGTCAAAGGGCATCGGTTTCGAAAGCCCCATGGCGAAGGTGTGGAATCTGAAGATGTTCAAGCACATCAATGCCAAGGCGAACGAGGCGAGCATGATGCTGGCCAAGGAACGCGGGCCGTGCCCGGACGCCGACGAAATGGGCGCGATGGAGCGGTTCAGCTGCAAAATGGCGATTGCACCCACCGCGTCGATTTCGATCATCTGCGGCGGCACCAGCGCCTGTATCGAGCCGATTCCAGCCAATATCTACACTCACAAGACGCTGTCCGGCAGCTTTGTGGTGAAGAACCCCTATCTGGAAAAAATCCTCGACAAGAAGAGCAAGAATTCGACCAATATCTGGAATTCGATCCTGGAAAAGGACGGCAGCGTCCAGCACCTCGATTTCCTGACGCCTGAAGAAAAGGCCGCGTTCAAGACCAGCTTCGAAATCGACCAGCGCTGGCTGCTCGAATTCGCCGCTGACCGCGCGCCCTTCATCGATCAGGCGCAGTCGCTGAACCTGTTCATTCCGGCTGATGTCGACAAATGGGATTTGGCGATGCTGCACTTCCAGGCCTGGGAAAAGGGCATCAAATCGCTCTACTATCTCCGTTCAAAATCCGTGCAGCGCGCAGGCTTTGCCGGCGGCGTGGAAGCGGACAACACGGGCGAGGCAGCAAAGTACGAACTGCCGACCACCGATTACGACGAGTGTCTGGCTTGTCAGTAGGTTATCCACAGGGCTGTGGAAACAATGGGGATAAAGCGCGTCGGATAGCTCGACAGTTACCGCCCGGCGTCGCAAAATGAATTTGACATGATTTGGGGGCCGAGTCGTTACCTCGGCCCCCAATCATTCCACCACGATCTTGCAATCGCCGGTGGGCATGAGCGATTAAGCATAGGAAGAATTATCCTGTTTGCTCTTGAGGTCAAGGCGATTGCGTTAAACTGCATAGGAAAACGCAATGCATACTTACGCTGTCAGCTTCACCATTCACTATGATACCGACCGGCAACGCCGATATGACAGCCTAATGGCTGAAATTAGGAAGTGCTCTAGGGTTTGGGAGGAGACCACATCATTTTGTTTGGTTGAAACAAGCGAAACACTAGATGTGTTCGAGAGGCGCTTATACCTGAGCCACTTCAGTCCTACGAAGGACAAATTACTGGTTGTGAGCGTGCGCTATGACGATGCAAAAGCGAGAGGTGCGATCAAGCTCCCCGCTACGCTGCGCATGCTTCTTCCAAGCATAAAAATAAGCTGAACTTAAGGGCGGGACCCTGAGCGTTTTTTGTGCCTCAGACTTAAGAGCTTTGCGTCCTGCCCAACCTCTGGTTCCCCTATGCGGCCCCAACACTTTGTCCTAAGAATGTCGGGAACTTACGAAGAAAAAAGGGATCTAGAATGGGCGGAAACGCACCTATCATTATCGGCATCGTAGGCACTTTGGTCGCGCTGTATGTGTTCTTCAACGGTTGGCGCTTGCGCAAATCGGGCGCGGACGGGCATACCCTCGGCGGATTGCACATGCTGATGGCGGTGCTGTTTATCCCGATGATCTGGTGGATTATTCTGGTCCTTATGCCGAGCTGACAAAGGAGCGCGCTTCATGAAATCTGCATCCCGTATTGCCGCATTGATTGGCATCACTTTGCTGCTTTCCGCATGTGCCAGCCAGATAGATGCAGGCGTCAGTGCAGAGGCATCGGCACCCGGTTTCTTATGGGGCCTGTGGCACGGGTTTGTCTTTCCGTTTGCCTTTATCGGTTCGCTGTTCGATCCCGATATTGCCGTGTACTCCGTGCCCAACAATGGCGGCTGGTATGATTTCGGCTTCTTCCTTGGCGTGACTGTGCTGGGCGGCGGAAGCTTCTTCGGATCGAAAAAGAGCAAGGGTTAGCGCTCTGATACCTAGCGCCAGATCGGCAGGCGCTCTGCTTCCTCCACTGACAGCGCAATCCTGAAATGCTGCATCAGCAGCGCGCGATAATCTTGCGGATCGCTTGCCACGCGCTTTTCCGGCGCTGCCCCGGCGCGCCAGATGGACAATTCCCGGTCAACGCAGCTGACAAAGCCATCGAGCAAGCAGATGCTGGCGACATGCAAATTGGTGAAGCGGGAGCTGTGATGCGTTGCCGCCCAGTGGCAGCCCATTGCCATATCCGCCGCCGCGACCTGCGCCAGATCGAAGGCAAATTGCGGCTCCCAAGCACTATCGCTGGCGGAGCGGCCATCGGTTGGGCCAAGCGGCCCCATGCGTTCCAGCAGCCACGCGCCGGGGATGGTTCCTTCGCTGCCAATTCGGCGCAGCCGGTGGCGCGCACCGTCTGCGCTCTGCGCCTCCGCCCCGTCCATCAGCGGCATCGGCGGCGCGTAACCGCCGCCAAAGCCCGCATCGGCAATCCACGCCGAATCTTCGAAGCGAACCAGCACAAGGCAGTGCGTGCGCGGCGTAGTCTCCGGCGGATTGCCGAGCAGCACACGCGCCAGCAGCAAACGCATATCAAAGCCCATCGCGCCCAGCATGTCTGCCAGCAAGCGGTTGTGTTCAAAGCAAAATCCGCCGCGCCGCGCACTCACCAGCTTTGCGAATGCCGCCTCGCTCTCGCAGGAAATACCTTCGCCCAGCATCACGCTGAGGTTCTCAAACGGGATCGTCTGCCGGTGCGCCGCTTGCACCGCGGCAAGTCCGGCGGGATCAGCGGAGGGAGCTTCGGCAAGGCCGATGCGGGAGAGATAGGCGGAGGTATCCATCGCCCGCCTAATGGCCCGCGTCATGCATTTCACGCAACTGCAACTTGCGCATTTTTCATTCCGAAAAACAGCAGATCGTAAGGATTCCCTAACCATTCGGGTTGTAAAACCAGCCTATGGCAAGGCGCGTGAACAAACGATTTTTGAACCATCACGGCTATGGTGAGGTGCGCGTGTCGCGTTACCTCGTGCTGTATATCGCGCAGGTCGCGTGGTTTACGCTGGGTATCTACCTGTATTCAGGCGCCTATTGGCCTTCTACCTGTCAGCCGGAAAACCTTCTGGAAATCTACGGCTGCTCGGCCCGCCTGCCTACCGATGGCGGCGGCTGGCGCGAGGCGGCATTGCTGACCTGGCTGTGGGCGACCCCGATCCTGATTGCATTGGAAATCTCGCGCCGGGTGAACAAGGAAGAGCGGTAGGGCGCAAGGCCTAGAGAGTCCGGTTGGAAAATGGCATGGTTGATTTCATGCCAGCCGATCAAACCAGTTCGATGCACCGGCCGCTCATCAGGCGATGGGGGTTCCAGAGAGTCCTGATTGTAGCAGCTGCTATTGCTGGCATGCTCACGGCACGCTTGTTTTTGGGCGGCGAATTTGCGGTCGCAATCCTGGTCGGCATGCTGTTCCAATTCACAGCAACCTACATACTGGAACGCTATTTCGAAGACCCGATGCGGGCGGACCGAATCCCGACCAGAGCTGGCTGGGAGGAGACATTGCTCTTTGTGGGATCCTTGATTGTGTTCTTTCTTTTCGCCGTTTTCGTGATGGATTTCTTCACAATTTGAGCGCGCAAAAACTACACCGCCCTAGCCACTGGATAAGTCCGGCAAAACTTCACGAAATTATCCACGGCCCAAAGTCCCCTATTGCTATCGAATCACCGATATGATTCTCTATATGGGACTTTCGCATTTAGACCGGAGACTACCAGATGTCGTTGTTAGAGCCTCGTAACACATACAAGCCCTTTGAATATCCGTGGGCGTACGAGTTCTGGAAACGGCAGCAGCAGGTCCACTGGATGCCGGAAGAAGTTCCGCTTGGGGAAGACTGCCGCGATTGGGCGCAGAACCTTACCGATCATGAGCGGAACCTGCTCACCCAGATCTTCCGCTTTTTCACCCAGGCCGATATCGAGGTGCAGGATTGCTACCACGAGAAATACGGCACGGTGTTCAAGCCGGTTGAAGTCAAGATGATGCTCGCCGCCTTCTCCAACATGGAAACGGTGCACATCGCCGCCTATTCCCATTTGCTCGACACGATCGGCATGCCGGAAAGCGAATATGGCATGTTCCTCGAATATGAGGAGATGAAGGACAAGCACGATTATCTGCAGGAATTCGGCGTCGATTCTGACGAGGATATCGCCCGTACGCTCGCCATGTTCGGCGGATTTACCGAAGGGCTGCAGCTATTCGCCAGCTTTGCGATGCTGATGAACTTCCCGCGTTTCAACAAGATGAAGGGTATGGGGCAGATCGTCAGCTGGTCCGTGCGCGATGAAAGCCTGCACTGCGAAGGCATCACGCGCCTGTTCCACGCCTTTTGTGCAGAGCGCCAGTGCCTGACCAAATCCGTGAAGGAAGATATCATGGATATGTGCCAGAAAACGGTGCGGCTGGAAGATGCCTTCATCGATCTGGCGTTCGAGCAAGGCCCCGTGCCCGGCATGACGGCAAAGGAAATCAAGAAGTACATCCGCTACATCGCGGATTGGCGCCTGAGCCAGCTTGGCCTGCCGAGCATCTACATGGTCGAAGACCACCCCCTCCCATGGCTCACCCCGCTGCTGAACGGTGTGGAGCACGCCAACTTCTTCGAAACCCGCGCTACCGAATATTCCAAGGCCGCCACGACTGGCGACTGGAACGACGTCTGGGGCAATTTCGACAAACGCCAGAAGGCCAGCGCCGCGAACGAGGTCGAGGTGGTGGACGAGGGCCCGGATATGTTTGGGGATACGACTGGGGTTGCTGCGGAGTAGGGCTGGATGGCGATTGAGGGCTTCGATTTTGACTCGTTCAGCTCCACACGAAAATCTTCTTTCACTTAGCGCCGATTGAACAACTGACTCACCTCAAAGGCCGGGAAAAGCAAGTCGCGCAAATCCAGCGGAACCTAGATACTGCTGGGAGACAGACATTCGTATTTAGCGACCGTGGTGTGGGCAAAAGATCGCTTGCTATGACTGCCGCGTTCGCCGCTCCGAACATAAAACTCGATCCTGTCTATGTGGCATGCGACAGGCAGGGTTCGTTTTTTCAAAAGGCCGCGGCGATGATCGACGAACTCGTGGGCCGGATGGACAAGTCCAGCGAAGATAAGTCGACAACAAAAATTTCAATCTTAGCAAGAGTACTGGGTTGCGAAAAAGGGCACGAAAAAACCGCATATATCCAGAGTTCGACTCATGATCGTGTTTTATTCAAGCGCTTAAAGCAATTACCGAAGGAGAGCAGAAGGCTCCCTTAGTTATAATTGATAAGTTGGAGCGTTTTGATAATTCACATGATCGCGGCTTGATGGCAGATTTTGTGAAACGAGTGTCCGATGATCGGATCAATGTGAAACTTATATTGTGTGGGATCGCCTTAAGCATTTCAGGCCTCACCGGAGATCATCCCTCGTCGGAGAGGGCATTTTCACCCATTCATTTGCGGCAATTGCCGTATGATAATCTTCAAGAAATTATCTTAGCGGCTGCCGATGCCTTCCCTGTCATTATACCTAGCGGATGCGCGCAGCGTATAAGTGTTATATCCGACGGATTTCCATATTTCGCTCAGCTGATTGGTGAGCAGCTTTTTGGATCATTTTTGAAGATTCTGAGGTGGTTTCAACCTGTAACGAGGAGCACTTTCAAAATGCTATTGATTGATCGGTTGAAGAAGCAAATTTCACCTTGCGAGAGAAATACGACCGTGCAACTCTGAAGTACAAGAACACGCAAGACTTCAAGCATGTTTTGTGGTCGGTGGTTTTGGCACCGACATCAAGCCGACAAGTTGCCGATGTATATGACATTCTTATGTAGACGTAGTCCGCGTGATGAGCTCTGACAGGAAGCTCTCTTCACATGATTTCAATAGCCTTGTCTGGTATCTCACCCTAGAGTCGCAGGGCAATATTCTAACTTCCCGCGGCAATGGCTGGTACGAGTTTTCCGAATGCATGATGAGAGGGTATGTGAGACTCTTGGCACAGGCCGAGGGCCTCAAGTTCAAGCTAGATATACTTGAGCGATTTGGCGGGCCAATAGAGTTCCTTTTCGCCTTCTCTCAATCACACCACCCCGGCCCCGCCGAGCGGTAGTGCACCTCCAGTCCCAGCCAGATCAGCCGCTCTGTTATCGGCTCACCTTCGCGGGTGACGCGGCCTAAAAAGCGGCCATATCGGTCGCAGCTAGCTTCAAATTCGTTACAATTCTGCGAGCATGGCCATCGCTCGCTCCCGGGCACCATCTCGCCACCAATCGGCGCCGCTTTGGAGGTGTGCTGCGCTATTAATTCGGAACATTATCAAGGCTCAGCGTTTACATTTGCTCAAGGCCAATGCGATGCCGCGTTTCGGTAGACAGCACTGGCTGCAAGTAATGGAGCTTTAAAAATGGCTGAAATTCCTGTTGAAAAGAAGTCCTCAATGGCGTGGTTATGGTGGCTGTTGCTGCTGGCCGGTCTCGCCGCACTGCTTTGGTGGGCATTTGCGGCAAATGATGTCGATGGCGACCTTGAAGAAGATCTCGTTGATGTCGATGCTGTCGAAACAACCGCTAATGACGATATGGACGTAGATAATCTGCCAACCAACGCAGATGGTCAAACCGTGCTGACCGGCCTTGCCGGGCTTGCCAATATTGGCAATGTCATCGGACGCGATGTCGAATTGGTGGACGTGCCGGTAAACAGAGTAGTTGGCGATGAAGCTTTCACCATTGGTGAAGGCGACAATGAAACGCTGGTTATGTTTGATGAATACCCAACCCCCAATACGCCAATGGAAGGTCATGTTGACGTGAACCCTGGTTCCAACGTTACACTGATTGGAAATGTGCGCGCAATGCCCGACGTTCTGCCGGAGAGCGTGGTTGAAGACATCAATACCGATGCCGCCGCCATGATCTTTGCCACCAGCGTCGAAACAGTCGAATAGGAATTATCTATGGAAAATGATGACAGGTTTGCAAACCTTGATACGCTGTCGGATTGGCAGCTAGTCAATGAAGATCAGGATATTCGTGGATATCCCGTCCGATCTGTAACGGGCGATGAATATGGCAAAATCGAAGATATGCTGGTCGACAAAGATGCAGAGCACGTTCTTGCAGTGCGGATGGACGATGGGCGTCTCGTCGCTGTCGAACATCTCGACATCAAGGATGACCATGTAATCTACACGCAGGACCATGCAGCGTCGCGTGCCGAATATACGCGGGTTCGCGCCCGGTAATTGCGTCGCACTACAAGCGAACAAAAGGGGGCATCGGAGCGATCCGGTGCCCTTTTTTTTATCCATATTTCAGTGGTTTGGTAAATCGATCGGCTCACCGCGTTTGTGCGCATCGGTGTGAGGCTCATGTTACTGCGTTCGATAATACTCTCGTCCTTTCAAATCTTTGTCACGCCCACACCACCCTCATTCAATCACACCAACTCCGGCCCCGCTGGACGATAACGCACTTCCAATCCCAGCCCAATGAACTCACCGAGGCACACGGCGCGGCTTGAGGAAGCCTGCCTTTCCTACATAAGCGCCCCCGTGCCATCACGCCGGGGTGCTGCATCATCCTGCCTTTCCAGCCTGCAAAAGGTTTTCAGCGCGCAAAGTGTCACCCTGTCATTTTGCCGCTGAACCCCGCAGAAAACTGCCGTTTTTCGCCCCTTTGCACAGGGTGACAGGGTGTCACCTTTGTCACCCTGCCGCGCTGGCCGCAGCGGCGTGCAATCGGCCGCCCTTTCCAAACCGCTGCAAAAAAAATTCGCATTTTTTTGGAACCAGACCGATTTGGTCGCATTACAATATTTGCGGACCGGGCCCCTCTGGCGCGCGCCTCCATGGCGCTCGTGATGTCGGACCGCATCGGACAGCCGATGCGTGTTTGACGGTGGCCTTTTCGCTTCCCCAAGAACACAAGGCAAAAGCTGACCGATCACCCTTCAACCCTTTTGGGAGAATCAGGATGTCGGCCCGTTTGTTTAAATTGAGTGAGCTTCATCAGAAGCTTGATGAGAAGATTCGTCATGAAATGCGGAGGCTGACACCAGACCCGTTTCGTGTCATGGAACTGAAGCGGCGCAAGCTGCGCGTGAAAGATTTGCTTGCCCGCGTGGCACGGCGTCCCATGCGCTTTGGAACGCTGTCGCGCGGATAGATTTTGGTCGGGGCAGGGCGCGGATCGCCGCGCCTTGTCCCGCCGGTTTGCAATGATTTCGGCGCGCGGAATGCACCGTGCGCCCATAATAATTTTGGGGCAATTTCGACATGTTAGCTACCGTTCAACCCATGCTGAGTGACTTTCTGAAAAAGGAAAGCGCGGGCGGCATCGTGCTGATGATCGCGGCGGCACTGGCGCTGGTTATCGCCAATTCGCCCCTGGCGGCATCTTATTTCGGGCTGCTGGATATTCCTGTGGTCGCCGGTATCGGCGGCGGCGTGATCGACAAGCCCTTGTTGCTGTGGATCAATGACGGATTGATGGCGATCTTCTTCTTCCTCGTCGGGCTTGAAGTGAAGCGAGAGGCGCTGATCGGGCAGCTCAATTCATGGAACAAGGCCAGCCTGCCGCTGATGGCGGCGATTGGCGGCATGGCGTTGCCTGCGATTGTGTTCCTGTCGATCAATTCCGGCTCCCCTGAGAATTTGAACGGCTGGGCCATTCCTGCCGCGACCGATATCGCCTTTGCGCTGGGTGTGCTTGCCCTGCTTGGGCCGCGTGTCCCGGTTGCCTTGAAGGCGCTGCTGCTGGCTGTAGCTGTGATCGACGACATCGGCGCGATCACCGTTATCGCGATTTTCTATACTGCTGAAACCGATGTAGGCATGTTGCTAGGCGGCGCTGTGGCCTTCTTGGTGCTGGCCGCATTTGGCCGCGCTAAAGTCGGGTCGAGTATTCCCTACGTGATCCTTGGCATCGTGCTGTGGGTCTTTGTGCTGAAGTCCGGCGTCCACGCGACGCTGGCCGGCGTTGCGGCGGCCATGTGTGTGCCGATTGCTTCCAGAGACGGGGGCAAGCCGCTTGAGCGGATGGAGCATGCGCTGCACCCCTATATTGCTTTCCTGATTATCCCGATTTTCGGATTTGCCAATGCCGGTGTGTCCTTGACCGGTGTAGGCTTTGACACGCTGTTATCGCCGCTGCCACTCGGCATCGCGCTGGGTCTGCTGATCGGCAAGCAGATTGGTATCGTGGGCTTTGCCTGGATCGCGGTGAAATCCGGCATGGCCAGCCTGCCGGAGAATGTCGGGTGGAAGCAGATCCACGCGCTATCACTGCTCGCGGCCATCGGGTTCACCATGAGCCTGTTCATCGGCAACCTCGCCTTCGCTGATCCAGCGCAGGTGGATGCGGTGAAGATCGGTGTGCTGTCAGGTTCGCTGGTGGCGGCAGTGGCGGGCTATCTGCTGCTGCGGGCCACTTTGCCGAAAGGTGATGCTGATGCAGGAGAGGCAGCCGTCAAAGCTGCTGCCTGACCGCTCCTACCAACCCCAAGCCGGAGGCGGCGCCGCGATGTCATTCGCGGCGTCGAACTCCACCCGGAACAACCGCGTCA
>ENA-ORXU01002659-ORXU01002659.1-marine-metagenome-genome-assembly--contig:-NODE-2659-length-11917-cov-2.594341_pt1 | contig 11917 bp, 13 predicted proteins | sample MGYA00237869_ERZ511484 | MGnify/ENA metagenome assembly ERZ511484 | reverse complement strand
CATGGGCGACGTTCTAGAATCGAAGAACTTCTTAGGTGCAGTTATTGACGAGCGCGCTTTTGATCGGATTGCCGGATATATCAACGGTGCGCGCGATAACAGTGCATGTGAAATAATAGCTGGTGGCAGTACCGATAAGTCGGTGGGGTATTTCATAGAGCCCACGGTCATCCTAACCACCGATCCCCACTCCACAACTATGGAGGAAGAGATCTTTGGCCCTGTATTAACGGTCTATGTGTATGATGACGAGGATTGGAAGCAGGCGCTAAAGCTTGTTGATGAAACTTCACCGTACGCGCTTACCGGTGCTGTATTCGCACAAGATCGATATGCTGTTCAGGAAGCGTATACCGCACTCGAGAATGCTGCGGGCAACTTCTACATAAACGACAAGCCTACTGGAGCTGTCGTAGGGCAGCAGCCCTTTGGCGGTGCCCGCGCGAGCGGTACCAACGACAAGGCTGGTTCGGTACTTAACCTTTACCGCTGGCTGAGTCCGCGCCTAATCAAAGAAAACTTCAATGCGCCCCGTAATTACCGGTACCCGTTTTTGGATGATCCGAAGGGAGCTATCTAATCCTCGGTTTAAACGCTGGATTGTCGCGGAGATACGCATCTGCGGCGAGTAAGGCTACAATGGAGAGGGCATCTGTAATTCGCCCATCTAGCGCCATGCGAACGGCGTCACTAAAGGGTAAGGTTCGCAGCGCTAGGTCTTCGGTGTCCTCGGGTTCAGCCTCTCCAGCGGTGAGTTCTGTGGCTAAATAGGCGACGCCTACTTCGTCGGTTACGCTGTTGCTAAGGTCGAGGTCGACAAGCTTCGTGAGATGTTTTGCCGTAAGGCCAGTCTCCTCCTTAAGCTCCCGCAACGCACATTTTGATGTCTCTTCCCCCTGTGGACAGCCACCCTCTGGTACCTCCCAGCTGTACCTGTCCAACGCATAGCGAAATTGTCCCACCAGTACCGTATTACCAGCTGCATCGAGTGGGACTGCAGCTACTGCAATGTTCTTAAACCGAACGACTCCATAGATACCGGGCGAACCGCCTGGAGTGATCACCTCATCATGGTCGACGCCAATCCATGGGTTCTCGTAGGCGCGGGTTCTCGACTTTCGCTGCCAAGGATTCTGCTTGCCGCTCAAAATGGAAGACCTGCTTTGAAGGCCGAGACGAAATGGCCTACCAGTGAAGGCCGCAGCAACAAGAGTAGTATGGGCATTGCCAATGCTCCGTAGAAGTGAGCTGAATGATCAATGTTATCGGTAGCGCGACGGGCAGCATATTGGCTGTAGGCCAGGTAAGCAACGCCCGCCAAAATTGCAGGTATCGCGATGAGGCCGTAGAGGTAAATGTTGTCCCAAGGGTAAAACAGGACTGAGCAGAAGACAACTCCACTCACCGCTCCCGAAGCGCCAATTGCTCCGTAATGAGGCTGGTCTGCGCGCGTACGAAGTGTGTACAGGTTGGCCAACACAATTGTAGCCAAATACAAGAGTAAAAAGACCACGTGGCCTAACCATTCATCAAATGCGTAGGGGGCAATTTCTGCGATGTAGCCCGTGAGGCTTGCCTCAACGTTGCGACCAAAGCTGTAAAACACAAACATGTTGATCCCTAAATGCAGCCAACTCCCATGCAAAAATCCAGAGGTGAGCAGCCGCTCGTATTCCCCGGAATTTGCTTCTTGGTAAGGGCTATGCTTGAGTCGCTCAAATAGAGCAGGATTTGAAAACCCTATGTAACTGATGAGGATGGTAACCCCAATTATTAAATAGGTAACAAAGAAGGGGCTAGTCATTGTGGTAGGGGAGTCCTTTAAGGATGGTGTAGCCGCGGTAAAGTTGTTCGAGCGCAACGATGCGTGCAAGTTGGTGTGATAAGGTCATGTCGCTGAGTCGGATGCTGCCCCCGGCCCGGGTTCGAAGACTTTCGTCAAAACCATAGGCACCCCCAATAAGGAACACTATCCTCTTACCGCTTCGATGTTGCAAGCGCTCTAGATAGGTGGCATAGCTTCTGCTGGTCATCGACTTGCCGCGCTCATCAAACAGGAGCAGCAGGTCGTGATTGCCCAACTTCGTACCGATCAGATCAGCTTCAACTTTCCTTGCTACGTCGGCTTGAGCACCACGACTGGCTTTGGGTAGAGGATATTCTCTGTAATTGAATGCGTGTAAATGCCGTAGACGCTTCTCGTACAAGGCAACGGCCTCCTTCACCCAGGCTGATTTGCTTTTTCCAAGACACCAAAGCTCGACAGTCACAATAATACGGTGTCTAGTGCATCAGTGAGCGCCTTGCGCTGGCGGAAATCCTTGCGTATTCGCTTGGCCAAATGTTGCACAAAATCGCTACGGGAGCGACGCGCCAGTTCGTCGAGCAACTGCGCCGTCCAGACTGCGGGGCTATTTCCAAAGCGATTGTTGAGTTGCTCGCGGACTTTGGTTTCTACCAGCAAGCTTAGGTCTGTATCATCGAGCTTCCCGATTAACTCAGGAAGCATTTCAGCGTTCAACACTTCAGACTCGGAAGCGTAGAGCATCGTTGCTAGCGCCGGATATCTCCCCAGCTTGAGGATAACCTTAGCACGTAAACGCTGCACGATATCTTGGCGAAGGCTGCTAGCCTCAATAGCATCGAGGGTAGCCTCAAGAACTTCTGTTGACTGCTCCTCAGTGAGCCAGTCCATCGAATTTTCCAAGGGAGCAAAGTCCTGAGTAGCCAATACCACACTTGGTCCATGCGCTACCACAAGTTGGGGCTGTTTGGCAGTTTCGGCAGCACCAATTAAAAAACGCCGCAGTTGTAGACTGGCCTCTGCTGTGTGTTGAACTTCCAGGGCGGCCTCAGCCAAGCGTACCGCCCGTCGAATATTGCCAGCCGTTATCTCTGCTTGGAGGGCGGAGAGTACGAGTTCGATTTCGTCGAGATGGTTTAGCAGCAGCTTTTCGGCCTTCTCGGTTTCCCCTTCGGCGTAATACAATGCCATCATGCGTGCTACGCGCTTTACGGCCGGGCCGTATGCTTCCTGCGCGTCGTCAAAACGCTTACGAATCGAAGCTAGGCTTTCTCCTAGCGCGGCGGCCAAGCCGAACAAGGCTTCATCCAGTTGCGACCTGCCGTAAACTCCGCGTTGGGCTTCCTCATCGAGCCAACTTTGGATACGCTCAATAAGAACGGGTGGAGGAGAGCTACGTACCAGCGTGCCCAGTTCTCCTATGCATTCGGCCAGGTAATCGTAGAGATCAACTTTCAACCGGTCTTCTTTGCCAACGAGTACCACCATGCGGCTTACTAGCGTGGTATTAAGCTCAAAGAGGTCGAGCCACATCTTTTCGGCTAGCCACTCTTCACGCTTACGCGAAAACTGTTCGAGCGCTTCAGAAATACGCTTGAGCTGCTTGGCAGAGTAGGTCGAGGAGCTTCGTTTTAACAATCGAGAAAGCACCTGTTCGAAGCGATCTGCAGAGGGAAGATCATGCGCAAAACGGATACGAAGATCGAGGGCAAATTCAGGGTGACGCGCAGCATATGTTCGCACAAAATCTCGCAACTCATCATCGTGAATGGTGGCAATGAGGCGCTTGGTGGTTACGGCTTTGGTTTTGCGTTTAGGACGCGCCGAGACTTTTGGGGCCTTTCGTAAATGCACAATCGCTAGCAGAGCGGCGAGATGTTGACAGGCAGCGTCGGCTGCAAAAGGTGCGCACTCGCAGTGGTAGTCCTTGACTTTACGACCGGTCAACTGCAGTTCGGTTTCTATGCCGTCCCCACGTCCTACCCACAGGCCCGAGCCTTGCGTGTCTACGGCCAGGGCAGCTTCATCACGCAGGTTTTGGCCCTCGGTAATTAGCTCGTCTGGCATGGCCTCGATGGCTTCTGCAAGGCTAAGCTTTGCTAAGGGTCGCGATGGCGTCGTCGTAGGGCTGCTCGATCGCATAGGGTGGGGTGGCGCTGGCGGTACATAGAGGATATCCTAATTGATGCCCCCTCCGTATGAGTACAGTTTCTGGGTTGAGCGTTACTCCTAACTGCTGCCCACTTATGATCTTAGCGAAACGGTAAACTTACAGCATGAAGCGACTACTCCTGGTGAGACACGCGAAAAGCGACTGGAGCGATGAATCGTTAGAAGATTTCGACCGTCCGCTTAATAAGCGCGGCAAACATGATGCTCCTCTCATGGCTAAATTCCTCGCAGATCAAAAGCTTATACCGACTTATCTCTATAGCAGCCCAGCCAACCGCGCCTATACTACTGCTCGGCTATTTGCTGATGAATTAGGGCTGGCCGAAAACGATATCGCCCTCGAGAAAACACTCTACGAAGCAAGCACTGAGCAACTGCTTCGAGCCATCCAGCGTTTGCCAGACGGGCACGATACGGCTGCAATTTTCTCTCATAACCCTACGCTATCCTACACGGTCTCCCACTTCTCAGGGCGACACGTCGGCAATGTGCCCACCTGCGGTATCGGTTACATCATCTCGACGGTCGATCAATGGAAAGATGTCAATGCTGAATCTGCCCAACTGCACGCGCTGTGGATACCCAAAGCCGTGTTGTCTGCTTATGCGTAGCGCTTGGATGTGGTGCTGCCTTATTGGATTGCTGGCAGCTTGCAGCGACGAAGAGGTAGTGACTCCACTCGTTGAAGAAGAAGTACAGATCTTCACGGAGATGCTCATCATTGAAAGTCTCTTGCAGGACTTTAGTGGCCCCCAGCGGGACACAATCGCTGCTCGATACTACGAGCAGCTCTACGATCGATTTGGCATTGATGCATCAACTGTTGGTGCGCTGCGCGACGACTACAGTCGCCACCCTGAGCGCTGGATTCGCACGATGGACACCGTTGCGGCCCGGATAGAACGCAATCGCACGGATTTGAAACCCTTAGTGCAGGACTTGCGATAAAAGTTAACATGGGCTCCGCCCTGATAAAACTTACTTTGCTTCAACCTAGCAAGGCACCTGTATGGCGGAAGCAAAAATCCTCATCGTTGACGATGAGCCCGACATCATCGAATTTCTCCGCTACAACCTCGAGCGTGAGGGCTACGAGGTGCACTCCGCCGACAATGGAGCCGCGGGTCTAGAGACGGCCCGCGAGGTAAAGCCAGACTTAATAGTGCTCGACATCATGATGCCGGAAATGGACGGTGTTGAGGTATGTCGCCGCCTCCGCGCTGATGAAAAATTTAAGGATACAGTGATCACCTTCCTCACTGCTCGGCAAGAAGATTACTCGCAAATCGCGGCCCTGGAACAAGGTGGCGATGACTACATCTCCAAGCCAATCCGCCCACGTGTACTCATGGCGCGCATCAAAGCACTGCTGCGCCGCTCATCTTCCGATCGAAGCGGAAGCTCAAGCGACGTAATTGAAACGGACGACCTGCGCATCGATCTCGCAGGTATGACTATCGAGCGCGACAACTTACGAATAGACCTGCCACGCAAGGAATTCGAATTATTGCAATTGCTGGTGAGTAGGCCGGGAAAGGTTTTTTCTCGTGACGAGATTTATCGGAAGGTTTGGGGGCACGATGTAATTGTAGGTAACCGCACCATTGATGTGCACATCCGTAAGCTGCGCGAGAAAATAGGCGACAAATACATCCGCACTGTAAAAGGGATAGGTTACAAGTTCGAATTTTAGTGATCGGACTAAGTCTTGCAAATACCTTGTAGGTCATGTCGCTCAACATTCTTCGTGACAGCGTAGGCCCAGCTACCAAAAATCCGACCCCTCAATTCATCGCGCTATACGCCGCGGGCTGGACGGGATTGGCTGTGCTAATCGTTCTACTCGGGCTGACCCTAGCTGGCTACGCCAACTGGGCAGTTACCCTGCTGGGAACGGCCATGGCAGCAGTGGCGAGCTACTTCATATTCTTGGCGTTTTTACGGAAGTACATCTACCGAAAAATTAAACTCGTTTACAAGACTATCCACCAACACAAGCTCACTCCCGAAGAGAAGAGCAACGTCGTCAATGTCCAGGAAGACATTATCGACCAAGTAGAACGTGACGTGTCGACTTGGATAGAGGAGCGAAACGATGAAATCACGCAGCTAAAGCAGTTTGAAGAGTACCGTCAGCGTTTTCTCGGAGACATCTCTCACGAATTGAAGACACCCATTTTCAACGTCCAAGGATATTTAGAGACTCTCTTAGAAGGGGCTATGGACGACGAGGAAGTGCGCGGCAGGTACATCCAGAAGGCGGCGCACAACGTAGAGCGACTCAACACTATCGTGGAAGATCTCGAGAGTATCAGTCGGCTGGAAAACGGCAAGGAGTTTCTGGACATACAGGCCTTCAACATCCGGGAACTCGTTGCGGAAGTATTCGAAGAATTGCTGCTCAAAGCGCAGAAGCGGGGCATTTCACTACAGTTCAAACTCGGCGCTAAGGAGACTTTTCAAGTATTAGCCGACCGCGAGAACATACGCCAAGTCCTTATCAACCTTGTCAACAACTCACTGAAGTACGGCCGGGATGGCGGCACAACCAAGGTCGCTTTCTACGATATGGATAAAAATGTGCTCATTGAAGTCGCCGACAATGGCATCGGTATTCGTGAAGACCACTTACCGCGGATTTTCGAGCGCTTCTATCGCGTTGACAAATCGCGCAGTCGCCAAGCTGGTGGCTCAGGCCTCGGCCTCAGTATCGTAAAGCACATCATAGAAGCACACGAGCAGACGATAAACGTGCGCAGTAGCAAGGACTTGGGTAGCACCTTTGGCTTTACGCTCGCCAAAGCTTAAAGCTCTCTGGTGGAAGCAAGCAAAGCTGAGCATGCCGCTTACCTTTGCGCCCGCTTATGATTTCCGCTAATTCAATTTACCTCCAGTACGGAGATCGGGTGCTGTTCGATCGTCTTAACCTTGCCATCAAGCCAGGCGAGAAGATTGGATTGGTCGGCAAAAACGGTGCAGGCAAATCCACCCTCGTTAAAATTATCGTCGGGGAGTTAAGTCCCATGGAAGGCAACGTCGCTATTCCCAACGAGGCGAGAGTCAGCTATCTACACCAAGACCTCGACCCGCCGAAAGAGCGCACTGTACGTGAACTCGCGGAGAGCGCCTTCGACGACTTTCGGGCTATTGAGGATGAGTTAAAAGAGATTGAGCAGCAGCTCAACACACGCGAAGATTATGAAAGCGATGCGTACGCACGTCTGATCGAGCGCATGTCTAACCTGCACGAGCGCATCCACCTCATGGGCGGCGAGCAGCAGGATGCTCAAATTGAGCAAGTACTGCGTGGTCTTGGGTTTGGCCCACAAGAGTTCGATCGGAAGCTCGGCACCTTCAGTGGTGGGTGGCAGATGCGCGCCGAACTCGCCAAGATGCTGCTAGGCAAGCCGGACTATCTCTTTCTCGATGAGCCAACCAACCACCTCGACATCGAGTCCATTATGTGGCTCGAGCGCTGGCTGATGCAATACGAGGGCGCGGTCATTACTATCTCTCACGACCGCACTTTCCTGGACAACGTAACCAGACGCACCATAGAAATTGAAGCCGCCAAGCTTCATGACTACGCCTGCGGATTCAGTAAGTACGAGCTACAGCGAGCAGAGCGCAGAGAAATCTTAGAAGCGAGTGCTAAGAACCAGGCTCGCATGATCAGTGATCGCGAGCGCACTATCAAACGTTTTGCCGCCAAGGCCACCAAAACGAAGATGGCGCAGTCGATGCAAAAGAAGCTGGACCGTGTAGAGCGCATCGAACTGGATGAGGTGGACTCTACCGTGATGAAGCTCCGGTTTCCTCCTCCACCCCGTGCCGGAGATGTTGCGCTGGAAGGCATAAAATTGGAGAAGTGCTACGGTGAGAAGCAAGTCTTTGACAACGTTGACTTTCAGCTGCGTCGAGGTGAGCGCGTTGCCTTCGTTGGCCAAAACGGGCAGGGCAAGACAACCTTAGCTAAAATTCTCATCGGAGAGCTCGACCCCACCGATGGCGAAGTGACTCCCGGCTACAACGTTGAGCTCGGGTACTATGCTCAAGATCAAAGTGATCGGCTAGACGGTGATCTTACGCTACTCGAAACACTAGAGCGGGTGAGTCCGCCCGAGATGCGAACGCAGCTGAGAAATATCCTCGGTACCATGATGTTTTCCGGGCCTGATCATGACAAGAAGGTCAAGGTGCTGAGTGGAGGCGAACGTGCGAGACTGGCAATGGCCGCGCTTCTGTTGCAACCGAGTAACGTCCTCGTGCTTGACGAGCCGACCAATCACCTCGACATGCGTAGCAAGGATGTGCTGAAGGAGGCAGTTCAGGATTATAAAGGCGCCCTCGTTGTCGTAAGTCACGACAGGGATTTCCTCGCTGGGCTGACCAATCAGGTGCTAGAGTTTCGTGACGGCGGAGTGCAACTGCACCTGGGCGACATTGAAGAATACCTCACCAAGCGTCAACTCGAGGATATGCGTGCCGTAGAGTTGCAGGAATCTGGCCTTACGGCAAAACCCGACGCGACTTCCGCTGCTACAACAAACTCAGCCGCCAAATCCAACGGATCCGCGCCGAAGCCACAGCTAGAGGTGAGCGCGCAAGAACGTAAAGCACGACAGCGTGCAGTACAAAATGCCGAGCGCAAGATTGAACGGCTAGAGGCAGAATCTGCTAAGCTCGAAACGCTGCTAGCCGACGCTGCTTACTATCAAACTCCTGCTGCAAAGGAGACGATCAAGCAACATGGACAGCTTAAGCAGAAGCTCGACGCGGCGATGCAGGAGTGGGAAACTGCGCAGGCTGCGTTTGACGAGATCGCGACGACCTCTTAGCTATGGCGCAAATAGCACTCCTAGGATATGGCCGCATGGGCAAGCTCATCGAGCGAATCGCCAAAGAACGCGGACACATCTGTGGCCCTATTGCCTACCAGGGCAATCCTGTAAACGATAAAGAATTAGCCACCGCCGACGTGGCCATAGAATTCAGTGCTCCCGATGCAGCAGAAGAGTTTTGCCGAAAGGCTATTGGACTAGGAATCCCAACAGTGAGCGGTACTACCGGATGGGATCCACAGGCGCTCCAACAAAAGGTTGGAGTTTCGGGTACTGGCTTTCTGCATGCCACCAACATGAGCCTCGGCGTGAATGCAGTCTTTGCTGCCAATCGACTCCTCGCCAAACTGCTGGGCAATCAAGGCTATCAAATCACGATCCAGGAGACCCACCACATCCACAAACTGGACAAACCGAGCGGGACAGCCGTCACCTTGGCGGAGGAAATTCTCGAACAAACGGACGCTTATTCGCGGTGGGAACTACTGTCTGAAAGTCCGAGCACGCCTTCAATGGAAGTTCTACCCGTTAGGAGTCAGCGGGTGGGCGAGGTGTTCGGTGATCATACTGTCCAACTTAGCAGTAAAGTGGATCAGATCGAGCTCACACACCACGCTAAATCCAGGGAAGGGTTTGGTCTAGGCGCTGTCTTGGCCGCCGAGTACATGGTTGGAAAACGAGGTATCCACACCATGGGTGACGTACTAAATCTCAGCAAGCGGGCCGAGCTATGAGAAGAATCTTGATTGTAGCAGTCATTCTCATCGGTATCGTTGTGCTTTATGTGGCAGCGATGCTCATTTATGGGACGGCCAACGATTGGAGTCCTGAAGGGATAGATCCTGCAACGACCTACCCGGTGCGGCAATCACCAGACACCATTCGCGATAGCCTTCTCAGCTTTGTGACTTGGAATGTGGGCTATGCGGGTCTGGGAGCAGATGCCGACTTTTTTCTCGATGCTGGCGGCTTCTACCTAAGCAGAGGAAAAATGGTGCACAGCCCTCGAGATCATGTAGAGCGCTATGCCCGCGGCATCGAACAACAGATTCGCAGCTTCAAAACAACATTTACGTTGCTTCAGGAGGTCGACAGCCTTAGCGCCCGCAGCTACCACCGCCCGCAATTCGATGAACTACGAAAGGCTCGATCTGGGCAGTTCGCTGCTTTTGCGCCCAACTACATCAATGATCACGTTCCAGTGCCCGTGTTCGAGCCCTGGCACGTCTATGGAGATGTGTACAGCGGGTTGGCCAGCTTTTCGGAGTATCAACCCGAGTCGAATGTGGAGCGGCATCAGCTGCCGGGTGAGTTTCCTTGGCCCGACCGAGTGTTTCAACTCGACCGCTGCTTGCTGGTGCAGCGCCATCCCCTTGCAGACGGACGAACGCTCACCATCGTGAATTTGCATCTCAGTGCTTACGATGACGGCTCATTAAAGCAAGCCCAGCTTGGCTACCTCAAGGATTTCCTGCTAGCAGAGCATAACCAAGGCAACCTCGTGGTGGTGGGTGGCGACTGGAACCTAACGCCACCTGCCTTTCCCTACGACCGGCTGATCTGGGATCCAGAGCGGAGATTTGTCCAAGATGCCGCCCCGGCCAATTTTCCCGAAGAGGGCTGGACCTATATCTATGACGCGCGGACTCCATCCAATCGCAAAACTCCAGAGCCCTACCTGCGCGACTCGAGTTTCGTCACGGTTATCGACTATTTCCTGCTAAGTCCAGGGTTGCGTGCGACGCGGGCGCGGGGTATCCAGCAGGACTTTCAGTTTAGTGATCACCAGCCGGTGTATGTGGAGGTGGAGGTGCTGTAAAGCAGGGTCATATCTCGCTAACCGAGATAGCACTACACCTCTATTCGACGGAGAATGTGCTAAGCAAAGTGAAGAGTATAGATTTCAGCATCCCACTTCGAGAATGACGTGATGTCCTTGAGTTCAATGATCACTTGAAGGATTTTCTCAATCTTGTCAGACGACGCTTCATCAGTGCTTTCATTGTTTATGATATCCACATACCTGGTGGTAAAATGTACTCCTTATTTTTCGTCCCTGTAGCCAGACAGTAGTGGTGTGATTGATACATATTCAGTCAATCTAGGTTCAGGGGCTGATTGCACAAAGCCAACGTATACCTTACCGTTATCGAGTGTAATTTGGAGAGTTGTTTGATCAAAAAATGCGTCAACCAGGAGTTTCTCGAGAGGGGTTCCGACTCTTTGCACGGCTGCCTGTAGTTTCTCGCGTTTTAGCTCATCGTTGTTTTGGTGTCGGAACCAATCTACGCTGAGTATAAGGGCTCCCAACACGACGCTTCCTAATGTTACTACGGCAAGTGACGGAAGATCGCACTGACTTAGGTAAGGATCAAACCCTACACTATACACGGCTAGTAACTCAACGGCTAGGAAGCTGATGAACATCAGAATTCCACCTACAATACTGGCATGAAAAATAAGACGCTGCCGATCAAGATAGCCGTGATGGTAGCTGAGGCTAGGTGAAAACGATACGAGCACGTATCCTATTAGTAAAGGCAACGAGAGCCAACCGTATGTCACTGCAGGTTAGCGTTTGCTATTCTCTAAAGAGGGCGTTGCGAGAGCTAAGTCCTTGATCTTTCGGATAGTCCGCTTGGCCTTGGGTGTAGCTAGATAGGCTTCGGTAGACGCGAATGCTCTGCCTGTATAGGTAACCTCAAAAGCGAAATCCGTGTCGGTTGACGAAGAATGTTTCTTTTTAGCACTCATGATTATACAACGTTACAACCTTCTCTATCAGTTCGCAAATGGGTATCATTCCTAATATCTAGTAGCCCCGGCGAGAATCGAACTCACATTTACCCTTTAGGAGAGGGTTGTTCTATCCGTTGAACTACGGGGCCGGAAAGAGCTACAAAGGTATAGAGCGACCTTCAGAGCGACCAGCCAGAGTAAGAGCTGTCACGGAGGCTGTGCCTATAAGATCGGCAAGGGTAACCCCGTCGAGCAGGCTGTCCAGATTATACTGCACCATACGCCACAGCGACTGCATCGCGCAGTCCACCGATCCTGTACAAAGTGCTTCATCGTTTCCTGCGGCACTGGTGTAGCCGTC
>ENA-ORXU01002658-ORXU01002658.1-marine-metagenome-genome-assembly--contig:-NODE-2658-length-11917-cov-3.487922_pt1 | contig 11917 bp, 9 predicted proteins | sample MGYA00237869_ERZ511484 | MGnify/ENA metagenome assembly ERZ511484 | reverse complement strand
TCGAAAGATTGACCCGCAAATATGAATTGTTGCTATACTTTCGGGCAGATACGATCAAGTCGTTTTTAATGATTTTGTACCGCACGGCATTTTTTTTCATCCGTTTAAAAAACTCGAAATCTTCCATTACTACTTGCTTTTCGTCAAATTTTCCTAAATCGAAAAAAACCTGTTTTCTGATAAAAAGGCATTGGTCGCCACCTCCGGTAAAAATACCGTCCTTAGCAGTAAACGAAGCGTTGATTTTTAGCAAAAAGCTCTTTTTATCGAAACGATACGAGAAAAAACCGGCATCATTACCTTCCCTCAAGGCACTCTTGATATCCTGTAAAAAAGACTTCGGAGGCCTGACATCGGCATGTAGGAATACCAAGGTGTCTCCTTTCGCACTTTCGGCGGCCGTGTTCATCTGAACGGCCCTACCTTTTTTTAAAGATGTAATAAAACGAATATTTCTATCAATCTTGATTTTTTCGCAATTATCACTATTTTCATTGGACAGTGCAACGATAACTTCAACTTTGTCATTCACCAACGAACAAGTCAAGGTCGGAATCAACTTTTCTAGATTATCGATTTCGTTGTGGGCGGGAATAATTATGCTTATCATATAAATACGTCCTCTAATGCGAAATAAAAACCTCTATTCTTCGATGTCATCAACTTCAATGAAAACATCTCCGTAAATTTACAGGAAAGGTTTTTAATAAATTCCGACGAAACCTTAAAGATTTTAACTACGTATATAGAAATAGTATTATTTTAAAACGATATTGATGAACCAACTACGATTTAAACATGTAATGATAGTCGTTTCCGTGCTTTTTATGTCCTTTTCAGTAAAAGCACAAATAAATACTTCAGAAATCACGGACTTTAACAAACTTTCGGAAGAATTTCTGACCAACATCAAAAACGGGGAAGACACCAACGAAATAAGAGCCAAATTGTATGGCACTACGATAGAAAAGCTGGAAAATGGTTTAAATACGGACAGCGACAAACTAGCTTTCTGGATTAACGTTTACAATGCGTACATACAGGTAATCTTATCTGAAAGCCCCGATAAGTACAATGATAGAAGGGAGTTCTTTGATAACGAGCAAATTCCAATAGCCGGCAGATTGGTATCTTTTGCCAAGATAGAGCACGGTATTATCAGAAAATCGCAATGGGCCCTTGGTTTAGGTATGATTCGCAAATGGTTTCCCAACAAATTCGAACGTAAGTTGCGTGTCGACGAGCGTGATTATCGTATTCATTTTGCCCTGAACTGCGGTGCGAAAGATTGTCCGCCGGTAGCCATTTATGAATCCGACCGCCTTGATGAGCAGCTAAACAAAGGAACCAAAGATTACTTAGAGCGCACATCGGCATATAAGGCCGACGCCAATGAAGTCGCGGTTACTTCACTTTTTAACTGGTTTCGGGGCGATTTTGGTTGCAAAAGTGGTGTAAAGGATATTTTAAAGGAAAAAAATATCATTCCCTCAACAAAAAAAATCGACCTTATTTACAAGAATTATGATTGGACATTGGATTTAGACAACTGGACGGATCTTTAAAGTTCGTCATTGCGAACAAAGCACAGGAAAAGTCAAAACGCTTCTTTTATGGTAAAATAAACATTTCCACCCTCGTTCGAGAGACCATAATCGACGCGAATACGTACTCCGTCCCTTTTGTTAAAAATATACCGTATACCAGCTCCTGCTGCGTTTTTATACGCTGACGAGAACGTGGCGCCCAAATCGGGAGCGACAGTCCCTGTTGAACCAAAAACGGCGCCTCCGAACCTACCCGCTATGGGAAATCTATATTCTAGCACAAAACTAAGTTCTGCGTTATCTTGAAAACGACGATTATCGAACCCCCTGGTCCGCCTAGAGCCCAAATAATATAGGTCATAGAAAGGCGTATCTTTGCTGCTATTTGCCAAGAAAAGATTTGCGGCAAGCACTTGCTTCTTTCCGACTTTTTGATAGTAACGACTGTCCAGCTCAAATTTTGTGTAGCTAAAATCAGAACCTAAAATTTTAGTCGATGTAAACAAATTACCCTGAATATAGAATCCCTTTGTCGGAAAGAATAAATTATCACGGGTGTCATAGAAAGACTGAACACCAATATTTGAAACGATGCCATCACGTTTGCCCGGTACATCGGAAGCTTCTAAAATTCCGCCTTCCTCTATTTTCAAACCGTTAAAGGCATCAAACTCATAACCAAGACCGACCAAAAAATTAGGAAAAAGCTCCCGTAGTACAGAAAGCCGAACTCTTGGGAAAGTTACTTCATAAGTCTCTTCATTTTCTAACTTTGAGTTTATTCCCAATCCATAAAAATTATAGAAATATTTATAGAAGCCAAGTTCACCAAGCAGACGCCATTTTTCGTTATCGCGGTAGAATTCGAATGGCGCGTAAAGCAGAAACTGATTCTTGGTCGTATAGCTTAAGCCCAATTGTACCGAAGAAGGTCGTGTGTCTTGAGCTTCGTCTTTCAAGCGAAACGTAGCTATACCAATTCCCCCAAAACCGAAAGCAGTTTCAGGTGTGTAAAAAGCAACTGGAAAAGCAGAAATTTTAAGGTTTTTCTTTACGGAATCTTGAGGGGTTTGCTGTTGGTCTTGCGCCCATATACATCCTTGGGCAAGATATACTAAAAGGAAGTTAATGATGGTAAGCCGTTTGGTCATTCCTGAATTAGATTTTTTCCTTGTTTGGTGAAAAGTAGTCGATAATAATTAACGAATGGTTAATTTAACCGCAAAAATTCGAAACTACCGCCCCATATGCACAAAATCTTTGCTTTAAAGAAAACGATAATTATTGTATTTATTGTCTTATGCGCACTTTCGGTAGTAGCCCTGGGCAATTTGAAATTTTCGTTCGATTTTAGTCAATTCTTTCCCGAAGGTGATGAAGACCTTATATTCTACCGAGAGTTTATCGAAGAATTCGGTACGGACGATAATTTTCTATTGATAGCCGTATCGAACGACACAACGGTTTTTGAACAAGATTTTTTAAATCGTTTTCATAAGCTTTCCGTCGAAGCCAAAAAGCTACCTTATGTAACCTCAAGGCAGTCGCTTACTACACTTTTTTATCCTTTAAAAACTTCGTTCGGGTACACCAAACTACCAATCATTCATCGAGAAGACCCTACTCAATATGCGGCTGACCTCAATAAACTAAAGGAAGATGGACTGTTCATTAATACACTTATCGATGAGAAGGCTACTTCTTTGGTGTTGGCACTTGAAACGGAAGATACTATCGATTATAATCAGAGTATGTTGCTGCTATCAAAGGTTCGCACCTCTCTTGAAGAAAACGGTTTTACCGATTATCATCTGCTGGGCAGATCTTATTTCTTCGAAGCCATAGTGGCCATGCAAAAAAGTGAGGTAATTACGACTAGTATAGCTTCCATTGTATTGATATTCATCATATTATTTCTAATCTATCGTAGAATTATCGTAGTAATCATCTGTTTAATTTCAATAACCGTGGCCCTGTTATTATTTATGGGCCTATTATCCGTTTTAGGAAAAGAATTGAACGCGATGGCCGCCTTTTACCCAATTCTGATGTTGATTGTCGGTACTTCGGACGTAATTCATATCATGGATGATTATTTAGGAAAGCTAAAAACAGGGTTACAAAAACAGGAAGCACTTGCCTTGGCTTTACGTGAAGTGGGTATTTCTACCTTACTTACCTCGGTAACTACGGCCATCGGGTTTGCCTCTTTACTTGCTTCAAAATCGAGCAGCATAAGTGATTTTGGCATTAATTCGGCACTCGGGGTACTTACCGCCTTTATCACGGTCATCTTTTTCACCAGTGCTTTGCTGCTCTTACCCAAGAGGGCACAAATACTACCGGAAAAAGAAGTTTCTACGGTTTGGCCCAAAGTATTGAACTGGACCAATACCATTACAAAGCGACATCATCGTGGAATTCTATACGGGAGTTTGGTCTTTACATTCATCTGCATTTGGGGCATCACGAAAATCGATACCAATTATCAGATTAAGGAGAGCTTACCTAAGAATAGCGCTATCGCCGAAGACTTTACTTTTTTTCAGCAGAATTACTCTGGCTTTCGACCATTGGAGGTGGCCGTACTAGCCCAAACCGAGCATAAGGTCACTGATTTTGCCGTAGCCCAAGAAATTGAAAAGGTAGAACAGCAACTGAAAGCCCAAGCTCCAATTCGCAATGTGCAATCAATTAACACACTGTATAAGGCAATCAACAAAGCAAATAATTTGAACAATTCCACTGATTTTAAATTGCCCGAAGACCGAGAAACTTTTGAATCATATAAAAAGGAAGCTAAAAAACTTGCGCGAAAACAATACGGGAAATTTGTGAATGCTGAAGAAACGAAAGCCCGCATTACGGCGAGGGTATTAGATGTAGGCACCGACACTCTTAACAAAACCTATGAAAGGTTTAATACTTTTACAGCTACCCAAACCGACACATCGCTTGTGAGATTCAGATTAACAGGTTCTGGGGTACTGCTCGATAAAAACTCCTATTATATTCGTGACAGCCTCATACAAGGGCTGCTTGCCGGCCTAATTTTGGTCGCCCTGCTTATGGCCCTGATTTTTAAGAATTTTAAGCTTTTGGTGATTTCGCTGCTACCGAACCTACTTCCTTTGCTATTTGCAGGGGCTTTACTAGGGTTTTTCGGTATTCCTTTAGAATCGACCATCTCAGTCGTTTTCGCTATTGTATTCGGCATTGCTGTAGACGACACCATACATTTTTTAGGCAGATTTCGAATTTGCACGGCCAAAGGTCTAAGCAAAGAGGAAGCTTTGCACATTACTTTTGAAGATACCGGTCGTGCTTTGATCATAACGACCCTGACGCTATTTTTTGGTTTCCTGATTCTTCTATTTTCAGTACATGCGCCAAGTGTAACCATTGGCCTTTTGGTGAGTGTTACCTTGGTAGCGGCATTAATTCTTGATTTATTACTGTTGCCAGTACTTATACGTCGGTTTTTAAAATAACTGATTAAAGAGGTGTACGACAAATTTGCCTTTTTTGCGGAATCTGTACCTCTCACTTCGGCAAGCTTAGTACATCACCATGGGAGAGGCTAGGGAGGTCTGGGGATAAAGGCAATTTGAGAAAATCGTATGAACTTTAAAAAAACTACTTCCTGACCCTCCTCCTTTGAGAGGTAACAGTTTTGGACAAGCTTCGACCTAATAATGTTCAAGGTATATTTTACTAAAAGGGAAATTAGTCTTGAACACGATTTAAGTACGATTACTTAAATCACTTCAACACCAACAAAAAATTCTTGAAACCAACTATCCCCGAAGCAAGCCATAGGGGTCCCAGCCTGCCGGCTGGCAGGTTTCGCCGTTTTCATTTTCGCCTTTGGGCCAAAAACCGAAATTTTATATTTTGCCCCATCCACAATCGCGAAAAAGCAATTCCGAACTCCCCCAAGGGGAGGTGTAATCAGAAAACCCGAGGCAGAGCCGCCGCGGAATTATTTAGATTAAAAGAACAATATGTTATAATTTATCGACTTTCAAGTCTTCTAATTTTTGTTGTAGCGCGTGGTAGGCCCCAACAACCCAAACTAAGATAAATATCATTAAATTAACCCATAAGGCAAAGATGTAATAGTCCATAAGAAATGCTTTAGGTGAGTATTAAGAATCAGAAGATTCTTTTATATAACTTACTTACGGAATAAAAAGCTCAGGGTTTGGAAATTCAGTAAATAAAAACCGTTTATCTAAAAAATGGTTATTTAAAACCAACAACAAGCTGCGGTAATCAGTTTACAAAATTCCAAAAAAATACAGGAAAGTTATTTACGAGCCTTCAGGGCCTTACGCAAAGCTTTGCGCGCAGTAAATACTTTATAACATAAAAAAAACATAAAGCTAAGCCAAGCAATAAAGAGGAGATACTCCATAACACTATTAATTTAGGGGAACTATTAGGTTAAATTCTTCATTTCAATCTGCGCTGTTTTAGTATCACAGACTAGCATATTCTATTTGGAAGATAAAAATAACGAATAGGTTAGTATATTCCTACATAAAAAGTTAAAAATTTCATAATACCTATAATTTTCTTGCAAAAAAAAAGTGTTTTGACAGTTGCCAAAACACTTAGTAAAAATCAATCTAATCTAAAAACAAAATGAAAATCAGATCGTTCTGGGGGATTCTTCGAATCGGAATCGATTACAACTTAGAAATACTTTCTTCTGTTGACGGTCCCAATTCATAGATAGCTCCCAATAATTCGGTCTTCAGTGCTTTTACTTTCTCAGTTGCTCCCGTAGCCTTATAAATCTCCGCTGCATGCAATAGAATTGCAGGCTCAAAGGTTTTTCCTTCAATATGTTGCTCTATAATTTCAAGCGCCTTTTCTTTTTGACCCTTCTTTAGATAGCTATAAGCCAAAAGACTGTAAGATTCTGGTGTAGGTCTGTTCGTCACCTCTTTTTGGGCGAGTTCCATAGCTTTATCAAACTGCTCGGTTTCATTTAGGTATAAAGAAACGTTATAAGTATTATACATATCGCCGTACGCAGGATCCTTGACCGCTGTAAAATATTTATCAAGATTCGAAAGGCTTTTCAGGTCATCACCCATGTAGTCCGCAACTTCGGCCTTTAACAAATAAAAATCGGGCGCTTTGTAATTTTTGGTGACCGAATCTAAAATACGCATTGCTTCCTTTGGCTTCTTCTCATAGGAGAAAACGATCCAAGCAATTCCTTTTTTGGCATAGGCGTTTTCGGGATCCATTTCCAATGCCATTAGGTAGTGGCGGTATGAATCTTCTATTCTTCCGGCGTGCCCGTAATAGTCGGCAAGGTTAGTGTACGACCATAATTTTAGGGATATATTATTTGATGATTCCGCTTTTTCCTTGGCTTTTTCCATAAAGCGTACCGTAGTATCGAGATCACCTTTGTAATCGTTCCATTTCGAAAGACGAATCAAATACCCGAAACTGGACATGTTTTTTACGCTGTCCAAGTACTTTTTTGCAGTATCGTAATTCCCAAGTTCCATATGCACATCGAAAAGCAATGATTGCGATTGTTCGACACCATTATTCATGGCCCGCGCCGAATCCGCTAATTGTAAGGCCTCTCTAAAACGGTGCTGTGAAATGTAGTTACGTGCCAATGCCCTATAATAACCGGCTTGGCCAATTGCTGCAATATCTACAGCTTTTTTCAAAGCCTGTTCGGCTTTTTTCAAATATTTTATGTCACCGGTGTTTTTGAAATAACGATTATATTCGCCACCGACGATACCAAAACTCAATAGTTGGGCACTATCCGGTTTTATTTTTGAATTCCACAGTTCATAGTATTTCGAAGTCGTTTTGGCAGGGCTTGACGCTAAATACTTGTTGTATTCTTTTTTATCGCTAATCTGATTTTCACTCTCCGTGTTACAAGAGCATAAAATTAAAAGCATTACTAGTAATGTTGTGGTATATTTCATCTTCAATTTTTTTATAGTTGGTTCTATTTACTGAATCAAATAATATAAGAGCTCTACAAAGAATATTCTAAATAATATTTTCTAAACTACTACATCGGTGCAGTTTTGAGAATAAAAAAAGGGAGGATGGGAAACCCATCCTCCCCTACTTCTTCTTTTTCACAGAATTCCGTCTTATTCAGGAGCTCCTAAATATGGGAATGTATCAGTTGGCTCAGCAGTTAATGCAACACCATCGCTAACCAAGATAGGGAAGGTACCAACACCGTCAACTTCTTGACCGTTAAAACGTGCTCCGTCACCACCTCCGAAAAGAAGGATCAAAGAAACGTCGATAACATCGTCTTGTAACGTTCTACCCGTTAGACCGATAGCACCATCATAGTTCGGAGCACCAGACCCTGCATTAAAATAAGTAGTTGGAAGGTTTGGAGCAATTTCCAAAACATCATTGGCTAAAAAACTCATTAAAACTTCTGCAGAAACAATGTTGTCAGTAAAACCATCTTTATCCGGCCCGTTGAGAATATCACCCAAAATATTTGGTTGATAATCAACGTCTTCTGCGGTAAGACCCAAAGCTACAGCGTACGCATCATGAAGCCCTTCTAAACGATCTTCGAAATCTTGTGCATAAAATTCTGCGATAGTAGAAGGTACTGCTTGATTGTATTCATCTTTAAAAACGCTCAGTACTGTGTTTATTCCTGGGCGACCCATAAAATCAACTTGTGCATACGTACCTGAGAAATCAGGATCTTTCATTGGAGGGTCTACAGGTGGATCAACAGGTGGAGTCGTATCTCCACAAGGCTGGCAAGTAGTACCACCACAATCGATACCGGTTTCGGTACCGTTCATAATTCCATCGCTACAGGTAGCCTGTACGATAGCTTCAGCATCATCGTCACTACAGGCTACGAAAAGCGTAGCTGCGCAAAGTGACAAAAACATATATTTTAATGTATTTTTCATTATTTTCTATTTTTTAAAATTCTTTATTATTGTTTTGTGTTTGTAGTGACCCATGCTTTGTAAACTTCTAGACCTAATACATTAGTACCAGTAGTCGGACCTAAAATACTGTTAGGTATTTCGACAACTATAGCCATTGTATTCGCGCCATCAAAAGTATCGGCCGCCTCGCCTGGAGGTAGAAACCCTTGTGGGTCAGCTTCAAGCACCTTATTAAACTGAAAGAAGTCAAAATAGAAAGCATCCTGTCTTGGACCAGCGAAAAGGGAAACTCCCGCGTCAGTAGTCGTTGTAATTGCCTCACCGGCAGAAATCTTAACTTCGCCCAATGGAGAATCTACCATTACATCGCTAGATACCCCCGTCGCCGCAGGTGCCACAGGACCGAAGAAATACATAGTGTCGCCACGAGGTATTGCCTGAATTACCAAATCTTCGACCAAATCATTATCAGTATCAATATTGATTTCAGTCAATACATTCTCATCAAAGGTTCCATAGGCCAAATCTGGCAGCACATCGGTCTGCAAGTCAACAATAAATACAGTGTTGTCGGCATTCGAAGGGGATTCGAAACCGTAAAAATCTGCAATGTCTGCGGTAGTGCCCGTAACACCTGGCGCATCAATGTGATCCGCCGCTACTAAAACGACACCAATTGCGGCTAGAATACCTAGACCGAATAAAAGTTTTGTCTTTTTCATTTGTTAATAATTTTAAAGATTATAAAGATTAATTAATTCAACACTACTTACGAGAGTTTGTTTGGGCGGTTTTATTTTAAATGTTAAAATTTAGTTAAAGAAAAACTGAGCCCCATCACGTCTAGTGATTTGCTGTTGTGTAACGTCTTAATATTCTTACATATTGCCTTATTGTCTTTAATTATCCAATAAATTTTTAGCTCATTCAATAGGGAAAGTTCCGTTAAAGCGCTGAAAAAATCGCTAAATCGCATATAAGGCGCTAGTAGCGTGCATTTTATCGAAAAAATTGATTGTTATATACTATTCTTAAATAGTGCTTTGAACGTGTGAAAATTTGTTCCAAACAATGAGAATTAGTAGAGTATATGGCTATAACCAACAAAATCTTAGACTACGAATTGCGTTACTAAGCAAGGTTTATGGAATAGGCACTAACATAAAATTATACACTGAAGTGATTTTAACTTTCTCCGTTCTCTAAAAAATTGCGCTTTTTCGTCCGCCTTTTCATCTTTTTCTCCTTCCGTATCGATGCAACATGCCCGTAGCGGTCGGGCGGGTGCAACTCAACAAGCCCTTCAGGCGATTAAAAAATCACTAATTCCTGCCTGGCCGGCCAGGTTCGATTGAATGCGGAAAGTTAAAATCACTTCAGTATCTAAACCTTCATTACTTGATTTACTAAGCATTTTTGTACTAATTTGGCGCATTGAAACTCAAGAAACATGAACCCTTCCGCATCTGGTTGGATCGATAAATTCGGTTCCCTTGTCGAAAATGAGCAAAGCGCTTATTCAGACTACCCTATGCTTTACCAAACGCTAAAAAAAATGGGGTTTGTGTACGGAATCAATACCAAGATCCCCCATTTCATACTATCTGAACATAAATTGTCAGAAGATGAGAAGGCTAAGATCAATTTATTAAATGCCTTATATTTTACTTTTAAGCTAGAAGCCGAAAAAGGTGACTTTTCTATTTTTCTAAAAATAATCTTCCAATTCTATAAAGATCTTGGGCTAAGCCATATTTCGCTACTCAACAAAGTATTAACCGGTAAGAAAACATCGGCTCAGCTCGAAAAACTGATAGATTCTAGGGTATATCTTGAGGATAACCTTATTAGTAAGACCTTCAACAGCATTATTACCAACTCATTGCTATTCGTTGATGTACTGCTCTTTAAACGATATTTAAAAATACCCGCAAATATTCGGCAACATGGGCAGTTGCTTGAATATCTAGCTATCAACGTTACCTATCATGCTTTGAATTCAAAGGAAAAGAATAGGAGCGACGAGCGTTTGGCGCAACTATTTGCATCTTCATTAACGTTCATCGATAGTACAGCGGAAAATTTCGATGGTGCTTACCGGGACAAACTTTTGAATAACCCATCAGAATGGGAAAACAGCTATTTTTTAGATATTGCCTGCCTAACCGTTTGGGAAGATAACGCGTTAGAATACCAAGAATCGGAATTTATCTTCGGTTTGGGTAAAGATTTGCAGTTCGACCAAAAACAGATTGCCAGCTCTTTAAGAGAAATGAGCTCCTTTTTTGAAACAAACGCGACAACCATACCATTTCTAAAAGATGCTAATCTTGCGGTGCAATTTTACGATAGCATGTCGAAGGTTGTCAATAAACTCATTCTCAGAAATAGTAAACGGCTGCAAAAAGAACTTTCTCAAAGTAAGGAATTGGTCTATTTGATTTCAAAATCTACCGTAAAAGACTTGACAACGGAAGAGAAAAAAAAGGTGCAAAATCAGTTAATCGATATTTTTAAAAGTATACCCTCATTGGCAATTTTTATACTTCCGGGCGGTGCGGTTCTTTTACCGATTTTTATCAAATTGATTCCAAAATTATTGCCATCTTCTTTTGACGAAAATCGAGTGGAAAAATAAGATTTTTTTGAAGAAATAGGTGTTATAAGTAAAATCTATCGTTATATTCAACTAATTTACCATCAATTTTTTACCCAAACTTACTCCAACCATAACTTGAAATCTCGAACGCGTTCTCTGCTTACGATGATTTCTTGCTCCGTAAACCGATTAAGTTTGATTTGAAGCCTTGAATTTGTATAGGAAACGATGTCTTTTATATGTTCGATATTGACATAGAATTTTCGACTGACCCTAAAGAATTTATTTGGTGTCAACTCTCCCTCCAAGTTTTCTAAAGTGGTATCCAGTAGATAATTTCTACCCTCGGACGTTGCGGCATAGGTGCCTTTATTTTCGCTGTAAAAACATTCGACCTCATCGGCATTGATAATTTTGAGGTGCTGCCCTACCCTTGCAGTAAACCTTTTTTTATATTCCCGTTCGAGGGGATTGACCAAAAGCTTTTTGATATCTTCAAAATCCAAGGACAGCTTTTGTGACTTTGGCTTAGTTGCACGGAACTTCTTTACCGCAGTTTCCAATTCTTCGTCATCAATAGGTTTTAATAAATAATGCGTTGCTGCAAAATCAAAGGCTTTTAAGGAATATTGACTAAAGGCTGTTGTAAAAATAATAGCATAATTGCATTCCGCAGTACGCCTCAAAACTTCAAAGCCATCTCCATCAGATAATTGAATATCCAAAAAAACTAAGTCTGGATCCAAACTCTTAATCAAAGGAACAGCCTCTCTCAAAGTTCTCGCTTTTCCGATCACAAGAATTTCTTCTTGATAAGGTATTAGTAATTCTTCCAATAGTTC
>ENA-ORXU01002656-ORXU01002656.1-marine-metagenome-genome-assembly--contig:-NODE-2656-length-11923-cov-2.890089_pt1 | contig 11923 bp, 9 predicted proteins | sample MGYA00237869_ERZ511484 | MGnify/ENA metagenome assembly ERZ511484 | reverse complement strand
GACGGAGGAGTTGGGATGCAGGATTTGGGATGTAGGACGGAGGATGTGGGATGCAGGATTTGGGATGCAGGATTTGGGATGTAGGACGGAGGATTTGGGATGCAGGATTTGGGATGCAGGATTTGGGATGTAGGACTTGGGATGTAGGACTTGGGATGCAGGACGTAGCGTTTTTCCATGCGAGTCGTGGTGCATAGGGTACGCCTTTCGGCAAAACCCATCAGACGACGTGTAGCGGCTACTGCATCCGGAAGTTCAAGGACATGGAAAAGCCCCCGCTCGACAAATCGTCAAGCGAGGGCTTCCTAAGTCGGGGTGACTGGGTTCGAACCAGCGACCTCACGGTCCCAAACCGCGCGCGCTACCAGCTGCGCCACACCCCGATACCTTCGATAACGTGAAGGCTACAACAAGTACTTTGGGTGCTGTACTCGTAGCGGTGACGGCGGGATTCGAACCCGCGGTACCCGGAGGTACGGCAGTTTAGCAAACTACTGGTTTAAGCCACTCACCCACGTCACCGGGTGCCTAAACTGGGAGCATTTTCCCAAGGCGACGCAAATGTACTCAGATGCGTAGCCCCCTGCAAGTAGCGAAGCGATGTTTTCGTCGCTTAGCAGAGGTTCATCTTCACCCGCTTGTTGACTTCGTTGACAGAAGTCAAGAAACTGTCGTCGGTATCCATCAAGTCCCGCACTGTGCGGCATGAGTAGATAACGGTAGAGTGGTCGCGATTTCCGAAGTGCGAGCCGATCTTCTTGAGCGAGCAGTCGGTATGCTCCTTCGCGAGGTACATACTGATTTGGCGAGCTACCACAATGTGGCGCTTACGTGTTTGTCCCTTCACGAGATCGATGGGCACATTGAAGTACTCGCATACGAGTTCGAGGATTGATTCGACAGTAACCTCGCGGTTGCCGCGTTGTACTGTAGATCCGACAACCTGCTTGGCGAGATCGAGATCGATGTCTCGGTTGAGCAGTTCTGCACGACCTACCAGACTTACGATTGCTCCTTCAAGCTCACGGATGGACTCGTCAATGTTATGGCAGAGGTACTCGGCGACGTCTTTGCCCACGGTTACACCCTCCGCATCTGCCCGGTTGGCGAGGATAGCAAGACGGGTCTCTACGTCGGGCTTTTGCAAGTCGGCAGTTAGGCCCCACTTGAAGCGACTGATGAGACGGCGCTCCATGCCCTCGAGATCCTTTGGAGCACGGTCGCTCGTCAAGATGATCTGCTTGCGGTTTTGGTGCAGCTGGTTAAACATGTGGAAGAAGATCTTCTGTGTCTTCTCCTTGCCTGCCAGGAACTGGATGTCGTCCATGATAAGGACATCGATCGACTGGTAAAAGGCCGTCAGCTCGCTGATCGTGTTGTCACGAATGGCCGCGATGATTTGGTTGGTGAACTCCTCAGCTTGGCAATAGAGCACACGCTTCTCAGGGAAAGCGGCGAGTAGCTCATTGCCAATCGCTCCGGCGAGGTGAGTCTTACCGAGCCCGGTATCTCCGTAGATCACGAGCGGGTTAAAAGCCGTCGTACCAGGTCGCTTGGCTACGCTCTGACCTGCCGTACGAGCAAGTCGATTGCAGTCACCCTCAACATAGGAGTCAAACGTGTGCTCCGGGTTGAGGTGCGGATCGAGCCGCTGCTTTCTGATCCCAGGGATCACGAAGGGGTTAACAATAGTGTTGTCTTCTTGTCTGGCGGTATTGGTGCCAGCGCCTGCGAGTGCATCCACGACTTCAGGTTTTTTCACGACGATTTGATACTCCAGTCGGCCCTTCGATCCAAGCTCCCGCCGTATGGCGGTGCGCAAAACGGCTACGTAATGCTCTTCGAGCATCTCGTAAAAAAAGCGGTTGGGAATCTGTACGGTGAGCGCCTGCTCGCGCAGACCTACCGCGTGGATCGGTTCGAACCACGTGCGGAAAATCTGCTCGCTAACATTTTCTCGAATGGTGGAGAGGCATCGCTCCCACACAGTAGTACAGTCTTTTCCCATGCTCTCGTTGGTCAAGAGTTCCGTTGCTGGTGATTATGTAGGTGTATCAGTAAATCGGCGGCCCGGTCCAAAGGCCAGCTTCTGAAGGCGTGTCACGAATGACAACATGCCTTGTCGACGTTGGCTAAGGTGGGAAACTCAGCGGGGATTCAGGGAGCTTTAAGGCGGGAATTTCATATATATTTTTTCCGAATGGATTGTGTGCTGCGTAATCTACACTACGCTAGCCGCTTACAGGTAAACAGCTTTCGCATACCTGTATTCAGGGATGCAGGTGCTTTTCGCCTTGTTCTCCAGAAATTCGCTTTAACGCCACCTTCGACGACCCACTGGACCTACGCAATGAGGCGAGAGGGCGAGTTTGACGGGTTCACTTCGGTCTGCCCTCCCCTATTTGTACACTAGGCTCGCTTCCTTTTTAATGGCCGCTAGCGCCATCGCAAGTCCTCGATTTGTGCTTTCGGAAGCTTGATCAATCAAGGCCCTTGCGAGTTCACGACTCGGCATATTCGGCTCTACGATGTCACTCACCGACTCTATTGCCTGGAGTGTGTTGTCGCGCGCCTGGCGGATGATGTCCCACAACTGCTGACTCATGTAGACCTGCTGCGAGATGTTGTGCTCATATTCCTGCTGAATGGCGAGGTACAGGGCAACCTTCAGTTCACCGGCAGACTGCTCGTTTTCGCGTAAGCGCAAAAGGAGATTGGGCAGTGAGATGCGTTCGCAAAAAAGGCTGAGTCGCTCGAAAGCTTGCAGGCGCAGTGGTAAAGTGTGGGCACGATCATCGGCTCGATGACGCTCCATTTGAAAGCGCTCCATTACCGCGAGGTGGCGACTCAGCAGTCGACTGGCAGTGAGGTAGACAATGAGTGCCGGTACGGCAATTTTAACGATGTCGAGCACGACAATGAGCCATTCGGGCATAGGGCAGTAATACGTGGAAGGTGGGAACGGCAAAGTAGCAACCGCTACCTTTGGCACACGTTACTCCTACGCGATAGCGCCTCAAACGATACGTATGTCCACTGTCACCACTCCAGCTCCCATCACGCTTACGTCAACGGCTGTTGAGCAACTTGCTCGCATCCGCGACGAACAAGGTATTCCCTCCGCATACGGACTACGCGTTGGTGTAAAGGGTGGCGGCTGCAGTGGATTCTCCTACATCTTAGGCTTCGACGAGGTGAAAGAAGATGACCAATCTTTCGAGATCAACGGCCTCCGCGTGCTCATGAATAAAGCCCATGGCCTCTACCTGCTCGGTATGGAAATCGATTGGGTCGAGGGCCTTAACAACCGCGGCTTCTCTTTCAACAATCCGAATGCCACCGATACGTGCGGGTGCGGGACGAGTTTTAATGCGTAACGCAGGCCAAGCCTGCTGAATGGTCGCGCAAGCGCTATAGTGGCCGCGGCTTCGCCAGCGCTTATAGGCGCTTTGCTTTATGGTCGCGGCTTCGCCAGCTCTTATGGTCGCTTCGCTTTATGGCCGCGGCTTCGCCAGCGCTTATGGGCTCGTATAACGTGCAGTCAAAACGAGCCCATAAGAGCGAAGCGACCATAAAGGCCAAGCCGCCCCCTCCCTACATATTCCTAATGATCTCGTCTCCAAACTCGGAGCACTTCAGCAGCGTAGCGCCGTCCATGAGTCGCTCGAAATCGTAGGTGACGCGCTTGGAGCTGATCGCACCCTCTACGCCCTTAATTACGAGATCGGCAGCTTCGGACCAGCCCATGTAGCGGAACATCATCTCGCCAGAGAGAATGACCGAACTTGGGTTTACCTTATCCTGCCCGGCGTACTTCGGAGCCGTACCGTGGGTCGCCTCAAAAATTGAAGCGCCTGTTGAGTAATTGATGTTGGCGCCTGGCGCGATGCCGATACCGCCCACTTGTGCAGCCAAAGCATCCGAGATATAGTCGCCGTTGAGGTTGAGGGTGGCGATGACAGAGTACTCCGCAGGGCGAAGAATGATCTGCTGAAGCATCGCATCGGCAATGACGTCCTTAATTATGATGCGCTTGCCTTCCTTTTCGATCACGTGCCAAGGACCACCGTCGAGTGGCTTCGCGCCAAATTCTTCGGCGGCCGTTTCGTAGCCCCAGTCGCGGAAGCTTCCCTCCGTAAACTTCATGATGTTACCCTTGTGGACTAGGGTCACGCTTTCCTTGTTGTTGTCGATGGCGTACTCAATCGCGGCCCGCACGAGGCGTGCTGTTCCTTCCTTTGAGACGGGCTTAATGCCGATGCCTGCAGTGTCAGGAAAACGAATCTTTTGGTAGCGATCAGCAAAAGCTTCCTTAAGCATCGACTTGAACTTCTCGACGTCCTCGGTTCCCGCCTGGAACTCGATACCGGCGTAGATATCCTCCGTATTCTCACGGAAGATTACCATGTCCACCTTCTGTGGCTCCTTCACTGGGCTGGGTACGCCATTGAAGTACTGCACTGGGCGCACGCAAGCGTAGAGATCCAGCTTTTGGCGCAGCGCCACGTTAAGTGAGCGAATGCCGCCACCTACTGGTGTAGTGAGTGGCCCTTTGATACTCACGAGGTATTCGCGGATAGCATCGAGCGTTGCCTGCGGCAGCCACTCTCCGGTCTGATCCATTGCCTTTTGGCCGGCCAGTACTTCTTTCCATTCAATTTTGCGCTCACCTCCGTAAGCTTTCTCCACGGCTGCGTCGAGTACGCGAACTGCCGATGCCCAGATGTCCGGACCGATACCATCACCTTCGATAAAAGGAATAGTGGGGTTGTCGGGCACTGAAAGTTTGCCGTTAGAAATGGATATGGTTTGGCCTTGGCTCATGGCGATTTTGTATTTGGGCCGCAAATGTAACCGAAGCAGGGTGCTCGATGCTTAAATGAGTTTAGCGCAAGTGTTGCAAGGGTCTTTACGCAAAATTTTTACGCGCCTTTCGGCAAAACTGACCCTTCCAAACCTCGTGACGCTGGATAAGTAAGAATTTTATCAATAGATGAGCAGGCAATACAAGGACTCCCATTGGCCTCTAGTGGCGTCATCATCCCGACCGAGCTGCCTGGCTTTGCCAGCGTGCGTGGATGAAGGGTCGGGGGGTATACGTTTACTCCTCGATTCGCAAGCCCACTCGGAGTGATATTAAACTTAAGGTCGAATTACGCTCGGAGTGACATTGCGCTCGGAGTGACGTAAACTCAGGCATAATTGAACTCAGCGTATGTTGGACTAAGCTTGCATCCAACAATTTGTTTTGCTAGTTGTGGTGAGTCCTTATCTTGTGACTTGGCGACCGAAACATGAACGAACTCCTTGACCCAGCACACGACGATTTCTCAAGCGAGGAGCAGACCGTCGACAGAGCACTTCGCCCGCAATTGCTCGGTGATTTTAGCGGGCAGCCCAAGCTGGTGCAGAATCTCGAGATCTTCATCGCGGCCGCCAAGCAGCGCGGTGAAGCGCTCGACCACGTGCTTTTGCACGGCCCGCCTGGACTCGGCAAAACCACCCTCTCTCACATTATCAGTCATGAGCTCGGTGCAGGCTTAAAAATGAGTTCGGGACCAGTTCTGGAGAAGCCTGGCGATTTAGCTGGCCTGCTCACCAACCTCGATCCGGGCGATGTCCTTTTCATTGATGAGATTCACCGACTCAATACGGTGGTCGAAGAGTACCTCTATTCCGCGATGGAGGATTTCCGCATCGATATCATGATCGATAGCGGGCCTAACGCCCGGAGCGTCCAGCTATCACTCAATCCATTCACTTTGGTCGGCGCGACTACGCGTATGGGTTTGCTGACGGCTCCCATGCGGGCTCGCTTCGGCATCACCTGCCTACTCGACTACTATGACGTGCCGACGCTGACGAAGATCATCGTTCGCTCGGCCGAAATTCTTCAGGTACCCATCGATCAAGAGGGCGCTGTCGAAATTGCGCGGCGCTCACGGGGCACTCCTCGCATCGCGAATGCGCTGCTGCGTCGGATTCGAGACTTCGCTCAAATCAAGGGGAACGGCACCATCGATAAAGCGATAGCTCAATATGGCCTTCTTGCCCTCAACGTAGATGAAGGAGGTCTCGACGAAATGGACAACCGCATCCTCTCTGCAATCGTCCACAAATTCAAGGGTGGCCCCGTAGGCATTACTACCATCGCCACAGCCGTAGGTGAAGAGCCCGGAACCATTGAAGAAGTCCACGAACCCTTTCTAATTATGGAAGGCTACATCCAACGCACTGCTCGCGGGCGTGAGGTTACGCTTAAGGGATACGAGCACATCGGTGAGGCACCTCACCTGAATGAGGCGAGCTTGTTTTAATAGCCCATGGGTTTACCCGGGGCACATGGCCGGCGATAGCCCGGGTAAACCCAAGGCTACGCATCGTGGGTCGGCGGTACCCGCCTGCTCATAGGCGGGTACCGCCGACCCTCCGATTAGCCCATGGGTTTACCCGGGGCACAGGGGCGGCGATAGCTGCCTATAAGAATTGTGGGAGAATTTTCTAAAATGGAATCCACCAGGCAGGCGGGTATCGCCGACCCACCGGTAATCCCTTGGACGTGTTTAGTGCTCTCGGTGTCCTAGGGGAAAAGAATCACCCTGACCTCTTTCGAAGCAGGGTGATTCTATTACTTAGAGCTGTAAATCCTTGTGAAGGAGTTAACCCTAACCGCAAGCGAACCCTTCAGTTTGTAAATTTCTGAAGTCAGTACCACGCGTATTTGCAAACTGCCCAGGGTTACCAGAGATTATGATGCTAGAATAAGTTGAGGCGGATTGATCAGGAGCACAGTCGTCAAATTGCGATCGATAGTTTTTCAAAATATTTAAATTAAAGCGTTCAACTGCTACATCCACGCTAGAGTATCCTCCCAATGGAGTTTGATTTATGAGTTGGTCGTAAGCTGAGTTTATAGCGTTTGCAACTTTATTTGAACAGCCGGGGCAATTGCCATCGTTCCCCTGCTCAAAGAAAATAGCTGTATTGCGAAGAGTTAAAACTACGCCGTCAATGTTGGCAATATACTGCAGACATGAGATTCCAGTCGTAACGCGCCCAGAGTTAAATAGGTCTGGATTACATATGAAATCGCTGTTACACAAATGATCTCCATTGGGAGTAAGTCTTATGGAGTTATTCGGACAAAAAGACTGATCCTCACCATAGAAGGCGGCTGGGTCGTTAAAAAGACTCGCATGTATACCCTCTAGGGCAGAAAAATGAAAGCACTGATCATTAGAGATAATAGTTCCAAGCGCTGCAAGTCCATTACTTGTCGTGCCTAACCTAAACAAGGAAATTTGATAGGAGTCATATCCATGCACAGCGCTCAGATAGCTCTCTGTCACTTCACTTTGAAGCACAAATGCACCCGACGCTGTACTCACAACATCCCAGATGTTTGTATAGACAAATAACGGGTCAACACATGGCCGCGAGATACTTCCTCCACGCTCGATAGCCGTCTGAATATACCCGCGGTAAGGTTGATAATTCGGCCATCCAATCTCGTTGATGAAGCGATCTATGTGACTTGGTCCTGACGGTCCACGTAATGTTGAGGATTCATCGCCAGGTCGGGACTTGCTCGACCGAAATAGCGTGCCGTCATCATCATCTTCAAGCAGACAGTAACTTTCTGCGATGTCGGCGTATCTGCCGCAAGGGTCAGGAGCAGGTTGATAGCTGGTGGCTTGTTTTTCTACTTGCAGCTGCCGCTCAGCGATTTCAGAGTCGGCATCCGGTGCGGTAGTGTAGCTGTCACTTTGGCAAGCTACAACGCTAAGGAATATTGCTGCAACTCCATATAAGGCCCATTGATGAATGAAATTAGGAAGAAAGGTTGTGTTTGAATATTTCATACTATAGGTAACGTGCTACCCCCCCCCCATAATGTTCATTTATAATGCGAAATTCTTCCTCGTCATAATCACGCCTGCGCAGGCGGAGAATTAAACGTCAGCGGAGGGAAACCTTGCCGCTGCTTCTCCGGGTCTTTAATCTCCCCAAATTGCGCCTCATACTTACCGACATTATCCTTAAGTGCACGCAGTAAGCGCTTGGCATGCTGAGGGCCAAGTAGAATGCGACTTTTCACTTTCGCCTTAGGTACATTCGGTACCACTTGAATAAAATCGAGCACAAACTCAGTCGGGCTGTGTGTAATCACCGCCAAGTTGCTGTACTGTCCCTCAGAAAGCTCTTCCGGCAGTTCAATATTGAGTTGATTCCCTTTCGCTTTAGTCTCGTCTTTCTTGTCCTTGTCTTGATCTGCCATGGTAATGATTACGGGATTTGAATTTTAAGAACGCTCGCCTTTAGCTTTTCTTCGTCGGTGCTTTCTTCTTCGCGGCGGGCTTCTTCTTAGCTGCAGCCTTCTTCTTAGGTGCCTTAGCCTTAAACGTTCCAGGAGCTTGCTCCTCGATCAAAGCTTTAGCTTCTTCGAGGGTGACGGCCTTGGCGGTTTCAGAAGTCCACTTCTCGCCGTCTTCGCGTGGCGGCAGCTTGAAAAACTTCCGCTTGTGCTTCACATGCTTGAGCGTGGGGCCCCAGCGTCCATTCTCTAGACTCACCCCAGCCTCTTCAATCCAGTTGTGGATGTAGCGATTGGCTTCTTTCTGTGCCTTCGTCTCAATCAGCTCGAACATTTCATCTTGCGAAATCGTGTCGGGATCGAAGCGCTTGGGAATGTTGACGAATAGGCCGTTCCACTTAAAGAAAGGTCCGAAGCGGCCCTTGCCCTGCTGTATAGGATGCCCCTTATACGTTCCTACAGGAGCATCAGCTTTCTTCTTCTCCTCTACGAGTTCTATCGCGCGCTCTGAAGTCACCTCCATTGGATCTTCTCCCTTCGGCAAATTCACGAAAGCGTCTCCCCACTTCACGTAGGGACCATAGCGACCAATGTTGACCACCATCGGCTTGTCCTCATAGTCGCCGAGGTCGCGCGGCAATTTGAACAGCTCGAGCGCATCTTCGAAGGTGATGTCCTCCATGCTCTGCCCCTTGCGCAGGTTGCCGTACTGAGGCTTCTCTCCTGCATCCAACTCGTCGGGCTTGCCAATCTGCGCCACTGGGCCGTAGCGGCCCATGCGTACGAGGAGGGTTCGGCCACTCACTGGGTCGGTACCCAAGACTCTCTCACCACTAGCGCGCTCGGCAGTCTCAATGGTATCTGTTACACGCGACTTAAACGGACCATAGAAGTCGGTGAGCACGGTTTCGAACCCTACCCTGCCCTGCGCGATGTCGTCAAACTGCGTTTCGATATCGGCGGTGAAGCCGTAATTCATGATCTCGTCGAAGTGCTGGTCGAGGAAGTCGACCACCAGCATACCGAGATCGGTTGGCACCAGTTGGTTGCTAATGGCGCCGACGTTTTTGGTGTAAGGCTGCTCAGCGATGTCGCCGCTCGGTTGGAGTGCGTACTTCGCAAACTTCCGCTCGGTACCCTCGGTTTTTTCTTTGATCACATAGCCCCGCGCTGGGTCCATGATGCGCGAGATCGTGGGTGCGTAGGTAGACGGCCGACCTATGCCTCTCGACTCCAATTCTTTGACAAGAGAAGCTTCCGAAAAGCGGCCCTTGGAAGGACGCGTTAAGTTCTCCTCTGCAATTAGCTCTTTGAGCCCGAGTTTTTGCCCCACTTTCAGCGGAGGCAGCAAGCCCTTGGTGGTTTCGTCTTCTGCATCGTCGTCGTCGCGAGACTCCTGATACACGCGAAGGAAGCCGTCAAAAATGACCACCTCTCCGGTAGCGACGAGTTCTTCCTGAGGCTTGGTGCTAATGCCAATCGTCGCGGTGGTACGCTCAGTCTTCGCATCCGACATCTGGCTGGCGATGGCACGCTTCCAGATTAGTTCGTAAAGTCGTTTTTGGTCGCGGTCGGTGATGCCACCGCCCTGTTGGCCAAAGTCAGTAGGCCGGATTGCCTCGTGTGCTTCTTGAGCATCCTTGGCCTTCGACTTAAACGTGCGTCGTTCGTGATACTCGTCGCCGTAGGCTTTCTTGATCTGCTGCTCGGCGGCTCGGGTAGCGTCAGCTCCGAGATTCACGGAGTCGGTACGCATGTAGGTAATGAGACCTGCCTCGTAAAGGCGCTGCGCATTCTGCATGGTGCGCTTGGGCGTCATGCTAAGCTTGCGACTCGCATCCTGCTGGAGTGTCGAAGTCGTGAAGGGAGCAGCCGGACGCTTTTTGCCAGGCTTCTTCTGGATGTCTGCAATGGAGTAAATCGCTCCGCGGCATCCTTCCAGAAATTGCTGGGCATCACCTTCGGTTGCGAGGTTGTCCTTACGGTTGGCACGCATCGTTACCTCACCACCGCGCTCTCCACTAACGAGAAAGTCAGCATACAGCCGGAAGTAAGGTTGCGGCGTAAACTCACGAATCATGCGCTCGCGCTCGACAACCAACTTGACCGCCACCGACTGAACGCGGCCGGCACTCAAGCCGCCCTTTACTTTTTTCCAGAGTACACCGCTAAGGTCGTAGCCTACTAGCCGATCGAGAATTCGCCGTGCCTGTTGAGCATTCACGAGGTCGAGATCGACGGTGCGGGGCTTGGTAACCGCCCGCTGAATCGCACTCTTGGTGATCTCCCGAAAAACGATCCGCTTGGTGTTGCCAGGGTCTAGTCCTAGCACCTCACACAGGTGCCAGCTAATGGCCTCTCCCTCGCGGTCCTCATCCGTTGCGAGCCACACTTCCTCGATGCCTTTCATGGCACTTTTGAGTTCGGCTACGGTGCGCTTCGAGTCTGGACTCACCTCGTACTTTGCCTTAAAGCCATTAGCAACGTCGATGGAGTCTTCTCGCTTGGGGAGGTCACGGATGTGGCCACGGCTCGACTTCACCACGAAGTCGTCGCCGAGGTACTTCTGAATCGTTTTTGCCTTCGCGGGCGACTCAACGATGAGTAAGTTTTTGGCCATGGGTTTTCGGAGTTGGATAACACTAGCGCCTCATCGAAATCGGTACAGGCTACCCGATGTACGACAAGGCAAATAAATCTGGCGATACGATTGATCGTATCCCTGTTTTGGGAGCGCGAATGTAGGCGACTAAACGCCTATCCTCGTACTGTTGAGTCGCGAGCTGAAGCTGGAAGCACCTTTATTACCTGTGCTTTTGCACGTTGAATGCTGTCCTGGCGGGCCTTTTCGGCTTTGTAACGCCCGGCAAGATCAGCGACATCTAAATCCACCCCACGCAGGTGCCGATGGTAAGCCCGCATGATAAATTCCTTCTGCCCGTCTGGCTGATCGACCCCAATCCGTCGCAGGTATGCGCTGAAGCGTGATCCGTCGTAAAGGCCCCAATTAATGGCGATCCAGCGACCAAAACTGAAAAATAGCTTTTGCACTGCCTCATCTTCGCCGTGCTCGGAATAAGCAAATTTCGAGTCTTCGCTCGTGAGCGCATCGAGCGTTCGCATAGCGTCCTGGAGATCGGCAGGAATATGCTTTCCACCAACTTTTTCCTGGCGCGATCTACGCTCGAATTCCGCTCGTGAATCGTCAGCTTGGCCCATGAGGAGGGGTGCACCGGCCACTAGCCAGAAAAGCAATACAAGCAGGCGGAAAGGCATCAAAGGGACTCGAGTTAGCGATGGCATCGAAGGCAACAACGGGATTTGAGCCCGGCTGGCTACCTCGAGCCAATGCCTTTACGACACTTTAACGTGGCGGCTCGTGAAGAGATACACGGCTTACGAAGACTTCTTTAGGCCCAGCGCATTACTGAAGCGCCCCAAGTAAAGCCACTTCCAAAGGCGGCAAGCACCACAACATCGCCCGATTTAATCTTGCCCTCGGCCACCGCCTCACTCAACGCAATGGGCACGCTGGCAGCGGTGGTGTTGCCGTAGCGCTGAATGTTGTTGTACACTTGGTCGTCAGTGAGTTTTAGTGATCGCTGTACA
>ENA-ORXU01002655-ORXU01002655.1-marine-metagenome-genome-assembly--contig:-NODE-2655-length-11924-cov-21.510762_pt1 | contig 11924 bp, 14 predicted proteins | sample MGYA00237869_ERZ511484 | MGnify/ENA metagenome assembly ERZ511484 | reverse complement strand
CTCTGTGCGGACAGATCGTGCCGACGGGCGTACTCGGCGATGCTGACGCCGTCGCGCTCAACAGCGGCGAGATGACGGGACCAGAACTGGGCGGCGGACATCGACATCAGCAGTCTCCACGGGGAAACCACTGATGGTCAGCATCGGGCCGGAGCCAAACAAGGCGTCGATCGCCGACCGCTTACGAACATCGGTGGCTCCAATGCGGCGATCGCTGACAGACTACTGGCCGCAGCTGATCCGATACATCGAGAACGGCGCCTGGCCGATCGACAACAACCCGGCGGAGAACGCGATCCGGCCGTTCGTGGTGGGCCGAAAAGCCTGGCTGTTCAGCGACACCCAACGCGGTGCGACAGCGAGTGCAAATCTGTACAGCCTGATCGAGACGGCGAAGGCGAACGGGTGCGAGCCCTACCGATACCTGTGCTGGTTGTTCGAGCGGCTACCGGTCACCGACCCGAAGGACATCGCGACGCTGGCACCGTGGGCGATGCCTTCTGACGCCTGAGTAGCGAGGTGCGTGAAGGTAGGTGTCGCCTTAGCAGCTGCGGGCGATCAAGGTGTCGATCACCGATCGCTTACACTTGCTCGAGTCCGGGGTGGAGGTCAACGTGATCCGCGCCTGGCTCGGTCACGTCAGCCTGGAGACCACGAACCGCTACGCGGAGATCACGCTCAGGATGAAGGCCGAGGCGCTCGAGGTCTGCGCGCTCGACAGCGCCGATCCCGGCACCTCCCGCGGCCATTCTCGATGGAGGGATGATCCGGCGCTGCTGAAGTGGCTGAAGTCGCTGTGATCGCTATGTTGCCGCGATCGAGAGCCCCGCCGGTAGCGGCGCCCGTTTCGGCTGGGGCGGCCACATAACGGCGAAGGCAACAGAACTCGGGCAACGTGTTCGACGCCGGCGACACGGGCGACACGGGCGACACGGGCGACACGGGCGACACGGGCGACACGGGCGACACGGGCGACGCAGGCGTGGCCGTCGGGAGTGACCCGAGATCGTTGCCGGCCCCGGCCAGGCGACGTCGCCACCCGACGAAGGTCTGGTAGACCAGGCCGTGCTCACGGCAAAAGGCGGTGGCACTCAGGCCGGACTGGCGCTGCTCGGCCACCAGGGCGTGTCGCTCGGCGGCGGTGTATCGGGCGGTGCGTTCGTGCATCGGTCACGTCCTCGTTGGAGAGTGAGGAGGACGGTACGCGCGAGTCTGCCGCGGTTGAAGGACGTGTCAGGATGAACGGATACGGCCGGCGGCAGTTCTTGACCGGTCACGCGATGCAGGCCGCGCACGATGGTCTCCAAGTGCGGTGCGATCTGTTCCAGCCGGCCGAGGCTTGCAAGGGTGCGTTGCTTCACCCGGCCGTTCTCGTCGCGATAGGACTCGGCCAGCTGCAGATAGCGGCGTGGTCCGGAGCGAGTGAGCTTGATGAACATGCCCACACCATACCGGACGTCTACTCCCTGTCAACGCCGATAATAGTTGGCACGATTCTTCCAAAACGTGCCACTACAGGGTTTTCCGGAAAATCGCCCCTGAGAGCTGCGTGTTCATTGGGCCGAGCCGTCGAAATCAGCCGAAATCGGCCGCGAACTGTCGAACCCGGGGTTCCGGGGCGTAAGCCATGTGAGTCTCTCTGACCGCTCCCTGCGGATTTTAAGAATCTGCCCGGGGGGCAGTGGTCAACTATCCTGCCGCAGGGGGGACCGATTGAACCCAAGGCGCCTTCTTTCATGAACCGAGCTGCCGCTATGCAGCGGCGTGATGTGTTATCCAACAACCGCTCGTCATACGTATGCTGACAAACGCCGCCGGCAGCCGCATAGCCACTAATTCTCGATCCCGTGGGAAATGGCGGGATTACATCTCTGCGAACGTACTGCAAAGAAGAACCCCAAGAGAAACATCAAAACCATTGACGTCACAAGAGTGTACGCAGCCCCCATAGCACCTACGGATCGCACCAACCACGACCCAATAGTGACTGTCACCATAGCCCCGAAGAAGGACTGAATGACGACATACTTAATGAGGCCTATTGATTTAAGATATGCCCCGGCGAAGGCATGTGCGGCCGAAAACGCCGGAACGAGAGACAGAACCAAAATGACTTGCAAAACGGGCCCCGTATCGGACTTGTAGATGGTCGTCAGTAATGACTCGCCAAAAAACAGGAATGCAAAAAATATCATGACACCGATACCCATGAAACCGGCGGTAAACAGTGCGACATGACGCCACCCTTCCGAGCTACGCCCACGCGCGGCCAGTTGGGAGTACTTAGGAAGCATCACATTGACAAGTGCGACGACAAGGTGGCGGAAAGGCATCACCAAGTTAGAGGCCATGCGATATATCGCTACCTGCTCAAGCGAGCCCCAGAAAGCAAGAAGGGAAAACAATAGGTTGTCAGGTATCCATTTCAACGAGCCCAGGACAAAGCCCGCGCCTGCGTATTCGCGATGAAACTTACGAAGGGCGCTCGTGCAGACGCTTTTGCTCCCCGGAGAGCTGATAGCTCTGAGGACACCGATCCTCAGCGAAACCACCAGGAATGCCGTGAAGGAGGAAAGTAAGATGCTGCAGAAGATGAATCTCAGATCTAGGAGATCCATAGCATAGCCGATTGCCAGCGCGACCGAATAGAGTGCGATATAGGTCGTAGATGCGACTAGAGAATAGACGACCATTTTTATGGAATAGCAAAACCGCCGAACGAACATCATCATCGAAAACGAAATTGCGGAACTAACAAACGTGAGAATGTCCGCCAAGTTGTGCATAGAAGTTCCGCGTACCGCAAGGTATGCTGAGCAAACAATGACGCACATGACAACTGAAATCTGCAGAAACAACTTGATGACATAGAGAAAATAGATCTGCGCGCGCTGCATGCCGAGTACGGGTAATTTTACTGCAAATGCGTCCATCAACATAGTACTCGCGACCATTTGGTAAAGCACTATGTAGGAATAGTACGTCGCCAACAGCGCATAGGTATCGAGAGGAATTAGATTCTCTAAAATTATGAAATTTACGGATGCCGACGCTCCGAAAATGATTTGATCCAGGAGCGCCCAGAAGTACACGATTTTTTCTTTCATGCTCAACTCAGCCTCGGCAGCTCCGGTTTGATTGTCCATCTACCCGCCGTACTGGAAGGCCTATTGCTTGTTGGCCACCATTCCGGCCTGCTCAATGCTCGCTAAGTCATGCAAATCAATGATCATTCCAGACTTCGGATAACACGCTCGCCTGAAAGCGACAGATCGACCTTAACGCTAAGCGCTTCGCGGTTGTCGCCGTCGATCAAGTTGAAGACGTGCAGCGTGCGCCCGTTGGCGAGAGCATCACTCAAGACGTCCGATCGGGCATCCTTGGCAAAACAGTCGCACGACCGATTAGAAATACAGCTCGCTGAGTAACAGCGGACTCACCTGCGAAATTAACTGTCGCTCCCAGCTGTCGCAATGTCATCGAAAACGATTCTGTTAATTGCGTCGCTCTGAAAATGGTCCAGTGCGTAATGGCGCGCAGCGTCGCCCATCACGACTATGTCGTCTGGGTGCTCGACAAAGTAGCGCATCTTCCGCATAAGCGCGTCAGGGTTATGGCTTTTCACGACGAAGCCGGTCACTCCCTCTTCGATCTGCTCGCCACACCCAGGCGCCGGGGTAGTAATGACCGGACAGGCCATGCTGAGGGCCTCCTGAATCGACCGAGGCAAGCCTTCTGGGTAGTACGTCGGCAGCACGAGCACCGCGTAGCGATGAAAGAAAGGCCGGGTGTCGTTCTGAAACCCGGGCCAATCGACGAGACCCTGGCTCGACCAGTCCACCATTTGCGCCTCGGAGACTGAATCCTGGTTCTCGTCGACATCGCCGATCACCGTAATTTCAAACTTAAATCCTTGGGTCTTCAGTTGCCGTGCCGCGTCCACAAGGTCAAAGATGCCCTTGCTTCTGAGCAGGCGGCCGCAGAATACGAACCGAACAGGTGCGCCATACTCATCCAGCGGAGCGTAGTAGGCCAGGTCGACACCGATTCCGTTGATCTGAACAACGCGATCCGCCTTGCGCCCGACCAGCTTCCGGGCGAAGTGTAGGTCGGACTTGTTCAGCACAAAGATCCTGTCGGACAATCGCAATGTAATCACAAGCGCGGTCGAAACCACGAATTTGAGAATCCATCGCTTGAGAGAAAATGGCGCGTCGTCGCTGAAGATCAATCCACGCCCCTCAATCATTGAATACACCTTAGGAGTTCCAGCGTGACATGCTGCAAGACTGGCGACAATAATCGGTTTTATAAAATAAGCGAAAACAAGATCGATTTCACGCTCTCGCAGCTTTCTTGACAGATCCCACACCGAGACAAAGGCACCGGAAACACTTGTTCCGATCCGTTCATGAGCGAAATCCACTGGAACGCCGCCCAGCGCTTTGATCGCCGTGCGCGTTTCAGCCGTATAATCTGGGGCGAAGCAGAAGGTCCTATGTCCGCGCTGAACCAAGAAGGAGATCATCTCGCCACGGAATTTCTGCATGGTGAAAGCAGCATTGCCGACAAAGGCTATTGAGTAGGGCATTACGCACGGCACATGTTAAGGAGCGGGTGCGGGAACGTCGGGGCGGGTTTGCACCGCACACACAAGTCCCGTCAGATTATGTAAGCCGGCGTTCCAGTCGTCGCAACTGAGATGCGATGAAACGTCCCCCTATCCTAGCTTTCACCCAGCCGAGGAAGGCCTCGTCGAATGCTCGATAGCCGTCAAGCCAGATCTTCATCTCCGCAAGACGTAGAAGTTCAAATAGTACGAGTTGCTGGGACAGGATTCTCGGCTCCATGTTGTCAACTTGCCGGAACCGTAAAAGATACTGCTTAAGAAATTTCTGTACCAGCGCCTCGGAAAGTCTAGATGACGCCCCAGAACGCAAGCGCGCCGACAGCGCGAGAGCGCGCGCCAAGCCGACAGCGAAAATCGAGATATCGCGCAGCGGCGAGAACGAATCCGCTGAACCTGTAAAATCAATCACGAACAAACTGCCCGAATCGTCGAACAAGATGTTCTTGGGGGAGAAGTCACCGTGCACAACGACTGGACGAAGTGGGGTAAGGTCAGCTATGCGAACTAGAGTCTCGAGATTGCGTTGAACGAAACTAGGGAAGACAGAGGTCAACTCGGCTAGGGTGTTGTCCATCTTCGGTGTGATAGCTGGGTTTCCACCGTCCAAACTAAGCTCGTGGATGATGGCGAGAGCATAGGCGGCTTTGTTAATGCACTCCTCGATAAGATCAAGGTCGGTACTCTTTGCTAGGATAGTATCAAAGCGCGTGCCCGGAATAAACTCCATGATCGTCGCGTCAAATTCTCGGTCAATGTAGTGGATCGCTGGTAGAGTGAACGCGCCTTTGATCGCAGACCGCGAAGTCGAACTCATCCGACTTGCGGACCCGGTAACCTCGTGCGTGTTCGAGTTCTTGTTTACTTTAAGCAGGTAGGGGCGGTCGACGGCGTAGAGCTTCAGACAGACTGAATTACGGTTATCTACAATCTTTTCCATGTTGGAAAACCGAACGTTCATTTCATCTGAAGCGCGCAGCAGGATAGTCTGCGCGATCTCGTTGCATTCGCCAGAACTGTGACGCAACTGAGCATTGGTCAATACCTGTTTCGCGTTAGCGACGATCATACGACCATGTTTTCTTTGAGAGCCCGCATGACTTCAGAGAGCACATCGGTCGGCGTAGATTTCGTGGTGTCAATCTCGACGGTCCGGAAGCCAAGCTGAACGAGCTTTTGCATTGTAGACTGATGTATATCTAGTTTCTCTAGGTATGTTTCATACGAGGAATCGATATCGACTTGGCGCTCGTAGGTTTTCTGTACATCGCCGTTAAGCGTCACTATCAGATCCGGACGAGGTACGAGCATTTCAACAAAATAAAAATATCTCTCCGCAATGCCATACCGTTGCCTAAAGCGCACAAAGTCGTCGTAGAAGTAGCGATCAAATACCAAAAAGTCGGGTTTAGCAAACCGCGCTCGATTGGCCCCGATAGCCTGCAGCAATAGATAGAAATAGGCTGCAAACTTTTTAAGCAACGCAGGTTTGCGTAGCCTACTGTCGTAGGCGGCCTCACCGTGGACAATGGCAAGTGGTTCCGACGCCTTCGCAGGTAGCAATCGCCTGAGTCTGCTCAAACCGCGGGCAAGTACGCTGTCGAATTGATGCTTGTACTCAGCGGTGAACCCGGCATTCTCAAGACTGACTTGAAGGTTTCTGGCCGATGTGGTTTTTCCGGACCCGTCGATCCCGGTAACTGCGATGACTCGCGCCACTAAATTCTCGATTTATCTGTCGATAGAGACCTTGCGGTGCCAGCCCTAGCGGAAAACGCGGCCAGCACTAAAAGCCAAAAAAACTTCGTCCGATGCCTCAACGCGACCCCATCATTCACAGTGTTTAGTCCAAACACGAGACTTAAAAGCAGGTAGGAGGTGTACAGGAAAACTGTTTTGTCGCGCCCGTTTCGTCGACGGAGATTGCTAATCGCTAGAACGTGTAAGCTGAGTTGCAGGCTGATGTCGATGATTTTGATCAGAGTCGTGACCCCGGCGCTGCGTATCTCCCAAGGAAAAGGCGAGAGAATGAGGCGGATCGTCATATATGCAGCTGTGATAATCGAATCGACTATGGGAATGCCTATGATCCGTTCGGGATAGGTGTAGGCGCCCTCGCCGCGAGATTTGGCCTGCTGTGCACTTTGCAAAGACTCATAGCTCATAGAACTGGATTCTGGGTCCAGCAATTTTGCCATGCGCGGGATTGACTGTATGGCCTGGGTTGACATAGCAAAGTCAACAACGACAAACAGCACGAGCACCGTTAGTAGATTTTTAGGGCGAGCGATGGACTTCAAAGAGATTGAGAAATCAAAAGCATATGCCACCAGTACTAGCACAAGGACCGCTAGGCCAATATGCAAAAAGACCAACAGGGCAACTATCGTCAGCAGCATTGGATTGAGCAGGACCGCAGGTCGCTTGGGTTCTGAAATCAAAACCCGAAAAAATAGAGCTATGAGCGCATAGATCGGCGCTTCGCGCATCGAAACGGCGGAGTAGAGAATAACGATCGGATTGAACGCTAGTAACAACGAGATCACGAAGATGTACTTTTCGCGAACATTCAGGATTCTGGCAGACAGATACACGTTGTAGGCTGCAAACGTGGTCAGAGCGGCGTTGAAGAGCGGTATCAGGAAATAATTGAATCCATCGACGTAGAACAAAACCGCTAAGACATTGGAATAGGCGTAGCGATGGAAAAAACTGAGGAAATAGATACCAGTCAGATTCCATGTCGCGGCTAGATCTCGGGCAATGCGTTCAAATGCGATCGCGTCGACATCGGCGCCGGGGAGCGGTCCGGCGGCGTAATTTAAGACTCCGACCAAGAGCGTCACGATCACACTGACCAAAGTCACGAAAAACACACGCATCCCGAAACGCTTCCCCACAACGTTCAGCGTATATAGGATCACTACGACCGAAGAAGCGAGAAAAAACGGGAGTGTCATAGAGCCACATTCACCATGCGTACGAGCTTTCCAAGGCGGGCCGGTCTCGACTATCGTCTGGACAGGCGAGGCTCACTGCGTCAGGTTAGACAGTCAATACCCTAGGGCATATCGCTAGAAACCGCGTGGAGCCAGCAACAGATCCACATTGCTTATGCCCAGGACGAGGGTTAGCGGCCAAGCAATTTTCGACCGATCTTCATCACCGGGAACCACGTGAGCGAGAACATCGCGCGAACAAGTCCTACGGGCCCCGTCTTGAGGCCGTATTGTAAGTGGGAATGAAAAACGAGGGTGAACCTAAGGGGCATCGGTTTTTGTGGGTAAGCTTCACCTGACTTGTCCTCGAAATACCCGGTTGCGATCTTGCAAACTGCCTTCGTGCAATAGCTGAGGCCGAGAGCCTGGGAGATCCTCTCCATCTTTGCATAGTCAAAATCGGACCCAGCGAGCGTGTCACGAATGTGGATCACCTCGCCAATCGTCATACGATAATTCTCGGTGGTCACGTGCGCTGCTTGAATGACCATGTCGAACTCCTTGGTAGGTACCAAGATATTGAGGTTGTCTTTGACTTGGGCCAACTCATCGTAGGCGTCTGGGAGCCTGCGCCAAAGCAGCGCTTGGTCAAGCCCGTCGAAAGTGAACGGTGCGAGGTACCGCCAGCGGACGCCTGCATAGAAGTGCGCGGCGGCCAAGTCGCTATTTATTGCCTTGTACTTCAGCTTGAAGGGCTCAATCAGCGTTTGCTCGAGAAATTCCTTGAACTGCGGTTTGCGCCAATGTTGTTCGCAGACCGCATCACTCAGGGCCCGCCATTGGCGTTTTTCGACGATTATGTCGATGTTGCTGTCGACATAGTGGTAGCTTCGGATTGACTTGATCGTCTTAAATTGGACACCCTGTGCAGCGAAGATCTTGTTTAGCTTTGACATTGCAATCCAGTATTCATCCTGCTGTCGCGGAAACTCAGGAAGGAAGCATTGGAGGTTCTGCCGAACGATTGCATGGTTAGGCCAGTTCTTTGTCTGTTCCCGAAGCTCCTCGATCAGTGGGTCCAATTTTTTGTACTCAGTTGATTCTGGCGGCGCCAAAGCCGCAACGGTGGAAACAGGGAGCGAGTTATACTTCACAGCTTAGGATCTCGGCGGCCACCTCAATATTTTTTCGCGCACGGGTTAGAAAAAATGCGTTTGCCGCGCACACTTTATCGCGGTTCGCCTTAAGATCTGAGGCTATTGTTTCGAACTTGGCTATTAGGGTTTCTGTTGATATGTCGACTGCATCGCTCGCAAGATCTGGCAAAGAGAGTTTCCAATCGTCCAGGCCGGCCTCGGTCAACATAGACTCGGATTTCGGCAGATACGACAACGCCACAAATGGGATTTTTGCGTCAATCGCAAAGATCATAGAGTGCATTCGGGAGCACACTGCGAGATCGCATTTCTGCATAACCGCTATGATGTTGATAGGATTGGTGGGGGCGAGGATTTCGGTGACGGCCTGTGTTTCGGTGGAGCACCTATCATAAATTCGTTGAGCAAGTATCCTGTCGCTATGCGCGCCGGATTCGAGGTGTGGAATAAAGACGACGCGGTATCCCTGCCGCACGGCATATTCGGTAAGGTTGGCTACAACGATACAATACCGGTTTTCCATCTCCTTGCTAGGAAGTCCTGAGTATCGCGGTGCCACCAGCGTAATACAGACCTGCCTGCTCGGGCCTGTATCTTGATCGGTCTCGGTGTGCTTAGCGGCCCCGGCTTGTTCAACCACAGTGGTTAGCTCGAAGGCGGAATCTGCGGTCAACTGAATTTTACTCCGGTCGACGCCCAATGCGTCTGTTGCGTAGGTTTCTGAATAGACGTCGCGGGGCAGTAGGTAGGTCACGCGACGGAGCACGAATTTAGCCAACATTCTACCGAATGCGTTTTCAAACGGTCCTATGCTTTGCGCGTAGATGGCTGTTTTTTTTCGCAGCAGTATTGAAATCCAGATTGTCACCAAGTGGGTCGGGACTTTGTAGGTGGTGCCACGGTCTAACAGGAACCCGCCACCTTTGCTCAAAACTAGGTCTGCGTCGAGCACGGCTGAACCAAATGCCATTGTTCGCGCCAGGGGTTTTCTGAGCGCGTAGGGCAAGAGAGTGAGCGCAATCATATAAAACAGGATCTTCGTGGCGTAAAATAGAACCCTGACTTTGCGTTTTTCGCCAACCGGAACCTGGTAAAGGTCCGGTATTTCTTCCGGGTAAGAGTCTTCAAAACCGTCGCGTGTGCGCCGGATAAACTCTTGGTCGGTTCGGGTATTGGCCAGAAACGGCGAAGCTACCTTGATTTGTGCGCCCGGAATACTATCCCGGATAGCGTGGAACATGGAAAGGACGATCCCGTGATCTCCCGCATTGTAATAGTTCACACCGTGAAGGATGAGAATTTTAGTCACAGTGACTGTCCTTTGACGCGAAATGATGAAGCATTCTTCCTTGGAGGCTTGGCTGCGTATTCTGGCGAAGTTGATCACCTGTGCTGGTCCAAGGTGATCACCACGCAGAGCTAACGCGCGAGGGTGGAGCTTATCACCGCCAGGTGATCAGCTTGCTTTCGTCACACCCTCCGCCGTCGGATCCAGTGAGCGCATCGATTTGCCCTTCAACACGACGCGGTGAGAGTTGTGCACGAGCCGGTCGAGAATGGCGTCGGCGAGGGCCGCGTCCCCGATCGCGCCATGCCAGTCCTTGACCGGCAGTTGGCTGGTGATCAGCGTCGATCGCGATCCGTGACGTAAGCCTTCGGGCAACAGCCGTATTTCCCCTACCCGGCAGATCGGTGCATCGTGATGAACATCAGTAGCAGGGCGCGCCGCTGCTCGGTATTGCGCGCGAACGGATAGCGCTCGAACAACGCCTGCAGATAGGCCTTCGGTTCCAGTCCGCACCCCTTGGCGCTCTCGATCAGAGAATACAGGAACGCGCTCGCGCGCGCCCCTCGTGGGCTACCGGCGTACTACCAGTTTTTTCTGTTCTACGAAGCTTCGCACAACAGAAAAGCGGCGTTCCTTGTCGGACACCGCCCATTGGTGCAGCTTGCATTACATGGCAAGTAACTGCGTCTCTGCGGTTTCCCATTCGAGCCACAGCACGCCGATTTTCATCGGCGATCTTCTTGCCAGCGTAGTTCGCCGCGATCTTGCTGGGGCCCTTTGCCATGTACACGGCTTTCCCGTGCTCGGACTACTACGGGCCCTCCGCCCCACAGTGACAGCATCAGAGGACAACGCGCCTTCCCACTCCGCCTCGCGGCATCAGGGGCCATCACTTCGGTTCCCACGTTCATTTTGTCCCGTTCACAAGGGGAGGTATCCCGCTATGACCTTGCAGCCTCGTCATCGCTACGCCGCAAGCTTTCACGATGACCTCCCGACCGTCGACGTACGAAACGGCCAAGGAGCTGCGACGGTCGAACCGCTGACCGTCAGCACGTGCTGCAACCCAGCCCAAATTTGTCAGGTTGGAGCTGGTGGCTCTCTCTTGAGAGGCTTGAATCCACGGGTTCACTCTCGTTACACTTTCCTCGTTCGCTTGCCGGACCTGTAGTATCTGACGGTGCCACTACATCCCGGCTTTGTCGGGGTTGCTTTTCGCCCTTGCCGTCGTTTCACGGCGCAGACTGCCCCCAGCTTGTAGCCGACTGCTGCGACAGTCGAGCCGCCACGGTCTTGCACCGTGGCACGGTCAAAAGCGCCTCGTGGCGCACCACGTCCCAGCATCATACCTGATTGGGTCCAACCGCCTTGTTCGTGGTTGCGGTGGCGCTCGAGCGACGGCGGGCACGCCCGCGTTCGTGCTGCTGGTCGGCCTCGCGCAGCACGCGGTAGAACGTCGATTCGCTCGCCAGGTAGTAGCCCGCATCGACCATCGTGGGCACGATCTGGCTCGGCGGCAGGTCTACAAAATGCGGCAACTGGCTGGTCAGCAGCACCGTTGCGCGCTACGTGGCGCTGAGCTTGTGACGCGGTGCGGGCCGCACCGCGTTGGGTCGTCCATCGGCACGCACTCCATCCCCCTGGCGCCAGCGCCGGTAGGTGCGCTCGCTCAGTCCGGAGTGCCGGCAGGCCCGGCCATTTCTGGCGCCGCTGGCCGCCGCGGTGTCGATCAGCGCCACGTTGCCCTCACGTTCAGCCATCGGCGTCAGTCGTCCTCGTCCCTGCTGCGCAAGGCCTGCAGCTTTTCCCGCATCACCAGCAAGGCTGCCGCCTCCGCTAGCAGGCTGTTGAATTAGTCCGATTACCTGCGACAATCGCACACGGATTCGAACAGGTGGGTCGACGATGCGCGG
>ENA-ORXU01002654-ORXU01002654.1-marine-metagenome-genome-assembly--contig:-NODE-2654-length-11926-cov-3.207950_pt1 | contig 11926 bp, 15 predicted proteins | sample MGYA00237869_ERZ511484 | MGnify/ENA metagenome assembly ERZ511484 | reverse complement strand
CGCCTCGCCTTCATGGGCAGCCCCGATTTCGCCGTCCCCGCCCTCGATGCCCTCGTCGAAGCGGGACACGAGATCGTTGCCGTCTACGCTCAGCCCCCTCGCCCCGCCGGTCGTGGAAAGAAAGACCGGCCCACCGCCGTCCACGCCCGCGCCGATGCCCTCGGCCTGCCCGTGCGCACCCCCAAATCCCTGCGCGACCCCGAGGAGCAGGCCGCTTTCGCCGCCCTGAACCTCGATATCGCCGTCGTCGCCGCCTACGGGCTGATCCTTCCCCGCCCCATCCTCGACGCCCCCCGTCTCGGATGCCTGAACATCCACCCCTCGCTCCTGCCCCGCTGGCGCGGTGCGGCCCCGATCCAGCGCGCCCTGATGGCCGGAGATGCCGAGACCGGCATGTGCATCATGCGCATGGAGGAAGGTCTCGATACCGGCCCCGTCCTCATCCGCGAGAGGACTCCCATCGGCCCCGGCGAGACCGCCGCCGACCTGCACGATCGCCTCGCCATACGCGGCGCCACGCTTCTCTGCGATGCTCTCGCCTCGCTGCAGGCCGGAACGGCGCGGGAAGTCCTGCAACCAGACCACGGCGTCCTCTATGCCCCGAAGATCGACAAGGCCGAGGCCCGCATCGACTGGACCCGCCCCGCCGCCGATCTCGACCCGCATATCCGGGGTCTTTCCCCTTTTCCCGGCGCATGGTTCGAAGCCGGAGGCGAGCGCATCAAGCTCCTCCTTGCCGAGCCGTTGCCCCAAGGCGGCCCCTCCGGCACGGTCCTGACCCCCGACACCATCGCCTGCGGCAGCGGCTCCCTGCGCCTCCTGCGCCTGCAACGGGCTGGGAAACCGGCCATGGATTCGGCTGATTTCCTGCGTGGATTTCCTCTGGAGGTCGGCGCACGGCTTGACTAATCCCGATCCCGTACACACCTTTCAGCCTGAAACACCGGGAGACGGGACAGATGTTCACTTTGCTTTTGACGATTTTGGGTGCGGCAGTCGGCTATTTGCTGGCACCGCAATACATTCGCGGCGCGCAGCAGATTCCGGCGGCTATCGCCGGAGCGGTGCTGGGCTTCATTCTCGGCTCGTTCTTCGGGTCGATCATGGGTCTGCTGATCCCCATGCTGATCGGTGCCGCGCTGTATCTGGCCTACAAGAAGCATCAGGCAGGCGACTTCAACAAACGCTGACCTGACACGTTGCCCCCGCAAAAGCGGGGGCGTCCCTTGCTCACGAAACCCCGACCGGTGTCACCCTATCGCGCACGGCCCGCACGACGCTCATCGCCGTGAGGGCCGAGGATGCCGGGTTGCCGGGCAAAGCATTGCCTTCGATGGCGAACTCGAATCGCCCGAACGCGCCGATCGCCTCGATCTCGTGACGGTTCGCTGTCCGGGTCGGATCGGCGATCAGGCGTACCTGCGTCGCATCCATCCCGATCCCCGCGAGCGCCACCGTCGCCGCCACGTTCGCATTCTTCGGATAGCGGAGCGCGGCGTCCCGTGCCGTCCCCTCGAAATGCACCGCCTCCGTATCCAGCGTATCGAGGTCCAGCACGTCCTCCGCCACTGACCCGCGCCACCCGGCGGGCGGCTTGCGCCCGGTATAGACCACCCGCTCCAGCCCCCCGACCGACGCTGCCGCCAGCACGTCGATGGCCCCGATGGCCCCCGGCAACAGCCGCAGCCGCGCGCCTCCCGATCTTGCGGCCTCGTCGAGCGCAACCGCGAATCCGGCATCCGCCAGCGCCCCGTTCGATACCGTCAGCACGTCGATCCCTCTCGACAGCAACGTCGCCCCATGCGCCCGCAATCCAGGATGCCCCGCGCAATCGACCGCCAGCGTCACCGCCTCGGGCAGGTCCGCGAGATCGGCGACAACAGGACTTTCTCCGAAAACCGCGCTTGCCGCCCCCTCGCGCCCCGGCCTGCATAGTCCGCAGGCCACCACGACCTCCGCATCGTCGCGAAGCAGCCGGAGGACTTCGGCAGCAATGGCACCATGGCCGATCAGGGCAAGGAACAGCGTCATTCCCGTACCCTATCGCCCGCGCGCCTCCTGTCCAGCTTGCGGAGCCTCGTCACCCGCGTTAACCATCGCGCGCGCCAAGACGAGGAACCCGCCATGCAACTCACCACCGCCTTTTCCGCCGCCTCCCCCCTCCTCATCCTCGGATGCGGCAAGATGGGCGGCGCGCTGCTCGACGGCTGGCTGGCGAACGGCCTGTCGGGAGAGGCGATGCGCATCGTCGAGCCGAACCCCGCCGATACCCTGACGCGCACCATTCGGGAACATGGCATTGCCCTCTCCGGCAACGTGGAGGGCGTGAACGATACGCCGAAAGCCGTGCTGGTCGCGATCAAGCCGCAGATGATGGAGACCGTCCTTCCGGCCCTCGCCGAGCGTTTCGGCACGACCCCCCTCTACATTTCCATCGCGGCAGGCACCTCCATCGGGACCTTTCGCACTCTGCTGGGCGAGGACGCCCGTATCATCCGCGTCATGCCCAACACCCCCGTCGCCGTGGCACGGGGAGCGAGCGCCATCTTTCCCGGTGAGGGCGTGACGGCGGAGGAAGTGTCCATTGCCGTATCGCTGCTTTCCGCCGTCGGAGAGACCGTCCTCCTCGACAGCGAATCGCAGATGGATGCCGTCACCGGGATCTCCGGGTCCGGCCCGGCCTACGTCTTCCACATGATCGAGGCTCTCGCGCAGGGCGGCGAGGCACAGGGCCTTGCCCCCGATCTCGCCATGCGGCTTGCCCGCCAGACCGTCATCGGTGCCGCTGCCCTGGCCGAGGCCAGCGACGAGAGCGCCGAGACCCTGCGCGTCAATGTCACCAGTCCCCATGGAACGACCGCTGCCGCCCTGGAACTGCTGATGCACGAAAAGGTCGGCCTCGGCGTCCTGATGACCCGTGCCGTCGCTGCCGCCGCCGATCGATCTCGCGAGCTGAGCGGAAACTCCTGAGCGGAAACAGCGGTCTTCAGAAAATGTTGCGCTGCAACAAAAATGCTCTTGACCTTTTTGTTGCGACGCAGCATATTCCGTTCATCGAAACAATCCCAGCCAGGAGAGCATGACATGACGACCGACAAGAACTGGTTCGACCCCAACACCTATGTCGAGCTTATGAAACAGAACGATTTCACCAAGATGTTCGACACGACCACCATCCCCGGCGTCGATGTCGAAGCGATGACCGCCGCCCAGAAGAAGAACGTGCAGGCCATCGTCGATGCCAACCGCGTCGCGTCCGAAGGCTATCAGTCGCTCTTCAAGAAGCAGGTCGAAATCCTCCAGAACGGCGTTTCCGAGCTGTCGGAAGCCATGAAGGACGTCGCCACGCAGCCGATGTCCGTCGAAGGCAACGAAAAGCGCATGGAAATGGCGAAAGCCCATTTCGAGAAATCCGTGGGTGTCTTCACCGATCTGAGCGAAGCCGCTCGCAAGGCCAACGAAGACGCGATGGCCATCATCCAGGCTCGCTTCAGCGAAGGTGTCGAGGAAATGAAATCCCTCGCGTCCACCTCGATGACCGCGATGAAAGATGCCCCCAAGGCCGGCAAGAAAGTCGCCTGATACGGTACTGCCAGTAAACGACCTGTAGACGAGTCCATGAGCCGCTTGCCCGACAGGGCGAGCGGCTTTTTCGTATCGGTTCCGCCCGGATCACGCAGGGCTGGATGCCGAGTGCGACTGATAGCATAAAGGCCGTCATCCGCAGATCGCGAAAGGGCATCCCATGGCCGATACCGACTTCGAGACCTTCATGAAGGTCGATATCCGCGTCGGCACCATCGTCGCCGCCGAAGAATTTCCCGAGGCACGCAAACCCGCCTACAAGCTGCGAATCGATTTCGGTCCGGAGATCGGCGAGAAGAAGACCTCCGCCCAGATCACCACTCATTATACTCCCGAGACGCTGATGGGCCGTCAGGTCATGGCCGTCGTCAATTTCCCCCCGCGCCAGATCGGCCCGGTCCGCTCCGAAGTCCTGACCCTGGGCGTCGGCGACGAAGAGGGCGGCATCGTCCTCCTCGCCCCCGACCTGAAGGTTCCCAACGGTCAGCGGATGCATTGAGGCATCTCTAGCCCTCGATGACGAGATCGTCGAAATCAGCCCGCGCGACGTCGCGGATGGTGTTGGCGATGCTTTCGTAGGCCCCGCCCCGCCCGGCCTCCGCGCGCCATGCCATGCCGACGGACCGGAAGATGGGTGGCCCGTCGAGCATCCGCACGACCACGTCCTTGCGCTGCGCGATTTCGGAGCGGACGTAGAGCGCGGGCATGAAGGTCAGCCCCATTCCCATCCCGACCATCAGGCGCAGGGCATCGAGACTGGTGCCCTCGTATTGCTGCAGGAGTTGCGCGTTGTGATCCTCGCATAGCCGCCGCACCTGATCGTGCAGATGATAGCCGCTGCGCAGCGTCAGCACGGGTTGCCCGCGCAAGTCCGTGGGGTCGAGCTTTTCCTTCTGCGCCAGCGGATGATCCACCGCCATGGCCACGTAGATCGGTTCCCGGAACAGGCGGCGCACTTCCAGGGCATCCGGGTTGTTCAGCGGGAGCTGCGCGAGGATCGCATCATGCACGCCCCGGTGCAGCTCGTCTTCGAGATCGCGGGGCAGGGTCTCGCGCACATAGAGGCGCAGGGACGGATGCGCGCTGTGCAGATGGACGACGACATGGGGCAGCAGATAGGGCGCGAGCGTCGGCTTCGCGCCGAGCGAGATGGTTCCCACCGGCTCGGCCCGTGCCGCCTCGCAGAACGCCACGATGCCGTCGACCTCGCCGAGTGCGCGTTGCGCCTTGGCCAGCACCTCCCGTCCCGGCGGGGTCAGATGCACGCCGCGTCGGCTGCGCTCGACCAGCTGTAACCGCAGCGTTTCTTCCAGCAGCGCAAGCTGGGCGCTCAGGGATGGCTGACTGATGCCGAGACGACGCGCCGCTTCGCCGAAATGGCAGGTTTCTGCCAGCACCGCGAAATAGCGAAGTTGCTTGTGGGTGATCTTCGCCGAAGCGTCATGGTTTGCCATGTCGATAGGATTATCCTATCGAAACTAGGAATCAAATTACTTTTTCCGTGGTCTATGGTGCCTATATCGACATCGTAGCCAATCACAGGAGAGAGAAATGACCCGCCCCGCCCCGAAATTGCGTGATCGTCTCAAAGCCCTTCTGCGCAAGCGCGCGACGCTCAAGGCCCGTATCGCCGACGAGTTGAGCCGCCCCGCGCCCGACACGATCCGGCTTCGCACGATGAAACGTCTTCGGGTGCGGATCAAGGATCAGGTCAACCTCATCCTGCGTCAGATACGCCTCGCAAATACCGGCTCGACCGGAAATGCGGCATAGAAGGAACCTGACCGGTTCCAGGCGGGTGGTCGCCCGTCATCCCTCACAATGCTTCCTACAGGAATGGAGACAATGGTCCCTATCGATCCCCTTCGTATCCCACGGCTCGCTTCGCGCGCCACTCCCGATCCCATGCGGCAGGCCGGTTCGGACGATGCCTTGTGCCTGAACAGGGTTCTCGGCGATCTCGGATCGTGGCTGGAAGAGACGGAACGCCACCGGAAACGGCGGGACGGTATTCGGACCGTGAACTGATCTGCGGAGCGGGAGGGTGCGGGTGCCCGTCACGGACGAACCCGCCTTCCGCTCCGGCAACCCCATAAGGAAACGGTGGTCGACGTGAAAGTCGATCAACGCAGAGGTGGCAGGGTCGCAACGCGCCCCGGCAACGCATCGTATCGCGCCACGTCCGGGTCGGCCAAACCCTCGATGAACAGCGGTCTACCCAATCCCGCCGTGACGGCGTCTTCCAGTGCTTCGCGCAGGGCCTTCACCGGACCACCGCGCCGCGTCACGAAGGGCAGGGCGGGGGCAGGGTCGGTCCGATGAACGACGCGCAGGGTCGCGACCGCCTCCGCCTCGTACGCGCCTGCCATGGCCCAGCATACCGCATCGATCGCCGCGCAATCGGCGTCGCCCCGTGCCACGGCAAGGATCGAAGACCGATGGGCACCGGTTTCGACGCTCTGCCCGAAAAAGGGCGATTCCCCTGCGAGCGGTCCCACTGCCTCGCGCAGCGTATGCACCCCCGATTGCGAATCGCCGCCGTTGAAGGCTACGGTACTTCCGCGCAGATCGGTCAGGGTTTCCGCCGTCGCCTCGGCGTGCACGATCACCATGCTCGAATAGGTATCCCCCGCGCAGCCGGGAATCGCGCTTACGGGCGTGGCCACCAGGTCGAGGACGTCGCGGAACCGCGTCGCCCAGGGCCAGCCGCAGGTCTGGCTGAATACCAGCCCCGGATCGCGCCAGCCCGTCCCCTCCGACAGCGTATCGGGTGCCGCCTCCTCCCGCGCGCGCAGGCCGTCGCGCACCGCGCACCAGAATGCGTCCCGCGCGCCTCGAACCTCAGGCCAGTCATACATCGGAAGTGTCGCGAGAGGCGTCATCCGCGCCGCAGGAACGGATGGATCGTCCGTTCCTTCGCCCGCAGGGCATACCGACCGAACAATGCCCGGTATCCCGCGAATCGGTAGTTCCCGTTCCCCGCCAGCACGGCCTCGCGATCGCGCCGATAGAGGGCGGGCAGGGCATACCACGGGGCGCGGGGATGCGCGTGATGCACCGCATGGAGATTGTTGTTGAGGAACGCCAGCGCCAGCGGCCCTTCGGCCTCCACGACGGCCGTGCGTTCTCCGACGGCTTCGATCGCCTGATGCTCCGCAAAGGTGCGCAGCATCAGCAATGCATATCCCGCATAGGCTGCGGCTAGATACGCGAGCGGCGGCACACCGGCGATCCCGATCGCAAAGCCGAGTGCAAGGGCCGCCCCCATGCCATGCGCGATCCATGCCCGGCGCGTGAAGGAACATCCTGCACGCATCGCCGCGATATCGCGCACCAGACCGGACCGGATCGACAGGGCAGGCCCGATCAGCATCCGCCCGAGCAGGGTACGGTTCACCTCCAGCGCCCGGCGCATCGGCGGGGACAGTACATCCCAGTCCCTCTGGGCCAGATACGCGCTTTCCGGGTCGTCATAGGGATCGGTCAACTGCGAATCGCAATGGTGTTTCAGATGGGTGCGCTTGAAGATACGGTAGGGGACGAAGATCCCGAGCGCCGGAAACACCAGCGCCTCGTTCACGCGCGCATCGCGGGTCGGATGCCCGTGCAATGCCTCGTGTTGCAGCGAGGAATGCAGCGTAATGAAATATCCCGCCATCGGCACGAACCACAGGCCCAGCACGTCATGCCAGATACATGCCGCCCCCCAGCCGATGTAGCAGGCCGCGAGAATCCCGTAAGTGGGCCATTCGGCCCCCGTCGTCTTCACATCGATCATGCTGATGATGGTCTCCCCGGAAATACGCGAAGAGCCGCTTGAACGGATTCAACCTAACAGCAAGTGATCGGGAACGACCAGACAAAAAAACGCCCGGCGCGAAGCCGGGCAGTTCAGGGAGGGTCGTGACGGTGTTGGGAAAACTCAGAGAATCGTGCGCGCGGCCATCTCGGCACTGATCGCGTCGATTTCGGAACGGATCAGGCCGATATCGTCGAGCTGTGCGTCCGACAGGCGCGTCAATTCGTTGCGCGTGTTGGCCACGACGAAGCGGCGCTTGAGAAACAGGGCGGGGGCTTCGAAGACGGTCCGCACCGTATCGAAGAGGGATGGACGGGCGGCGACGGTCCGCGCTGCGTAATCGATGGTGGTCATTGCTCTGGCCTCGAAAAAGGGTTTGCCGTTTGGCTTGAGCGATAGATAGCCGTTTTGCTGCATTGCAACAAATGCTGGATCGGCAAAGCCGGTATGCATCCCATGCATGGAACGACCCCTCAGAATGGCATGGGTCTTGGCTCTTGCAGGGCGCAGCGTGTACGATTATCCGAAGGGTCTCAAACCAGAACACGGCGAGCATCATGGCAGACGACGACAGCGGCTTTTCGACCACCTCCGTCGCGGCGGATCACCTCAAGCAGATCATCGAGCGCATCGAGCGTCTGGAGGAGGAGAAGAAGGAGGTCGCCGAACAGATCAAGGAAGTCTATGCCGAGGCCAAGGGCAACGGCTTCGATACCAAGACCCTCCGCAAGATCGTGGCGATCCGCAAGAAGGACCCCAACGAGCGATCCGAGGAAGAGGCCATGCTCGACCTCTATCTCTCCGCTCTGGGGATGTTGCCCACGGCCTGACCGGGCGCATCCACGGGAGCGGGCGGCCATGCCATGAATTCGCCGTGTGACAGGGCGAATACAGGTTGTAGACTGGTATCGGTTTTCAGAAGGAGGTTGCATCCCATGTCGTCCCGAGCGTTCTCTCTCCCCTTACGCCTGCTCCGTACCGTCGCGGCCCTGTCGATGCTGGCACTGCCGTCGGCGTTGGCCTCTCCGTCCCACGCGCAGGGCCTGTCGGGGCCTCTGCCCGGTTCGGTCCATGTCGCCGATGCCCGCGCGGGGCTGAACGTCCGTTCCGGGCCGGGAACCGTCTACCCCCGGATCGGCGTTCTGGCGCGGGGACAGGGCGGTCAGGTCGCCGGGTGCGATGCGCGCGGTCGCTGGTGTGCGCTCACCTTTCCGGGGGGCGGCGGCGGATGGGTCTACATGCCCCTGACCCGACCGGCGATCGTCCCCGCGAGCCTGGGTGCACCCGTGGACTGGCGGCGGCTCTATCGCCCCGACATTCCCTATATCCATACCGGCACGGGCCGCGTGAACCTGCGACAGGGCGCGGGCACCCATCGCGTCGTCGTGGCCAAGCTCCATCCGGGGCAGGGCGGTTTCGTGCAGGGATGTTCGGAAGATGCGCGCTGGTGCCTGCTCACGATCCCGCCCCATGGCGTCGAGGGCTGGGCCTACATGCCGCTGCTGGAGCCGATCACCGCCGGAACAGTCTACCATCGGTGACGGCCAGCCCCAGCGCGATCAGGGCGAAGCCGATCCCTGCCACGGACGATAACCGCTCGCCGAGGAATGCCGCCCCCAGCGCCACCGCGAAGGGCGGCACCAGCAGCGTGACGAGCATCAGGTTCGCCGCCCCCGCCCGTACGAGAATCCCGAAATACAGCAGATACGCGAGAGCCGTGGCCAGCCACGCGATGCCGAGCAGCGATCCCCATACCGCCCAGGAATACTCGAAGGACGGCACACCCTCGAAAGCCAGTACCAGCGGGATCGCCAGCACGGTGCTGCCGGTCAGCATCCCGAAGGCGTTTACCTCCGGCGCTATTCCGCGCAGGGACACCTTCCCCCATACGCTCGCGAAAGCATAGGACAGCCCCGCCCCGAGAATCGCGAGCTGCGCGAGATCACGCAGGTCCAGACCGCCCAGGGCTTCCGGCCCGATGATGACCGCGACTCCGACGAGGCCCAGAGCCGCCCCCGCGATCTTGTTCGCCGTCAGCCGCTCGTCGGCCAGCAGCAATCCGGCCACGACCGCCCCGAACATCGCCGTCATCCCGTTCAGGATCGAGGCCAGCCCTCCTTCGAGATATTTCTGCCCCCAGACGATCAGCGAGAACGGGATCACGTTGTTCAGCGCACCCATCACCAGATACGCTCCCCAGACGCGCGGATCGCGCGGCACCGACAGCGCCTTCCACCACAGCACGGCCCCCAGTACCGGCAGCGCCCAGAAGACCCGGTGCAATACGATGGTCAGCGGCGTTTCCTCGGTCAGCGCAATCTCGACGAAGAAGAACGACCCGCCCCAGACGGCAGCCAGTGCCAGCATCATCGCCCATGCCGTTCCGGTCATCGAAGCCTGTGTATTCATGCCGCCCCTCGTCTCTTTCCGCGATCCCTCGCACGGGCGCAGGCAGGCGGCCACCCGTTTCCTGCGCCACTTTCCGCGATCTTTCCCGCTCGGGCATATCCTCCGTGCCTCTTCGAGACCGGGAAGGCGGAGCCGTTATCTGCGTCGTATACCCTCAGTGCCATCGCGTTCGGCATGGCCGGGGCGCGGAGCCTGCCTGACCGCAGCCCCCGCCCCCTCCGCATCTATGCTGCCGTCATCGTCGGTTCCGTCTTCCGGCCGGCACCGCTCCGTGGCGGAGCTGAACGATCCGTCCCGTCCGACGCCCCCGAAGCATCTGATGGATACCCCGAGGATCTACGAATCCACTTGGGACACCGGGGTCCGTAACGGCAGGATCCTGTGTGTCGCCTCTGTCGCCTCTGTCGCCTCTGTGGCCAGGACGGCTACCGGGGCCAGCTCCTGCGCCGGATCGATCAAGGGCGATCCGCGCTGTGCCGTTGCCGCCGGATTCTCGATTTCGACCGGCACGGCTGCATCTGCGTGTCGAGGGCAGGTCGGGTCGAGGCGTCCTGATCTATCCGTCGCGGCTCTCTCGTCCGGATAGCCCCCGCCCCTTCTCAACCGCATCTGCGCCATAGCGCGCCCGCACGGCATCCATCGCCCGCTCCGCCCTGGCGCGCATGGGGGCCTGGGGGTCGAACAGGTCCACCGACCCGTCTCCCGTCTCGACCGCATCGGACAGGCCCGACACTCCGATCCCGATCAGGCGGAATGCGCGGCCCTCGCCCGTCTTTTCCAGCATGTCCCGCCCCGCCCGGTAGAGCGCGTCGGCGAGCTGCGTCGGTGCGGGCAGCGAATGGCTGCGCGTCACGAGCCGGAAGTCCTTCGTCTTCAGCTTCAGCGTGACCGTTCGCCCTGCATAGCCCTTCGCCTTGCACCGGGCCGAGACCTTCTCGGACAACCGCCAGAGATGCCCGTCGAGCAGGTCGAGATCGACGATATCCTCCGAGAAGGTCGTTTCCGCCGAAACGGATTTGGCCGCCTCTCGCGGGTTCACGCTGCGGCTGTCGCGGGCAAAGGCCAGATCGTGCAGGCGTTTTCCCATGCTGCCATAGCGGGCCATCAGGTCTTCGGGGGCCACGGCCCGCAAATCCTCGATCAGGCGCAGGCCGTCCCGCTCCAGCTTGCTGGCCAGTGAGGCCCCGACGCCCCAGATCGTCCCCACCGGGCGCGGCCCGAGAAAATCCAGCGCCTCGTTCCGCCCGATCACGCTGAAGCCACGCGGCTTGTCGAGGTCGGAGGCGATCTTCGCGAGGAACTTGCAATCGGACAGGCCCACGGAGACCGTCACCCCGATCTCGGCTTCGATTCGCTGTGCCAGCCGCGCCATGGTCAGCGCCGGAATGGTCCCGTGCAGCTTTTCGGTCCCCGACAGGTCGAGGAATGCCTCGTCCAGCGACAAGGGTTCGATCAGCGGGGTCAATTCCTCCATCAGCGCGCGAATCTCCCGGCTGACGGTAACGTATTTGTCCATCGTCGGCTTGACGATCACCGCATCGGGGCAGAGTTTGAGCGCCTTGAACATCGGCATCGCCGAGTGCACCCCGCTCATCCGCGCGATGTAGCAGGCGGTCGAGACCACCCCCCGCCTGCCGCCTCCGATGATGAGCGGCTTGTCCGCCAGCGATGGATCGTCCCGCTTTTCCACGCTCGCATAGAACGCATCGCAATCCATATGCGCGATGGAGAGCGCGCCGAGTTCCGCATGGCGCAGGATGCGCGGCGAGCGACAGGTCGGACACCGCCGATCATCCGCCACGACGGATGTCAGGCAGTCGCGGCAGAAGGCATCGCCGGTCAAAGCCCTACTCTCCCTTGAATTCTTCCTCCGCTGCCACCCCGAACAGCGCATCCTTGCGGACCCATCCACTGTAGCCCTTCGCCCGTCCATGGCACCATATCTGGCTGCATTCGTCCAGACGCAGCACGACGCCGCTGGCCGCCCGTGCGACGATCTTCGCGTCCTCCGCCGCCTCGCTGCGCAGGGGAACGCTCTCCTCGCCCACGACGAGACCATGGCGGGCACGGCTGAGCTGCGTACGCTTGATCCAGCCGATATCGCCGAAGGGATCGCGGACCTGTCGCCAATCC